>Ga0182736_1000026_pt1 | contig 319825 bp, 297 predicted proteins | sample eDN5th30CKraftBY_FD_128882 | JGI IMG/M metagenome (GOLD analysis project Ga0182736, IMG submission 128882) | Enriched backyard soil microbial communities from Emeryville, California, USA - eDNA 5th pass 30_C Kraft BY (version 2) (version 2) | ecosystem: Environmental > Terrestrial > Soil >...
CCGAGATGCGCACCAGTTCCTGGCGATGCGCGCCGTTGCGCAAACCGTCGGTGGATGCCTCGATGCGGTGCAGCGCCGGCGTCACCTGCTGGACGAACCAGGCGCCCTCGGCGGTCAAGGCCAGTCCGCCGGCATGGCGCTCGAACAAGGTCACGCCCAGTTGCGCTTCCAGTTTAGAAATGTGATGGCTGACGGCGCCTTGGGTCAGGTGCAGCTCGCGCCCGGCCCGCGTAAAGCTCAACAGCCTTGCGCTGACTTCCAGGCACTTGAGTGCGGTGTAGGAAGGGTAGTAGCTCATTAATTTTCTTTATCCGGCCACCAATATCTTTCGATTGCCCTTGCGACAACGGCCAGCTTAGCATGGGCTGGATTACCTGCTGCCTGGCTACACGCATGCCCCACGCCCACCTTGCTCCTCACGAATTGACAGCCTCCCAGGTCGAAGCCGCGTTTCGCACCGCCGGCCTGCAGCCGCTGGCGGCCCCGGATCGGATCGCCGCTGTCGTCGGCAATCAATTGCGCCTTTTCGCGCCAGAGGCCGCGCGTCTGACCCTGGGCGACGAGCCGGCGCAGTTCCTGTGCCGGCAAGATCCGGAGGCGACATGAACGCCGCAGACCCGGCCGGCCCGGACACGCTGGCCGGGTGGTCGCTGGCCCAGGCAGGGCAGGCCCTGGCGCAGGGCAAGGTCAGCGCTACCGCGTTGCTCGATGCCGTGTTGCCGCGCGTCGAGCGAATCGATCCCCGGCTGCGGGCGTTCCTGCGGGTGGATGCCGCCGCTGCGCGGCAACAGGCACATGCGCTGGATGCCGAACAGGCGACGCACGGCGTGCGTGGGCCCCTGCACGGGATTCCCATGGCGCACAAAGACATGTTCCACCGCGCCGGCACGCGCTCTTCGTACGGTTCCGGCATTTCCCTGCCGGCGCCGCACGCCACGGCGCACGTACTGGAACGCCTGGATGCCGCCGGCGCCGTGTCGTTCGGCGTGCTCAACATGGCCGAGTTCGCCCTGGGGCCGACCGGACACAACTGGACCCACGGGCATTGCCGCAACCCGTGGAATCCCGACTACATCACCGGGGGCTCGTCCAGCGGCCCGGCGGCGGCGGTCGCCGCGCGCATGGCCTACGCCGCCTTGGGTTCCGACACCGGCGCGTCGATCCGGCTGCCCGCGGCCTGTTGCGGCATCACCGGCCTGAAGCCAACCGTCGGCCGCGTCAGCCGCGCCGGCGCGCTGGTGCTGTCGTTCAGCCTGGACACGATCGGCCCGCTGGCGCGCAGCGCCTACGACTGCGCATTGCTCATGAACGCCATCGCCGGCCCCGATCCCGGCGACCCCACTACCGAATCCAGCCAACCCCCGGATTATCTGGCCGGTATCGGCCAGTCTGTAGAGGGGCTGCGCGTCGGCGTGCCCGTGGAATGGTTCGACGAAGACCTCGACCCGGATGTCGCCGCCGTGGTGCAGGCCAGCCGGGACACGCTGCGCCGCCTGGGCTGCCGCCTGGTGCCGGTGCATTGCCCGGATATGGACGCCATCGATGCGGCCGGCGCGCTGGTGATGGCCAGCGAGGGCGCGGCGCTGCATGCCAACCTGCTGCGCGAGCACGGTAAAAGCTATACCCGGCAAGTCGTCAGGCGCCTGGAACGCGGCATCGCCATTCCGGCCACGGCTTACATCGACGCCCTGCGCTGGCGTTCGGTAGCCCTGGCCCGCTTCACCCGGGCGGTCTTCGATTCGGTGGATGTCCTGCACACCCCGATCATGGCGATGCGCACGCCGCGCATCCAGGACGCCGACCTGCAGGACGACGAGGCGCTCGACCGCCTGCTGTCGCGGCTGACCCGGCTGCTGCGTCCGTTCAATTACCTGGGCCTGCCGGCGCTGTCGCTGCCCGCCGGCCGCGATGCCAACGGCCTGCCCATCGGCATGCAGCTGGTGGCGCGGCCCATGGCCGAAGCGTTGCTGCTGCGGCTGGGCCATGCGTGGCAGTCGGCCACCGATTGGCACCTGGCCCGCCCCGCTTGCTGATTCCCCCCAATGTCTTGCATCCCCCATTACCCATGATTCCAGCCGAAGACCGCATCGCCTACCGCGCCATTCACGACCGGCCCCGCATCCAGTGGCCCGGCGGGGCGCGGGTCGCCCTGTGCATCGTGCCCAACATCGAGCACTATGAATACCTGCCGCCCACGCATCCCATTCGCGACGCCTATCCGCGCACGCCGCATCCGGACGTCCTGTCCTACGGCGGCAAGGACTACGGCAACCGCGCCGGCCTGTGGCGCATGATGGAAGTCCTGGACCGGCACGGCATCCGCGCCACGGTGTCGCTGAACCTGGGCGTCATCGAACATTATCCCGAGGTCTTCGACGCCTGCGAAGCCCGCCAATGGGATTATTTGGGCCATGGCCTGTACAACACCCGCTACATGTGGGGCGTTTCCGAAGAACACGAGCGCGAGCACATCGCCCAGTGCGTCGAGCTGTTTCGCCGCCGCACCGGCCGCCAGCTGGCGGGCTGGCTGTCGCCGGCCCTGTCGCATACCTTGCTGACCCCCGACCTGGTGGCCGAGGCGGGCATCCGCTACCTGTGCGACCTGGTGCACGACGAACAACCCTGGCCGATCAAGGTGCGCAGCGGAAGGCTGATCTCGATGCCGTACTCGGTCGACCTGAACGACGCGGTGACCTATCGGCAAGGCTACGAAGCCGAGGATTTCTGCCGCATGGTCACGGACACCTTCGACACGCTGTGGCGCGAAGGCGCTACCCAGGGGCGGGTCATGTCGGTCGCCATCCACCCTTACAACATGGGCCAGCCGCAACGCTGCCGGCACCTGGATGCCGCGCTCGAATACATCCTGTCGCACAAAGATGTCTGGGTCGCCACCGGCTCGGAGATCGCCGACTGGTACTACGACCATCTCTGGGACCAGACAGCGCCGCTGGCCGGCGTGGGAGCCGTGGCATGACGACACTGCAACGAGGCATGGACCACGATCTGTACGCCTTTTCGCCGATGCCGACGCGGGCGGCGCTGCGCTGGCCCGACGGCAAGCCGCTGGCCGTGTGGATCGTGCTGTACCTGGACTACTGGGAACTCGACACGCCCAAGACCCAGCATCGCGCGCCGGGCACGCAAGGCCTGTGGGGCCACCAGTTCCCGGACCTGCGTACGTTCAGCTATCGCCTGTATGGCGAGCGCATCGGCGTATTCCGCATTCTGGAGGTGCTGGCTCGCCACGGCGTGCGGGCCACGGTGGCCGCTGGGGCCGAGATCTGCCAGCGCTATCCCGAACTGGTGCGCGCCTGCGCCGACCAGGGCCACGAGATCGCGGCGCATGGCACCCATGCCACTCGGATGATCACCAGCCGCATGGGCCCGGAAGAAGAGCACGCCGTCATCCGGCAGGCCCGCGATGCCGTCACACAGGCCTGCGGCATTGCGCCGGCCGGCTGGTTCGGCCAGGACCAGGGCGAGTCCACGCACACCCCGCGCCTGGTATCCGAGGCGGGATTCGACTACCTGGCCGACTGGCCCAACGACGAACAGCCGTACTGGTTGACGCTGCCGCGCCCGATGGTGAGCCTGCCCTTGCAGACCGAGCTCGACGACCAGCAACTGCTGTGGATGCGGCAACAGCCCACCTGGCGCTATCCGGAACTGGTCGAGCACGCCGCCAGCCAGCTGGCGGCCGACGGCCGCGACAACGGCCGTTCGCTGGGGCTGGGCCTGCGCAGCTGGCTGTTCGGGCGGCCGCACCGTATTCAATACCTGGACGACATGCTTTCGCGCCTGGCCGGCCGCACCGACATTTGGCACGCCACCGCCGGCGAGGTGGCCAACGCATTTCGCAATGCGCTTCCTTATTCTGGGGACCAGAAATCATGACCAAGACACAACGCATGCGTGCGTTGATCAACGACGATCGAATCTGCATCTCGCCGGGCGTCTATGACGGCTACAGCATCCGGCTGGCGCAGCAGATGGGCTATGCCACCGCGTCGACCACGGGCGCCGGCCTGGCCAACTCGCGGTTGGGCAAATCGGAAAGCATCGGCATCATGTCGATGCTGGAAAATGTCGAGGCCTGCCGCGCGCTGGCCGACGCCGTAGACATCCCGTTGATGGCCGACGCGGACACGGGCTACGGCAACGCCGTCACCGTGTTCCATACCGTGCGCGCCTTCGAGGCCGCGGGTGTCGCGGGCATCAACATCGAAGATCAGTCCTATCCCAAGCGCTGCGGACACTACGCCGGCAAAGAACTCATCGACGCGCGCGAGATGGCCAAGAAGATCGAGGCCGCCATCGATGCGCGCCGCGACGACAATTTCATCCTGGTGGCGCGCACCGACGCCATCGCCGTCGAAGGCCTGGACAAGGCCATCGAGCGGGCCCGGCTATACGCCGCGGCCGGCGCCGACATGATCTTCCCCGACGCCGTGCGCAGCGAAGACCAGATCCGGCGATTCGTGGACGAAGTGCCCGCCAAGCTTTCCATCAATATGGGGCTGGGCATCCGGTCGCGGGCCACCACGCCGCTGATCCCGATTCCGCAACTGCAGGCAATGGGCGTGGCGCGCGTTTCGCTGCCCCGCATGATGACGGCCGCCGCCATTGCCGGCATGCGGCAGGCGTTGGCGCTGATGACGGAATCCGCCGACAGCGGCGTCGTCATGGACCGGCCGGACCTGCTGGTGGGTATCGAAGAAATCATGGCGCTGGTCGGCGACGACGACGTCAGCGCGATGGAACAGCGCTACTTGCTGCCGGAACAACTCCAGAAAAAATACCGTTGACCGGGCCAGCCGCGGCCGTTGGCCGCTGCTACCCGCTTGCTGCAACGTTTTCCGCCAATTCGCAACCGAGGGATCACGACCATGTCCATGTCTTTATGCTCCACGCGCGCTCTGCGCGCCGTACTGCTCGTCCTGGGCGCCGCCTTGGGTAGCGGCGCGCATGCCGCGCCACCGTCCTACCCCGATCGTCCGATCACGCTGGTCGTTCCGTACGCCCCCGGCGCCACCGACCAGGAAGCCCGCCGCCTTGCCGAAGGCATGTCCAAAGTGCTGGGCCAGACCGTGATCGTCGAAAACCGCGCCGGCGCGGGCGGTGTCGTCGGCACGCAAGCGGTCGCGCGCGCCAAGCCCGACGGCTACACCTTGCTGTACGCGGCGCCGGCCGTCATCACCGTCGCCCCGTTGCTGGGCAACGCTCAGTACCGCTACGAAGACCTGCTGCCGGTGGCGCGCAGCACCACCTCGCCGCACGTGCTCGCCAGCCGCAGCACCGCGCCGTTCAAGACGTTGCCGCAATTGATCGACTACGCCAAGCAGAACCCCGGCAAGGTGGTCTTCGGCAGTTCCGGCACGGGCACGGCGGTTCATCTGGCCGGCGAAGCCTTCGCCCGGGCCGCCGGCATCGAATTCAATCATGTGCCCTACGGCGGCCTGGCGCCCGCCATTACCGCCGCCCTGGGCGGCTTCGCCGACCTGGTCATCGGCTTGCCGGTGGCGATCAAGCCCCAGGTGGATGGCGGCAAGCTGCTGGCGCTGGCCCAGTTCGGCGCCACCCGCGCCTCGACCCTGCCCGACGTGCCCACCCTGAAAGAGTCGGGCATCCCCCTGACGCTCAGCGTCGACATCGGCATCTTCGCCCCGGCGGGAACGCCCGCCGATGTCGTCGCGCGCATCGGCACGGCCGTCGAGAAGACGGTGCAGTCCGCGGAATTCAAGTCCTTCGCGCAAGCCGCGCTCGTCATGCCCGGGTACCTGGACAGCGCTGGCTATCGCAACGCGGTGGACGCGGAACGCAAGCTTTACGCCGATATCTTCCCGACGCTGAAGGTGGATTGAGCCGGTGCGGCCGGGTCGTTCCGGCCGCCATCGGGATCGGCGTGAACTGTCTGGCTAGGCGGAAGGTTTCGCCTGGTCACTTTCGCCATTCCAGATCGCCTGGGCGGCGGATTCGAAGGCCTGTACCAGGGGATCGATACTGCGGTTCTTCGCATAGGCCAGGAACAGGGCGAAATCCGCCTGGGCGATCGGCGAGGCGGCGAGCTTGCCCGCGCGTTCGCCCTCCAGGGCATGTTCCACGCGCACCAGCATGAGGCCCACCCCTTCGTACATCAACGCTCGCCCCACTGCCTCGTTGTCGACCTGCGCCACCGAGTTCGGCTCCAGGCCGCGGTCTCCGAACATTTGCTGGAGCATGACGGAATACGCCATGCTCCGGTCGGCTGGGGTCACCCACGGCAAGGCCGCGAGCCTGGCCCAATCGGCCGAGACAATCTGCTGGCGCCAGGCCGCCGGGCCGGCGACAACGAAGCGAACGGTAGTCAGCTGCCGATAGCAGAGTTCAGTATCGACAGGCTTGCCGAGAAAGATGCCGGCATCGAGCTCCCCGGCCTTGAGCCCTTGTCGGGTGCCGGACGACGGCAAGGCGCGCAGATCGATATGGACGAACGGGTAATCGCGGCGAAGCCGGGCAAGAATGGCGCCAATGCGGCTGACGCCCGGGTCGCTGCTGGAACCGACGACCAGGCTGCCCACCGCCTGTCCGGCGATTTCCCGGGCGAACGATCCGAACAGGGCCGCGTGGTTCAGCAGGTCTTTGGCCTTGTCCAGCAGCAGGCGGCCTGCCTGGGTGAGTTCGAGGCGGCGGGCCGCACGATCGAAAAGCACGGTATCCAGCACTTCCTCGACCGCCCGGACGTGTGCGCTCGCCGCCGACTGGCTCAGGTGGAGCCGTTCGGCCGCACGAGTCAGATGCTGCTCTTCCGCGACCGCGACAAAGGTGCGCAGCTGAACCAGATCTATGAGCATGACGAATCTCCAACGGCTGATCAGCCGATAGCAGAGATGACGTATCGTACACGCTATCGCTCGCGCGCCGGCGGCGAAGGGTCGGCGGCACGCGCCGCATCCCGCGCGCGCGACGGGATCAGGCCAGCCTGCTTGCTGTCCCACACGCCATCCTGCATGACGCGCGCTGCAAGGCCTTCTTTGGCGATCTTGCCGGTGGCCGTTTCCGGCAGCTGATCGACGAAAGCGATAAAGCGCGGCACCATGAACGAAGGCAACGCACTGTCCGCGTGCGCGAACACCTCGGCCTCACTGGGCGTGGTTCCGGGCTTTCGCACGACCACGGCCACGATCTCATCTTCGGACAGCTCCGAGGGCGCGGCCACCACCGCCGCATGCAGGACATCGGCATGGCCCATCAGGGCGCGCTCGACCTCGAACGCCGACACGTTCTCGCCGCGTCGCCTGAGCGCATCTTTTTTCCGGCCGGCGAAATAGAAGAAACCGTCCTCGTCTTGCCTGCCGAGATCGCCGGTGCACCACCAGCCGTCGCGCAGGTTCTGCAAGGTCGCCTCGGGCCGGTTCAGATAGCCAAGCGTCAGAAGGCCAGGCTCTTTCGGCCGGAAGCAGATTTCGCCAACCGCGCCGGACGGCAGGCGGTGGCCCTCGGCATCGTGGATCTCGACAATGCTGCTGGGCGTGGGCAGGCCAGCCGAACCTATCCGCCGCAGGTAATGGCGGTTGCTCAGAATGCGCTTGGTTTCCGAGGTGCCGTAGGTCTCCAGCAGGGGAAAGCCGAACCGGCGTTCGAAGGCGATCATGACGTCGGCGGGGCAGGGCACCGAGGTTCCGATCCGCACCCGGTGGCGCCGTTCCCATTCGTGCGGTGGCGCGGCCGCCAGGATATGCAGCATGGTGCCCAGCAGCGCCACCTGGGTCACTTCCATCGACGTCACTTCTTCCCAGAACCGGCTGGCGGAAAAGCGCCGCGCAAGCGCTACCCGGGCCCCGGCGCACATGGCGCACAGCACGGTCGCCCAGCCGGCATTGCCATGGAACAGCGGCAGGCAGGTGTACATCACATCGGTGCTCGTGATGCCGTAGGCTTCGGCGGCCTCCCAGCCGTGGGTGATGGCATGTTTGTCGCCGACCATCACCCCCTTGGATACACCGGTCGTGCCCGAGGTCATCATGACGATGCTGAACTCGTTGGGGCTGCGGCGCACGGGTTCGAACGGCGGGGCCTGTTCGGCGCGGCGCTGGAACGCTTCCCAACTGATCAGTTCGGCTCCGTGGGCCTGGCCCGTGACGTTTTCCTGGCCGAATACCACGATCGTGCGGATCCCGTGCCGGGCGCCCTCCATGGCGGCCACAAGATTGTGCAGCAGGTAGTCTTCGCAGAACATGACCTGCACGGCAACATCTTCGAGGATCCGTTTGAGTATCTCGCCGCGGTATTCGACATTCAGGGGGACATGCACGCCACCCGCGTACGCGGTGCCGAACCAGACCGACAAAAATTCCAGTCGATTCTCCAGCAACGTGCCGATACGGTCCTGCGGTGCGCATCCGATGGCCACCAGGCCACACGCGCAGGCCTGCGCCTGGCGATGCACCTGCGCATAGGACCAGACTTCCCCTTCGAATGTAATGAAAGGCAGTTCGTGCAATGCCGCCGCGCGGGTCGAGACCAGGCCGTGCAAGGTGTGGATGTTGTCATGGCCGGGGGCCGTCTGTGCGCTCATGAGTGGTTCCGGATGTCAGGGGACGAGATGGAAAACGGGAATCTGGAAATCCTGGCTCAGGCGCCGGAAGCCCAGCCGCAACCGGCTGCCGATGGCGAGGTCGCGCCCATCGTCCGGCTCGATGGTGGCCAGGATTCGCGGCCCCTCGTCCAGTTGCGCCAGGCACAGCGTGTACGGGATCCAGGGCTGTACCAGGGGGTGCACGGCGTGATGAACCAGGGTGTAGGAATAAAGCATGCCGTCGCCCCGGCTTTCGCGCCATTGCACGTCGATCGCGCGGCACGCCTCGCAGACGTCGGCCATGGGGTGCCAGCAATGCCCGCAACGCCGGCATTGCTGCAGCAGCAGCCGGCCGCGCTGAATGCCGTCCCAGAATCGGCCTGTCGCGGTATCGTTCCCGCCCGGCAGGATCAACGTGCCACCGGCGCCGACGCCGCCTGCCTGTCGCGATGAACCGAGCATTCACGAGCCTCCGAGAAGTATTGACGCATAGCCGACCGAGAACATGCCGATGTGCGGGTCGGGAAGCTGGTTGTCGGCCTCTCCGCGCAACTGGCGCACGATCTCCAGGGCATTGTTGATGCCGTGCAGATAGCCTTCCGACAGCATCCCGCCGTGGGTGTTGGTGGGCAGCTTTCCCGCCAGGCGCGTGCCGCCCGAAAGAATGAAATCGGGCGCCTCTCCCCGTTCGCAGAACCCGAGGTCTTCGAGCTGCATCGGCACCATGATGCTGGTCGCGTCGTACACCGACAGTACGTCGACCTCGTCAGGCAGGATGCCAGCTTCGGCAAACACCGCGCGGGCAAAGGCGGGCGCGTGCTGCTCCAGGTCGTGCGCATAGAGGGCTGGCGTGTCGCCATGCGGCTTCAGCGCCTGGCTGGCCGCGAGAATCTCTACAGGCTTGCGGGTGGCATCCCGCGCAAGATCCATGGCGGCCACCACGATGGCCACGCCGCCATCGATCTCGATACAGAAATCGGGAAGCCGCAACGGGCTGGCGATCATCCGGCTTTCCAGGTAGCCCGGGAATGTGAGCGGCTTGTCGCGCAGTACGGCGTTCGGATTCGCCTGTGCGTAGGCTCTTTGCACCATGGCGGTTTCGCCCAGCATGCGGATCATCTTTTCCTGGTCGATTCCATACTTGTAGGCATACCGGTTCGCCCAAAGCCCCATCTGCTGGCTGGGAGACAACAACCCGAAGGGGCCGGTCACGGCACTGCCGAATGTGCGTTCGCCGTCGGCGTGGGCCAGATCGTCGGCAATGGGCCGCAACATTCGTTCGCCGCGACCGAACCGTACGCCCGAGCGGCCGTTCATCGCCCGGTAGCAGATCACGCAGCGCGCCTGTCCCGCCGCCACGGCGGCGCGGGCGATGGCGAGCGCCGAGCCGGCTGCCGTTCCGCCGTAGCCTGCTTCAGCAAAGAATCGCAGGCCATCCAGGCCAAGAAGGTGAACCAGCGTGGCCTCTTTCGTGGCATCGGCAGAGAACCGGACGATGCCGTCGATAGAGCCGAGATCCAGTCCGGCATCCTCCATGGCGCGCAAGATCGCCTGGACGGCGAGCTGCTGCTCGCTCATCCCAGAGCAGCGCGAGAAAGCGGTGGAACCGATGCCGACAATGGCGCACCGGCGCAGCGTTGCGGGCCTGGCCACCCTCATCGCGGGCCCCTGTGCCGGCGGGCCTGCGTCGCGCTATTCATCGACGGGCCCGCGATTGCGTTCGCCATTGATGGTCATGCGGTACATGTCGCGTGGCTGGCTGCCATAGTCATGGACGGCGTAGTGCATCGTGCACCGGTTGTCCCAGACCACGACATCGCCCATGCGCCACTGGTGCCGATAGGAGTTGTCCGGCGTGCAGCATTGCCGGTACAGATACTGAATCAACGGCCGGCTTTCCTCGGGCGTCATGCTTGTAAAGCTGACGCAGGTGTCCGGGTTGCCGATGTAGAGCGACAGGCGGCCCGTTTCAGGATGGCGCCGCACCGCGGGCTGAAGCGCCGACATGATCTTTTCCAGGTTGTACTTGCGCGAGCTACGGTGCGATTCGCACCGTATGCGCAAGCCGCACAATAGCTGTTTCATTCCGTCCGACAGACGGTCGTAGGCGGCATACTGGTTGGACCACATCGTATCCCCGCCGTATGCCGGCAGCCGGGCCGGGACGAGGATTCCGATGGCCGGCGGTTCGTCGTAATAGGTGCCGTCGAAATGCCAGTTCTCGGTGATGACCTTTTCCTTGCCGTCGTTCGAGAAATGGAACATCCCCGCGGGAAGATCGTTCCGGTAGGCTTTCTCGAAACCTTTGTAGACCATGACATCGCCAAACCGCCGCGCGAAATCGACGTGTGCCTGAGGTTCCAGGAATTGCTCGCGAAAGACCAGCATTCCGTGGTCGAGGAATGCCTGCTTGATGACGTCGAAATCCTGCCCCGACAGATTTCCCAGGTCTACCCCCGATATCTCGGCGCCTACCGCGCCGGTGAGCTTTCGTACTTGCACATCATTGATTGCTTCTGTCATTGCTGTTTCCCGGTAGAGAAGCGGCTCGTGGCCGCGCCGTGGTACTAGCGGCTCCCGACCGTCCTACTGCACTTGGATCCCCATGCGCTTGACGACCGGTCCCCACTTTTCCGTATCCGCTTGAATGGCCTTGGCGAACGCCTCTGGCGTTTCGTCGATCTCGACCGTAGCTCCCGCATCGCGATACTGCTGCTGCAGGGCCTTGGACCGCCCGGCTGCTTTGACCGCCGCACTCAGCACTTGCCTGATGTGGTCAGGCGTCTTGGCGGGCAGGAAGACGCCGCTCCAGACCGACATTTCCATTTCCGGCATACCCAGCTCGTTGAACGTGGGTACGTCGGGCAACTGGGGATAGCGGCTGGACGATGCAATCGCCAGGGGCTTCAATTTGTGCGTGGCAATGTGGGGCAGCACTACGTTGATGTTGCCGAAAAGAAAATCGACCCGGCCCGCCAGCACTTCCGTGACCGCATTGTTCGTTCCCTGGAAGTTCACGGGCACGAACTTCGACTTCGTCAGATACTCGAACTGCGACGCCGCGATATGCGAAGTCGTGCCGTTTCCGCCCGTGCCGTAGATGAGCGGCTGGGGGGCGGCCTTGGCCAGTTTGATCAGCTCATCCACAGAGCTCACGCCCAGGTCGGCGCGCACGACGAGTACGTTGGGGAAAGCGATGATCCTGGACACCGGCTGGAAATCCGTGACGGGATCGTAGCCAGGGGACTTGTGCAACATGGGGTTGAACACATGCGTCCCGATCGCACCCATCAGCAGCGTGTATCCGTCTGGCTCCGCCGCGGCGACGAACCGGGTGCCGATCAGGCCCCCGGCGCCGGGCTTGTTCATCACGATGACGGACTGCTTCAGTTCCTTCTCGAAGGCGACGGCAAATTGGCGCGCGGTGATATCCGACGCGCTGCCCGCCGGGTAAGGGTTGATGAGCGTCACGGGTCTCGCAGGGTAGTCGCTTGCACAGGCCGAAAAGGCCGCGCACAGCGCTATCGCCGAGACAATATGGCGGCATGGGAAAAAATTCGGCATGGCTCGTCTCCTTGTCTGTTGTTGTATGCGCCGTGCCGTGACCCGGCCGCTGTGAATCAATGATCCTTGAATCCACAGAAGACTGTCCATGCGTATTTTTGGGGGATACTGCGCGGAAATGCCGAACGATCCGGGGAAGATCGAGGGGCGGCGCTGCTTGCGCAGAGAATCAGAAGGTGGGCGCCGCCTCGCCGTGAGCGGTCGGGCTGCCCATCGCCTTCGTCAATGGCCGATGTGCATGGCCACCAGGAATCGCGACACCATGTTGTACGCGCCGATCGTGACCATCGCATCCACGACCTGCTGCGCGTCGTGCAGCTTGCGCACGCGCGCGAACAGCGCTTCGGGCACTTCGACATCCTGCGTCATGGCGTCGGTCAGTTCCATCAGCACGTGCGCCGCCTGGTCCAGGCCGGGTCCGATGCCGGCCGGATCGCCGATCGCGTCGACGGCCTGTTGCGATGCCCCCGCGTCCATCGCGATGGGCAAGTGGGCTTCGTACTCGTAGCGCGCGCCGTTCAGCACGGCGACGCGCAGGATGATCAGTTCGCGGGTGGCGGCGGGCAGGCTATTGTGCCGGCGCACCGCGGTCAACAACTGTTCCCAACCATGGGCCATGGGCGGGCTGTTCAGCAGTACCTGATATAGCGGCGACACTCGGCCGCGCTGGCGGGCGATGGCGGCTTCCAGTTCGGCCAGTTCGGGGCGGGTGCCGGTCGCGACGGGATCGATGCGCATGATGTCTGTCGATAGGGTGGGGTGGAGACGGGTGTTGTCGCCTGGGGCCGCACCGTCATCTCACGGAACCGGCCATTCCAGCCACTCGCAAAGGGCCCGGCCCATGATCCATTCCAGGTCGGTAGCGCCTAGCCAGTGGAACTGTTCGGTGAACAGGTTCACGGCGACGCGGTAGCTGCATGGCAGGCGCGACAGGTCGGAGCCCCAGAACAGGCGTTCCGGCCCGTAGGCGCGGCAAATCGATTCGACGTAGGGGTGCAGGCGTGGATGCGGATAGGGTTCGGTGGAATAGACCGGCAGCGTCGTCAGCTTGACCGATACGTTCGGGCAGTTCGCCAGCTGCAATAGCGGGTCGATGTGTGCGAACGCGGCCTCGTCTTTGGCGCCCCGCTCGATACCCATGTGGTCGATGGCCAGTTTCAGCCGCGGGAAATCGCGGGCGATACGGGCGACGCCCGCCAGCACACCGGGCACGTGCACCATGACCGGCATGCCCGCGCGTTCGGCCGCGTCCCAGAACCAGTCGGCCGCATGCCCGCAGACATAGGGCCGGGCGTCGGGCGCCTGCAGCGTCAGGCGCACGCCGGCCATGCCCGGCTGCCGGCGCCAGGATGCGACGGCCGGCGGGTTTTCCGTCGCCAGGTCGAATCGCCCCATCACGCGGAATTTATCGGGATGGCGCTGCGCCGCGTCCAGGGCGATGCTGTTGTCCAGGCCTTCCCAATAGGGCGGTACCAGTACCGCCCGATCCACCTGCGCGGCCTGCATTTCCGCCAGTACGTCGGCGGGGCCGTACGGCCTGTCGCCATGCCGGGGCTTGCTTTCGGGATCGTCCCGGCTCCAGACGTGTACCTGCGCATCGGCGATCAGCATCCCAGGCCCCCGCTCAATCGAGCTTCATGTTGGTGGCCTTGGCCAGTTTGGCCAGGCGGTCCAGCTCGCTGACGATCAGTTCGCCAAGCTCGGCGGGCGTGCTCATGGTCACGTCCGAGCCCTGTGCGGCCAGCCGTTCCTTGACGTCGGGCATGGCCAGTACGGCGTTCAGTTCCTTGCCAAGATAAGCCAGGATGCCGTCGGGCGTGCCAGCCGGCGCCACGATGCCCGACCACAGCGTCACTTCGTAGCCGGGCACGCCGGACGAGGCGATCGTTGGTACGTCGGGCGCCGCCGCGATCGGGGTCTTGGTGGATACCCCCAGTGCCCGCAGCCGGCCGGCTCGAACGTATTCCACCGACGAAAGCGCGTTGACGAACATCGCGTTGACCCGGCCGGACACCACATCGGTCAGGGCGGCAGCGCTGCCCTTGTAGGGGATATGGACCAGATCGACCTCGGCCATCTGCTTGAACACCTCGGCGGCAATGTGCGGCGGGGTGCCGTTGCCGGCCGAGGCGTAGGTGAACTTCCCGGGCTGCTTGCGCGTCACGTCGATAAACTCGCCGACGCTCTTGGCCGGAAAGGATGGATTGACCACCAGCAGATAAGGCAGGCCGGCAACTCGCCCCACCGGCGCGAAATCCTTGACCGGATCGTAGGGCACCGACTTGAAGAGCGCCGGGTTGATGGCAAAATTGTTCGACGCCAGCAACAGGGTATAGCCGTCCGGGGCGGCGCGCGCCACGATCTCCGTTCCGATGTTGCCGCTTGCACCGGCACGGTTTTCGATGACGATGGGCTGCCCCAGCCTTTTCTCCCATTGGGGCACGAACGCGCGGGCAATCAGGTCCGTGCCGGACCCCGGGGCGAACGGAACAACCAGCCGCAGCGGCCGGTTCGGGTAGTCGGCGGGTTTGTCCTGGGCATGCGCCTGCAAGGCCATGCCGCACAGCGCCAGCACCAGCCACGCACAGGCGCGCGCGAGCGGGGTACGTGGTTTCCTGCACCAGATGTTCTGAATCATTTTTGTAGTCCCTCCGGCGTGCGCTTGGGATATTGAAGCATCAGTACTTGCGCACCTTCGTCCGATGCCTGTATGCGCAGCGCCGGCTCGTCGGGCGTCAGGGCAATGCCCGAGCGCGCGCCAAGCTTGGTGCCGCCGTGTTCGATGGCGCCGCCGATCACCAGTACCATCTGGCCGCTGCCGGTGGCGGGGTCCAGGCCGGTGTACGTCATGTTCGGGCCCAGCGATACCAGGTCCGCGCCCAGGCCGCGTTCGGCCTCGCGATCGGGCGCGTCGATCAGGGCCTCGAACTTGATCGATGGCAGCGTCGCCAGCGCGCGGGCGTCCAGCGCGACGATCGGCTGCCCCACGATGGACAGCTTGGGGCCCGGGTGATTCTTCAGCGTTTCGCGCTTGTCGGCTTGGACCACGTACTGGCCCGTCACCAGCGTATCGAAGCTGGGGCGCACCACGTAGTACGACAGCCCATGGTCCCCCGCGATGATCGGCCCGTAGCCTGTATAGCGGTTGGTGTAGTGCAACGTAATCGGGCTGACGTCGTGGCGGCCGAGCTTGCCGTTGCCGTCGATGAATATCTGGAACTGGTCCTGCGAGTGGTAATGGGTCAGTATGGTCGACCCCGGCACCGGTTGTTCGACCAGCAGCAGCTGGGGCACGCCGGGCTGGCGTTCGGTGAAGTCGCTGCGGAAGCTTTGCGGGTCGTTGCCGAAAAGGTCGGGCCTGGACTGACGGACCCGATCCGCCCGCGGCAGCATTTTCTCTACGGTAATCAGCATGGCTCGCTTCCTTGGTTTCCGGACAACCGGTCGGCGGTTCAAAGTGTAGGGGGTGGCGCCATCGGCGCGTATTCGATTCTGAAGAACTCCGGTTTCGTGCCTTTGCAACTCCAATGCATGCATGCAGGCCGGTGTGCGCCAACAGGCAGCGCGCGTGCAAGACGGGTGCGGCCGGTGCGGCGTCAGGCGGCCAGACTGGCCGGCCGCAGGATCGGCAGCCCGATCAGTCTTTCCAGATCGGCGGCGGGCAGGCCCTCGACGATATCCACCAGGCGCAAGCCTTGGGGCGTGCATTCCAGCGTCGCATGGTCGGTGTAGATCCGCTGCACACAGCCGATGCCGGTCAAGGGGTAGCTGCAGGCCTGCACCAATTTGCTGGCCCCCTGCTTGGTCAGCAGATCCATCATGACCCAGGTGGCTTTTGCGCCAACCGCAAGATCCATGGCGCCGCCCACGCCCGGAATCGCCCCGGCCTCGCCGGTGCTCCAGTTGGCCAGGTCCCCCGTGGCGGAAACCTGGAAGGCGCCCAGTACGCAGATGTCCAGGTGACGGCCGCGTATCATCGCGAAGCTGTCCGCATGATGGAAGAATACGCCGCCGGGCAGCAACTGGATCGGCTGTTTGCCGGCGTTGATCAGGTCATAGTCTTCCTGGCCCGCAGGCGGCGCGCAGCCCATGCCCAGGATGCCGTTCTCGCTGTGGAAGATCACCTCGATGCCCGCCGGGATGTGGTTCGCCACCTGGGTCGGCATGCCGATGCCCAGGTTTACGTAGGCGCCGTCGGGGATGTCGCGCGCCACGCGCTGGGCCAGCTGTTCTTTGTTGCGTCGCGTATACGTCATGATCTGCCTCGGCAGCGATCGGGTCGCGTTTTCATCAGGCTTTTCGGGCGCCACCGGATACCGTCGCCACTCGTGAAATCTTCACGATGCGGCGCACGTGGATACCCGGCGTCACGATCGCTTCCGGGTCGAGCTCGCCCAGCTCGGCAATGTCGTGCACAGACGCGATCGTCATGCTGGCCGCCGTCGCCATCACGGGCCCGAAATTGCGCGCGGCCATGCGGTAGGTAAGATTGCCCCAGCGGTCGCCGCGCTCGGCCTTGACCAGCGCGACATCCCCCCGGATCGGGTATTCCAGCACATGCCAGCGGCCGTCGATCTGCCGGGTTTCTTTGGGTTTGCCATCCCGGTCGTGGGCCAGTTCGGTGCCGTAGCCGGTGGGCGTGAAGAACGCGCCCACACCGGCGCCCGCGGCGCGGATACGCTCGGCCAGATTGCCCTGGGGCACCAGTTCGAGTTCAATCCGGCCGGCACGGTACAGGTCGTCGAAAACCCAGGAATCGGCCTGGCGCGGAAAACTGCAGATGATCTTGCGCACGCGTCCGGTCTTGAGCAGCGCCGCCACGCCGCCGTCCGCGTTGCCGGCATTGTTGTTGACCACGGTAAGGTCGCGCGCGCCTTGCTCGATCAGGCCTTCTACCAGTTCGGTCGGGATGCCCGCGGTGCCGAAGCCGCCGATCAGCACGGTGGAACCATCCCGCACGTCTTGCAGGGCTTGCGCGATGGAGTCGGCGATTTTGTTGATCATGTGCGGATGTCAGAGTGCATGATGTGCGGCGGGCTGGCGGAAAGAAGCTGCCGCAGGCATCTTCGTCAAAAGAGGCTGCGCGGGCAATCTGTAATCATGAAACTCGGGTTTCGCCGAATTGAAAGTTCAGGCTGCCCAGTCGCCGAAAACCGGCCCGCGGCCGATGGCCGTCGCGGGCCTGCCGTCATCATCCCGGCATGTCGTCTTTGCCGTCGGGCGCCCCGTCCAGCAGCAGTTCCACCAGGTCGCGCGCCACGTTGGGCAGGCTTTGCATGTTTCTCAGGCAGACATGCAGCATCCGTTCGGCCCATGGGTCGGTCAGCTTGACCACCCGGATCTTCATTTTCTTCCGGAAGCGGTAGGCCACCGCGCCGGGAATCACGCCGATACCGATCCCGGCCTCGATCATCCGGCACACCGCTTCGAAGTTGCCGACTTCGATGCGGAACTTGAACGGCCGGCCCAGTTCGCTGGCAGTCTTCAACAGAAAAGGGTGGATCGCGCTCCATTCGGACAGGCCGACATAGTTGTAGTCCAGGGTGTCCGCGAAGGGTAGCGATGTGCGCTGCGCCAGGGGATGGTCGAGCGCGGTGACAAGCACCAGCCGGTTGCTGCGATAAGGAAAGAACTCGACCTCGTTGTTGTCGCTACGGCCCGCCACGATGCCGATTTCGGCCGAGCCTTCCGCAATGGCCTTGACGATCATGTAGCTCAGGTGCTCGCGCAAGTGCACGTCGACGTTCGGATGCGTGGTCAGGAATTCCTGCAGCACGTGCGGCATGAATTCCGTCATGGCCGTGGTGTTGGCGAAGACCCGTACTTGGCCTTTCAACCCCTTGCCGTAGTCCTGCATGTCGCCGCGCATGTGCTCGGCCTGCGCCATGATGATGCGCGCGTGGCGCAGGAAGGCTTCGCCGGGCGGGGTCAGGACCACGCCCTGATTGGTCCGGTGCAGCAACCGCGACCCGAAGCTCTCTTCCAGGTTCTTCACGCGGGTGCTGGCCGCGGGCAGCGAAAGATGCGTCTTCGCGGCGCCGCGTGTCATGCTGTGCGAATCCGCGATGTTGATCAGCAGCTGCATGTCGGTCAGGTCATAGTGGAAAGCCATCGTGCCCCCGACGATGGCATCTGACGATGCCAGCCGTAGTAGTAGGAATATGCCGAGTTATAGCCCGATCGTGCGCCGGCCGGTAGCCCCTGCGGGGCAGCGGCCCGCCCGGGTCCGAAGCTGCGGGGCAGGGCTGTCCGCCACGCATTCTCCGGGTGCTCAGCCCGCGCGCCCGACGCTGCCGGGTGGGCCCGGTTTATGGCGCGTGCTGGCGGCGCGCCGGCGTCGGCTCAGTTCTGCGGGATGTGGCTCTCGCGTACGATGCGCTGCCACTTGTCGAGTTCTTTCTGCACGTAGGCGCCGAATTCCTGGGGCGACGTGCTGTGCACTTCGACGCCAGAGGCCGAGATGTTCTTCTGATATGTCGGCGATTCGATCACCTTGACGATTTCGGCATTGAGCCGGCCGACGATATCCGCGGGCGTGCCGGCCGGCGCGAAAATGCCGTACGCCACGCCGGTTTCATAGCCGGGCAGCGACTCGGCAATCGGGGGCACGTCGGGCAGCAGCGGCATGCGCTTGGTGCCGGTGACGGCGATGGGGCGCAAGCGGCCCGCCTGGATCATGCCGGCCGCGGCGCCATAGGTCACGAACATGAACTGGGCGTCGTTCTCGGCCACGTCCCGCATCGCCGAGCTGGTGCTCTTGTTGGGAATATGGACCATGCTGATGCCCGTCATGCTTTCCAGCAGCGCGGTGGCCAGGTGCGCGCCGCTGCCGACGCCGGACGAGGCATAGTTCACTTTGTTCTTGTGCGCCTTCACGTAGGCGATCATGTCGTCTACCGTCTTGACGGGCAGTGACGAGCTGGCCACCAGAATGTAGGGCACCGTCCCGATCAGGGTGACGGGCGCATAGTCCTTTATCGGATCGTATGGCAGCGACTTGTAGATGTTGGGGTTGATCGAGAACTGCGAATCGAGCGCCAGCACGATCGTATGGCCGTCGGGCGGAGCCTTGGCCACGATATCCATCCCAATGGCGCCGTTGGCGCCGCCACGATTGTCGACGATCACGGGCTGCCCCAACTGCTTGGATAGCTGCTCGGCCAACGGGCGGCCCACCGCGTCGATGCCTCCACCGGGGGGGTACGGCAATACCATGCGGATCGGTTGGCTGGGGAATGCCTCGGCGGCCCATGCCGCGGGCACACACCCCAGCGCCAGCACCGCCACCAGCGCACCCATCGAGGCCCTGGCAATTGCGAAAACCTGTCTCATTGTTCTCTCCTGGTAGGTCGGTGCCCGAGCTGGCTGACCGAGTCGTGTGCATGGCCACGAATGGCGGGCGCACAGCAACCGATCGGCACCGATGTGTTTTTATGAAAACCGCCTCCGGATATTGATGGCTTGGCTTGTCGGAGGAACCGCGCGGCGCCGTTAGGCCCGCCGTTGGCCCGCGCGATTGTTGTGTCTTTCGGCGGCGGGTGAACGGCGTGCTTTGCGGCGTGGCTTGCCCAGGCAGCGACGCGGCACATTGCTGCCGGTTGGCAAAATTCTATGTCTCGCCTCGATGCATTCGCTATTCGACTTTTATTAAGTACAACTTCTTGTCTTTGAAACGCGGATTCTTGGCAGTGCGCGCAATGCCCATGCTAGAGTCTGCCGCGTGGCGACGAGCCGAAGGTTGGTGCCGGCAACGAGTCCGCCGGCCTGCGTGCCGCAGCGGGCGAGCCTGATTCGCCATCGATGGAAAGCATCGTCGTATTCCGGAGCCCTTGCATGATCATTCCCATTCATCCGATGCTGCCGCGCGCAGACCGGCTGCGGCAGTATGCGCCGGAGATCTACGGAAACGAGATCGCCACGTATCGCAGCACCTACACCGAGAAAGTGCCAGGGATGCCGCAGATCATCCTGGTCGAGCAGCCCGCCCCGGGCTCTACGCTGCTGCCGCACTACCACGCGTCGGACCAATTCCAGGTATTCATGGACGGTGACGGCCTGCTGGGCAAGCACCCGCTCAACCCGGTGTCGGTGCATTACACCAACAAGTTCACCGGCTACGGGCCGATCGTGGCCGGCGATGCCGGCGTGTCGTACTACGTGCTGCGGCCCGCACCCGATCCGCTGGGCCCCGGCCAATACCTGCACCACCCGGAACTGCGCGAACAGGCCAAACGCTACACGGGCAAGCGCCGTACGCTGGTGGCCGACGGCATCGTCATCGACACGCCAGCGCAATTGCGCGCGCTGGATGCGTCGTCGGCCCAGCGGCTGTTCGAAGTTCCTGCCACCGAACCCGATGCCGGCACTTTCGCAGAAGTACTGCGGCTGAGCCCCGGTGCCAGGCATACCGGCGCCGACCCCCGCAGCGGCGGCGGCCAGGTGTACCTGGTCATGCAAGGCACATGCCTGTACGACGGGCAGTCGCTGGGCTGCCGTGCGGCGATCGCCGTCACCCGCGACGAAGCGCCGCTGGAGTTCACCGCGGGTCGCGATGGTGCGCAACTGCTCGTGATGCAGTATCCCGTCCCCCGTCAGAACGACGCTTGAAGATGCGCTTGCCCCAGCACGATTTCCAAGACGCCCCTATCGTGATCGTCGGTAGCGGCCTGGCAGGCTATGGCCTGGCGCGCGAACTGCGCAAGCTGGACAAGCAGGCTCGCGTGGTGATGCTGACCGCCGACGATGGCGGCTACTATTACAAGCCGGCCCTGTCCAACGCCTATGCCCAGAACAAGACCGCCGATGCGCTGCTGATCAGCCCCGCCCGGAAAATGGCCGAGCAACTGGATATCGATCTGCGTCCGTTCAGCCGCGTACATGCCATCGACCGGGCAGCACACCGCGTCGAACTGGCCGACGGCGCCACGCTGGGCTACGCCAAGCTGGTGCTGGCGCTGGGCGCCGGGCAAAACCGGCTTCCGTTGCCAGAGAGTGACGCGACGCACGTGCTGACCGTCAACGACTTGCCGTCCTATGCGCGCCTGCGCGATACCCTGGACGGCAGGCGCTCGATCGCGCTGTGCGGGGCCGGCCTGATCGGCTGCGAGTTCGCCAACGACCTGGTCCAGGCCGGTTACCGCGTGCATGTGCTGGATATCGCCGCCGCGCCGCTTGCCCGGCTGGCGCCGCCGGCCGCGGGCGAATTCGTGCGCCGCCGGTTGGCCGCGCTGGGTGTGCATTGGCACCTGGGCACCGGCATTGCAGGCGTGCGGCAAGCCGGCCCCGGCTATGAAGTGGAGGCGATGGACGGCACCGTGCTGACAGTCGACGCGGTCCTGTCGGCCACCGGGTTATCGCCCAACGTCGCGCTGGCGCGCGCCGCGGGCCTGCGCGTGGGCCGCGGCGTGGTGGTGGATCGCGGGCTGGCCACCAGCGATCCCGACATCCTGGCCATCGGCGACTGCGCCGAAATAGAAGGGCTGCTGTTGCCCTACGTGTTGCCTATCCTGCATGCCTCGCGCGCGGCCGCCGCGCGCCTGGCCGGGCAGGATGCCACGCTGTGCTACCCCGCCATGCCGGTGGTGCTGAAGACACCCGCTTGCCCGGCCGTGCTTGCCCCACCCTTATCGGGTTGCAAGGGCGATTGGCAGGTCGACGAAACCGCGCACGGCCTGCGCGCGGTGCACGAGAACGGCACTGCCCTGAACGGATTCGTGCTGATGGGCGATGCGCTGGAAGAGAAGAATGCGCTGACGGGGCGGTTGCCCATGCTGCTGCCCTGATGACAACCCCCGACGCATCGGCGCCTTTGCCGACGCGCCATGCTCATTGCCGGAAAACGCCATGCCCGAATTCAAGCAGTACGTCTGCCAGATCTGCAACCACATCTACGATGAAGCCACCGGCGACCCCGAATCCGGCATCGCCCCGGGAACCTGCTGGGAAGACGTCCCGCAAGACTGGACCTGTGGCGACTGCGGGGTAGGCAAAGAAGATTTCGAGGCCGCGCCGTAAGTGCGCCGGCTGCCCCTGGGCCTCAATACCCAGGGTTCGCCAAGCCTCAGCTCGATGTTCCCGCGTCAGTGATCAGACACCTATAGCTTGCCTTCCAGGCTCTTCAGGAACAACTGCTTGGTGACGGACAAGTGCTGGACGCAAACACGGGCCAAGGCCTTGCTGTCGCCTTGCTTGAGGGCTTCGATCATTTCCCAATGCTCTTCGGATGTCTGCTTGCGCCTGTTTTCGTTGTGCACAAACTGCATTCGGATGGGTTGAACCTGCATCGAATAATGCGCAATGGCCTTGTTCAAGGCTGCGTTGTTGCATGCGCTGAACAACGTCTGGTGAAACGCGTTGTTCAGCGAGAACAGCCGGAAATAATCGCCTTCGCGCATGGCCGCGTCGTGCTGTTTCTGCAGGGAAACCAGGCTGCGTAGAAAGTCGTCGGAAACCGGCATCGGAATCTGCGTGGCGGCGGCCGATTCCAATATTTCCCGCACGCCGAAAAGATCGTGCACCTCTTGGGCGGTGTAGTCGCGAATGTACGCGCCACGATTCTGATTGCGCACGACCAGGCCCAACGCATGCATCTCGTCCAGCGCGCGCCGCACGGCATACCGCGACGCCTGGAACCGCCTGATCAGATCGTCTTCCACCAGATGCTCGCGCAGGTGCAGCTTGCCGGTGATGATGTCCAGCTCCAGCGTTTCCGCGATCTCTTTCCATCCCGATCGCGTCTCGGTTGTGGTCGGGGCATCTGCTGCTCGGGAGGTCAAGGTTCCTGCCATGTGTCTGCCTTGCGCGTGTGAATAGCGAAATTCTATATCAACCGACAAGATGGTCAGATAAATTAATCGATTGAATTATCGATAATTTCATCGTACGATCAGGAAAACGAAAAGCAGATGCACCGCATTGACTGGAGGCCACGATGCAAGAAGTGCTGCAAGGCGTTCGCGTTGTCGATTTCACCCGGCATATGTCGGGCCCCTATTGCACCTTGCTGCTGGGCGACTTCGGCGCCGATGTCATCAAAGTAGAGTCCATGCCCCACGGCGATCCCACGCGCAAGATGGGCACCGCCTTTATCGATGGCGAATCGAGCTTGTTCCTCATCTGGAACCGCAGCAAGCGCAGCCTGGCGCTAGACACGCGCAAGCCGCAGGCGCGCGAGATCCTTCATCGCCTGGTTTCGAAAGCGGACGTACTGGCGGAAAACTTCCGCCCCGGCGTTGCCCAGAAGATGGGGCTGGGGTACGAAGAACTGGCGGCGCTGAACAGCCGCCTCATCTACTTGTCGATCAGCGCGTTCGGCGCCAGCGGGCCGTACGCCAGGGTGCCTGGCACCGACCCGGTCGTGCAGGCCATGTCCGGCGTCATGTCGGTAACCGGCGAAGCGGGCCGGGATCCCGTGCTGGTCGGCTTTCCGGTTGCAGATTTTGCGTCGGCCATGGTCGCCGTGCAAGGCGTCTTGCTGGGCCTGCTCGCGCGCCACGCGACGGGCCGGGGGCAGCGTGTCGACATCCCGATGCTGGCCTCGCTGGTGTTCGGCCTGACAACGCGCCTGGCTACCTATTGGGGCAGCGGCAAAGAGCCTGTGCGCGAAGGCAGCAGCCACAGCGCGGTTGCGCCGTATCAACGCTATGTTGCGCAGGACGGCGACATCGTGGCCGGCGCCTGGACGACCGATAGCTGGCCACGTTTTTGCCAGGCCCTGGAATTGCCGGAACTGGTCGATGATCCCCGCTTCGCCGACAACGTTCAGCGAATGCGCAATCGGGCCGCGCTGAATGACATCCTGGATGCCACCTTTCGCACCCGCACGGTGGCGCAATGGGAGCAGGCGTTCAGGCAATCCAACGGGCTGTTCGGCCCGGTGCTGACGATTCCCCAGATGCTCGAGCATCCGCAGGTCAAGGCATTGGGCATTGTGCAGTCACTCGAGCACCCCAAGCTGGGGCCGATTCCCCATATTGCGTCGCCGATTTTCATGTCGGACACGCCCGCCGAGGTACGGTTGCCGCCGCCTCAGTACGGCCAGCACACGCAACAGGTGCTGAACGAGCTGGGCTATTCCGATCGCCAGGTTGCAGAGCTGGCGAGCGCGCAGGTGGTGCATCTGGCCGCCGCGGAGCATCCCCATGGCTAAATCACCCAGGGTCGTGGATTTTTCCACGCATTTTTCCGGGCCGGTCGCCAGCCGCTGGCTGGCACATCTTGGCGCCGATGTGATCAAGGTCGAGCATCCGGTTGTCGGCGACGGCAACCGAAAGTTCGGGCCCATGTTCCACGAAGACAGTGTGCATCATCTGTACCTGAATGCGGGCACGCGCAGCCTGGCCATGGCCACGCAATCGCCCGAATGGCCGCGTACCGTGCAGGCCCTGGCCCGTTGGGCCGATGTGGTGATCGTGGGCAATCGTCCCGCCCAGGCCCAGCGCCTGGGCATCGACGCGGCCGCGATGCTGGGCCATAACCCCGCGCTGGTCTACTGCATGATTACCGGCTACGGCCTGGAAGGCGAGTGGGCGGCGCTGCCCGCGCATGGCCTGAACATGGATGCCTTGGCGGGCGCCGTGTTGCTGGAGCGCGGTGACGCGGATGCGCGTGTGTCGCAGCGGTATCGCTCCGCAGGCACCACGGTGGCCGGAATCGAGGCGGCGTTGGGAATCTACGCGGCCCTGCATCGCCGCGCCCAGGGGCAAGGCGGGCAGGTCGTGCAGGTGTCCATCTGGGAAGCCGCGCTGGCCTGGCAATGGCGCGATCTGGTCACGCAGGCCAATCTAGGCCATGGATGGACAGAATATCAAGACCTGGGCTCGCGCTACGCGGTCTACACGACCCAGGATGACAAGGCCTTGCTGGTGTGTCCCATTGAACAGCGGTTCTGGGAAAGGTTCTGCGACGTGCTGGGGTTGCCCGCCGACATCAAGGCGCGGGGCGACTGGAGCAGCGGCATGGATCTGGGCGCGAATTATCGCAGCCTGGGCGAGTCGCAATTGATTGCCGGCGTGATCCGGACCCAGCCGCAGTCTGTGTGGCTGGAACGATTGCGCGCCGCTCAGGTTCCGATGTCTCCGGTGCTGAATTACACCGAGGCCATGGCAAGCGCACATGCCCAGGCCAATGGCGTCATGGGCAGCTACCAAATACATGGCCATACCGCTTCGACACCTGTGCCGCCCGTCTCGATTACGCCGGCGGACGCCGGGGTGGATGGCGCGGCCCTGGCGGCCAGCCACCGCGCAAAATCCGAATCGATACCGCGTCCGCCCGATCTGGGCGAGCACAACCGGGAAATTCTCACGGAGTTGGGGCTGCAGCCATGAACACAACCAACACCCCTCCGCAGGGCGGACTTGCGCAAGGCGTATTCGATGGCATACGCGTCCTGGACATCGGCCATGTCGTCGCTGGGCCGTTTGTGGCGTCGGTCATGGCCGACTTCGGCGCCGACGTCATCAAGATCGAGAAGCCCGGAACAGGCGACCCCCTGAGGTGGATCTATCCCAAAGACCAGGTCGGCCTGTTCTACAAGATGCAAGCCCGCAACAAGCAGTCCATCACGCTAGATCTGAAGCACCCCGAGGGCAAGGCCCTGTTTCTGGACCTCGTGGCGCGCAGCGATGTCCTGGTCGAGAATTTTCGCCCTGGTGTCATGGAGCGCTTGGGCCTGGGCTGGGATGTACTGTCAGAGATCAACCCGCGCCTGATCCTGTGCCGCCTGTCGGGTTTCGGCCAGACGGGTCCGTATGCGGGGCGTCGCGCCTATGGGCGCATTGGCGAGGCGTTCGCCGGCTTTGCCCACATCACCGGAGACCCCAACGGCCCGCCTTCGCATTCGCAGATGTCGGTGGGGGATACGGTTGCAGGCACGTGGGCGGCCATGGGCGTCATGATGGCGCTGTACTGGCGCGATGCGCAGGCGGGCGGGGTCGGCCAGGTAATCGACATCGGCTTGTACGAAGGCCTGTTTCGCCAGATCGAGCAGCAGGTCATCGTGTACGACCAGCTTGGCAAAGCGCTGGAGCGTACCGGCAGCAATCACCGGAACGTGCCGTACACCGGCCTGTTCAAGACCGGGGACGGCGGCTACTACTCGTTTTCGGCCGTTACCGAGCGCAGCGCTCGCGACATACTGGCCGCCATGGGTATGGAACAGGACGACCGATTCAATACCTTCGAGCGCTGCATGCAGCATCGCGATGCATTCGCGGACGCCGTGACCGAATGGATGGGCACGCGCAGCCTGAAAGAAATCGATGAGCGGTTCCAGCGTCACGATGCGCCGGGTACGCCGGTCAAGAGCATCGCCGACTTGATGGACGATCCGCACATCCAGGCGCGCGAGATGGTGGTCTCGGTGCCAGACAAAGAACTGGGCACCGTGCGCATGCAAGGGGTCGTGCCCAAGTTGTCGCGCACACCGGGCAAGATCCGGCATGCCGGCCAGGTCCTGGGCGAGTCGAACGGAAACGTCTACCAGGATTTATTGGGCTGCACCGAGGCAAGGCTGCAGGAATTACGCGGCAAAGGCGTGATCTAGCGGCACAGAATCCGACCCGTCATTCCAGGCGGGCGTAGAACAAGGAGACAAACCATGAACATTCTTCTGAAACTGGCCGCCGTGGGCGTATGCGTCCTTGGCAGTCTAGGCAGTGCGGCGCACGCGCAAAGCTACCCGAGCCGTCCTATCAGCTTGGTCATTACCTTTGGCCCTGGCAGCGGCGCGGACACCATCGGCCGTATTCTGGCCGACGGGCTGTCCAAGGAAATCGGCACGTCCATCGTGGTTGAAAACCGCGTGGGGGCGGGCGGTGCGGTGGGCGCAGCGTATGCGGCCAGGGCCGCGGCCGATGGCTATACGCTGATGCTGGGCGCCACCCCGATGACCGTCGCGCAACATATGCAGGCATCGGCCACCTACGACGCGGTCAAGGATTTCGTGCCCATCATCAAGGTGGCCGAACTACCGTTGATGCTGATCGCATCCAAGAAGGCGCCGTTCGACAGCTTCTCGGCGCTGGTCAAGTACGCGCGCAGCCACCCGGGAACGCTGACCTACGCAACGTCGGGCAAGGGGTCGCCCAGCCATTTATCGGTCGAGATGTTGCGTCAGGCGATCGATATCGACGTGCGCGACGTGCCCTATTCCAGCGGCAGCCAGGCCATGGCCGACACCTTGGGCGGCCAGGTTTCGTTCTATTTCCCGGCCATTACGGCAGCCCTGGCGCAAGTCGACGGAGGGGCCGCCCAGGCGCTGGTCATCGGCGCAAAGCAAAGATCGGAAAAGGCGCCCGATGTGCCCACCATCCACGAGGCAACAGGGGAAGACGGGCTGGAAGTCATCACCTGGTATGGCCTGTTCGCGCCAGCAGGAACCCCGCAGGCCGTTGTCGATAAAGTCCACGCCGCCGCGGCCCGCGCCATGCAGGACCCGCAGATTCGCGATCGCATCGGCAAGACGGGCGCCGACGTCGCGGTCAGCGGCCCCGATGCGTTCGCCAAGCAGGTCAAGATGGACGATGTCCGCTATGCCAAGCTGGTGCGCGACCTGAATCTTTCACAGTGAACCAGCCGCCTGTCGGCCCCGCCTGGAAATTTCATCACATCGGCCGCGCCGCACGAATCCGGCAAGGCCGCAAAAGGAGACACCATGCGTTCTTATTCGTGGTCTGGTCGTTCGTGGCGTTGCGCAGGCCTGGCGATTGCCTGCGCGGCAATCCTCGCGTCGGCGGCATCAACCAGCCAGGCAGCAGGCGCGGTGAATTGGCCAGACCGGCCGATAACGCTGGTGGCGCCGTCTGCGCCCGGCGGCGCGACTGACTCGGTCGGCAAGATCCTGGGCCGTTACCTGGAAGCCTACTTTCACCAGCCGGTGGTGGTGGTGACCAAGCCCGGCGCCGGCGCCACCATCGGTGCGGCGTACGTGCGGTCGGCCGCGCCGGATGGCTATGTGCTGCTGATATCCGGCAGTTCGACGCATTCGGCGAATCCCTACCTGTTCAAGGCGCTGAGCTACGACCCCGTCAGTGACTTCCGGGATGTCGGCATGGTTGGCTTCATTCCGGCGGTAGGGCTGGTGCGGTCATCGCTGCCCATTCGTTCGGCCGGCGACCTGATCGCCTACGCCAAGGCCCATCCCGGCAAGCTGTCGTACGGCCACGCCACCTCGTCGTCGCAGGTGCCGCCGGCCATCATTGCGGCCAACGCGAACATCGACATCCTGGGCGCCGCCTATAAGAGCTTGTCGCAGATCATCACCGATATCGCAGGCGGCACGATCGATTTCGCCTTTCTGGACATCATGTCTGCGCAGCCTGCCCTCAAGCTGAAGGAGATCGCGCCGTTTGCAGTCACTTCTCCGAAGCGGGATCCGACGCTGCCTGATGTTCCGGCGGTTTCAGAAGCCTTGCCGGGCTACGAAGTCAGAAGCTGGATCGGCATTGCCGCTCCGGCCCAGACGCCTGACGACGTCGTCGAGAAACTGAGTGCCGGCTTGAACAAGGCGCTGGGGGATGCATCGACCCAGGCAGCCTTGCAGCGCCTGGGCATGACGGTCCAGGCGATGTCGGTTGCCGAGATGGGCGAGTTCACGCGGGCCGACCGTGAGCGTTGGAAAGAGTGGGTGAAGCTGGCCAATATCCAGCCGCGTTGAGACGGGGGGGGGCGCCGGAAGGGCTGGCGCGCGGGCATGGAACAGAACGTCCGCATGCCCCTTCACCGCTAGCCGGCGGCTTCGATCCACCGCGCCCAACCCAGCAGGGCGGCGTCGGCGCCATGGCCGCCCACCAACTGTATCGCCAGCGGCAGGCCGCGCGGGTCGACGCCGTTGGGCAGGCTCAGGGTGGGTACGCCCAGCAGCGACCAGTTGCGGTTCAACAGGGAATCGCCCGAGGACGTGATGCCGGCAGGCGCGGCGCCCAGCGCGGCCGGGGTGACAATCAGGTCGTAGTCGGCCAGCAGGCCAACGTAGGCGTGGCGCGCCTGGTGCGTACGCTGCCAGGCGGCCCGCAGGGCGTCCGGCGAGATGGCCTGGCCGGCCTCCAGGGCGGCGCGCAGCGCGGGGCTCAGTTGCGCGCGATGGCGCTGGTATTCGTGCAGCAGTGCGCGTGCGGCCTGGTGGTTCATGATGTCGCGCTGATCCTGGTAAAGCGGATGCAGCGCCGGAAGGTCGGGCACCTCGGCCACGCGCGCGCCGTGTTGTTCCAGGCGCCGCAGGCGCGCCAGCAGGGCGTCCCGGCTACACGGCTCGATGCGTTCCCAGTGCGGGGTGCGATACAGGCCGATGCGCGGCGCGGTGCAACCGGGCGCCGTGGCCGGCACGCTGGCCAGTATGCCGGCCAGCAGCTGGATGTCGGCGACGGCGCGGGCCATCAGCCCGACGGTGTCGAGCGATTCTGCCATCGGCTTGACGCCGGTGCGGTCGATCAGGCCGAGGCTGGGCTTGTAGCCGACGATGCCACAGAACGCCGCGGGCCGGATGGTCGAGCCGCCGGTCTGGGTGGCCAGCGCCGCCGGCGCCATGAAGTCGGCCACGCAGGCTGCCGAGCCACCGGACGACCCGCCCGGCGTATGGCCCGGCGCATGCGGATTGCTGGTGGCCGGCGGGGCCGAGTGGGCGAACTCGGAAGTGGCCGTCTTGCCCAGGATGATGCCGCCGGCCGCTTCGATGGCCGCCACGCAATAGGCGTTCCAGGCCGGGCGGTGCCCCGCGTAAATGGGCGAACCGTAAGCGGTGGGCATATCGGCGGTGTCGATGATGTCCTTGGCCGCGATAGGGATGCCGGCCAGTGGGCGCCGCGCGTCCGGCCTGGCGGCGGCCATGGCGCGCGCCTTGCGCAGCGCGCCATCGGCGTCCACCCAGGCCCAGGCGCGGACCTGTTCTTCGCGCGCGGCGATGCGGTCCAGGCAGGCCTGGACCAGGTCCACGCTGTCGCAGGCACCCGCCATCAGGTGTTCGCGGGCCTGGTTCAGGCCAAGCTGGTGCAGGGGCGGCATGGCGCGGATCAGCGCGTGGCGGGCGGGTGCCGGTCGTGCCAGTGCCGGGCGATATCCAGGCGGCGGCAGACCCAGACCCGGTCGTGCGCCGCGACATGGTCAAGAAAACGCGCCAGGCCGGCGGCCCGCCCGGGGTGGCCGACCAGCCGCATGTGCAGGCCGACCGACATCATTTTTGGCTGGGTGGTGCCTTCGGCATACAGCATGTCGAACGAGTCGCGCAGGAAGGCGAAGAAGTCGTCGGCGGTGGCGATGCCGCTGCGCACGAACTTGGCGTCGTTGTGCGCCTGGGTGTACGGAATCACCAAATGATGGCGGTCGCCGGCGTCGACCCAGTAAGGCAGTTCGTCGTTGTAGCTGTCGGAGTCATACAGGAAGCCGCCCTGTTCGACCACCAGCTTGCGCGTGTTCACGGTGGGGGCGTAGCGGCAGTACCAGCCGGCCGGCGCCTGGCCGGTGGTGCGTTCGATCGACGCGATGGCGCGTTGCATTTCCTCGCGCTCTTGTGCTTCGGACATCGCCTGTAGCGGCGTCCAGCGCCAGCCGTGACAGCAGACGTCGTAGCCGCCTTCGCGGATGGCTTGGGCCACCGCGGGATTGCGCTCCAGTGCCTGGGCGCAGGCGAAGAAGGTGGCCGTCATGCCGCGCTCGCGCAGCAGCCGCAGCACGCGCCAGATACCGACCCGGCTGCCGTATTCGAACATGGATTCGGCTGCCAGGTCGCGGCCCTGAAAGCTGCTGCCGGTGACTTCGGTCAGGCCGAGTTCGCTGCGGCCGTCGCCGTCTTCGAATGAAGCTTCAGACCCTTCTTCGTAGTTGACGACGATATTGAGGGCCAGGCGCGCCTGGCCCGGCCACTGCGGGTCGGGCGGCGTGTTGCCGTAGCCGATGAAGTCGCGCCGAGTCAGTGGCGAGTGGTTTGCCTGCATCGTCATTCCTCATTGAGGACGACCAGGGCGTCCCGGTCGAGTTCGGTGTATTCGGTGTCATCGTCCCGGCCGGTCTTGCCCAGGATCACGGCAACCTGCGAATCGGTGTCGATGGCGGTGAAGGCATAGTGCCAGACGCCCGTCCGGTACGACACGCCTTGCCGGCCGTTGGTGACAAAGGCCCGCAGCGTCGGCAGCGCCAGGACGCCATCCGACCCGGACAGGCCCACCACCACCACGTGGCGCGACGGTATCAGCGGAATGAAGGTCTGCGCCGAATGCGGATGCCGCTCTAGCGTGCGCACCCGGATGCCATCCAGCGGCTGGTGGTGCAAACGGTTGACGGTGAAGCCCAGCGTCATGCCGGGGCGCGTGGCGCTGAAGGGCGTGGCCAGCGGCTGCTTGGCCGTGCCCCCGCAATTTTCGACCACTTCGCCATACTGCGAGAAGGCGTCGGCGTTCAGCGTGCTGGCGGATAGGTACATGGAAGGCATGCGTCGGGAATGGAAGTCAGAAGAGTTGGTTGGGCAACCACAGCGCGATCCCCGGGAAATAGATCAGCAGCGTGACGAAAACCATCATGGCGAAGGCGAACGGCAGCACGCCGATGTAGACGTCGCTGATGCCGCCGCGCGACAGGCGGATGTTCTGCGCCACGAACAGATTCAGGCCGACCGGCGGTGTGATCAACGCCAGTTCCATCATCATGGTCATGAAGATACCGAACCACAGCGGATCGAAACCCAGCGAGACAATCAGCGGCACCACCACGCCCACGGTGGTGACCATCATGGCGATGGCTTCCAGGAAGCAGCCCAGGATCAAATAGAACACCACCAGCACCCAGATGGTGGCGGTGGGCGACCAGCCGAGCTGGCCGATGTACTCGGACAGCGCCTGCGGGATGCCGGCCAGGCTGAGAGAGAAGTTCAGTACAAAAGCGGTGGTCACCACCAGCACCACCATGGCGGTGGTGCGCAGCGCCGACAGGAAGGCCGCGTGCAGCATGGCGACCGACAGGGTACGGTTGGCCGCGGCGATGGCCATGGCACCCACCACGCCGAGCGCGGCGGCTTCGGTCGGCGTCGCGATGCCAAGATAGATGCCGCCCATGACCAGGCCGAAGATGAACACCACCGGCAACACGTCGATCAGCAGCTTCAGCCGCATCGCGAGCGAGATGGCCAGTTTTTCGCTGTTCGGGGCGACCTTGCCCAGCAGGGCCATGATGATGATCACCACCATCATCAGAGCCAGCACGATGATGCCCGGAATGATGCCGGCCGCGAACAGCTTGCCCACCGACACTTCGGCCAGCGCGCCATACACCACCATGTTGATGCTGGGCGGAATCAAGATGCCCAGCGTGCCGCCGGCCGCGATAGACCCCAGCACCAGTCGTTCGCGATAGCCCAGGCGCTGCAGCGTGGGCAGCGCCACAGTGCCGACCGTGGCCGACGTGGCCACGCTCGAGCCAGAGGTGGCGGCAAACAGCGCGCAGGTGGCGATATTGGTGTGCAGCAGGCCGCCGGGCAGCCATTGCAGCCAGGCCGCCAGGGCCTTGTACATGCGGTCGGCCACGCCGCTGCGCGTCAGGATCTCGCCCAACAGGATGAACAGCGGGATGGCCACCAGCAGGAACTCGTTCATCGTGCTCCACATGGTGTTGCCGATCATGCTGGGCAGCACCTGCATGCTCATCCAGTCGCTGACCACCGCGGTCATGAAAATCGCGCTCGCCACGTGGATGCCGGCCATCAAGAACAGGACCAGGCCGCCGAAATAAAGGGCTCCGAGCAGCATCAGTGCGCTCCTTCGAGTTTGCCGGCCATGCGCTCGTTGGCCGAACGCAGTTCCTCGGCGACCTCTTCGTCGACGCTGGGATTGCCGTAGTTGCGGTTGATGCCGCCCCAGTCGCGGCGCACCAGCAACAGCAGCGAGTGCAACAACTGGGTGGCCAGCACCAGGCCGAACCAGCACAGCGCGGCGGCCCACATGGCCTGCGGAATCGCCAGCGGCGTGCGCAGCGCGCTGGTGGCCAGCGCCTGCATCGAATACGAGTCGTACGCGACCCCGCTGGCTTTGACGGCCAGAGTGACCGCGACGGAAGTCAGCAGCGCCAGCGCGAGCACATCGCTGCAGGCGCGCAGGCGCGGCGGCAGCAGGTCGGTCAGCACCGAGATGCGGATATGCGCGCGGTCGTAGGCGGCCTGCGAGAAGCCGATGGACGCGCAGATGGCCAGGCAGTAGCCGCCATACTCGTCCACGCCTTGCAGCGAGAAGCTGAAAATCTTGCGGGCGAGCACGTTCAGCGAAATGACCACCGACAGGGCAATCAGTGCCCACCCCGCCGCCAGGCAGGTCCGGTTGGTAATCGCCCGCAGGCCGCGACACAGCAGTTCCAGAAGTCTAGTCACGATCGGTTCCTGGTGAAGGCGATGCGCCGCCCGGTCGGGGCGGCGCACAGTGGGTTGCACCTAGCGAGTGATGCCGGCTGCCGCGCCGATCGTGCGGAACCAGTCGTCGCCGCAGGTCTTGGAGAACTTCGAGCAGTCCTCGATCCACATCGGCACAATCGACGTCTTGAGCAATTGCTTGACTTCGCGCACATCGGCGTCGGTCGGCTGAACCAGTTGCATCTTGCCGGGCTTGCCAGAGCAGGGCTGTTTACCGACGTTGCAGTTGATACCGTCCTCGTGGCCTTTTCGGCTGATATCCCACAGCGCGGTTTCGAGCTGCTTCATTTCGGCCGACAGCGCGGCCTGTTGCTCGGCCGATAGCTTGTCCCAGAAAGCATTGCGCGCCACCTGCAGCACCACGCCGGCTCCGCCCAGCGGGATGGGGCTGAGCGACTGCGCGACCTCGAACCAGTCATTGCTGTTGCCATATTGGCTACCGGTGATGGCGCAGTCCACCACGCCCTGCATCAGGCCTTGGTATACCTCCGGGCCAGCCAGCGTGGCGCCGGCGGCGTTCAGGTCGGCCACCAGCTTGGCCGTGTAGGTGCCGCTGACGCGCACCTTCTTGCCCTTGAGGTCGTCCAGCGTCTTGACGTCGCCCTTGCAGTACAGGATTTGAAACGGAAACGACCACGCCGTCAGCAGCTTGGCCTTGAAGCGGTCGTTGAGTTCTTTTTCGAGAATGGGGCGATAGGCGTCCAGGTTCTTCTGCAACTGGTCGAAATCGAACGCCGCGCCGGGCAGGTCGGCGCCCATCAGCACCGGGGCGTCGCCGCCCACGAAGCTGATCTGGAACGACACCACGTCGAACGCGCCGCTTTGCAATGTGCGCAGCGATTCGAAGCCCTTCAGGCCCAGTTCGTCGATGGTGCGGAAGTTGGCTGAGAAAGCGCCGTTGCTGCGCTTGGGCAGATCTTTCCAGAAAGGCCGTTCGACCTGTTGCGATTGCGGCTGATTGCCGTACCAGCCCAGCACGCGCATCTTGACCTCGTCGGCGCATGCGACCGACGACATTCCCGCGGCCAAGGCGAACAGCGCGATGGACCGTTGCAGTATTGCCTTCATGATGAATTTCCCCTGAGTGGCTGTCTAGGTGTCATGGAGGCCCGATTTCCTGTCGCCCCCTTGCTGCAGTTGAATTATGAATAGTCCAATGAAATAATCAATTATTAAATTTTGGATCATTTCTATAAACAGGACTTATAGTGAATCTGCGGCTGATCGAGATATTCCGAGCGGTGATGCAAAGCCATACCACGGTCGGCGCGGCCCGCGCCCTGCAGATTTCGCAGCCGGCCGTCAGCAGCGCGATACGCCAGCTGGAATCGCAAGTGGGGTTCACGCTGTTCGATCGCGTGGGCAATCGCCTGAGCGCGACCGAAGAGGCCAAGATCCTGTTCCGCGATTCCGAGTCGATCTTCCTGCTGTCCAAGGCCCTGAATCACACGGTCGAAGAACTCAAGAACGAGCGGCTGGGCCAGTTGCGCATCGTCGCCACGCCGCAACTGGGGCATTCAGTACTGCCGGCCGCCATCAACGACCTGCTCAAGCAGCGCCCCAAAGTGAAGGTGTTTTTCGACGTCCGCCGTTCGTATAACGTGGTGGAGATCATCGAATCGCGCGCGGCGGATATCGGCTTCGCCATCGCGCTGGAACCCGAGTTGGAGCAGAAGCTGCACATGCTGCCCGTGGCGCGCGTCGAGATGGTGTGTCTGGCGCCGACCGATCATCCGCTGGCGCGGCGCAAGTCGGTGACGCCGCAAGACATTTCGGCGTATCCGTTGATCGGGCTGGAGCTGGGCTCGCGGCTGAGTCCGCTGGTGCTCAATGCGTTCAAGCAGGCCGGCACGCCTTACCGCACCGCGGTGGAAGTGCGCTATTCCGAGACGGCGTGCCTACTGGCGCAGGCGGGTGTTGGCGTCACCGTGGTCGATTTGTTCTCTGCCATGGCCCAGGCCAGGCACGGGGGCGGGCTGAAGCTCATTCCGTTCAAGCCGACTATTGAGGTCGAGGCGTTTGCTGTGTCGGCCAAAAATCGAGTGCCGTCGCGGCTGGCGTTGCTGCTAGTAGAAGAAACGCAGAAATCGATTCGGCGTTTTCGGTCGCTTGCGTAGGGGGGGCAGTGGGATAGTGAGGGCAATCGCACTAGAAGATTGAGGTTTCTAGGGATTTTCTTAAATGGTGCTCGGGGTTGGAATCGAACCGGCACGCCTTGCGGCGGGGGATTTTGAGAATGACAGAATTTGAGAAGATAAAACCCGCTGGAACCCGCTAAGTCGCGCCAGGTTTGGTTTTCCGGAGGGTCGTATATGGCCTGATCTGACCAAGGGGCTTCGGCCCCTTTTTTCTGCGAAAGTGTTCAACGTGCCGATCGAGGCCAACCAGGTTCGCGTCTTCGTTGAATCCGGCGTGATCGAGCAGTTGCCGACGTTGTGACGTTGATTTCGCATATGCTGGCGGCATTCATGGCACGAGATCGCAGGTTCAAGGCAACCCGAGGGAAAGCCGTTGGGACTAACGCCTGACGGAGAATTTCCTGTCTGTTCAAGGGCTGTGCACAAGGGGGCGACCCCGATGTACTGGCAGCAGGAACAGAGGGCGGCGCTGCAACGCTATTTATAGGGTGTACTCTGTTTCAATCGTAATGCTCCCGACATAGTTCGGAAAGCTGCTCATTCCTTCATTATCCAGTTCGTCATGCGTGTAGTTGGGGTTGGAAACATAGAAATGGACTTTGTCGCCCACGCACTCCATTGTGATATGTCCCGCTCTATTTTGGGTAATCTTCATGTAGCCCGTGTAGTAGTTCAAGTGGCGGGAGGGGGCTTCGCCGATCACGATGATTTGAGGATCGAGCTTCTCCAGCCATGAGTTTGGAATCTTCCCAGAGTGTCGACCATGATGTGCGGCAAATACTATTGTTGTCTTCTCAAGTTTGATGTGGTCAGTGATTCGCTCCATAAAATCGGTTTCGAGATCGCCTAGCCACATAACACTTGCACCGTTTTGAAGGCTGTATCTGATAACTACCGAAGTATTGTTGTAGGACTCTCCTGCGTCGCAAGCCTCCAGGGCTTCCTTGAAGTCGGCGTTCTTCGTGTCTGGCCACAGGATGCAGATGCCGGAAGAGCTACGTTCGTCACTGCTCAAATTCATCCATTTCCTACTGCAGCCTTTGTGAATATAAAATGCTTTATCGCTGTCTCTCAGGGTGCAGTATCTTTCAAAAGATTTTGTATCGACGTCTTTAACGGCTTGGTTCTTCACGACATAAAAATTGACGATTGGCATGGCATCGTCAAGCAGTTCGATTCCGCCGAAATGATCCTGGTCCGGGTGGGTGCAGATAAAGCGGGTGATCCCTTTGTTTTTGGATTCCGTTTTAAGTTCTTCGACAATTTCGTCGGCGGTCTCGTCGGACAGCTTGCAGTCGATTATTGTGAAGTTGTCGCTGTTATGCTTGATGTAGAACATATCGCCGTTGCCGACTGAAAAACTCTTCACGATCGTCACTGAAGTCTCCTTATGAAAGCCAAGCGCGCTAAGCTGAAATCAGCCATTGGCCGAGTTTCTCGTTTTCCCGCCCAGAAACAATCGAGAACTGTGTGCCCTCTTCGTTGGGGCTGCAGAGCCAGGCGACAGCCGAGCCTGGTGTTGTGGTGGGGCGTTCGGTCGTGAAGGACTTCGTCATGTACTGAATCCCCGCATCGGAGACATGCAATGTCGCAATCCTGTGGTTCCCAGCAAACGTGAGTGCGCCACGCTGAAAGGGCGCCGTCGAAAAGATCATCCCTTTGTGGGCCTTCGTGTCTCTCAGCTTGGACTCCAAAACCATCACGACGTCTCGCTTGATGGGGTGCTTGTGATGCTTGCATTCGACGAGCACCTGAATTTCAGCTCCACCGAAAACGACAAATCGCGCAGTGACGTCGATCTCATATTCGCCGCTGCTGCCCGCGACGGGTTCGAGGCGGCTGACCTCAAAGCCGGCCAGCGTTTGACCCGACGCCTGGAGCCAGGCTTGCACATGCTCCTCGAACTGGGCCGGTGTAAGGTCGGCAGGAATCATCAATTGTCCAGTCCTTGTTGTGCTGACACGGCCTTTCGTGCTTGCGGCTTCGAGCCCGAAACCTCGCGGCTGGCATGAACGGCCAGGACGTTCTGCACAAAGCGGATACCGGTGGTTCTCGCGGCAAACGCAGTCAAGAGGTACTGTCCGAAAAAGAGGGCAGCGGAGACTTTCATCCGAGCAGTGTCGATATCAGCGAAGTGCATCGCCAGAGGCACGGCTGGGACAAGCAGCAGGGACATGGCGGCGATGTCCCGGAACAGCAAGTAGTTCTTGTGGCTATCGACGACCGATGGGTCGGAGTCAACCAGCTTGTACAAGCTGTACCACTTTGCATTTTGATCTCTTGCTGCGGTAGGGAACTCACCGATATTTTTCCGAAGCGCAGCTAAGTCGATGCGTGTGTCTGCAGGCGCATGAATGGAGAAGGCTCGCGCACCGGGCAGAGGATGTGACAGGCGCCAGAACACCAGGATCGCCTTATGGTCCGCAGAGATCAGCGATGAGAGGATCAGCGCCGGGATGGGAAGCAGCGCGGTCAGGCTTGCGCGGATCGCCATCACCGTCGTCGGCGTCAGCTCTTCGATCGCGGTATGGAATGCGATGACAAGCAGGACAAGGGCATCAAGAACGAGAGTGGCAACCAGCCAGCCGAGGTTGCGATACTTAAGCGTCTTGCTGCTGTAGTCTTGAGTGTCTTTCATTCCTTGTACTCCGTGCCGATTCGAACGGGGATGGTTCTATGCCGACGGGCGCGGCTTGGGAATGGAGCAGTCATCTCACCACTCCTTGCAACACCCGAAGATCGTCTTCGCCCACAATCAGTTGGACTGCTGGAAGCCCGTCATCGCTCATGCCCAGTGCCAGGTGTACGAGTTGGATGAGATCATCATGGCTGGGCGTGGCCGAGTGGCCGGGCGGGTGGCTGTGCCACTCCCCGATGTAACCGACAATGCCGGCCGTTCGCCTGGATGCCTCGGCAACCATTTCTGCCAGCCCGGCAATGCCGCGTTCAAAGGACGCGCGACTTGCTTTGCTGTCCGGCGGTGCCGGCAGCGCTGCGACAACCATGACGGCACCGATGTTGAAGTCGTAGTAGCCAAGTAGGACACCACCGGTTTCGTTCGGGAAGCCCTTTGTGCGCAGCTCTCTTAGTTGCTGTTCCACGCCGAAATCGAAGAACAGGCTCCATTCGCCGAGGGACATACAGCGTTCCGGTGAGACCGGAACGTCGTGGACTTCGACGGAGCCTCGCATGGGATCGCGTTGCCACACGCGAATCATTGGGCCCTCGAAAGCGGATGCAGCTTGGATCTGTTCCGCAAGCGTGCTGGCCTGGCCCATGATCCGCGAGTAGGGCATGACCATGGAAATGTCCCGACAGCTCGCCCCGCTCCAGAACGAGCCCACGTTGCCGGTGAGGTGGGCTCGCCCCCATTCCTGCTGGATCAGCGCCCGGTAGTATTGCGTCTCCAATGTCCGCAGGCGGAGGGTTCGCTGGGCATCCTCAGCGAGCAATGCTGCTGCGTTTCCATTTGGTGTGATGAACACCGAAATGTGCCTGGCGATCGCATCGATGGCGCTCACCGCGCGGGGATACTCCAGCGTGGTTGACGCATCGATGACGAGTTGTGTATTGGTGAGTGCGTTCTTGACGACACTCTGCTGCAAGTCGCTGGCATCGGCGTTCAACGGTGTGATTTCCGTGGCGCCATTCATGACCGCAGCGTTCAGGCCCGCCACAACCTCGGCCTTGGGGTCGCCAATATGCCGGGCGTACGCGACGTGCCGCGACAGGTTATGCGGCTTGATGTGGTCCTTGTCGATGACAGTCCATTCTCCCCAGCCGGCACGTGACCAGAGGTTGAGCATTGCACTGCCGAGAGAGCCGGCACCGACCAGTACAGCGCGTGGCCCCGCTTCCGCGATGCCCGACTGTCTCCTGGCCGCCAGGGCATCGTTCCTCTGTAGGACGTCCATCGGAAACACCGGCTGTTTGCGCCATGCGGTCGCAGGCTCGGAGCCCAGTACGCCAGCAGCGCTGAAATATTGACCGTTGTGGGAGAACAAGGCGCCGGTTGATTCGCCGAGTTGCAGCCCGCCCACCAGAGAGATGAAGGCGCGATGCGTAAGCCCTGTGGGGGCTTCGCCTTCCGCTCGACAGATGGGAATACGCAACAGGATGACTGTGCTGTTGTCTTCGGCGGAAGCGGCGGCCCCTTTGGGGCCAACACGCGCCTGCAGCGCAGATGCCAGTACGGACAGCAGTTCGACGCCTCGCTTTGAGAGGATGTCGGAGAGTTGTCCCAATGTCGCCGGATCGCGCTCAACGAAACCATGAACGATAGGCGGCAACGTCAATTCGATCGGCGCGGTCGTGCCCGTCTTGACCTGCGCGTTCTTGGGAATCGCTTCGAGAAAAAGAGTAAAGCCCCTATTGGGACGCTCGGCGCTGCGAGCAAGCATGAAACGGATTTCTTCGTTCTTGCGAAGGGCCTCAAGATCCCATGGCAAAACCAGTTCGTACGGGGTGGAGAAGAACAGGTGCTCGACCGGCTGATCTGCCGGGTGCAGTTCGCCCCTAGCGCTCTTTTCGAGCCACCATTGAATGCGCCGTAGGAAGCTCTGTGGTGTCCATGTCCGATGCACTGCGGTAGACGGCTCGAAGTAAAGGCACAGACTGGCAGGAGCATCTGGCACGCCCTGGTTCTGATGCATCAGGATTGGAAAATCCTTGCGCAGCGCCAGTACGTTTACGAGTCGCTTGGGATCGCTAGGCACACACAACGCCAAGCGTTCCCGATACTGAATGCTAACCTCGTTCTTTGACGGGACACCATCGCACTCGACATCGACGATGATGCATTCAAGCGTCGGCGCATCGCCTTCCTTGTGATCCACAAGCCTTATGACAGAGTAGTCGCGATGCCGTACGACGGCGTCATGCAATTGCTTGGCGCGCGGAATCTTCAGAGCCGCCGCGTCCGAAACCTCGGCGACATTTACCAGTTCGTGATACTCGTCAGCCATCAACCTGCCCGCGGCGGCGAAGACAGGATGACGGCGGGAGCCCCGATCGAGGATGAGCGAATCCAGCTTACGCCACCGCCCGTGATCTCGAAGGTAATAGGCTCCGGCTTGTTGCCGTTCGGCTCCTCCATGGTCACAAGGAACTTGCGGCCGCCTACCTCTTTCAGATAGCGCTCGTAGGCCTTGCGCGCTTGAATGTGAGGGGGCTGCTTCTGCGTATACGAGTCGCTTGCGTCGGGGATGGGCTTGCTGCAGCTGACGATGTACGAGTCTTGCTTGCCAAGTAACAGGAGGTCCTTCACCAAGGGCTTCGGGGTCGTTTCCTTGTCACCTTTTTCGTCGCTCAACGCCTTGTAGCTGCAGTGGTGAGGGATGTTGTACAAGTCCCATGCGAGCCGATCGTCGTTCTTGTGATACTTCGTGATCTCGACGATTTCTTCAAGTTCTTCCCAGGCCGCGTCCCCAACTTCCAGGTAATCGTAGTGTTGCCCGTCGGCCCGGAAGCGCACGTTGAATACGAGGGCGGCGCGGTTGCGGATGATGTCGCCGTCGTCGCAGTGCTTGATGAAGGGCGAATGACAGAAGAACTCCACCTGGTCTCTGTCCAGCGTGAAGCCCGGCACGATGGTCCCCGCATCGATGAACAGATGGTCGCGCGCATCGGCTGCCTCGCCTCGCTCTTTCAATAGGGGTACGAGCCAGTCCATCAGGGCTTGCGGCTGTGAAAACACCAAGATGTCCTTGCCTTCGAGCAGCCGGTGCCGAGCCTCTTGTCGAAGCAGGACGAATTCTTCCATCTGATGGTCGTTGTCTGCCTCTTCCAGAAGCATTGCTGCGGGAACCCAGAGTTCCCTGATCTTGATGCGTCCCTCGCCGTGATACTTCTTCGCATGCTGCAACTCGAAAAACTCGGTGCTGCCTTGGATGTGGTCAAGGTCGGCATGCGTGAACGCCACCACGTCGAAGTAGTCGCGTTCGGCTTTCTTGAGATCGGCCTTGAAATGCGCCTTCAGATCAATTTCCGGCGTGCCAGGATCTTCCGCCTGGGCGCGATGGCAAAAGTCGAACAGAACTCGCCGGCCGCCCGCCAGGATGATTTGAGTGGTATCGCCGTTTCCAACCGGGTAGAAAACGACTTCGTGTTTGTCAGCCATGATCGGCCCTCTTTGACAGAAACAGTGGCTGATCCAACTCTGGCATCCCGCCACTAAGGGTGCCAGAGCACTACATGCAGTGTTGGTAAACGTATTTTTACATCACATCTAATTGTGTAACAATTCTACTGTGCAAAACATCAGGTTTTGAAGAGGCATCTGGATTCAGAGTGCAGGCGGTGTCTTCTGTTTTTTTTGCAACAAGATCACGACCGAGAGGCCTTCGCTTGGCTTCGCCTCGCTGATCCTTCGTTCCCGGCGGCGGTCTGTGCCCGCCTGATCGAAGGCGAGAACGGCACGCATGACCTGATCTGGTCGCGCAGTAAGCCCAAGGCGGCCTGACGGCCGCCCGCAGCGCCCCGCCATTGCGGCGGTGCGTCTCTTCCCAGCTGCTATGCCTCGGCGGCTTGAAGCCGGCTTTCTGTCTCGGCCATCAGTACCGCGGTACTGGATTCCAGCGCCCCGGCGATTGACCTGCGGCGAGATTGAAAGGCAGGCCCAGCCCCCATTCTTTGATCGCAATAGTGAACAGGTGGCTTAGCGACGCGAGTTCCAGGCGCACAGTGTTGTTGCTGCGCGGAACCAGCTTGCCGTTCTCGTCAGGATCGCCCGCCAGGCGCATACCACGATATCGGCGCTCAGGGCGGCTAATGAGTATTTCCCAAGGTGCTTTAGTAGCGGCTGGGCTTTTTTGTGCTCAGAGGCGCGTGTCGATTCGCGCTTGGAGGGCGTGACTTCCCGGAGGTAGCGTGTAAGTGCCGACTCAAGTGTCATGCGCTCGCCTGGGGCGCGCTGGATATACACGCCGCGCGCCATCTCGTCGTCCGTGCGACGGGCCCAGTCCTCAGTGTCGTGCTTGGTTCTGAATGTCTTAGACGAAGTCGGTCAGCCTGTCTTTCGAATGACGGTTTTCCAGGTACCGGAGGGTGTATTAACGATAGTAGCCATTCGTGTAAAAGCTCCGAAAGTACGCTCGGTGCTTCGCCACTGTACCGAAACTGTACCTGGCTCACAGACTTGGAAAATCCCCTGGTATCAGGGCAAGACGAAAAATCGCGCTAGAGGCTTGTAAATACTAGGGATTTTTAGAGATGGTGCCCGGGGCCGGAATCGAACCGGCACGCCTTGCGGCGGGGGATTTTGAGTCCCCTGCGTCTACCAATTTCACCACCCGGGCAGGGGGGCTCGTCCGGATCAATTCGGGTGGGTTCACCCAAGGGACAAGCGGCAGGAAGGGAAGCATTATATAAGGTCCTGGATATTTTTCCAGTTGCCGCAAAGCTGCTTTACGGCCGGGCAGGGGCTGGGCCGGCATCCTGGCCACTAGAATCGTCTATCCCTTGAACCACCCCCGGCCGCCATGTCATCCTCGCCACGCCTGCACGACATCCACGCCATCGAGCAAAACCTTTACCGCTACGCGCGCGGCGTGGACCGCAAGGACTGGGCGCTGGTCCGGTCGGCCTACCACCCGGACGCCTACGACAACCACGGCAGTTACAAGGGCGATATCGACGGTTTCATCGAGTCGCTGCAGGCGCGCCATGCCACCATCGAACGCTCTATCCACCTGATCAGCAACGTGGTGGTCGAGTTCATCGACGACGCCGGCGCCTTGGTGGAAAGCTATTTCACGGCGCACCAGCGCATTGCCGCCGGCGTGGCTGGCGATACGGCGGTGGATAACCAGTCCATCGGCCGCTACCTGGACCACGTGACGCTGCGCCACGGCCAATGGCGCATCCAGCGGCGCGACGTGGTGTTCGATTTCTACTTCACCGGGCCGGCCACTGATTCGCCGCGGCTGACCGCCGACGTCAGCCGGTCGCGGCGCGATGCGGACGATCTGCTGTGCGTGCGCCGCGCCGAGCTGGGGTTGAGTTAACCGACCGAAAGCCTGTCTTGTCCTAGCGCGTCAGGATGGTGTCTTGCGACGGCACGCCTTCGCGCGTGGCGCCGCGCAGGTACTGGTGCGGCACGGTTGCTTTCGCGCCCAGGGCCTCGGCCGCATGCCAGACCCAGCGGGGGTTGTACAGCAGGCCGCGGCCCAGCGCGACCAGGTCGGCCTCGCCGTTGGCGACGATGGCTTCGGCATGTTCGAAGTCGCGGATCAGGCCGACGCACATGGTGGGCACGTCGGCTTCGCGCTTGACCTGGGCGGCGTACGGCACCTGGTAGCCGGGCCCCAGCGGGATCTGCGCCCGCGCGCTGCCGCCGGACGACAGGTCCATATAGTCGCAGCCGCGTGCCTTCAATTCGCTGGCGAAGGCCACGGCATCGTCGCCGGTCAGGCCGCCGTCCAGCCAGTCGGTGCCGTTGAAGCGCACGCCCATGGGCTTGTGCGCGGGCCAGACGGCGCGCACGGCGTCGAACACTTCCAGCGGAAAGCGCATGCGGTTCTGGCGGCTGCCGCCATAGGCGTCGGTGCGGGCATTGCCCAGGGGCGACAGGAACGAGCTCAGCAGGTAGCCGTGCGCGGCGTGAATTTCCAACAGGTCCAGGCCCAGGCGGTCGGCGCGTTGGGCGGCTTCGGCGAAGGCGCGGACGATGCGCTGCATGCCGTCACGGTCCAGCGCCTGGGGGGCTTCCCATTCGGGGCCGAAGGCCGCATCGGTGGGGCCAACCGTCTGCCAGCCGCCTTCGCTGCGCGGCAGGTTGCCGCGGCCCTGGCCGGGGCTGCGCACCGACGCCTTGCGGCCGGCGTGGCCCAGCTGGATGCCGATCGGCATGCTGGCGTAGGGCCGCACGCTGCGCAGCACGCGCGCCAGCGCGGCTTCGTTCTCGTCGTTCCACAGGCCCAGGCAGTCGGCGGTGATGCGGCCGGCTGGCTCGACGCCGGTGGCTTCGATGATCAGCAAGCCCGCGCCGCTGACGGCGTACTGGCCCAGGTGGATCAGGTGCCAGTCGTTGGCGTTGCCGTTCCGGGCGCTGTACTGGCACATGGGCGAGACCACTACCCGGTTGGGCAGGGTCAGGTCGCGCAGTTGGAACGGGGTGAACAGGGCGCTGGCGGACGAGGTCACTGGGCGGTTTTCCTTTGGCTCTGGAATCGCTGGACGTGGCTGAAATAGGTTTCCATCGCGGCCAGCGCGCCTTCCTGGTCGCGCGCCCGCAGGCATTCCAGCATGCGGCGCCGCAGCGGCGTCAGCTCGGGTTGGTGCATCGCAGGCCAGGTCATTTCGGCCGCTTGCGTGGTGACGGCGTGATGCATCAGGGTGCGCAGCGACTGCGCCACGATGGACAAGACATCATTATGCGCTGCCTGGGTAATCAGGTTGAAGAAGTCCAGCGCGGCGCGGGCGCGGCTGGCCATGTCGCCGCGCTGCTTCAGGGCTTCCATGGTGTCCAGGTTGGCTTCGATCTCGTCGAAGTCTTCCGCGCTGCCCTTCAGGCAGGCCAGCTTCAGCAGTATGCCGTACACATTCATGCGCGCTTCGATCAGCGCCGGCATCGACATGCGGCCGTCGTTGGCCAGTTCGCGCAGCGATTGGGCCAGGATCATGTAGGCCCCTTTGTAGAACACCAGCGGGTCGTCTTCGCGGGCATGCTCGAAGCGTTCGACGCGGCCCACGAAAATGTAGTGATCGCCGGCTTCGTACTCGGCATAGGTGCTGCAGTGAAAGCGCGCCAGGCAATTCTCTATCAAGGGCACGCCACCATGGCCGGTGCCGCAGGCGGTGCCCGCGAACTTGTCGGGGATGCTGGAACTGGCAAAGCGTGCCGACAGTTCGCGCTGGTCTTCGGCCAGCACGTTGATGGCGAAGTGGCTGGCGGCCCGGAAGGCGGGCAACGACTTGCTGGCGCGGCGCAGGCTCCACAGCACCAGCGGCGGGTCCAGCGATACCGAGCTGAATGAATTGCAGGTCAGCCCCACCGGCTGCCCGTCGGGGCCGCAGGTGGTGATGATGGCCACGCCGGTGGGGAAGGTGCCCAGGGCGCGCCGGAACTCCATGGGGTCGAACGGGGTCAGGGTGTTCAGAGCTGTGGTCATGGAACGCCTGCCTTCAAGACGGTTGCGGGCCGGCAGGTTGGCGCGGCGCGCGGCGGAACATCTGGAAAATGTTGCCTTCCGGGTCGCGCAGCGACAGCACCGCGCCATGGTCGCCCATGTCGCGCAGGCCCAGTGTCTGGCCCCCGGCGCGGGCGACTTGTTCTTCCACGCCGTCGAAGTGGTCGACTTCGTACACGGGGATCAGGCCCGACTGGGCCGGCTGGGCTTCCTCGCGGCTGGACAGGGCAAAGCGCGCGCCGCCGGCGTCATACTGCACCCAGCGCTGGCCGTCGCGAAACTTCAGCGGCAGGCCCAGCACGGTTTCGTAGAAAGCGGCCTGCGCGTCGATGTCGCTGGCCACCAGGAAAGCGCCTTGCAGGCGACGAGACGCAGTCATGGGGATTCCTCAATGCTTGAATGGGGTGCGCAGCAGGGCATGGCCTTGCGACAGCACTTCTTTGTTGCGCTCTTTGCAGACACCGCGGAACCACACGCCATGGCCGGCGCCTTGCCACATTTCCAGGCGCAGGGTTTCGCCGGGGAACATGGGGGCGGCAAAGCGCGCGCGGATGCTGGCCAGGCCCAGCGGCGCGTACGTGCGTTCCAGGATGCGGGCCGCCAGGCCGAACGACAGCAGGCCGTGCGAGATCGGCCGCTCGAAGCCGGCCGCCCGCGCTGCGTCCGGATGCGAGTGGATGGGGTTGTAGTCGCCGTTCAGGCGATACAGCAAGGCCGCCTGGGCGAAGGTGGGCAGTTCGCCTTCGGCGTCGTGCGGCCGGTCGGGGCGCGCGGGCGCATCGGGGCGTACCGTTTGCGTCGCTTGATTGTGTTCGGGCGCGGCTGCCTCGAAGCCTCCGTCGCCGCGGCAGAACGTGGTGCCCGCAATGGTGGCCAGCAGTTCGCCGCTAGAGGCATCGCGCAGTTCGCGTTCGGTCTGGATGGCGGCGCCTTTGCCGGCGCCCTTGTCCAGCACGGCCGTGACGCGGTTGCGCGAGGTGACGGCGCCTTCGGGCGGCAGCGGGCGATGCAGGGTCAGGCATTGTTCGCCATGCACGACGCGCTTGCGGTCGATGCCGGTGGCCGGGTCGGCCGTCCAGGGGCCAGGGTGGGCCAGCACCAGCGCCTGGGTGGGGAAGGCGCGCAGGCGGTCTTCCAGGACATAGTCCAGTTGCTGTGAGTCGACCGGGTCCTGGCCGAAGCCCAGGCTCAGCGCATACAGCATGGTGTCGCGCCGGGTGTAGCGGTGCGTCTGGGTCTCGAAGGGCCAGGCCAGCAGGATATCGCGGCGAATCACGGTGCGCTTCCTCGATGGTGGGCGTTACTGGGCTTGCCAGGGAAAGACGTCGCGGGTGCGTTCCAGCGGCGTGAAAGAACTCTTCCAGCCTTCGCCGATGTGGTCGCGCAGGGTGTCCAGGGTCCAGCCGTCGCTGTTGTGCTGCACGCGCACGGGACGGGGCTGGCTATACAGATACAGCTCATTGCCGCGCACGCCGATGATCTGGCCGCTGATATGGCTGGCGCCGTCGCTCAGCAGGTACGCCACCACGGGGGCGATCTGCTCGGGCCGCGTGCGGGCGCGGCGCAGTTCCAGGTTGCGGGCTTTCTGTTCCGGCGTGGCGCCCGGCACGGATTCGATCATGCGGCTGAAGGCGCTGGGCGCGATGCAGTTCGAGCGCACGTTGAAGCGCGCCATGTCCAGCGCCAGCGAGCGCGACAGCCCCACGATGCCCAGCTTGGCGGATGCATAGTTGGCCTGGCCGATGCTGCCGATCAGGCCCGAGGTCGAGGTCATGTGCACGAAGGCGCCGCCTTCCTGCTTGCGGAAATGCTCGGCGGCGGCGCGGCTGACGTAGAAACTGCCGAACAGGTGCACGCGTAGCACGGCTTCGTAATCGGCCGGGTCCATCTGGTGGAAGATCTTGTCGCGCAGGATGCCGGCGTTGTTGACCACATAGTCGATGCGGCCGTAGGTGTCGAGGGCCTGCTGCACCAGGCTGCGCGCCGATTCCCACTCGGACACGCTGGCGGTGTTGGCCACGGCCTTGCCGCCCTGTTTCTCGATCTCGCGCACCAGTTCCATGGCGGGGCCGGTGTCGTTGCCTTGTCCGTCCAGCGCGGCGCCGATGTCGTTGACCACGACACTGACTCCCTGGCTGGCCAGCAGCAAGGCGACTTCGCGCCCGATGCCGCGGCCCGCGCCGGTAATGACGGCAACCTTGCCGTGCAGGCTGGCTGCGGTTTCGCTTTGCGGTGTGGCTGACATGTCTGAGTCTCCGTTGATGGGTGGCGCGCGTCGCGGCGCGCCACGGTTATCGTTGATGAATCCGGGGGTTCCGCTAGTGGTCTTGCCCGGGCTGTGTCCAGGCGGGCGGACGCTTGTCGCGCAGGGCTTGCATGCCTTCCAGCGCCTCGGCGCTGCGCATCGACGCCACTGACAGCGCCGCCGCGCTGTCGATCACGGCATCGAAGGCCTGGCCCTGGGTCCGCGCCAACAGGTCCTTGCATAGGCGCAGGGCTTGCGGGCCGCCCTGGGCCAGGCCCTGCGACAGCGTCTCGATACATTCGTCCAGGTCGGCTGCGGGGCAGGTCTGCTGCACCAGGCCATAGGCTTGCGCCGCGGAAGCACCGATGGGACGCCCGCCCAGGCACATGGCCAGCGCCTGGCGCTGGCCGATGGCTTGCGCCAGCGAGACGGCCGTGTAGGTAGGCACGATGCCGGCGCGCGCTTCGGGGATCTGGAAGCTGGCGTCGTCGGCGGCCAGCACCAGGTCACACCAGCTGGCCAGCGCCACGCCCAGGCCCACGGCCTTGCCATCGATCACGGCCACCGTGGGCACGGCGCAGTGCCGCACCGCCCGCGCCAGGCGGGTGACGGGGGCAATGCGCTGGGCCACGCCGGCATCGCTGTCGTCGTCCCGGGCATCCAGTTCGCGCAGGTCGCGGCCGGCGCAGAATGTACCGTGGCCGCCGCGCACGATCACGGCGCGTATGCGCGTATCCTGCCCGGCCGCTTCGTAGGTGTGGCACAAGGCCTGCAGCATGGCGTTGTTCAGCGCATTGCGCCGCTGCGGGTTGTCCAGCAGGCAGGTCACGATGCCCAGCGGGTTGCGGGTGATCTGGACGCTCATGTCACACCACGCCGCGTTCGCGCAGGGCCTGGATGCGGTCTGTGCTCAGGCCGGCGACCTCGCGCAGGATCTCGTCGGCATGCTCGCCCAGGCGCGGCGGCCGGCGCGGCGAATGATGCGGGCCCGTGCCCACCTTGAAGCCGGTGCCCAGCAACTGCAGCGGCGTGCCGTTGCCACTGTCCACTTCCACCACCATGTCATTGGCCAGGCTTTGCGGGTGCGTCAGGGCCTGGGCGATCGTGTGCAACGGCGCGATCGGCACGCCGCCGGCTTCCAGGCGTTCGATCCATTCGGCCACGGTGCCGCCGGCGAAGATGCGCTTGAACTCGTCGATGACCTCGTCGCGCCGGGCCAGGCGGCCGGCGTTGGTGGCCAGGTCCGGGTCGTTTTCCAGGTTGGGGCGGCCCACCGCGCGGCACAGCCGTCGCCAGGTGGCATCGTTCAAGGCGCCGGTCAGGACTTCTCCATCCCGGCAGGCAAACACCTGGTAGGGCACCAGGTGCCACAGGCCGGAGCCCTCTCGGCGCGGCAGCGCGCCGGTGGATAGCCAGCCCACGCCGTGGTAGCCCAGCAGGAAGACGGCGGTTTCCAGCAGCGAGGCGTGCACCAGCGTGCCTTGCCGGGTCTGGGCCCGGCCCATCAACGCCGTCAGCACGCCGGAATAGGCCAGGATGCCGGTGGTCATGTCGACGAACGACACCCCCGAGCGCACCGGCCCGCCGTCGCGTTCGCCAGTGAATGACATGATGCCCGAGAACGCCTGCAGCAGCGCGTCGTAGCCGGGCCGGTCGGCCAGTTCGCCCTGGGCGCCGAAGGCCGAGATGCTGCAGATGACCAGCTGGGGATAGCATTCGCGCAGCGCGGCGGGCTCGATGCCCAGCGCGGCGGCCGTGCTGGGCAGGAAGCTGTGCAGCAGCACGTCGGCCTGTTCCAGCAGCGAATACAGCACCTGGCGCCCGTCGGGGTCTTTCAGGTTCAGCGTGACGCCGCGCTTGCCGCGGTTCACGCTCATGAAGTTGCAGCTTTCGCCGTCTTCGGCGATAGGGGCCCATTGGCGGTTCTCGTCGCCGTTGGGGGCTTCCACCTTGATGACGTCGGCGCCCATGTCGGCCAGCATCTGGCCGCACAGGGGGCCGGCCAGCACGCGGCTGACGTCGATGACGCGCACGCCGGACAGCGGGCGACCGGAATTGGCGGGGCTGTCGCTCACGATGCGGCCTCGGTGGTGCGAGCGGATGCGGCGGCCTTGTCGCGCGCCAGTTCCTGCTGGATGGTGGGGATGATGACCTTGTTCCACAGCTGCAGTTGTTTCAGCATCAGCCCATGGTCGAAGTCGCCGACCTGGGTCTGCAGCGCCACGTGCACCGGGCGCACGGCCCGGATGTCGCCCAGCAGCCGTTCGATCACCGTATCCACCGGCCCGACCGGCAGGTTCTTCATCAGCTTCTCGAAGGGCAGCTCTTCGTCGTAAGGCTGTTCCGCCACCAGGTAATCGTCTTCCACCGATTCGCGGCGGGTCTTCAGGCTGACGGCAATGCGTTGCTGGTAGCGCGCGCAATCCACGTAGTGCTCGACTTCGGCCTTGTTGTCGCTGGCGTAGGCAAAGCGCAGCATGGCCACCTTGGCCTTGGCGGGATCCTTGCCCTCGGCCACGCAAAGGTCGTCGATCACGCCCCGGAAGCCGCCCAGCCGCTTGGTGCCGCCCAGGCCGCCCGAGATGAACACGTGATAGTCCGAGCGCAGCGCGCGGCGCATCAGCATGGGGTCGCCGCTGGCAATCCAGACGGGGGGCAGCGGCTGCTGCTTGGCGCGCACGTTGATGGCGGTGATCGGTTGCTGGTAGTGGGCGCCGTCATACGAGAATTTTTTCTGGGTCAGCCCCAGCTCGATCATGTCGAGCATCTCTAGCGTCTTTTCCTTGGCGTTGTCCAGCGAAATGCCGAAGCGCTCGAACTCGAACTGCTGGTAGCCGCCGCCGATGCCCACGTTCAGGCGCCCCTTGGACAGCTGGTCGGCCATGGCGATCTCGGCGATCAGCCGGGCCGGCGTGTACAGCGGCGCCACCACGACGGCCGAACCCACCCGGATCTGCTGGGTCACCCCGGCGCAATGGGCGGCCATCATCAGGGGCGAGGGGCACAGCCCGTAGTTGGAAAAATGGTGCTCGGCGTACCAGGCGGCGGCGAAACCGCTGCGGTCGGCCATCTGGGTCTGCTCGACTGCTTCCTGGATGATCTGCTCGGCCGTCTTTCGTTGGTCGCGCTGCTGCATCAGGATGAAAATTCCAAAATCCAGGTCCATGCCTCTCTCCGTGAATGTTCCGGGACACCTGCGTGGGTCGCCAGGCGCCGTGCAACTGATTGACGGTGATTCTAGGCAGGGATGTTTCGCGGCAGAACGACCGGACGCGCAAGCCTTCTTTGCAAAAAATGAAATCGACGTATGATGCAAACGGATCCCCTGTCCTGGAAGCCGGACATGGCTGACCGGCAGGCCGCATCCTGTGGCGACGCGCCTGGGGCAGCCTGGCCGGTACACTCCCATCGCCGCCATGAAAGCCCTCGACCCCGTCCGGATATTCGTCACCACGCTGCAATTGGGCAGCCTGTCGGCCGCCGCACGCGCGCTTGGGTTGTCGCCCGCCACGGTGTCGCGGCGGATCGCCGCGCTGGAAGAAGAACTGGGCGTGCGCCTGCTGGACCGCAACAGCCGCCAGTTGATGCCCACCGAGGCTGGCCAGATCTACCACCAGCGCATGGAACGCATCCTGGAGGACGTTGCACAAACTGAAAACCTGGCGCGCCACATCAAGAAGGCGCCCGAAGGGCAATTGCGGGTGCATTCGCGCACGCTGCTGGGCATCCGCCTGATCGCGCCCTTGTTGCACCGTTTCTCGGCGCGCTATCCGGACCTGACCATCGACCTGCATTTGTCCGAAGAGCCGGTCAACCTGATCGAGCAGAACTTCGATGTGGACCTGCGGCTGGGCCCGCTGGACGATTCCTCGTACGTGGCGCGCAAGCTGGCGGTGGGCGAGCGCATCGTGGTGGCCAGCCCCTCTTACGTGCGTTCGCATGCCCCGGTGCGCGTGCCCGAAGACCTGGAAAAAGGCCACAACTGCCTGACCTACCGCAAGCACCGCGAGCCCACCTCGTGGCGCTACCTGAAAGACGGCCAGCCCAGCACGCTGGCCGTGCAGGGCACGGTCTATGCCAACAACGGCGAGGTGCTGCGCCGTGCCGCGATCAGCGGCCTGGGCATCGCCTTGCTGGCCGACTGGTCGGTGTCCGACGACGTGCAGGCGGGCCGCCTGGTGCACTTGCTGCCGGGCTACAAACTGACCAACACCACCTTCGATAACGGTGTGTATGTGTTGTTTCGCGACACCCGCATGCTGCCGCAGAAAGTGCGGGTATTCATCGACTTCCTGGCCGAGGCCTTCGGCGAGGTCGAATTGCACCGGGCGCCACTGGCGCTGTCCGTCGCGGCCGATAAATGAACGGAACTGTTCCGTTTTTTCATAGCCTGCATCCGCGCGGTTTCTACGCTTTCTAGCGTCTCATCCAGCCCCCTGCGTGGCAGGGGCGCGCCTGCGCCGCGCCGCTGTTCAACGCCCGGGCGCCGGGTCGGTAATTACCCCAAGGCATCCCTGGCACGCGTACGGATGTCTCAAACCAGCTTTTCTATTATGGCAACGCTGCGGGCGCGGCATTTTCCTATCATTAGCCCCGAAGTTCATCAGTAACGCATACCAAGATCAAATAATTAATCTGGAGGCAAGATGAAATACCGCCGTCTGCTATTTGCTTTACTGGCTGGCCTGGTGGCCACGCCCGCTGTGCAAGCCGCATCGTCGCAACCCATGTTCACCAAACCCATCAGCCTGGTGATTCCGTTTTCGCCAGGCGGGTCGACGGACCCGGTGGGACGCATCATCGCGCCGTACCTGGGCAAAGAGCTGGGCCAATCGGTGGTGGTCGAGAACAAGCCGGGCGCCGCCGGCGCCATCGGCGCGGCCCATGTGGCGCGCGCCGCGCCGGACGGCCACACCATCCTGCTGAATACGGGCGTGGTGGCGGTGCACCCCAACACGCTGAAGAACCCCGGCTACGACGTGCGCACCGACCTGATTCCGGTTACGCAGCTGGCCGCCGGGCCCTACACCCTGATCGTTAACCCCAAGCTGCCGGTCAAGACCCTGCAGGAACTGGTGGCCTACGGTAAGGCCAACCCCGGCAAGCTGTTCTACGGCACCTCGGGCACGGGCGGGTCGCTGCACCTGCTGACCGAATTCTTCAAGCAGGAAACCGGGCTGGACATGATGCACGTGCCCTACAAGGGCAATGGGCCGGTGGTGACCGCGCTGGTGGGGGGCGACATCCAGTTGGCGTTCGACACCATCCCGGGTTCGAAGGCCCTGGCCGAAGACGGGCGGGTGCGCATTCTGGCGGTGACCTCGCTCAAGCGCAATGCCTTGCTGCCCGATGTGCCCACCATGGACGAATCCGGTTTCCCGGGTTTCGAAGCCGAGACCTGGACGGGCATCTTCTTGCCCAAGGGCACCGATGAGGCTATCGTCAAGCGCTACAACGAAGCGCTGGTCAAGGTCTTGCAGATCAAGGACGTGCAGGACAGCCTGGCCCAGATCGGCTACGTGGTCGTGGGCAATTCGCCCGAGGCGTTCAAGAAGCAGATCACGAACGAGATCGACCGCTGGGCCGAGACGGTCAAGCAGGCCAAGCTGACGAAAGAGTAAACCCGTGGGCCAGGGCGCCGGTTGCGCGGCGCCGCGAGCCGAGGCCGCTCCTCGGCCTGGCCTTTCCATCGTTGCCACGCACCGCGTGGCCCAAGGAAGTTGCATGAGCATAAAAGGCAAGGCCTGCATTGTTGGGGCCTATGAGCACCCCACCCGTCATGCGCCGGACAAGTCCGTTGCCCAGTTGCATGCCGAATGCGCCGCGGGCGCCCTGGCCGACGCCGGGCTGAGCAAGGACGATGTCGACGGCTATTTTTGCGCCGGCGACGCGCCCGGCATGGGCCCCTTGTCCATGGTCGACTACATGAACCTGCGGGTGCGGCACATCGATGCCACGGATATCGGGGGTAGTTCATACCTGGCATTGGTTTCGCATGCCGCACAGGCCATCGCCGCCGGAAAGTGCAATGTGGCGCTGATTACCCTGGCCGGCAGGCCGCGCAGCAGCGGCATGGCCACCGGCACGGCGCCGCGCCCCGGCAACCCGGACCAGCCCGACCTGGAATGGGAGCTTCCCCATGCCCCGGCCACGGTCAACATGTATGCCATGGCCGCCATGCGCCACATGCACGAGTTCGGCACCACCAGCGAACAACTGGCCTGGGTGAAGGTGGCGGCATCGCACCACGCTCAGCACAATCCGCACGCCATGCTGCGCGACGTGGTCACGGTGCAGCAGGTATTGGAATCGCCCATGGTGGCCGACCCCTTGCACCGGCTGGATTGCTGCGTCATTTCCGATGGGGGCGGGGCCTTGTTGGTGGCCCGCCCGGAAATCGCGCGCGACCTGAAGCGGCCGGTGATCCGCGTCCTGGGCGCGGGCGAGGCCGTCAAGGGCCAGTTGGGCGGCAAGGTCGACCTGACCTACTCCGGCGCCGCTTGGTCCGGCCCGCGGGCCTTCGAGGAAGCCGGCGTGACGCCGGCCGACATTCAGTACGCCTCGATCTACGACAGCTTCACCATCACGGTGCTGATGCAGCTGGAAGACCTGGGTTTCTGCAAGAAGGGCGAGGGCGGCCGGTTCGTCATGGACGGCAACCTGATCTCGGGCGTGGGCAAGCTGCCCTTCAATACCGACGGCGGCGGGCTGTGCAACAACCACCCGGCCAACCGGGGGGGCATCACCAAAGTCATCGAGGCCGTGCGCCAATTGCGCGGCGAAGCGCATGCCGCGGTGCAGGTGCCGCAGTGCACGCTGGCCCTGGCGCATGGCACCGGCGGGTCGCTGGGCACGCGCCACGGTAGCGCCACGCTTATTATGGAAAGGGTTTGACCATGGCGGATCACGCAGACACCCAACGAGCCATTGCCGCCACCTTGCGGCAACCGGAGTCCGCTCCGTTCCAGGCGGCCGCCGAGCAGGGGCGCTTCGTCATTCCCCGTTGCCAGCACTGCCAGCAGGCGCACTGGTATCCCCGCGCGCTGTGCCCGTTCTGCTTTTCGCCGGATATCCAATGGGAACCCGCGTCGGGCGGGGGCACGGTGTACACCTACACCGTCATGCGCCGCGCCAAACCGGCCTATGCCGTGGGCTATGTGCAACTGGAAGAAGGCCCCACCCTGATGACCAACCTGGTCGGGTGCGACTTCGGCGAACTGCGCATCGGCATGCCCGTGGTGGCCCGCTTCGAGCCGGCCGCCAATGGCACCCTGGTGCCGATGTTCAGCCCGGCGCCTGCTGCCTGAGGCTGCCGTCGGGCAAGACGAACCAGGCGCTGGCGCCCAACGGCTTCGCCACCTGAGCGGCCGCTTCCAGCGACATGTTCGAGAACGCGGTGGACAAGGCATCCGCCGTGGTGGCGTTCGCCGCCAGCACCGACACACTGCGGTAGCGCGGCTGCGCGCTGCCGGTGTGCGGGTCGAATAAATGGGTGTGGCGGCCGGCCAGGTCCAGGGGGGTGCCGTATCCGCCCGATGTGGCCAGCGCCTGGTTGCGCAGTTCCACGACGGCCTGCACCTGGTCGGGCGACTGCGGCTGTGCCAAGCCCACCCGCCATGGCGCGGCGTCCGGGCCGGCCGGGGTGTGCAGGCCGCGGATCTCGCCCAGGTCCACCAGGGCGCGGTCCAGCCCGCCGGCGCGCAGTAGCTCGGTGATGCGGTCGGTGATGTAGCCCTGCGCGATGCCGTTCAGGGTCAGCGCCATGCCCGGCCGTTGCAGCTGGATGCGCTGCGGGGTGATGCGGATCGCGCGGTAATCGACACGCGCCAGCGCATCGCGCAGCGCCGGGGCCGCGGGGCCGGCCGGGTCTGCGTCGGGCCGCGAGTAGTGGTCGGCATACAGTTGCCATAGCGGCTGCACGCTGAGGTCGAAGGCGCCCGCCGTGATCTGGCCGAAATACACGCTGTCGCCCAGCAGGCGCACTAGGTCGGCCGGCGGCGCATCCAGGTAGCCTTGCCGGTTCAGCGTCGCCAGCGCGCTGTCGGCGCGGTACAGGCTGAAGACGCGTTCCAGGCGATGGACCTCGGCCAGGGACTGGCTCAGCAATTGCTGGGCAACCCGCGAATCGGGATGGTACAGGCGCAGTTCCGCATCGGCGCCCAGGGCGACGCCGCGCCAGGATAGCGGTTCCGGCGCGGCCGGCGCCTGCGTGCGCGGCGCGGCGCCGGCCGGCCGCAACAAGCCGGGGGTCAAAGCCAGGGCAGAGGCCGCTGCAGTGATGCCGATGAAGCGCCGGCGGGCGCGGTCGGGAGCGTTCATGATGGTGTCCGGACGATCAGGATGCGGGGGAAGGCGCGGGCGTGTCGCTCGAGAAGACGTAGCTTTCGGGTACGTCGTGGAACGCGGCGACCCGGCCGCCATGCAACTGCGCGAAGGCTTCGGCCTGGGCGCGCTGGCCGAATGGCATGGCGTCTTCGGCGCCCATGCCGCCGATGTAGCGGCTTTCGATCACGTAGTAGGCGTGGCGGGCGTCTATCCAGGCTGCCGGGTCGGGCGCCTGGCCGCGCTCGGCGCCCGCCATGTCGTTGACATAGATGGCGCGGATGGTCTTCGGTTCTTCGGGCAGCACGGTATAGGCGAAGACCTGCTTGATGGCCGAGAACCACACGGGTGTGTCCTGGCCTTCCAGGAAAATCTGGCCCTTGGGGCCGGTATGCTCGTTCAGCGCCATGCCGCAATAATGGCCAACGGCTTCTACCGTGACGGCTTGCGGCGACGGCGGCGGGCCGGCATGGCGTTCGTCGCCGCCGCAAGCGGCCAGGCTCGCCAGCAGCGCCACGCCGGCCAGGCGGCTGGCAAGCGTGCGAAGGTCGCGCAGCGTAGTCATAGCGATTTCCTTTGGAAGCAGACGGCGGCCAGCACGAAGGGGATGGCGATCCATAGCAGCTGCGCCAGCCCCAGGGTGGCCAGGCTCAGGCTGGCCTGGCCGCTGACGCCGGCCATGCCCGCGTACATCGAGATGTTCTCGAAGCCGGTCAGGTTCATCAGCCGGTAGACGTCGGACGGATTGAACAGCAACAGCAGGTTGAGCAGGTCGGCTGTCACCGTGCGGCCCTGGTCGGCGGCCAGCAGGCCCAGCAGCGCCATGTCGTAGATCACCACGAAGAACAGCCAGACCGCGATGGCGATGCCGGCGGCGGTGGCGCGTTCGCGCACCAGGCTGCTGATGACATAGCCCATGGCCAGGAAGCTGGCGCCCAGCAGCACGCTGGCGACGATCAGGAAGGCGAAGGGACGCCACGCGGCGGCGTCGGCGCCGCCGTGCAGCCACTGCAAGGCCAGCCCGGCGAAGCCGTAGCCGGCGGTGGTAGCCAGGGCCAGGATGGCCAGATGGCCGATGAACTTACCGACGATGACCTGCCAGCGCGACACCGGGTAGCTGAGCAGCAGGGCCAGGGTGCCGCGGTCGATTTCGCCGACGATGGCGTCGTAGGCCAGCAGCATGGCGATCAGGGGCACCAGGAAGATCGACAGGCTGGACAGGCTGACGACCGTGACGGTCAGCGGGTCGACCTTGACCGCGCCGGTGGGCGAGCTGCCCAGCAGGCCCAGCGACAGCGCCAGCGCCGCCAGCAGTAGCGCGGTGGCCAGCACCCAGCGGTTGCGCAGGCCGTCGCGGATTTCTTTGCCGACGATGGTGAGTACGGCGTTCATGGTTCGGTCCGTTCAAGCATGTGGGCGTAGATTTCGTCCAGGCTGGGGATATGGATGTCGATATCCGCGATGGGTAGCCCGATATCGCCGATGGCGCGAATGGCGTCGACTTTCCCGGCTTCGTGGCAGGTGCGCTCGAAGCGGGTTTCGTCGAGGCGGTGCCAGGGCGCGGGCAGGGCCGTGGACGACGCGGGTGCCGATAACGTCAGGCGCAGGCGCATGGGAATGCCGATGTCCTGGCGCAACTGGGCCAGGGTGCCGTCGGCGACCTTGCGGCCGCGTTTCATGACGACGACCCGATCGACGTGATGGGCGATCTCGGCCAGGGCGTGGGTGCTGAGCAGCACCGTGGCGCCGGCATCCCGCAATTCGTGCACGATGTCGTAGAACATCAGCCGCGAGGCCGGGTCCAGGCCGGTGGTGGGTTCGTCCAGCAACAGGATGCGGGGGTGCCCCAGCAAGGCCTGCGCCAGTGCCAGGCGTTGGCGCATGCCCTTGGAATATCCGCCAACCCGGCGATGGGCCGCGTCGGCGATGCCTACGCGTTCCAGCAGGGTGGCGTTGCGCGCCAGCGGCTGGCGTTTCAGGCGCGCGTAGAAAGCCAGGGTTTCCGCGCCTGTCATGGCGGGGTGCAGCGCGACGGTTTCGGGCAGGTAGCCGATGTCGTGGCGCAGGCGGGCGGCCACGCGGCCGGCGGCATCGTGGCCCAGCAGTTGCACGCGGCCATGGGTGGGGCGGATCAAGCCCAGCACCAGCTTTATCAAGGTGCTTTTGCCGGCGCCGTTGTGGCCGGCCAGGGCCACGCATTCGCCGGCGCGCAATTCCAGGTCGACGCCGTCGAGCGCGCGGTGCTGGCCATAATGCTTGCTGGCGGCAGCCAGGCAGACATGGACGGGGTTCATTGCGGCACCCCCGCGGCGATGCCGGACAGCGGCGGTGGCCGCATCAGCGGCGCGCTGTCGATGACGCCGCCGGGCAGCAGCGCCGGGAATTGCGCTTGCGCCCAGCGCACGATCGATACCGCAGGGCTGTTCAGCAGGATACGGGCCGCCGGGGCGCGCCACAGCACCTGGTCGATGATGCCGTTGGGGCGATAGGCGGTGTCGGCGATGCCGTCGCCATCCAGGTCGAACGCGGTGTTGTCGCTCCAGTAGTTGCCGTGGCCGTTCTTCGACCATTCAATCACGCGCGTGCCTACGTACTTGACCTGGTTCTTGTTGTTGACGAACGCGTTATCGGCAATGGCGTTGCCGTCGGACCCGGCTGTAAAGTGGATGCCGATGTCGCAATCCTGGAAGTGGTTCGACTCGAACCGGTTGTTGTTGGCGTTGTACAGGAACACGCATTTGCCGCCGCCGCGCACCGCGTTGCCGGTGATGGCCGCTTCGTTGGCATAGTTGAACATCATGCCCTGGTCGCGGCTGCGCAAGGCGACGTTGTTGCGCACGACCAGGCGATGGGAATACATGATGGCATAGCCGATATCGTTGTCTTCAGAGATGTTGTCGCTGACTTCGCTGTCGTTGGTGTACATGTAGTGGACCGCATAGCGCAGGTCGCGGAAGCGATTGCCGCGGAACAGGTTGTGCTTGCTGGTGTTCGAGAAAATGCCGTCGCGGCCGGCCGAGATATCGTTGTCCAGCACCTGGGTGCCGGGGCTGTTCCATAGCGATACGCCGTTGCCGCGTTCGGCCACGCGTAGCTGGGTATTGCCGACGATGCGGTTGGCGCGCACCAATGCGGCGTCGGGGCCCCACACGTAGACGCCCATCAGGTTGTCGAGAATATCGTTGTGCTCGACCAGGGCGCGATGGGCCGTGCGGTCCAGGAACACGCCGGCGTCCATGTCGGGCAGGCTCAGGCCCGATTGGCGGATGGTCAGCTGGCGCAACGTGACCTGGGCGGCGCGTACCCATATGGTGCGGCCGCTACGTTCGCCGATGACGACGGCCGAGCGGTCGGGTGGGCCCTCCAGGGTAAGCGGCTTGTCGATGACCAGGTTGCCGGGGTAGCTGCCCGGGGCCAGCCGCAGCGTGTCGCCGGCGGTGGCCGCGGCCACCGCCTGTTGCAGGTTGGTTCCGGCGGGCACCGCCACGATGGCTGCCTTCGGCCCGCCGGCCAGGAATATCCCGGCCAGCAGGGTGACGAGGGCGGCCCCGCGACGGGCCGCCGTAGATGGCGCAACGTCCATGCGAACCTAGGCCTTCTTGGGCCGCACGATCATCTGCCCGGACATTTCCATGTGCAGCGCGTGGCAGAACCACTGGCAGTAGTACCAGTAGATGCCGGGGCGATCTGCCTTGAAAGTGACCGATGCGGTAGCCTGCGGGCCGATTTCCATGGCGACGCCGTGGCCTTCCATGGTGAAGCCGTGGGTCAGGTCCTCGATGACTTCCATGTTGGTGACGACGACGGTGACTTCGTCCCCCTGGTTGACTTCGAAGTTCTTGACGCTGAACATCGGCGCCACGGCGATCATGTAGACGCGCACCTTGTTGCCGTCGCGAATCACCTTGGCGGCGTCTTCAAGCACCACGCCGTCTTTCTTGGCCATCTGGCGGGCGTCTTCCCACATGGGGTCGTCGCGCTTCCAGGCGCTGAGCGGGTTCACCTTGGAACGATGCACCAGCAGCATGTCGTGCGGCTCGGCGAAGCTGGGGCCGTCGTGCACCAGTTTCATTTCGTCGCCGGAAATGTCGATCAGCTGGTCGTTTTCGGGCTTGAGCGGGCCGACGTTCAGGAAGCGGTCTTTCGAGAACTTGTTCAGCGACACCAGCCACTTGCCGTCGGCTTCGCGCGTTTCGCCCATGGTGCTGTGGTTGTGGCCGGGCTGGTAGTGCACGTCGAGCTTCTGGATGATGGGGTCGACCTTTTCGCCTTGGTACGCACGGCGGGCCTTGTCGATGTTCCACTTGACCATCTGGCTGTCGATGAACAGCGTGGTGTAGGCGTTGCCGCGGCCGTCGAAGGCCGTGTGCAGCGGGCCCAGGCCCAGCTGGGGTTCGGCCACGACGCAGTCGCGGGGCTTGATCTTGTCGTCGAACATGTCGTCGAGCTTGCGCACGTCGAGCACGGTGACCGTGGGCGACAGTTTGCCGTTGAGCACCACGTGGATGCCGTCTGGCGCGGCGTTGCAGCCGTGCGGGGAATTGGGCACCGGGATGTAGCGGGTGTACTTCGAGCCATGGCGGCCATCGACCACCGGCACGCCGTTCATCGTCTTGAAGTCGCCCGACTTGATGGCGGCCTCGATGCGCTTGATGTTGAACACCACCACCCAGTCTTGCTCGTTGGCCGACGCTTCTTCGACCGTCAGGCCCTTTTCCGAGTTGTAGCAAGTGGCGAACGAGTACTTGCCCTGGTAGTCGGCGTCGCCGTTGTCGAGGTTGCCGTCGACCATGACCTGCCAGGCGATCTTCATGGTGTCGCCGTCGATGGCGGTATAGACGGCGAAGAAGTTCTTCTTGGGGTCGTCGGTGATCGTGCCGTCGTTGGGCAGAGGCACGATGTGTTCGCCGTTGGCGAAGACGTAGCCCGTGCGCGGGTAGCGCTGCGGGCGCAGGCCGTGGATGCCCGAGGCGTTCGGGATCTCGATGACCTTATCGGTCTTCATGACGTCGCAACGGATGCGGGCGACGCGGTTGTTGGCCTTGTCGTTGATGAAGATGTAGCGCCCGTCGTAGGTGCCGTCGGTGAACGACATGTGCGGGTGGTGCGCATCGCCGTTGATGAATACGCCGCCCTTGTCTTCCAGGTATTTTCGGGTCTCGGGCATGAGGCCTTCGGTAAGGACCTTGCGGCTTTCGTTGGTGACGCCCCAGCCGGTGGCGCTGCAGTGGTTGAACACCGGGATGCGCATCAGTTCGCGCATGGACGGCAGGCCCAGCACGCGGACTTCGCCCGATTGGCCGCCCGAGTTGAAGGCGTAGTATTCATCGAGTTCGCCGGGGGCGATGTGGCCGGACTGGCCATTGGCCTTGGCATCTTTGGCATAGGCACCGGATAGGTGCGCGCCGCCAACGAGCCCTGCGGCGCCGGACAATGCGGCGGTGCCCAGGAAGCCCCGGCGACTGAGTCCGGTTCGGTCGGGTTTCTGATCGGACATGACTAACTCCTTGGTTGTGATGGCGTGGGGCCGCTGCGTAGGTCAGAAATCGGCCGGCGACGAGGATGCCGCGTCCGCCTTCGGGGGGCTGGGCATGCGGTGCAGCACGGCCTCCTGGGGCGGCGCGCGGCGACGCTCGCGCTTGGCTTTTTTCTGGATCAGGTGCGGGCATTTGCCTTCGTGGTGGTACAGCATCTGGCAGTGCAGGCACTGGATACATTCATTGGGGTTGATGTCGCCGGTGGGGTCGATGGCCTGCACCGGACATTCGAGGTTGCAGCGTTGACAGGGGTTGCCGCAGTCGTGGTAGCGACGCAGCCAGTTGAAGACGCGCAGCCGCGCCGGGATGGCCAGGGCGGCGCCCAGCGGGCACAGGTAGCGGCAGAAGAAGCGTTCGATGAACAGGCCCGCCACCAGCAGCGCCACGGCGAAGACGACGAATGGCCAGTCGCGCATGAAGCGCAGGATGATGGCGGTCTTGAAGGGTTCGACCTCGGCCAGCCGCTCGGCGAACGCCAAGTCGTACAGCGAGAAACCGAACAGCAGCAGGAAGATCACGTACTTCAGCGTGGACAGGCGTTGGTTCACCCCATGGGAGACGGTGATCTGCTTGACGCCCAGCCGCTTGGCCAGGCGATTGGACAGTTCTTGCAACGCGCCGAACGGGCACAGCCAGCCGCAGAACGTGCCGCGGTTCCAGAACACCATGGAGATCGCCGTGGCGCACCACAGGATGAACACCAGCGGATCCATCAGGAAGGCATCCCAGCGGAATTCGGTGCGCAGCGAGGTGGTGAAGGTCAGTACGTTGACGACCGACAACTGCGCCTGGGAATACCAGCCGATCCAGAAGAGCGCGAAGGCCAGGAAGGCAAGCCTGAGGCGATCGTGCAACAGCGGGCGGCGGGCCAGCTGGTCTTGGAAGAAGAAGATGCCGACCAGTACCGCCAAGCCCACGGCCAGGATGACGACCTGGCCGCGCTTGGCGTGCCAGATCTGCTTCCACAGTGCGGACTGGGGCTCGTCGAGCGTGTCGATGGCGGCGGATGCGCTGGGGGCGGCCGGCGCGGCAGCCGGGGGCGCGGCGGGCTGGACGACGGGCTGGGTGTAGGCCTGCGGCAGGTCGTAGGGCAGGTCGAAGGTGACGAACGCCTTGTTCTGCACGCTGAGCACGCGCTGCACCATCAGTTGCAGGCGCCAGGGCAGGGTAGGGGCCAGGGTGGCGTCTTCGGGCACGACGAACAGGGCGACTTCGGCGAACGACGGTGCGCCCGGCGCGACGACGTCGGCCAGCCGTCGGTGGTTGCGGTCGCGGAAGCGGAAGCTGCTGTCTTGCTGGATGACTTCGATGCGGTCGAAGATGCCGCCGCGCACATAGCCCGACCCCTTGAACGAGTAGGCGCCATTGCCTGCCACCAGCACGGCCTGCTGGCCCGGCTGCAGGCGGCCGGACAGTTGTTGCCACCCGGTATCGCCCAGCAGGCTGCGGCCGATGGTGGGCACGCTGACCAGGGCGGCGTACAGGTCGATGAAGGTGTCGGCGGGGTCGCCGGTTTCGGGGCGGGCGGCGGCGTCGGGACGGCCGGTGCGCTCGAACGCCTGGTTGACGTCGGCGACTGACAGCCGCAGGTGCTGCACTGCGCCGTTGTCGAGCAGCGTTTGCCACGACTGCGCCGGGCCCAGGGTGTTGTCGACGACGCGGGTGGGGGCGGCCGGCGCGGCCTGGGCGCTATCCGCCTGGGCAGGGGCGCCGACGCCATGCGCACGCGCCACCGCGATGGCCGACCGCGTGATGCTGTCGCCGATGACCATCAGGGTGACGGTGGCGCCGCTGATGATGTCGACCGGGGGCGGCGCGCCGTGGCGGGGAGGCGATTCGATGAAGTTCAGGCCGACATAGCCGTGGATGAAGGCATCGACCTTGGATTGGGGAATGCCGATCAGGACGATGGGTTCGTGGTGTTCGACCAGCTTGGCGGCGACGATTCGGCCGTTGTCGGCCAGGCCCACGATGACGTCGATGGGCTTGCTGGAATAGCCACGCGTGTTGACGACGTCGGTGGTCAGGTAGACGTAGCCTAGGGGTTGGTTGCTGGCATAGGCGCGGGCGGCCAGCGGCTTGCCTTCGGGTGGGCCCAGGCGGTCGGCGCCGGGGAACAGTTCGGCGGCGGCGAAGCTGGAAAGGAAGTGGGGTAGGCGCTGGGCCTTGACGGGCGCCGCCAGGACGGCGGCACAGGCCAGGAAAAGAAGACAGAGTGCCCGAAATGTTCGGAGAAAACCCGCTGGTACGGCGCGCCCTGGCATGCGACAACTCTTTAAACTTGCTTACATCGATACTAAGCAAGCATGGCAAAGCGAGCGTTGCGTTAGGTCAAGGCATCTGAAAACATATGAAAAAGGCGCCCGAAGGCGCCCTGTAGCGGAATGGCGAGGTGCGTATCAGCCGCCGAACTTCAGCGAACCCTTCATGATGGCCCAGTGGCCGGGGAACGAGCAGAAGAACGCGTATTTGTCGCCGGCGGTCAGCTTGCTGGTGTCGAACGTGACGGAATCGGATTCGCCGCCGCCGATGAGCTTGGTGTGCGCGATGACGCGGGGGTCGCCGGCCTTGACGTAGTCGTTGGCCAGCCCGGCCGGCATGCCGTCGGTGGCGACGGGCTGCATGTCGGCTTCTTTGGTCAGCACCCAGTTGTGGCCCATGGCGGCCTTGGCCATCTTGCCCACGTGCTTCAGGTGCACGGTGAATTGCTTGCAGCTTTGGTCGACGACGATTTCTTTGGTGTTGAACTGCATGGCATCGTTGCTTTCGACGGTGATTTCGCATTGCGCTGCCAGCACGGGCAGGCTGGCGGCGGTGAGCAGGGCGGCAAGGGTGGCTTTGACCAGCATGGGGTTCTCCAGTAACAGGGCGACGGTGCGGCGCCAGCGGGTGCCGGCAATGGCGTCGCCGAAGATTGCAGTTTATCCAGCGCTGCTAGCCAGGGCCTTGATCGAAAACAAGGCTTGGTGCTGGCGGCCGTGCTAAATGCATGCCTTGAAATTCCGGGTAACAGCCCCTATAACTTCCGGGTTTCGCGCTGTAGCCACCGCGGCCGCACTGTCTTCAGCGTGTTTTGATCAATTTTTGACCAATTTGTAGGCATCATGAGCCAGACCACGTCTTCCACGCCCGAAACCCTGGGGTTCCAGGCCGAGGTGAAGCAATTGCTGCACCTGATGATCCATTCGCTGTACAGCAACAAGGAAATCTTCCTGCGCGAACTGGTATCCAATGCGTCCGATGCTTGCGACAAGCTGCGCTTCGAGGCCATCGACCAGCCCGCCCTGCTGGAAGGCGACAGCGAACTTGCCATCCAGGTCGATTACGACAAGGACGCGCGCACCATCACGATTTCGGATAACGGCATCGGGTTGTCGCGCGACGAGGCCGTGGCCAACCTGGGCACCATCGCGCGTTCGGGTACCCGCGAATTCTTTTCGCAACTGACCGGCGACAAGCAGAAAGATGCCCAGTTGATCGGCCAGTTCGGGGTGGGCTTCTATTCGTCGTTCATTGTGGCGGACAAGGTCTCGGTGCTTAGCCGCCGGGCGGGCGCGGCGGCCGGCGAGGCCATTCGCTGGGAATCGGACGGCCAGGGCGAGTTCAGCATCGCCGCCGCCGAAAAAAGCGCGCGCGGCACCGAGGTGACGCTGCACCTGCGCGAAGACCAGGACGAACTGCTCAACGGCTGGAAGCTGCGTGAGATCTTGCGCCGGTATTCCGACCATATCTCGCTGCCGATCCGCATGGCCAAGGAAGAATGGGACGCCGAGCAAAGCCAGCAGGTCAAGCGCGACGAGCTGGAAACGGTGAACCAGGCCAGCGCCTTGTGGACGCGCAGCAAGAACGACGTGACCGAAGAGCAGTACCGCGAGTTCTACAAGACCGTATCGCACGACTATGACGACCCGCTGGCCTGGACGCACAACCGCGTCGAAGGCCGCAGCGAATACACGCAGCTGTTGTATGTGCCCCGGCACGCGCCCTTCGACCTGTGGGACCGCGAAGGCCGTCGCGGCGTGAAACTGTACGTCAAGCGCGTGTTCATCATGGACGACGCCGAACAATTGCTGCCGTCGTACCTGCGCTTCGTACGCGGGGTGATCGACTCGGCCGACCTGCCGCTGAACGTGTCGCGCGAGATCCTGCAGGAAAGTCGCGACGTGCGCGCCATCCGCGAAGGCTCGGCCAAGCGCGTGCTGTCGCTGCTGGAAGACCTGGCCGAGAACAAGCCCGAAGACTACGCCACGTTCTGGACCGAGTTCGGCCAGGTGCTGAAAGAAGGCGCGGGCGAAGACGCCGGCAACCTGGAACGCATCGCCAAGTTGCTGCGCTTTGCCTCGACCCACAGCGGCGATGCCGTGCAGACGGTGTCTTTTGCCGACTATGTGTCGCGCATGAAAGAAGGCCAGGACAAGATCTACTACGTGACCGCCGACAGCTTCACGGCCGCCAGCAACAGCCCGCACCTGGAGATCTTCCGCAAGAAGGGCATCGAAGTCCTGCTGCTGTCGGACCGCGTGGACGAATGGATGCTGTCGTATCTGCGCGAGTTCGACGGCAAATCGCTGGTGTCGGTGGCCAAGGGCGGGCTGGACCTGGCTGACCTGGCCGACGAAGACGAGAAGAAGCGCCAGTCGGAAGTGGCCGAGACCTTCAAGCCGCTGGTCGAGCGCCTGCAAAAGGCGCTGGAAGACCAGGTGAAGGAAGTCCGCGTGACGCTGCGCCTGGTGGATTCGCCGGCTTGCGTGGTGGTGGGCCAGAACGAGCTGAGCCCGCACCTGCTGCGGATGCTGAAGGCCGCCGGCCAGGAAGCGCCCGACGTCAAGCCGGTGCTGGAAATCAACCCCGAGCACGCGCTGATTGCCCGGGTGCGCGATGCCGGCGATGGCGAATTCGAGCAGTGGGCGCGCCTGTTGCTGGACCAGGCGCTGCTGGCCGAAGGCGCCCAGATCGCCGACCCGGCGGCGTTCGTCAAGCGGCTGAACGCCTTGCTGTTGAAGTCCTGATCGTCGCGCGGTTGCCGCGCTGCGCAAGGCCCCTGCCTGGCAGGGGCCTTTTCATTGCGGGCGCCTGCGTGGCGTTCAGGACAGCGGCAGGGTCAGGACGCTTTGGGCGGCCGGCCGCATCATCAGGCGCCGGTACCAGGCCGACAAGGCCGGCGTGGCGGGCCGTTCGATGGGCATGGCCAGCCAGCGGTGGGCCACGCAGCCCAGCGCGATGTCGCCCATGGTCAGGTGGCTGCCCGCGATGTATTCGCGCGATTGCAGCGCGTTTTCGAGCATCTGGGCCAGGTCGTTGGACTTGCGGGTCGAGGCGTCGATGGCGGCCTGGTTGCGCTGGGCTTCGGGGGTGCGGATCAGCCCCAGGAAGGCCGGCACCAGGGACGGCTGCCATTCGGTGGCGGTCCAGTCCATCCAGCGATCGGCATGGGCTCGCAGGGCCAGGTCGGAGGGCCACAGCGAGCCTTCGCCGTAGCGTGCCGCCAGGTAGCGCACGATGGCGTTCGATTCCCACAGGACCAGGCCGCCGTCGTCGATGACGGGCACTTTGCGGTTGGGGTTCAGCTTGCCGTATTCGGGGGTGTCCAGCCCGCCGAATTGGCCGCCGGCCTGCACCACGGTGTGCGGCAAGGCCAGTTCGCGGACTGCCCACATCACTTTCTGCACGTTTACCGAGCTTGGGCGTCCCCAGATCTTCAGCATGATGGTTCCTTGGTCAGCGCGGCGCCAGCAGGCGCCGCGGGAAGCCGGCCGCGCGGCCGAAGCGCGCCCAGTGGAAGGCGGGCCCCGGGTCTGTCTTGCGGCCGGGCGCAATGTGTTCGTGGCCCCAGGCGGCGCGCAGCGGGTAGCGCGCGCGCAGCACGCGGGCCAGTTTGGCCAGTGCAGTGTACTGGTCATCGGTGTAGGGCAGGGTATCGGTGCCTTCCAGCTCGATGCCCAGGGAAAAGTCGTTGCAGCGCTCGCGCGCGCCGAAGCGCGATACGCCGGCATGCCAGGCGCGGGCCTCGGTGGACACGAACTGCACGATTTCCCCGTCGCGTCGCACGAAGAAGTGCGCCGATACCCGCAGGCCTCGCAAGCGTTCAAGCCAGGGGTGCGCGGCGTAGTCGAGCCGGTTCAGGAACAGGCCAGCCACGTGCGGGCCGCCGAATTCGCCCGGAGGCAGGCTGATGTTGTGGATGACCAGCAGCGAAACCGGCATGCCGGCCGGGCGGGCGTCGCAATTGGGGGAAGGCAGAAGGCGCACGCCGGGCGCAGGCGCCAGCCACCCGTGTCGATCAAGCTGTAGAAACATGGATGCGGCTCATCGAATGGGGGAGCGTAACCCCCATTATGCCTGCCTTGCCCGGATGCCCGGCCTGGCCGCCGGCCGGGCCCAGGTGCGCTAGCGTTCGCCCAGGCGGGCGTGGTCGCGGCTGCACCAGACCTTGCCTTCCAGCAGCACGGCCTCGGAGCGCGGCAGGTGGATGCCGCAGTGGGCGCAGCGCACCATCGATTCGGCCGGTTGGCTGCCGGCCGGCCGCACGGGCGGCCGCGGCTGGGAGCCGTTGCGCCGGGCGCCGGCGCGGGCCGCGGCGATGCGCGCCACCATCATGACCACCAGCACGATGACGACCCAAAGTAACAGCTTGCCCACATCAGCTCCGATGAAGAATGACTTCCAGGACGAACCGGCTGCCGGTGTAGGCCAGGATCAGGAAGGCGAACCCGGTCAGGGTCCAGCGCAGCGCCACGCGGCCGCGCCAGCCGCGGATGTGGCGGCCCAGCAGCAACACGCCGAAAGTCAGCCACGACAGCAGCGTGAAGACGGTCTTGTGGTCGAACGGCAGCACCTTGCCGGTCAGTTGCATGGAAGCGATCGAACCCGAGGCCACGGCGGCCGTCAACACCACGAAGCCGATCCAGATGACGCGGAACAGCAGTTGTTCCTGGACCAGCAGGGGCGGCTGGGCATCGAGCACCCGGCCGACGATGCTGCGTTCGGCGGGGGCATCGAGCGGGCGGTGCAAGTGGCGGTCGAGCAGCGCCATCAGCAGGGCGTGCAGGGCGGCCACGGTGATCAGCGCATAGGCCGCCAGGGCGATCAGCAGGTGCAGGCGCAGCCAGCCGTTGTCGGCGTGGGGCACGGCCTGCCCCTGGGGAAACAGCGCCGCCAGGGCGCAGACCACCGTGGCGGCCGGCACCAGCAGCAGTTGCAGGCCGTCGATGCGCACCAGCAGGCTTTCCAGCCAGAACACCACCATGCCCAGCCAGACCGCCGCCGACAGGGCCAGGGCCCAGCCGATGAACAGGTGCGGGCCGCTGAGCATGGTTTGCTGCAGGCCGATGCCGTGCAGCACCAGGGCGCCCAGCAGGCAGGCCCGGGCGAAGCGGCCCGTTTTTTCGACGCTGCCCGCGCCCCGCAGGCGCTGCCACAGCGCCGCGGCAAGCACGGCATAGGCCAGGGCGGCCACGGCGTGAAATACAATGCCTAATGACATAAAAACCGTTGTCTGGATGGGGCCCCCGGGCGCTCGTCGCCGGCTGGCGCAAAATCGCCTGCCTGGGGCCATCGTTCAATCAACTAGTGTAAGCGGAAACGCCTCTCATGCTCGATAACCTGACTCAACGTTTGTCGCGCGTCGTGAAGACGCTGCGCGGCGAAGCCCGCCTGACCGAGGCCAACACGCAGGAAATGCTGCGCGAAGTGCGCATGGCCCTGCTCGAGGCCGACGTGGCCCTGCCCGTCGTGCGGGATTTCGTGGCCCGCGTCAAGGAAAAGGCCCTGGGCGAAGAAGTGGCCGGCAGCCTCAGCCCCGGGCAGGCCCTGGTCGGCGTGGTCAGCAAGGAACTGACCGCACTGATGGGCGGCGACCTGGGCCCCGCTGCCGGCGAGCTGTCGCTGGCGGTGCAGCCGCCGGCGGTCATCCTGATGGCCGGCCTGCAGGGCGCGGGCAAGACCACCACCACCGGCAAGCTGGGCCGCTGGCTGGCCCAGGGCGGCCACGTCCAGAACGGCCGCAATACCGGCAAGAAAAAAGTGCTGACCGTCAGCGCCGACGTCTATCGCCCGGCCGCCATCGACCAGCTGAAAACCGTGGCCGAGCAGGCGGGCATCGATTTCCTGCCGTCCGACCCCAGCCAGAAGCCGGAAGACATCGCCCGCAACGCGGTCGACCATGCCCGGCGCCACCACTACGACGTGCTGATCCTGGACACGGCCGGCCGGCTGGGCATCGACGAGGCCATGATGCGCGAGATTCGCGCCTTGTACGACCTGGTCCATCCCATTGAAACCTTGTTCGTGGTGGACGCCATGCAGGGCCAGGACGCGGTCAATACCGCGCGCGCCTTTGCCGACGCCCTGCCCCTGACCGGTGTGGTGCTGACCAAGCTGGATGGCGATGCGCGCGGCGGCGCGGCGCTGTCGGTGCGCCACGTGACCGGCAAGCCGCTGAAGTTCGTGGGGGTATCCGAAAAGCTCGACGGGCTGGAACCGTTTTACCCCGACCGCATGGCCCAGCGGGTGCTGGGCATGGGCGACATCGTTTCGCTGGTCGAGCAGGCCCAGAAGAATATCGACATCGCCGAGGCCCAGAAGCTGGCCACCAAGCTCAAGTCGGGTAACAAGTTCGACCTGAACGACTTCCGCGAGCAACTGGGCCAGGTGAAGAAGCTGGGCGACATGGGGTCGCTGCTGGAAAAGCTGCCCGCGCAGTTCCAGCAGGCCGCCGGCCAGCTGCAGGGCGGGCAGGCCGAAAAACAGCTGCGCCGCACCGAGGGCATCCTGAATTCCATGACCGCGGCCGAACGCGCCAAGCCCGAGCTGATCAAGGCTTCGCGCAAGCGCCGCATCGCGGCCGGCTCGGGCGTGCCCGTGCAGGAAGTCAACCGCCTGCTGTCCCAGTTCGAGCAGATGCAGGGCATGATGAAGCAGATGAAAAAGGGCGGCATGTCGAAGATGATGCGCGCCATGGGTGGCCTGAAAGGCCTGGGGCGCTTCGGCGGCATGCGCTAGGCGGGCCGTCCGCCCAAAAAAACGGCCAGGCGCCATGCCTGGCCGAGTTGATCGGAGCGAACGGGGAGGGCCCGCCCCGATGCAAACCGGCAAACGCTGCGGGGCTTGCCGGTTTGTGCGGTGCGGTTCAGTTCAGCGGCGGAATACGCAGCACCTGGCCCGGGTAGATCTTGTCGGGGTGCGTCAGCATGGGCTTGTTGGCCTCGAAAATCACCGTGTGCTTGGCGCCCTGGCCCTTGCCGTAATGGGCTTCGGCGATCTTCCACAGGTTGTCGCCCTTCTTCACCGTATACATTTGCGCTTCCGGCGCCGACTGCTTGGCCGACAGTTGGTTGTCGACCTGGGCCACGCCGACGGTGTTGCCCAGCGCCAGCGCGATTTTCTCGGCTTCTTCGGTGGACGCCGTCTGGCCCGACACGGTGACCTTGTCGCCGTCGACCTTGATGTCCAGCCCTTCGGCGTTCAGGCCATGCTTTTCCAGTTCTTTCTTCATTTCATCGGCCGTCGCCGCCTGGGCTTCACTGGCACCGAACAGTTTTTCGCCGACGTCTTTGATAAAGCTGAGCAGACCCATGATGTTGTGTCCTTTTTGACTGTTAAGAAACGTTAAGCGCTCGAAAGCAGAAGATGGCGCAAATTCGCGTACTGCAGCCCGATTATGGGCCGAATATGCGAAGCACGTGACCACGGGTTTGCGGTAAGTTGTAACAACTTATTGGAAGGGGGGCGCATGCAGCGCACCGGCCGCGGTGCGACGGGTCAGTTTCCAGACGTGCGCGGGCGGTACATTGGCCAGCACGGTCTCGGTGCGCCGTGCGCGCAGGCCCAGGCGGTCGAGCACGCGCTGCGGTACCGGGCAACGTGGCCCGTAGGTAAATAAATGCATGGCGCCGCCTGGCCGCAGCTGCGAGAAGGTACCGCGCAGGATGCCGATCTGCTGCCTGACCGGCATGTTCAAGAGCGGCAGGCCGCAGACCGCCACGCCGGCCAGGCCGTCGACAAACAGGGATACCCCCGCCAGCCTGGTGGCATCGCCCTGGTGCACGTAGGCGTCCGGGAAATCGCGCCGCAGCTGCTGCGCGAACTGCGCATCCATTTCCACCAGGGTCAGTTGCTGGGGATCCAGGCCGCGGGTGACCAGGGCCCGGGTGAAGGCGCCGGTGCCCGCGCCCAGTTCCAGGCAGGGGCCCGAGGCGGCGTCGATGCCGCGCGTGATGGCCGTGGCCAGGCGTGGGCTTGACGGCCAGATGGCGCCGATGCTCTTGGGGTTGGCGCGCCAGGCGCGCAGGAAGCGGACGCGTTCCGCCACCCAGGAATGGCTGGCGACGCGCTCGGCCGCCTGGCCGGTGACGCGGCCCGCTACCCCGGCCATGCGAAACAATAGTGATCCGAAAGGCAGGCCGGAAGCGTCTCCGGTCGGGACTTTGAACAACATGTACGGACTCCTGTGAGTGGGAGCCAGGCATGCCGCGATGCTTACCGCGGCGTGCCAGCGTCAAACACAGGCGTCAGGGTACTACGCGGATCGGCGCGCGCAAGCCGCAACGGGGGTGCGGGTAGCGCACCGTTGATAAATTTCACAATGTGTGGCGAATGTCATGTGGGCCAAGGCGTCAGCCGCCGCCCACCGCGACGACGATCTCGACCTGGTCGCCGTCGCGCAGCACGGTGGCGCTGTGCTGGCTCTTGGGCACGATGACGCCGTTGCGTTCGACCGCCACCCGCTTGTCGGCGTAGCCCAGGGTTTGCAGCAGTTCGATGACGGTCGTGTTCAGCGGGAATTCGCGCGCGTCGCCGTTCAGGGTGATATGCATGGTGGTTTCCTTACTGAGCAGCGTATGAATCGGTGGCTTCGATGAGTTTGGCCAGCGTGCCGGGCTCGTCGAAGGCATGGCCGGCGTCGGGCACCAGGTGGAACTGGGCCTGAGGCCAGGCGCGGTGCAGGTCCCAGGCGGTGCGCGCCGGGGTGCAGACGTCGTAGCGGCCTTGCACGATGGTGCCGGGGATGCCGTGCAGCTTGTGCGCGTCGCGGATCAACTGGCCTTCTTCCATGAAGCCGTTGTTCACGAAGTAGTGGTTCTCGATGCGCGCGAACGCCAGCGCCGCACGGTCGGCGGCGTGGCTTTGTTGGTGGCGCGGGCTGGGCAGCAGGGTGATGGTGCTGTCTTCCCATTTGCTCCAGGCCTTGGCCGCGCGCAGCTGTTCGGCCGGGTCCGGGCCGGTCAGGCGCTTGTGGTAGGCCGCGATCATGTCGCCGCGCTCGGCCGCGGGGATGGGTTCCAGGTAGGCTTCCCAGTGGTCGGGAAACAGCCACGAGGCGCCTTCCTGGTAGAACCATTGCAGTTCGGCGCGGCGCAGCCCGAAGACCCCGCGCAGCACCAGTTCGCTGACGTGGCCGGGATGCGCCTGCGAATAGGCCAGCGCCAGCGTCGACCCCCACGATCCGCCGAACACCAGCCAGCGCTGCGCGTCCATGATTTCGGTGCGCAGGCGTTCGATATCGGCCACCAGGTGCCAGGTGGTGTTGTTGTCCAGGCTGGCATGGGGCGCTGAACGGCCGCAGCCGCGCTGGTCGAACAACAGCACGTTGTAGCGTTGCGGGTCGAACAGTTGCCGATGCAGCGGCGAGCAGCCGCTGCCCGGGCCGCCATGCAGGAATACGGCGGGCTTGCCTTGCGGGTTGCCGCAGAGTTCCCAGTAGACCTGGTGGCCGTCGCCGGTATCCAGCATGCCGTGGCGGTAGGGCTCGATGGCGGGGTACAGCATTTACGCGATCCTTTGGAAGATCAGGTCCCAGACGCCATGGCCCAGGCGCAGGCCGCGCGTTTCGAACTTGGTTTGCGGACGATAGTCCGGGCGCGGCGCGTAGTCGGCCACGGTGTTGCGCAGCAGCGGCTCGGCGCCCAGCACTTCCAGCATCTGCACGGCGTATTCCTGCCAGTCGGTGGCGCAATGCAGGTACCCGCCGGGCGCGATGCGGCTGGCCAGCAGCGCCACGAAGGGCGGCTGGATCAGGCGGCGCTTGTGGTGGCGCTTCTTGGGCCACGGGTCGGGGAAGTACACGTGCACGCCGGCCAGGGTATCGGGGGCGATCATGTCGCGCACCACCTCAACGGCGTCGTGCTGGACGATGCGCAGGTTCTGCAGGCCGGTTTCTTCGATGCGGCGCAGCAGCGAGCCCACGCCGGCGTTGAAGACTTCCACGCCCAGGAAGTTGTCGCCGGGCCGCGCCTGGGCGATCTGCTGAGAGGTCTCGCCCATGCCGAAGCCGATTTCCAGCACGGTGGGGGCCTGGCGGCCGAAGGCGGCATCCAGGTCCAGGCGCCGGTCGGCATAGGGGATGGACCATTTGTCCAGCAGGGTTTCCAGCGCCTCGCGCTGGCCCTGGGTGATATGGCCGCGGCGATGGACAAAGCTGCGGATGTGGGTCGCGCCGGGGCTGTGGGGCGCTTGCGCGGCCGGCTCCAGCGCCGCCCGGGTGGCGTCCGACAGGGGGGCGGGCGCCGGGGCGCCGCCCTTGGATTCGGGGGTATTCGTATTCATAAGGCGGATTGTAGTGGGCGGCGCCCGCTCGCGGTGAGCCCTGGGCCCGGCCCCGCGGCTGGCGACGCCCGGACGCCGCCCGCCGCGGGGCCGGGCGTTTGCCTGTCCGCCCGGTTGTCAGAACCGGTATTCCAGCCCTGCGCTGAAAGCCCGCCCGTGGCCCGGCAGGAAGATGGGCATGTCCGGGGTAGCCGTGTTACGGATGGCGTAACTGCTGGCGTAAGTCTTGTCAGTCAGGTTGTCGGCCGTCAGGTATGCGCTCCAGTGCGAGTCGTGCTGATAGGCGATCTTGAAACCCAGCAATGCGTAAGCCTTCTGCTGGGTGCCGGGCGCATTGGCATGATTGGTTTCGGTGTCGCCGATCACCCAGCGCAGGTTGGGGCCCAGGCGCCAGCCACCCACGCGATACATGATCTCGGCGCTTAGCAGATGGCGGGGCACGCCGGCCAGCCTGTTGCCCTGGTATTCACCCGAGCGGAAGCGGAAGTCGTTCAAGGTGTAGGCCACGCGGTAGTCGATCAGCCCGGTGCCGGGGGCCGGCAAGGTGCCGTTCAGCCCGGCCTCGATGCCCTGGTGCCGGGTGCGGCCGCGATAGTTGTAGGTGCCTGCCGGCGTGCCGTTCAAGGTGCTGACGGACATCAGTTCATCCTTGACCATGCTGCGGTATACCGACACGCTCCAGTTCACGGCATGGCCGGCCAGTACGACCGTGCCGTCGCCACCCGCCTCGTAGGTGATGGCGCGTTGCAGGTCCAGCTTGCTCATCGACGTGCGGGCGGTGGCCGGGTTCATGGGGGCCGGCACCGCGCCATTGACGATTTCCCAGAAGGTCGGTGCTTCGTTGCTGCGGCTGACGTTGGCATACCAGCGCTGGGAAGCGGCCGGCTGCCAGATGACGCCAAGCTTCGGGCTGGCGAACTGCCAGTCCTGGTCCAGCGTCTGGCCGCTGCCGCGTTCGTGCGCGTCGCGGATCGCATCGCTGTACTTCAGGTCGCCGACCACACTGAATGCCGGGGTAAGGTGCCAGTCCACGCCGACCATCGCGCTGCGGTTCTCGGCACGCAAGTCGTACGCGCCGAATCGTTGCAGCCTTCGGCCGTCGGCCGGGTTGACCGCCACCAGGTCGCGATCCATGTTGCTGCGCTGCCAGTCCAGCGCCATCCGGTAGTCGACCGTGCCAACCTGGCCCGCCAGCCGCCATTGCAGGCCATAGGTATCGGCATTAGTCAGGTTGGCGAACTGCGGGTTGGTGAAATCGTCGTCGGTGTGCTGCCAGTAGATGCCGGCCGTCTGGTTCAGGCGCTGGGTGCCCCAGTAGCTGCGGTTGGCCAGGCGGAACTGGCTGGTATCGCGATGCGGATCGCGCTGATAGACATTGTTGACACGGTCGAACTGCGAATCGCCGTCCCCCAGCACACTGGTCGGATCTTCATACATGCGGGACTTGGGGACGGGCTGCGGGATGTCGAACTTCAGGTCGGTGTATGACAGATAGGTCCGGTTCTCGAAGGTGCCCCGGCGGAAGCCCAGGTTGCCCTGAAGGTTGGTGCGTTCCGATGCCGAATGGTGCCGGTAGCCGTCGGATTTGTCGTAACCGAAGCTGAAGCGTCCGTCTAGCTGTTCGCCCTCGAAGCCCTTGGCCAATGTCAGCGTCCGGGTGCCGAAGCTGCCGCCGCCCAGCAGAGCGAAGTTGCGTTGGGCGCCCACCAGCGACTGGAAGTCGAGCTCGCCGCCCAGGGTGCTGGCGCCGGGCGACAGCGCGTTGGCGCCGCGTCGTACGCTGATGAGGCCGGTATTGCGCGGTTCGAGCAGGCTGATGATGAACGAGCCGTCGGCATCATTGAGCGGCAGGCCGTCTTGCAGTAGCAATACCCCGCGGCTGAGCGGGTTGCTTTGGATGCCCGAGCCGCGAATGTTCAGCCGAGGCTGGTCCAGGCCGCCGAAAAATTCCTGAACGACGATGCCTGGCTGATAGTCCAGCGCGTCGCGCAAGGTGACCAGGCGGACTTCTTGCTGGGGTTGGATCAGGTTAGTGCCGCCGGGTACCGCCTGCAGTCTGGCTTGTTCCTGGCGCGCATCGGGTTCCAGGCCGCCTGGGGCGGCCTGCCCGGTGACCATGACCGGGGCCAGTTCGGGGGTGCCCTGGGCGTGGGCGACGGAAAGCCCGAGGGCGCTGAGCGTCAGGCTGGACGCCATGTGGCGCCATGTGGAAAGTGACATGGGGATGCATCCGCGAGAATCGATGGGATTACCAGGAGAAATAAAACAAGGCCTTGGCCAGCACGACGATGCCGACCATGTGACAGAACACGCTTTTATGGATGCGGTCGCGCACGACGCCGGACAGGCGCTTGCGCCGCATCAGCGTCATGGCGACGATCACTTGCACCAGTACGCTGGTGGCCAATGTGATCTTCAGCAGCAACAGGGTGCCGAAGGCCGAATCGGCGGGATGGGCAAGCGCTTCCCGGTAACGCCACGCCATGCCCGCGCCGGCGCTGAAAAGCACCGCCAATACCCAGGGCATCACCGCGCGCACGCGGGGCGCCAGGTGTTGCGACAAGGCCTTGCGCGCTTCGTCGGACAGGCGTCTGTGCACGGGCGCCATGAACAGGACCTCGAAGAAAACCGTGCCGATGAAAATCAGGGCGGCGAACAGGTGCAGGGTCAATAGAAGGGGATAGCTCATGCTGGTTCTCTTGGGTCGAGTAAAAGCGCGCGCAACCGGCTGGCGTCGGTTGCGCGTTGTGGACTGCCGATCGGCCCGCTGAGCCGGACCGGGCTGATGCGGCCGTTCTTGACCAGTACGCAACGGTCCGCCAGCCCCAGCAATTCGTGAGGATCGTGGCTGATGCACAGCAGGGCACTGTTGCGCCGCGCCAGTTCTTCGTGGCAGCAGGCGGATAGTTGCAGGCGCAGCGCCGGGTCCAGCGCGCTGAACGGCTCATCCAGCAGCAACAGGTCGGGGGCCAGGGCCAGTGCGCGCGCCAGCGATACGCGCTGGGCCATGCCGCCGGACAGTTCGCCCGGCCAGGCCTGCATGGCTTCGCCCAGTCCGACCCGGGCCAGCCAGTCGGTCGCAATGGCGTTGGCTTGGGCGGCGGTATGGCCAGCCGCGCGCAACGGCAGTGCGACGTTGTCCCGGGCATGACGCCAGGGCAGCAGCCGAGGTTCCTGGAACATCAAGATGGGGCGGCGGAAGGTATTGCGCAGGTGGCCGCCGCTGGGCGGCAGCAGGCCGGCGGCCAGCCGCAGCAACGAGCTCTTGCCGGCTCCGCTGGGGCCAAGCAGGCCCAGGCGTTCGCCGGGCGCCAGCCGCAGGTCGACGCCTTCCAGTACGGCCTGGCTGCCGTAGCGCAGTGACAGGGCGTGCATTTCAAGCATGGCTGGGCTCCATCCAGCGGCCCAGGCGACGCTGCAATGGTTGCAGCAACGCAAATTCCAGCAGGGCAACCAGGCCGAGTATCAGCAGCACCCAGGCAAACAGTTCGGCCGTGTCGAAAGTGCTGCGGGCATTTGCCAGGGCGTACCCAACACCGTTCTCGGCGCCCAGGACCTCGGCCATGACCACCAGGCGCACGCCGCCGCAAGTGGCGATAAGCAGGGCGGCAAGCAGCGGGGCACTCAGTGCGGGCAGGTACAGGTGGCGCAGGCGCAACCACACGCCGAAGCGGTACACGTGTGTCATTTCGACCAAGTGGCGGTCCACGTGCAGCATGCCCTTGACCGTGTTGACATACATGCCCGGCGCCATCATCAGCGTGGTGATGAAAATCACCATCGGCGAGCCCAGCCCGAACCACAGCATGGCCAGGACCACGACAACCACGGGCGGCATGGCCATCAGCAGCCAGCGCAAGGGTTCGATCAACCCGCGCACGCGCGCGCTGTGCCCTGCCAGCATCCCCAGGGCGAAGCCGATCGAGGTGCCTGCCAGCACACCTGTGCCGATGCGCATCAGGCTGAGGTCGGCATGGTCGAAGAAGCTGTCGCTGCGTACCAGCGGGCCGATGGCGACCAGAGCATCCCAAGGCGTGGCCATCAGCAGCGGGCCGAGCTGCCGGGCAGCAACATGCCAGGCCAGCAGCAGCAACAAGACGCCGGCCACGGCCCAGCCGCGCGATGTGCGTGCAGGTCTTTTACCCGCGAGGGAGGGGCTCATGGCCCGTAGAAGCCGATGGGTGGCAGGCCGCCACCGATGGCTTGGGGAAAGCGTTGGGCCAGCAACTGGTATAGGGCTTCGAGCTCGGGCCTGGCCTGGTGGGCGCTGCGGCTTTCCAGGCGGGTGCCTCGAATGGCGGTCTCGATGGCGGCGGCAGGCAGATGTGGCAGATGCTCTCGTACCAGGGCTGCGCATTCACCGGGATGCGCGGCGCACCACTGTGCTGAACTGGCATAGGCCTGATTCACCGCGTGGCAGAGGTCGGTGTCTGGGGCAACCGCGGCGGCTGCCATGACGCCGGCCTGCGGCAGCGCGGGTTGCGCGGGAAAGTTGTCGCGCCAGGCTTGTTCCAGGCTTTGGCCGCGGTATAGCGACAGGGTGCCCGCCTGGGCGGCGCGCCATAGCAGCAGCGACACCATGGGTTCTACCAGCAGCACGTGTTCGGCCTGGCCGTTCAGTACCAGTGCGATGGCATCCTGGCTGTCGCGGGTGCGGCGCAGCGCGACTGGCGCCAGGCCCCGCGTTGCCTGGGCTTCCAGCAGGGTGTCCAGTAATACGGCCGGCAGGTCACGCTGGAACGGCACGACCAGTTCGCGCCCGGCGAGGTCGGCGAAGGTTCTTACCGTCGGATCGCGGCTGACCAACCACAGGATGCCCCATACCGAGATGTTCAACAGGCGCACCGGCAGGCCGCGATTGTGCAACAAGGCAGGCAAGGTGCAGGGTGCCGCGCTGAAATCGACGTCCTGATTGACCAACAACGTGCGCAGTTGATCGGGCGTTTGCCACAATCGGAACCGCAACTGGCCGGCGTGTTCTGCCAATGCGCCACTGGCTGCCATGTGCATCAAGGGGTAGCTGACGACGGCGCTGGGGCCAGCCAGGGTCAGCCGGGCATGGCGCTGCCCGGGGGTGGCAAGGGCCGAGGACAAGCGCGGCAGCAGTGCCGCGCCCAGTGCCGACGCACAAAACCGCCGGCGGGAAAGCGGAGAAATGATCATTTTTGTAAATGCGAATCGTTTTCGATGTATTCTCCTGCCAAGGGTGATCAATCCAGAATGACGAATATCAATTTGCCGGAATCCCTGGCCGCCGCGGCGGCATTGCTGGGGAAACTGCCGCTGCTCTCCGGCTTGCCCGCCGAGGTGGCGCATGATCTGGTGCGCGACGCCAGCCCGTTGCGCGCCAAGGCGGGGCAGACGCTGTTCAGCGAAGGCGACCAAGCGCGCCATTACCTGTTGGTCCAGAGCGGGCAGGTCGAGGTAATGCGCTACAGCCACAATGGCGACGAGCGTATCTTCGTGGTGTTCGAGCCTGGCCAGTTGGTGGCGGAGGCCGCCATGTTCATGGAACACGGCCGTTATCCCATGCAGGCACGCGCACGTACCGATGTGCAAGGCTGGCGGCTGTGTCGCCGGTGCTTGCACGAGGCATGCCGCCGGTGGCCCGACCTGGCGTTGAAGCTGCTGGCCGTATTGGGAAAAGCTGTCTATGTGCAGGTCAACAAAGTCGACTGGATGGTCTCGAGCACGGCATCCGAGCGGCTGGCCAATTACTTGGTAAGCCTGCCGCAACGGCAGGGCGGTACCCTGACGCTACCCCTGAGCCAGCGCCAGTTGGCCGCGCTGTTGGGCATTCGTGCCGAGACCCTGAACCGCTTGCTCAACGACTGGCAGGCGCGGGGCTATATCAGCGGCAAGAGCCGCCAGTGGACCATGCACGATCCGGACTACCTGGCGTCGCTGGCCGTGACGGCGCAACGCCCGTTCTGAATGCCGCCGGAACAGCGGAGGACGCCGGCCGCCAGCCTTGTTTGTGGGGTAGCATCTGCCGCATGAATGTCGCCCGATTCGACCTGACCACGCTTGCGCTGTTCGTCGCGGTGGCGCGCGCCGGCAGCATTTCCGCCGGGGCGCGCCAGTCGCACCTGGCGGTGGGAGCGGCCAGCAAGCGCATTTCCGACCTGGAAGCCGCGCTGGGCACGTCCTTGCTGTACCGCAACACCGCCGGGGTGGAACTGACCGACGCCGGCCAGGCCTGCCTGGCCCATGCCCAGCGCGTGCTGCAGGAAATCGAGCAAATGGCGGGCACGCTGTCCGATTTCGCCCAGGGGGTGCGCGGCCAGGTGCGCATCGCCGCCAATACCTCGTCGCTGACGCAGTTCCTGCCGGACGACCTGGCGGCCTTCATGGATGCGCACCCCGCCGTGCGCATCGACCTGGAAGAGCAGAACAGCGCCGATATCGTCACCGCCGTGCTGGAAAACCGGGCCGACATCGGCGTATTCGCCGACCGCACCCCGGCCCAGGGGCTGCTGACGGTGCCCTATCGGCTGGACGAGCTGGTGCTGATCGCCCCGCAGCGCCATCCGCTGGCCGGCCTGCCACGCGTGGCGTTCGCCGATACGCTGGACTACGCCTACGTCAGCCTGCCTCCGTCCACCTCGCTGGCCTCGCGCCTGCACGAAGAAAGCGTGCGGCTGGGCAAGGCCATGCGGTTGCGCATCCAGGTGCGCAGCTTCGACGCCATCTGCCGCATGGTGGTGGCCACGGGCGGTGTCGGTATCTTGCCGCGTATCGCCGCGGAACCGCATGCGCGCTCGATGTCAATCCGGTTGATCCCGCTGACCGACGACTGGGCGCGCCGCCGGCTGCTGTTGGGCGTGCGCGACGCCGATACGCTGACCGTGGCGGCACGCCTGCTGCTGGCCCATTTGCGCAGCGACGCGGCCTGATCGGCAGGGGGCTTTCTTGTTTGGGAAACCCCCGTTTCCCATAAAAGCCATTCCCGCTCGCGGCGGTTTCACGCACACTGCCAGTCCTTGCAATCATTCAGATGTTTGGAGCGGGCATGGCAGGGCAGATTCTCGCCGGCATTCGTGTGCTGGAACTCGGTCAACTGATCGCCGGACCGTTCGCCGCCAAGACGCTGGCGGATTTCGGCGCGCAAGTCGTCAAGATCGAGCCTCCCGGCCTGGGCGACCCCTTGCGCAAGTGGCGCCTGCTGCACCAGGGCACGTCGGTGTGGTGGGAAGCCCAGTCGCGCAACAAGCAGTCGGTGTGCGTGGACCTGCGTCAGGAAGAAGGGCAAGAGATCATCCGGCTGCTGGCGGCCCAGGCCGACGTGCTGATCGAGAACTTCCGCCCCGGCACCCTGGAAAAATGGGGTTTGTCGTGGGAAGCCCTGCATGAACTGAACCCGCGCCTGATCATGCTGCGCATCTCGGGCTACGGCCAGACCGGGCCCAAGGCGCGCGAACCGGGGTTTGCCGCCATCGGTGAAGCGATGGCCGGGCTGCGCTACCTGAACGGCGAACCCGGCCGCGCCCCGGTGCGCGCGGGGCTGTCGCTGGGCGACACCGTCGCGGGCCTGCACGGCGCGCTGGGCGTATTGCTGGCGCTGTACCAGCGCGATGCGCGCGGCGGCGTGGGGCAGGTGATCGATACCGCCCTGTACGAAAGCCTGTTCAACCTGACCGAAAGCCTGCTGCCCGAATACACCGCCTTCGGCGCCGTGCGCGAACCGGCCGGCGCATCGCTGCCGGGCATCGCGCCGTCTAACGCCTACCTGTGCCAGGACGGCTACGTGCTGATCGCCGGCAACGGCGACGCCATCTATACCCGGTTGATGTCCCGCATCGGCCGCGACGACCTGGGCCGCGATCCCGACCTGGCCCACAACGACGGCCGTGCCGCGCGCGTGGCCGAGATCGACGCCGCCATCGGCGCCTGGACCTCGCAGCGCAGTATCGACGACGTGCTGGAAGCCATGCGCGAAGCCGGCGTGCCCAGCGGCCGCATCTATTCGGTGGCCGACATCGCGCGCGACCCGCACTACCGCGCCCGCAATGCCATCGCCGAGATCGAGGGCGCCAGCGGCGTGCGGGTCGAGATACCGGCCGTGTTTCCGGTGCTGTCGACCAATCCCGGCGCCATCCACGACCGCGCGCCCACGCTGGGCGAGCACACCGATGCGGTGCTGGCTGCCGCCGGCCTGAACGAAGAACAACGCGCGCAACTGCGCGCCCGCGGAGTCATCGCATGAACACCGGCGCTTCCAGGATCGAGATCAACGAAGTCGGCCCGCGCGACGGCCTGCAGATCGAGAAAGCCTTCGTCCCCACCGACGAGAAAGTCGCGTTTGTCGACGCCCTGTCGGCTTGCGGCTATGCGCGTATCGAAGTCACCAGCTTTACCTCGCCCAAGGCCATTCCGGCGCTGGCCGATGCGCAGGAAGTCATGCGCCGTATCCAGCGCCGCGCCGGCGTGATCTACACCGCGCTGGTGCCCAACATTCGTGGCCTGGAGCGCGCGCTGGAAGTCGGCACCGACGAGCTGAACCTGGTGATGTCGTCCAGCGAAACCCACAACCGCGCCAACCTGCGCATGACCCGCGAGCAATCGCTGGCGGAACTGGTCAGCATCCTGCAGGCCGCCCAGGCGGCTGGCGTGCCTTGCAACGTGTCCCTGTCCACCGTGTTCGGCTGCCCCTTCGACGGCGATGTGCCGGCCGGCGAGGTGCTGCGCCTGGCCAGCCGTCTGGTGGAAGCCGGCGCCGCCGGCATCACCCTGTGCGACACCACCGGCATGGCCTACCCTACCCAGGTAGCCGACCTGTGCCAGCAAGTGGCGCGCGCCTTGCCCGGCATTCCCCTGACCGCGCACCTGCACAATACCCGCGGCATGGCCTTGGCCAATGCCATCGCGGCCTGGCAGACCGGCGTGGTGCGTTTCGACGCCGCCGCGGGCGGCCTGGGCGGCTGTCCCTACGCGCCGGGCGCCAGCGGCAATGTGAACACCGAGGAACTGGTGCACATGTTCGAGTGCATGGGCATCCAGACCGGCGTCGACCTGCAGGCCCTGCTGGCCATCGTGCGCGGCCTGCCGCAACTGGTGCAGCGCGAGTTTTCCACCCCCTTGCTGGCGGCCGGTCACCGGTTGGCCACCCACGCGCCGCCCGAGTGGCTGGCCGAGCGGTTCGGGCCCGCCTGACCCGGGCGTTTTCAGGCGTTGTTGCTGTTCTACCGATAACAATCATCAGGAGACCCTTACCGATGAGCATCCCCTTCCTACCGAAACCGCTGCGCGCCTGCCTGGCCGCCGCCACCCTGGCGGTTGCCGCCGGCCCCGTCGCCGCCCTGGCCGCCGACTATCCCGATCATCCCATCACCCTGCTGGTGCCGGCCGCACCCGGCGGCACCACCGACCTGGCCGCCCGCCTGATCGCCCAGCCGCTGGGCCAAGCCCTGGGCCAGAGCGTGGTCGTGGAAAACAAGCCGGGGGCGTCGGGCGCCATTGCGTCGCAAGCCGTGGCCAAGGCCACGCCCGACGGCTATACGCTGCTGCTGCAGTATTCCGGCTACAACGCCATTTCCCCGCACGTGCAGCCCCCGCAAGGCTGGGATCCGATCAAGGATTTCGCGCCCATCGCCAATATCCTGTCGGCCCCGCAGGTCATCGTGGTGCGTCCCAGCCTGCCGGTGAATACGCTGAAGGAATTGGTGGAATACGCCAAGGCCAACCCGGACAAGCTGAACTACGCCTCGTCGGGCAACGGCGCGCTGCAGCACGTGGCCACCGAGCTGCTGAAGCAGATGGCCGGCGTGAAAATCACCCATATTCCCTACAAGGGCACGGGCCCGGCGTTGAATGACCTGCTGGGCGGGGCGGTGGACATGACCATCACCACGCCGCCGCCGTTGCTGGGGCATATTGCGGCGGGCAAGCTGCGCGCCCTGGCGGTAACCGGGCCGAACCGCCTGGCTTCGCTGCCCAACGTGCCGACCGCGGCCGAAGCGGGCTACCCGGATCTGCTGGTGTCGTCGTGGTTCGCCATGTATGCGCCCGCCAAGACGCCCAAGGCGGTGGTGGACAAGCTGGCAGGCACCATCGAAGGCATCATGAAGACCGACGAGTTCCGCAAGAAAGCGGCCGAGCAGGGCGCCGAGGCGGAATTCATGGGGCCGGCGAAGCTGGCGGAATACACGCAGCAGGAATATGACCGCTGGGGCAAGGTAGTGAAGGCGGCCGGGATCAAGGCCAACTGAGGCCGAGCGGCTTAGCCCGCGCAAAAGCGGTATCGCCAGGCGCTTGGCTCCGAAGGGAGCCAGGCGCCGTTTTGTTGACGAGACGACGCGTCTAAAACTTGGCTATAATTCTTCCTCTCTGCCGGGCCGTAGGGTCCGGTACGACACCGATGCGGGTGTAGTTCAATGGTAGAACGGCGGCTTCCCAAGCCTCAAGCGTGGGTTCGATTCCCATCACCCGCTCACTCCACTGACGGCCAAGGAAAGCCATGGACGTCCACTGAGTGATCAAGTTTTTGATCCAAAAGGAATTTCCTTCTGAAGGATGTCCACTGACATCCAGGGAAATCCATCTACAGCTACTCCAAATAAGTACATTTTTCAGTCCATCAATAGGGTGGGCTGGCGTACCGCATTGTTGCTGTTGGAGTGCCGCTGGAGCAGCCATCATGACGCATCTCCCGTCTAATCTGGGATTTGGAGTTGAAGCATGGCGCTCACCGATTTGCATGTTCGTAACGCAAAGGCAACGGGGAAAACGTACACCCTGGGCGACTACGATGGCCTGTCGCTGTTCGTTTCGGCCAAAGGCAGCAAGGCGTGGCACTTTCGCTACCACTGGTTAGGCAAGCAGTCGAGGCTGTCTTTGGGCAGGTATCCCGAGCTAAGTTTGCGCGATGCGCGTGCCATGCGAGACGAGGCCCGCAGGCAGATTGCCAAGGGCACCAATCCACGAATCGCACGCAAGCAAAAGCGGCAGGCAGCCCGCTTGGCGGGTGAATACACGTTCATGGCAGTGTATGAGCAGTGGTTATCTTATCGAACGCTTGCATTGTCGGAAGGGCGGCAAAGCACATTGGCGCAGATCCGCAGAGTGTTCAAGAAGGACATCATTCCTGTTTTGCGGAGCATGACGATCTACGAGATCACGCGACATCACTTGCTGGAGGTGATTGGTCGGATCGAGAGGCGAGGTTCACTGTCGGTGGCTGAAAAGGTACGTACCTGGTTCCGGCAGTTGTTCGAATACGCCATGGTGGTTGTGCCAGCCATGGAGAATAATCCGGCCAGGGATTTGCATGTGGTGGCGGTTCCCTTGCCGCCGGTTCAGCACAATCCATTCCTGCGAATGGCGGAGTTGCCCTCGTTTCTGAGAACGCTACGAGCGTATCAGGGACGACAGACCACCCAACTGGCGACTCGCTTGCTGCTGTTGACGGGTGTGCGCACGGGAGAGTTGAGGTTGGCCACACCGGATCAGTTCGATCTGGGCCGGGGATTGTGGCTTATTCCAGTGGCGTCATTAAAACAGCACAAGATGCTGATTCGCAGGAAGCGTGTGTGGGTGGATGACCTGCCGCCATATATTGTGCCCTTATCGACTCAGGCCCAGGCGATCGTTCGCCAGATGTTGAATGATTTCAAGCCTGCACAGAAGTACCTGTTCGCAGGCGCGGTGCGATTGACGGATCGTATGAGTGAAAACATCGTTAACTTTGCGTTGAAGCGCATGGAGTATGGCGGGCGGCTGACTGGGCATGGGCTGCGTGCGACGATGTCAACGGCGTTGAATGAGCTTGGGTATCCGCGAGTATGGGTGGATGCGCAGTTGTCGCATGCGGATCCGAATCGGATCAGTGCGATCTACAACCATGCGCAGTACGTGGAGCAGAGAAGGGTGATGATGCAGGACTGGGCGAATCGGTTGGATTTGCTCGAGCAGGACGAGGTGGAGGCTGCGAGCCGGCATCTGATTGTGCATCTGCAGGGAGTGGCGGAGATGGCTTGGCGGGGTGATCGAACTCTACAGCGCCCGGGAGTTCATGCGTCATATCCCATGGACGTTTATTACCAAAAAGCCATGCAGGATCCAACGAAGAGCATAGATGCTCGAATTGCTACGCATACGGGGTCCGATATAACTGTCAGTCTCTGACGCCTTCGTTTATTAGTTTGAGCGGTATGCTTTGTTCGTGAGCGGATTTAAGTCGGGGAAAATATATTCAATAATGAGCATCTGCTAACGGCCAAGACCAGCCTGTCGCACGAAGCTGCCCTAAATAGTCACTGCTGCGATTTGCTCTGCACACAGTCGTTCGCAGCCCTTAATATGAGTCGGGTACTGATGACCGGGAATTGGCGCCATGAAGAGAATGCTCGAAGCACATTTCGATGAAGTGGAATCTACGCTGCTACAAACTTCCAGAATCGCGGCTAACGCAGGACATACGCTTCATCGCGGAACGCCGCGGGAGAACTTGATCACCAATTTCCTGTCGACTCACCTTGGTGCGAACGTGGCGATTGGGACTGGAGAAGTTATCGATTACCGCTCGATGCCTCGCGATAAGCGTAATCAGTTTGACATCGTGATTTATCGAACGAACTATCCGAAATTGGATTTTGGCGGTGTGACAGGCTTCCTTGTTGAGTCGGTTGTTGCAACGATTGAAGTTAAGTCATTGCTAGACGAGGCTGCAATGCTACAAGCATGCTCGGCTGCGGCAAACCTGAAAGCCCTCGAACCGCAATATACCCGCTATGCCACCTTAGGTTGGATTCCGCCAAAGCCCCTGTCTTTCGTACTTGCATACGATGGCCCTGCTCGCATGGAAACGGTCAGGAATTGGCAAACGAAAATCATCGAGCAATTGGAGCTGCCTGCCGACGATTGGAGCGACAGAGATAGGCTAACCAAAGCTGGTCATTCTCTTGATGCAGTGGCACTTCTTGGGCGCGGGGTATATACACTATGCAACTCCCCAATGTTCAGCTCCGTCGATTCACGAGCAAAGACATTTATGTGGGAAGGTGAGCGCGGCAGTCTTCTCTACTTCTTTCTCGCACTGCAAACCGCGACCATGGGAATCGAAGGTGCCAATCTCAACACTGCACCGTACTTGCAAGGACACTCGTTCAACGGCCAATTCTTTGTCTAGGCTACCCGTATGGCCGGTCGAGTTTGGCAACGACCATAGGCTCACGCTTGGTTGAACGACGCTTTCGGGTCGGAGAACGACCCTCCGTAGGAGCACACTGAATCTCCCTTTACTCGAAAGGAGATTGTCATGGAATCCGGCAATGCCGCCGTCGACCGTCGTGTGCCATGGAACAAGGGCAAACTCACCGGGCAGAAGCCGCCGCTGAAGCTGCGAGAAATTTGGGCAATCCGAACGAGACTCCAGATGGCATCGAACATCCGGGAACTCGCGATGTTCAATCTCGCAATCGATAGCAAGCTTCGAGCTTGCGATCTCACGCGATTGCAGGTGCAGGACGTCCGTCACGGAAGCCACGTGGCCGCGAGAGCCACCGTCATGCAACAAAAGACCCAACGTCCGGTTCAATTCGAGATCACGGAGCAAACCCGTGAGAGCCTTGAAGCATGGATTGATGTGCGAAGCCTAAAGGCGGCGGACTTTCTGTTTCCCAGCCGGTTGCATGAGTCGCCGCATCTGTCGACGCGGCAGTACGCCCGGATTGTGCATCGCTGGGTCGCATCGATTGGACTCGACGATACCGCATATGGCACCCACACTATGCGCCGTACAAAAGCCTCGCTGATCTACCGTCGGACGAAGAATCTTCGAGCAGTACAGCTGCTGCTCGGGCATACGAAGCTGGAAAGCACAGTTCGCCATCTCGGCATTGAGGTCGACGATGCTCTTGAGTTGGCTGAGCAAACTGAGGTTTGATGCATCCGGGCCGGCGAGCGGTCGCTTGCCGGCCAGATGCGGTCGTTCACAACCCGTGAATTAGGCCGTGCCGCGAAGCGAGGTCGGCCTTGACCACTTGTTAGTTGCTAGCTTATGAAACAAGCTTATCAATCTCTGATCTAGCCTTGATGTTCAATGAGACTGGGCCAGATGCCGAGTCTCGCAGAATGAGACCCTGTTGAACAAGCTTTTCTAACGTCGCATCTAGATTCTTGACGTCTTTACAAAAATGGTTTCGGAGCGTCTCTTGTGCGACAGTTTTTTGGCCCCAGAAGTGCTTTGTGTAGAGCTTAAGCAAGACTTGGCGACCAGAAACGTCGATAGCGCCCATATTCTCAAAATCCTGAATTGACTCGTCGAGGCTTTCTAGGATTTTGTCGTAATCTTCGACTCCAAAGTAGTGGCTGTGGGTCTTCCTGACCGTGGCTACCCGAGAAGATCCAATGAGGACAACCTCAAAGCTCTTCTCAACAGGGAACTGGTTTTCATAGTGCACGTAAGCTGCGATTGCTTCATCTGGTGTTTTTCCGACGATGTCCCAGCTTACAAACTGACCAGTATTCCAGTCGAAGACAATGATCCAGTTATTTATGGGGCTAGCGCTATGTTTTTCTTTCTCCGTCAACGTAAGGATGATGTCTTCATTTACATGGCTGTCGATGGCGCTTATGGGATTTCTAGACCTAATGATTATCTCGGCTTCGCCCTTTGCTACGTCAATCTCAAGTCGAGAACGGACGGATGGCGTTCTACCAGATTCAATCTCAAAGAATGCATCCGATAGTTTTCTGAAATAGGAAATGACAACGGGATCGCCTTCTCCTTCTTTTAGGTGATAGCCATAGATAACGGAGGTTCGTTCAATGCTTTCTGCCCAGTAGTGCTGAATGCGACTTCTCACCTGGAGTTCGAGTTTCTTTCCGCTTCTTTCGAGGAGTAAATGGACTGACCGATAGCCGGTGACGTCTCGTCCTTTCTCGCGATAATCAGTGATTCTAGCCAGCTTCAGGTCATCAGTTTTTTCAATCTTGCCTTTCAAAAATTGGACAAGTTGATCTACGAGTTCATTTTTCTCAACGATAATTCTGCAGCCGCCTATGTCTTGCAACTGAGTGAGCCGAACGCTGAGTCGATTGAGCTTGCGAATGATCTGAGGCTTGCGCTTTAGACGTTGTGCGATGTAATAGTCGTGACCGTACTCATTAAGCCATGCCTGTAGCTCAAGAGTTGTTTCTGAGAGAGGCTCTAAATGCGACTTGCGGTACTCATCGAATGCTTCTTCCAGTACCAGCATATCTTCGACATCACGAAAGTTATCTTTCGCAAGTGCGGCTCCAGCACGATCAATTTTGCTTTTCGTAAGTGCCAATGAACTTTCCTTAGTAGCTTAGCCATGGAATGAAGCTCGTCGCGGAGCAGCGTCGGCTCGACTGAACTGTTAGAACCGTGGCTTACGGTTATAGCATCACAGTATTTTGCATCATCGGCGGCAGTGAGGAGTAACCGGGCTTAGAAATCGAGCCCGCCATCAGGCGGCATGCGCATGTCCACTTTGGGTCGGAAGCGGCTCGCCAAGAATGGCATCTTTTAACCGCGGAAGTTCGCTTAGTTGATTTCGATGTCTGGTAGAGGCCGAAAACCGTTGTTACGGTACGCGGCTTTCAGTTAGATGTGGTCGTCGTTTGAGCGCGAACCGGCTATTAGCTTTGCTTCAAGATCTAGACGCTTTACTGTCGTGGCTTCAATAGCGATCTCATTCAACCGCGCTTCACGTCTTTGGCTTTTTCACGCTATTACTGCCTTCCTTTGCGGAAAGAATCAACGGCGATTCGGCAGAAAAAGGGAGTGGAGAAGCAGCCTTGCGGTTCCCAGATCGAGGCTTCGACGGTTTTGCCGTCGATTTGGCCGCCTTCTTGATGACCTTGGTATCGATGCCTCGCAGCGTGAGGTCTATACCTATCACCCGAATATCTTCAACACCGGGATAGTCGTTCGAGATGAGCGTCCAGTGCCGCTGGAGCTCATCCACCAACATACCAAAGGTGTCGGCTCGGCGCCCGTCCGGCAGATCCCAGGAGGGTTTCGTTCCGAGGTATACGAGGACAAAGATGCCGCGGCTGGAGCGGACGTCGCGCAAATAATCGCCGCACAGCTGGATTTCGAGGCGCTCGAAAAGGTGAGGTCCGGTCCATTTGTCAGCGAGCTTGAGTTCGGCCGGCACCGGTGCGTCGAAGCCGATGCCGAAGAACCGCAGGTCGGGACGCTTGGCATCGGCGAGCTCCTCCTCCTGCGGAATGATGTAGCGGCCGGCTGCGTGATCTCGGCACCATCCGCCAATGAACTTCCTGAACTCCGTTTCTCGCTCGACAGCCTGTAGGATCGAGGCGATGCTGGAGTCCCCATTTTCGAGGTCGTACTTCAGCGCCTCAAGCTTGTCGATGGCGTGGTACCAGAGCGCGCGGTGATTCGCCGGCGTCGCCACTAGCGACTTTCCGAATTCCTGAACCTGTGGTGGCGTCCACGCGTCGATGTCGGCGTCCGCGGCGGCCTTATCCTTTGCGTGATAACTCATCCAGGGCCGTGAGCTCTCGTCAGGGTGTGCACGGCCCATTTCGAGCAGCGCGAGGAACGCCTCTTTTCCGGGCGTTTCTCGAATAAATGCAATGAGCGCGTCTCGCGCGTCCTGCGCATCGTCGCGTAGACCCGGTGAATACACACCTCGCCCTGCACGCTCAATGTCGTCCTGCTGACGGATGTGACGCGCCATGAGCAGATAGAGAGCCTTCATATGCGCGACCGTGCGGAATTCCTGCCGAGCACGGCCTTCCAGCGACCTACCGCCAATGAGAGCCACAGTAAAGGCAAGGGCTAGCTTCGTCTGTTCGGCTGGGTCATCCATCCCTGCGAGCCGGGCGGCTAGGGCGGGAATCGCTGCGGCAGGATCGACTCCAACCCAGGCTGCGAACCAGATAGGAGAAAAAGTGAGGTTGCGGGTGGAGTTCGCCTTTCGCAAAGCGATTGCGGCGATCGTTTTGTTGTCAACCGATGATCGATTGATGATCGCCAAGAGGTAGCCGAGGTTTCGCGTATTGATCCGTTTCGCGCGCAGCTCGGGCAAGAGAGCCGGAGCGATCTGATCCCAAATCCAGTCGCCTCGCCAAGCGACGTCGTAGAGCACGTAGTTGCTCTCGCCGTCCGCTGTTTCGGTAGAAAGCTCGTGTCTGATTTCTTGCAGCAGGACGGCGAAAACCTGCGATGGAAACGACTTGTACAGTGGGGGAAGCCAGATGGGGAATCCATTGAGCTCCTGCAGGGCGTATCGGGTCGCAAGCTCTGCTTCGGCTGGGGATAAGTGGGATGGCCACGAGGCGACCTCCCGCGCTTCGATCAATAGGCCTGTGAGACCGAAGATCGTCGACACTGGCGTCGTGTTTGCAGCAGCGCCTTCGGACCGGAGTCGAGGCGTGTTCTGTCGCCAGTATCCGACGGCTCCGTCCCGAAATGCGAGCGCAACGTTCTGGTCGAACTCTTCCACGAGGGACTGCCAATTGCCGTTAGTCCAGTGGTTATGCTGATTCTCGGCGCTCCGCATCTGCTCGAGGAGATAGTGTTGGTCCCGGGACATCAGGCCCGGCTTACCAAAGTCACGGATCGTCTCCACTCGGCCCGCCAAGATCTGCTTCGCCTGCTGCTTGGCCGCAGCTTCCTGCGCAGCCTTTTTTTGGGCACGACGCTCCCAGGCCGCCTGCTGGCGTCTGAATTTGTCCGCTTCGCCCTTGGGCGGTTTGAGTAGCTTACCCAGCTCGGCATCCAGTTCGGGATTGACCGACGATGCCTTCTTGAGCGCTTTCCTCCACAATGGAGGGCGGCCGTTATGCTGGTAGAGCGTGAAGGCGAGTGACAGGGCGACGAGTTGGTCGTCTAGGAGGGGCCGAGTGACGATCTCATCGCTCATATAGTCGAAGTCCGAGCTGTCGAAGGCCCAGTAGCCGCGAAAGATTGAAGCTTGCCAGTAGTTGGTCAGGCGCTCGCCGTTCTTGCGTTTGCGCCACGCGCGCTCCTCCGTGACGCTATGCCAAAACAGTGCGCGGTTTAGGTCTGGCCATTGGCGGACCAACTTCGGCAATTCGTTCCGCACTCCCTCAAAAACGCTGCGCCCGTAGTCTTCGGCGGTGGGGAGCTTCCGCAGAGTTGAAAGCGCCGTCTTCTTCAGGGCGGCTGGATCACGGAGTCCGATCATTCGCACCAAGGTTTGACCTGCGGTTTGGCCAAGCCAGCTGTATCGCTTGGAAATCTCGCAATGACCCTCTTCGACAACTGGCCTGCGGCTCAGAAGCTTGGCAAGTCCATTGAAAAGAGTGGGAAGGAGCGTCGGAGGAAGTCCGGCTACGTAGCTGGCAAGCGAATCTGACAGCGGATCGGTCTCGTATTGCCTTTTCGGCGCCGTTAGCGAGAGGGCCTTGATCAGCCAGCCCACATCCTCTTTCGTCTGACCGAGGCTGTCGACAAGCTCACCGAGCCAGCTTCGCCGGAGTGGCGGCGCTTCCGTGATGAACGCCTGTCGGACCTCCGAGCAGTCCTGCCGCGACCCGACTTCAATCATGGCCCGGATGGCCGCTATTCGCGTGTACTTCGCGCGCGATGTGAGGGCGAAATGTTTGGCCTCGCCTGCAAGCGCTGTGATTTCTCCCTGCTGGACCATGCGAAGAAGGAACCAGGCGATGTCCTCGTCGCTACGGTGTCTGTCTAGCAATTCTTGTATGACATCCGCGAGCTCAGGGCTCGTGAAGCGCTGTACGGCCGCGTACTCGGTGGCGCTCCGATTGGGCGCTGGTTGGGCGAGTTGTTCACAAGTTTCGCGCAGAATCTGGGCGCGTATATCCACTGGCAGCTGCGCGGGATCTCCGCCCTCAAACAACACCTCGGGAGCAAGACGTATTGCGCGTTCGAGGATTCGCCGGTCGAGTAGAGCTAGCCAGGGCAGGAGCGGGCGCATCGTCGGGACGACGACCTCGATTTCGTATTGACGACGGAAGAAGAGGTTCTCAATCTTCGCCCGTGATCCTTCGTCGACAAGCATGGCATTGAGCCATTCTGCCGTGAGGAACTCGCGAACGGAACGGTGGTGGAAGCGCACCGTCCCGTAGATGCCTTCGTCGAATATTGGTCTGGTCAGGAGTATTCGGCAGTCGGCGTCGTTCCAGTCGGTCAGCACCTCCTTGATCGGAAGGCCACGATCGTTTTGCTGGCCGTCGGGAATCCGGATCGACGACTCCTTCACTAGTGTCGCTGCCGCCGCGACGAGGCGCGCGCCCTGGCGGATGCGATCCTCAGAGATTGGGTTGGCGTCGGCCCGGTCTTGATCGCGCTCCTTCAGCCTCTTTTCGATGCTCGCCCGCATCAACTCAAGACGGGACCCGACCCTCTTGTTGGTGATCCAAAATTCGACAGTCTCGGCGAGGTCGAGGGGGCGGGCAGTGAACGACCATGCGTCGGCGCGTTCCACCGCTTTCTTGAAGGCTTTGATGTCGGTGACGCCCTTGGCGCTGACGAAACGGTCGACCTGTTCGCCGGCGAGATCGTCAAGCGCGACGATGCGGAAGGGAGACTTTCGGCGTTTCGGTCCAGGAACTTCCTCGGTGGTCACGGCATCGTCTGACTCCTGCTCTTCTTCGGGCACGGTCGCTTGCGTTGTCCACGGTAGCGCCTGCTCGCAGATTAGAAGATCAGTCTTTGGCCGCCAAGCGTCTGTTCGCCCGGTTATGACGACATGGGTATGCTGAAGGACTCGCCGGATCTTGCGCCCGATCGTGCGTATAGCACGCTCGAAGTCCTTCGGGTCTTTCAGACGTGCTTCGTCAACAGAGTCTAGAAGAAGCCAGCCATCCTCGTCGGAGATTATCCATTCCTCAAACTCCTCAGGTGTTCCCTCCTCGAATGCGGTATCGAAGTCCCGGGCTACGTGCTCGATGCGGAGGAAGAAAGCTCGTTTCGCACACTGTCGCAAGTCGCGGCAGATGTGCCGGAGCTCTTCGGTCTTTCCCGAGCCCGCCTCAGACAGGAGGACGACGCGCGGCTCCTCAAGTAGATCGGACCACTGCGTAGCCTTATCGCGGCTCATCAGCCGGAATAACGCGGACTCCTTGCCTTCTTCCTCGCTAAGCGCAAGATCGTGAAAGGTGCGGTGAAGCTGGATAAACTCGTCGAGGTCGCCCGGCATCTAATTTTCCTTCGCATTGCGCTTGCCGAAAGAGAGAGCATCTATCTCCTTATCTCCGACTCCACCATAATGACGTGGGCAAGATCTCACGACAGTATTACATCAAAGATATATCGCCCAGCTTATCGAGCGCCAATGAGGAAATATAATCGGATTGAGAAGTTCGCATTATGCATCGCACTCGGTATTTAGGACATCAGCTATTGTTGGAGCGAACGAGTATTCATGGCCGGAGCATGCCGCCTTCTGTCATTAGAGCGCTGACTGTTCGGCCGACCGTTATGGGTCGAAAGCTGCCAATCGCGGCCGACCGCTTTCGGCCCATTGCGGAAGTCGCGCGACTCTGATATCGGACATTCAGAACACCTATCGCCTCAAGGCTGCAGTGGAGGACCAAGTGAAAAACGGAAGAATTCGTACATGATCTGCAACGCATCGCGCGCGTCTTGTTCGAGGATCATTCTCGGGTGAGACTTGCGATTCCGAACGCGCTGACCAATCGTGTCCGGGTCGTCTGCACCTCTACGGTGTACGAACGGATTACGGAAGTCGCTCAGCACGGCAACTCCATCCAACAGATCATCTGGAAACAGCGCGGCTGCGCGAGCTTGCTTGATAGCGGCGGCCATTGTGGGAGTTCTCCCCTTGGGCGGCGGTGGCAGCGCGTCGTTGATGACGTGCTCGACATAGGCCAGCGCCAGTATCAGCGTTGCAATGAAGTTGCCGTGGACGTAACTGCTACGGGCTTCCTGCAGTACTGCCGAAGTTTCCGATCGTTCCCAGTAGCCCCCGTCGACGCGAACATGATGTTTTCCCATCCAGATGTGGCGCTTCGCACGCTCGAGACGGTCCATCGGGTCGAGTTGTTCGAGACAGGCAATCACCCTCTCATGAAACTCCTCATCAGTTTCTGGCTTTGCCGTTCCGTCAGGATTCAGGCGCGGTGCAAATGGATATTTCGTCATGGTCGGCAGAATTTTGATGGCTGCATGGGCCCGAATCGTGTCATGGCGTCTAAGGGCAGCAAATGGTCGGAGGAAGACATCAGCAGTCGCGTCCAGCGAGTAGGTGCTCAGTGGGCTTGTATTTGCATGGCCGAAAGACATGTTGCTTTACCTGAAGCATTCCGAACGAGACTATTGGCAGCACAGCACAGCACAGCACAGCACAGCACAGCACAGCACAGCACAGCACAGCATATAAGGCACGGAAGGTGCTATGCCTCTGAGGAGTCATCCCCTCGCGAGCTATCTCCGTCGGCGACGACTGGATTTGCTTCAGGAGGATGCTGCGACACGTAGAGATGAACCCCCATGAACTGATGCGCGACACGGCGCGACTGCGTCATAGTCTCGGGTGGATACTCTTGCGGCGTATCAAGTTCAGGTCCGTAGCGTTGTCGCAAATTCGCTGCAACGTACTCACCGGGCAGGATGTTTGTCACGGAGTTGTACTGTTCTCGTCGGAAATCTGCTGGCCTGGGAAGGCCACTTTCCATTCCCCAGGCTTCCCCCACATAGCAGGCTAGGAATGAGTCAAGTTCTTCAGGATGCTCGTCGAACGTTGTAATGAGCTGCTCGCGCACATGTTCTTGCGAGGTTCCATGCACCCAAGCCCAATAGAGAGATTGGGTGTCTTTTGGATGCGAAGTGTACAAGGATGCCTCTGCATTGGCTTGTTCGATGCGCGCTGTGAGAATTTCTCTGAGTGGCGCTTCTCCTTCATCGGCAAGAACTCTCCGTTCAGGCGGTGTGTCTTCGTAGTTCCGAATCCAACGTATGCATTCCATCGCAAACCCAACTGGCATCGCCATGCGGATAGCCCGCTCTGCCTCGGCTTGCCTGTCTTCTGGCGATGGGATTTGACGCAGGAGACCCGCGATTAGCATTCCTGCCTTAGCACGCGTGTCAGCTAGGACCATCATTCCCCTTTCACGGGGAAGTAAATCGCCATTCGCAGCAAAGGTTGCTATGAGTGCCGTCGCTTGTTCGGCCGTCATGGTGGCCTCGCGTTGGCGTAGTCGCGCAACCAATCTCGGAAGCCCTTGACGAGCCGCAAACGCTTCGAGAAGAGCTCGCCTTACCGCCGGTGACGCCTGTGCCGCGCTCTCGCACAGCGCCGCTACATGAGAATCAGGCACATCACCGACCGGTACGCTATAGGTGAAGTAGCGTTTGAAATACTGCGTTGAGCAAACCTTTTGCTCTCCTGCCCAGATTGGGTCCCACTCGCCCCCGTATCCCATGTTCCCGATACGAGGAAACAGTGGCTCGAGTAGTCGAGACCTGACAACTGCGCGTTCGTCGTCCAAAAGCATGGGCGTCGCTTGCCGGATGAGAGTGTCGATGCGGCTAACAGCATCCTGCCTTTGATTGCGCCACGCCTCATGCTCGCCTTGGAGAAAAAGAACTGGATTGTCTCGTATCGCTGCGTAGAGTTCGGGATAGATGACGCGAATCCCCTCGATCAGCATCAGTTCGGATGGGTTAACTTCGCCTCTAAGTATTGGCAGAGCAAAGAGAAGAGCGTTGGACAAGAGCTTGGCCCGACGCGGAGTTTCAATGTGAGGCAAGAGTGCGTCGTCGAAATGCCTTACGAATGTATCAACTTGAGGCTGGGTGAGCGTTATGCCAGCGTGATTTAAAGCGTTGTCAACCCCCTCTAACGCAAGATGACGGAGGCTGTTTTCATCAACTGGCGGCAAGTGAAGTGGCACTTGGATGATCTTCTCTAGGAAGGCTCGTCCAGCGGAGGCGCCTCCTGCGCCATATCGTTCTCCCAGGGCTGCTGAGACGACTGCATCGTCGAACGCTAAAACGTATGCGGTATGCCGGAAGCTGGCAGACAACTTGACCAGCTTAAAGACGGCGTGAGTTTCGTCGCGATCCAGTCTGTCAATGTCATCGACCAGAATGACGAGGCGTTTCTTCGCCTCATCAAGCATGCCCTCAATGCGGGACCGAAGTTCATCGAGGCCCACATTTGACATCGCGTCGCCCAGCCCTTTTGCAGCCTCTCCCGGGCTGACTTGAACGACCCCCCCAAACGAGAGTGATGCCAGAGAAAGCACGCTACCATACTTCTGAAGCAGACTTCCGGCCTTCTCTTTCATGTTGGGAAGTGACCTTCCCATCGCATCCGCTAGAGTGGCGAAGAAGCCTCGCAGGAGTAAGTCTTCAGTTTGAAAGTGCCAAGGATTGAAGCGCACGACGATGATTTCGTCATGAGTCTTCAACTCTTCCTGCATCATCTCGAGAACGGATGTCTTGCCGTCTCCCCAAGGTCCGTAAAGGCCTATAACAATGCTGGAAGGATCGGAGCGAGTGGCTAGCGTCTCCGCTATGCGCGTTGCGAACGGAGCGCGATTGAACTTATCTTCGCTTTTGCTCGCTATTGGCTGGTCCGCAATGTATTGATCCTTGGCATCATCCTTTCCTACCGAGGACGGGTCAGTAACCAGTGGACCAGCAAGCGGAGTTTCCGGCTTTGATGGTTGTTCTGCCTTCTTCTTGAAGAATCCAAACACTTAACTCTCCTCCGATAGAGCCCCTATCGAAGAGTGCCGTACAGATCGCCGGAGGTCAACGTTTAGACTGCGGACGTCCGCAGTCGACCGAGGCTGTGTAGCAGCGCATTTCGGTATTAAGGGACGTGTCGGCGGCTGCTGGCCGAAAGCTGACGCCCGCAAGGCAGCCTTCTTGCCTAGGCTTTGTTTGCCGAGAACGCCCCTGCGGTCAAATCAATATCCGCACCGCTAATGCGTATCCGGCGAGCAGCGTCCTGCCAATGATCAACGACCATGACTACCTCATTCACGATTCGCTGAGCTTGCATATCGTCTAATCCATAAAAAGCGGCCGTGCTGAGAACCGTCTCTAGGCTAGGTCGATTGTCGACGTCGTCAATATTCAAGACATGCTCTGCCTTGTCGATATTCGGATTGACGTCAAACGCGGGTGCAAGTCTCCATCCTGTCTTGCCAAGCACGAATCCGTGATTGCGAAGGTGGTCGTCGCGGTTGCCAACTGCGACATTGAACGCCACGCGTCGAAATAGCTGTTCCAAATCCGCATCCGCATGCTCGGCATCACCCTGAGCGCGAATGAACTGCGCCAATTCCAGATAGCTCGTACCTTCACTTTGCGTCTTGCGAAGCAATGTCATCGCTGAGGCATAGAAGCGTCGTGAACCGTTGGCGCGATCGAACCGTTGGACGCAGAAGGTATGGAAGTCGTTGTTTAGCTTGATGAGCTTCGCCGGCGGTACGTCTATCCCCGCTTCTTGCGCGAGTTGGTGAACGACATACTCCCAAGCCCCGACGTCTCGATCGTCATCCCTGGCTGGGAACTTGCCGATCCAGAGTGAACCGTCGGTTTCAGTAAAGTTGGCCTTTGGCCTTGCTCCGCCCAAAGACGCGCCAGGTGCGACGAGCACGGCGAGCCATTTTCGTAGCGCATCTAGATCGTCGATGCGCCGGTTGCTGAGCTGATAGGCCACGGCTTCCAACTCTCTTAGCGTTGTCACCGGAGGAGCCGCCATTTTCTCGTCGCCAAGAAACGCTTCCGTACCTGGTCGGCGAAAGCGCAGGGCGCCTTGGCGAGTGAGGTCTTGCACGCCGACCAAGAAGTCCCAGGCGTACAGCGTACGGGGAGAGCGCTGCTCATCCTTTGCCTGTAGGGCCTCGCGCCGCTTCATCAGTGTTTGTCCCCAGCGGTCTGGTGACGAATCCAGGAAGATGCCGAAGTTGCCTAGCTCAGGCTTGGGAAAGAAGGGGTGTTCGTCGAGAGAGAGATCGGGATCCAGCGCGAAGGCGCGAGGGTCTTGTAGCCAATCGCGTTCGTAATGGAAGCGGATCTGGCCGCGGTCATGCGCGAGTGTGCCGACTTGGCGTGCAGGGCCGAGGTCATCATCCAACCAGACTTCCAGGGTATTGTCCTGCGCGCTCATGTCGATTCCTCGCTGTTTGAGGCCGGGGGTTTGATCGCTTTGGCACGGGTGGTCGTGCGGCGCTTGGGGGCTGGTTCAAGCTCCAGGTCCTGCAATTTCCGACCAACTCTGTCGTCGGCGCCAAGCTGATCGAGATCACCCTCAAGACCCAGCACGGCCAGGACCCGGACATAGGACCCCAGCGTAGCCCCAGCGTCCCCGGCCTCGACCTTGTACAAGGTCGTCCTTGAAATTCCCGCGCGTTGCGCGACGACGGCGTTGCTCAATTTGCGTCGCTTGCGAGCAAGGCGCAGCCGCTCTCCCAGTGCGGACAGGAGACGCTGTTCTTGAGGGAAGACGATGGGCGGTTTGCGTGGCATGTTCGCTATTATGGCCTGTATCAACCTAATTTGTCCATAATAGAGCAAAATCAGGATTTTGGGGCCGGAGTCTACGGAGAGTGGACAGCAGCCACCAGACCGGTCCAAAATGCGGTACATCCTCGCTTCCTCAGTGGGGATGTCACCTTATTAATCAAAGAGTTGGATGCTAAGTTCTGTTCCCATCACCCGCTCCAATCACGCTCCAAACCCATCTCGTCACGCACAGTGATGGCCATGAGCCGCATCCTGCCTAATTTGGGATTTGGAATGCAAGAGTGGTGCTGACTGACGTACCTATCCGAAGTAGGTCCGGTGTTATTCAAGTACCCTTTAGCCCACCCCCGTGCCAGTACGACAAGTATGCAAGACGATCTTTTCGGAGATGCGCCTCTCCAGCCTCCGGCCAACTCCTCGAACCATGCGGCCACTCATGCGAATCCGGATTTTTCCGTCCTTCGGAGCATGGCCAAGGTGCTTCCCGCCCCTGCCGCGCAAGAGTGGAGCGCGCTCGCGCGGCAGCTTCCGGCGCAACTGCGCTTTGGCGTCTCTACCTGGTCATACTCGGGCTGGGAAGGGCTGGTCTGGGATGGCGAATACGATTCGAGCACGCTGTCCAAGCATGGTCTCGGCGCCTACCATCAGCATCCGCTTTTGCGCACGGTCTGTGTGGACCGCACGTTCTGGCGCCCGTTGACGGCAAGCCAGTATGCCGCTTATGCGGGGCAGGTCGATGACGACTTCCGTTTCGTCGTCAAATGTCCGGCCAGCATTACCGACGCCCAGGTGCGGGGCGAAGAAGGCAGGACGCGCGAGGTCAACCCGGTTTTCCTCGATCCGTCGCTGGCCATCCAGGAATTCGTTCGGCCGGCGCTTGAAGGTCTGGGCGTCAAGCTCGGCGTTCTGGTGTTCCAGTTGAGTCCTCTGCCTTGGGGGTGGCTGAGTCGCCCCGCAACGCTGTTTGAGAAGCTGGGCCGCATGCTGGCGGCTGTCCGGGAGGCTTTGCCCGAGCATGGCGCCGTGATCGTCGCGGTGGAAGTGCGGGACCCTGAACTACTGGGCCAGGCGCTGGTCGACACACTCAAGGCGCATGGGGCCACTTTCTGCCTGGGCCTGCATGGCAAGATGCCGCCGATCGAAGAGCAATTGCCAATGCTGCGCGCGCTATGGCCGGGGCCGCTGGTCTGCCGGTGGAACCTGAACCGCATTTTTGGCGCGTATGGTTATTCCGACGCGCAGAAAAAGCACGATCCGTTCAATGCCATTCTCAGCGAGGATCTCTCTACCCGCACGGTGCTGGCGCGTACGATCCGCGGGATCACTGGCGCGGGCCAGCCGGCCTACGTGACGGTCAGCAACGATGCCGAGGGCTGCGCGCCGTTGTCCATCCAGAAGCTGGCCCAGGCCATTGCGGCGTAGGGCCTGTTTGCTCGGGCTTGATTCAGGATGTCGGTTCCTGCGGCCTACCCGATGTAAAAGCGTAGTGCGACCTTATAAGGTCAAATATGAGCGCTTAATGGCGATTTTTCATCATATCTGAGCACATGCGAACATGTCGACTTCCGAGCAGAGAAATCCCAGCCTACGGGTTGCCATGCCACGGGCCGTGGAGCGTGCGTTGCAACGCCTTGGACAGGACCTCTCCACCGCGCGCCGTGTGCGCCGCTTAAGCCAGGAAGACCTGGCACAGCGTGTTGGCACGTCGCTGAGTACGGTCAGGCGCATGGAGGACGGTTGTCCCGGCACCGCCTTGCACACTTTCTTGCGAGCCTTGCACGTGCTTGGCCGTCTTGACGACGTGTTACAGGTGATGGCCACAGAGAATGATGTGCTGGGGATGGAGCTGGTGCGGGAGCAGCTGCCGCAGCGAATACGTACGGTTCGCGGCAGCAAACCGCGAGTTGGTCGTTCCCCTACAGCCCAAGAAGGTACGTCTGATGACACCGATGAATTGGAGGGCTTCTGATGGCGCCCAAGTCCTCAAAGCGTCAAGACCTGGAGGTGCATCTGGGTTCTGCCGGCCATGAGTGCTCAATGTCCTCAGCAGGTTTTTTCGCGCGCTGGAGGACACTGCGCCAGATTCATGGGGCGAACGCGTGATTCGGCGTGCGCATGCGAGGTTGCAGCAGCAAGACCGCGAGACGCCTGCGCTGGAATCTGGTGCGAGGTGGTCCTGGCAGTGGACAGTTGGCGCCTTGTGGCCAAAGGGTTGGGCATGCAGAGTACTGATCTAGTGGATTTTGAGCCGGCATTCACTTGAAACCCGGCCCGGTTCATTCATTTCCCGCGCTTGGGCCGATCTTGCGGGGTGCAGTTGGCTAGCCGCGTCAAACCAGCCGCCGGCGCCAGGCGCAGCGTGCCGCCCTTGCTGGCCGCCGTATAGGCGACGGTGCGTGCGCGCCATGCGGGCAGATCGGCATAACTTACCTGGACGTCCGCCCGCCCGCCGCCAGCCCCACATAGATGCCCTTGACCTGCTGGTAAAGCCGCATGCCGTCGGTTCCTTTTTCCCGGCCCAGCCCGCTTTCCTTGTAGCCGCCGAAGGGTGTGGCGATCGATAGCTGTTTGTAGGTGTTGATCCACACCGTTCCCGCTTCCAGGCGCCGGGCCAGGTTCCAGGCCCGGCCGAAGTCCGAGCTCCAGATCCCGGCAGCCAGCCCATAAACCGTATCGTTGGCCTGGGCGATCAAGTCTTCGTCGTCTTCGAAGGGAAGGACGCAGACGACCGGGCCGAAGATTTCTTCGCGCACGGCGCGGGCGCGGTTGTCGAGCCCGGTGATGACGGTTGGCTCGTAGTAGGCGCCGTTCAGCAGCGCCGGGTCGGCCGGGCGGCGTCCGCCGGTCAGCAGGCAGGCGCCGTCGCTTCTGGCTTGTTCGACGATGTCTTCCACTCGCTGGCGTTGTTCAAACGAGGCCAGCGGCCCCATGTCGGCATCGGGATCGTCCGGGGCGCCCACGCGCATCCGGCCGGTGATGGCGACGATGCGTTCAAGCGCCTGTTCGTAGATGGCGCGCTCGACGAAGACGCGCGAGCCGGCGACGCAGGATTGCCCGGTGCCGTCGAAGATGCCGTCCACGACAGCCGCCGTGGCGCGGTCCAGGTCGGCGTCGGCGCAGATGATGTGCGGGGATTTGCCGCCCAGTTCAAGCGCGGCGGGTACCAGGCGGGCGGCGGCGGCCTCGGCGATGCGCCGGCCCGTCGAGGTGCCGCCGGTGAAGGTGATCATCCTGACACCGGGGTGGCCGATCAGCGCGCTGCCCGCTACCGAGCCGCTGCCCGGCACGACGTTGAGGATACCGGGCGGCAGGCCCGCTTCCAGCGCGATCTCTGCCACGGCCAGCGCCGGGCTGGGGGTCAGCTCGGAGGGCTTGAGCACCACGGCGTTGCCCGCGGCCAAGGCCGGCGCGATTTTCTGCGCTTCCAGCGTCAGGGGGGAATTCCAGGGCGTAATCGCGCCCACCACGCCGTAGGGCTCGTGCATGACCATGGATAGATACGCGCCGCGGGCCGGGGGCATCTCGGACGGCAGCGTCTCGCATACCGCCGCGTAATACCGGTACGTGGCCGCGGCGCTTTTTGCCTGCGCCAGGCATTGCCGGTAGGTCTTGCCGTTCTCTTGCATCTGCAGGGTGGCCAGTTCCGGCGCGTGCCGGTCCAGCAGGTCGCCCAGTTTCCTGAGCAGGCTGCCGCGTGCCGCCACCGCCATATGGCGCCAGTGCCGGTCGGAAAACGCCTGCTCGGCCGCTTGTACGGCCTGCGCGATCTCGCTGGCGCCGGCGGCGTGGAAATAGTGGTTGACGGCTCCGGATGCCGGATTGCGCGAAGCCATGGGTTGCTGGGACCCGCCGCAGAGCCGTTCGCCGATTCGCATGGGTTTGGGGGATGCCGCAAGCGCTTCAGTGCTTTGCATGATGCTGTGTCTCCTGGTCCTGCCAAGTCGCGCGGGATTTGTCGGCCGGTGTGGCCCTGTTCCAATTGCCTTGCGGTTCCCCCGATGACGCGCCCATGCCGAAGCTCATGCGTTCCGCCGCCGCGATCGTCAGCGGCAGGATCTTCCAGGCGAACTGTTCGGTGAAGCGCTGCTGGGGGCCGGAAATGCTCAGCGCCCCGCATAAATCGTGGCCGAACTTGAAAACGGGAACCGCGACGGCGGCGCAGGTCGGATCCCGTTCGCCGAAGGAAAAGGCGTAGCCGCGGCTGCAGACGGCCTGCGACTGGGTGGATTTGGAATTCGTGTAGGCCATCAGGATGTGTCCCGCCGCGCCCAGCTTCAACGGCAGCCAGTCGCCGGTGCGCACGTTGTCCACGTTCATATGGTCGGCATCGACGCGATAGATGCAGAGCCGGGCATTGCCGACCCGGACGTGAAACGAAGTGCTTTCGCGCACGATCTTGGCCAGCCGCAGCAGCTCGGGGATGACGACATCGTCAAGATGGATATCCGCTTCGTAGTACTTGCCCAGCGCGCAGGCGGCCGGGCCCAGCCAGTAACGCGAATTCGAGCCGCGCCGCAGGTACCCGGCGCGCTCCAGGGACCCGCAGATCCTGAGCGTGGTCGTCTTGTTCACGTTCAGCAGGCGGGCCAGTTCGGCCAGGCTGATCGAACCCGATTCGCTGCGGAAGGCCGAGAGCACTTCCAATGCCCTGTCGACCGCCACAATTCCGTAGTCAGGCATGATGGTCACCTTGCACGATGCGCCCCGCGGCGGGCGCGGGCGGAAGTTTCGGTATAACTCCCATCCTGCGCGACGACCAGCCCGTAGTCTTGTTCGGCCGCGGCCGCGGTGACGTAGCCCAGGCGTACATCTTCGACGACGCGCTCGGCTTCGCGTTGGAAGGGGTCGCCGTAGCCGCCGCCGCCGGGCAGCGCCATGCGCAGGCGGTCGCCGGGCCGCAGGTGCTGCTGCGGCCCGTGCGGGATGTCGACGCCATTCAAGGTCAGGCCTTCGCCGCGCCCGACGCCGCCGCCTTCCAGGCCGAAGACCGGGTAGGCCGAGTCGGGCTTCCGGCCGGATCCGCGGATGCTGACGACGCAGGGTCCCACCGGGCCGAGCTCGCCGTCGGCGACCTGGAACTCGAACTCCTGGCCCAGGCCGCCACGATGGTGGCCCGGGCCGGCCGAATCCACCAGCAGTTCTTTCTTCAGGTAGATGATGGGCAGGTCGTTCTCGACGGTCTCGATGGGAATATTGCCGACGTTGTACGGAAAGCCCCGGCAGGACGGACCGTCGCCGTGCGCGTTGGCGCCCAGCCCGCCCATGCTGGAATTGATGCCCACATAGGTCTGGCCGTCTTTGCGGCGCGCGCGGAAATAGGTGAACACCAGGGGGGTGGCGCCGCTGCCTGCCATGACCCGGTCGGGCACGACACTGGCCAGGGCCCCGAAGACGATTTCCGGCAGATTGTGGCAGATCATGGTGCGGCCCCAGGTCGGCGCCGGCGGCTGGCAGTTCAGCAGGGACCCTTCCGGGGCCTTGACGGTAACCGGGCGGAAGCAGCCTTCATTGTTCGGCACGCCGGGGTCCAGCGCCAGCTTGATGGGGTACATGCTGTAAGAGCGCGTCATGTTGAACGTGACGTTCACCGCCGCGGCGACCTCGGGCGACGAGCCGGCATAGTCGACGATGATGCGGTCGCCCTGGACTTCGACCGCCACCTTGATGTTGATGCCGGAGACATTGCCGATCGGGGGCAGCGTGACGTCGTTGCGATAGATGCCGTCCGGGATCTGCGAAATCTTGTCCCTGAGGCTGCGTTCGGACCGGTCGCTGATCTGGCGGGACAGGTCTTTCAGCATGTCGGCGGTCAGGGCATAGTCATCCAGCATGCCGGCCAGGCCACGGGCGCAGACGTTGTTCGAGACGATCTGGGCCCGTATGTCGCCGAACATCTTGGTGGGCTCGCGCACGTTGGCGCGGATGATCTCGTGGATGGCCGGGTCGAAGGTCCCTTCGCGATACAGCTTGAGCATCGGCAGCCGTAGGCCTTCTTCGTACATGTCCTTGGATTCGGTGGTCGCCATGCGGCCGCCCACGTCCAGGTGATGGACGATGCAGATGGCGAATGCCGCCAGCTCGTTCCGGTGGAAGATGGGCGAGGCGATGCACAGGTCGTACGTGTGCCCGGTGCCCATCCAGGGGTCGTTGGTGACCAGGGCGTCGCCTTCGCGCAGGGTCTCGACCGGGAAGTGGTCCAGGAAGTGCTGCATCAGGTAGGGCATCACCCCGATGAACGCGGTCGTCGTCTTGGTCGAATGCGCAAGCAGGCGCCCGCCGGCATCGAACAGCCCGCAGGAATAGTCGTGGAAATCCCGCACCGCGGATGAGTACGAGGTGCGTACCAGGCCCATGGCGGCTTCGTCCGCCACGGAAATCAGCCGGTTCCAGAGTATGGGGATCAGGATGGGGTCGAGTTTCATCGTCAATGCTCCGCGGAATTCGGGTAGGCCAGGTTGATGACCAGGCAGCCATAGGGGTCGACAGTCAGCTGGTCGCCATGGTCCAGCACGGTCGTGGATTCCCGTTCTTCGACGATGGCCGGGCCGTCGATCTGCGTGCCCGCGGCAAGCAGCGACCGGTCGTAGACGGGAACCTCTTGGTACGTTTCCCGGGCCGGCACATAGATGGCACGGCGGCCCTTGACGGCATCGCCGCCGGTGGCCGGCACGCTGACCGACGGCTTCGATGTGGTGCGTGTCGCCTTGGCGCGCACGGTGACGATTTCCAGTGCCGTCTCGTCGTCGACTCGGCCGTAGTGCAATGCGTACTGTTCGTCGAAGCGTTGCGCCAGCTTTTCCTTCAGCCCCTGGCGCAGCCAGTCGGGGTCGACCTCGATTTCCAGGGCGTAGTCCTGGCCGCGACGCCAGATGTCGGCGCTGTATTGCATGGTTGGCTTGGCGTCGGGCGGAAGCAGCTGCGCCGCCTCGCGGCCCAATTCGCCGTACAGCGTGGCCAGTTCGTCCAGGGTCAATTGTTCAAGCAGCCGCCGTACCGCCCGCGACCGCTCGAAGGCGACCGGCGCGGTCAACAGGCCGAACGCCGACATCACGCCGGGAAGCGGCGGTATCACGACGCGCGGGCAACCCAGCTTGCGCGCCAGGCCCACGGCATGCACCGGGCCCGCGCCGCCGAAGCCCACCAGGGCCAGGTCTTTCGCGCTCTGGCCTTTCTCGGCGATGTGCACGCGCGCGGCCGAGGCCATGGTTTCGTTGACCAGGTTGTGGATCCCCCAGGCGGCCTGTTCGGCCGACATGCCCAGGCGGCGAGCCACGCTGTCGTCCATGGCCGACCGGGCGGCCGGTAGCGACAACGGGATGCTGCCGCCGAGAAAGCTTTTTTCTCCCAGGTAGCCCAGGATCAGGTCGGCGTCGGTCACCGTGGGTTGCTTTCCACCCAGCCCGTAGCAGGCCGGCCCCGGCTTCGAGCCGGCGCTGTCGGGGCCTACGGCCAGCAGGCCCAGTTCATTGACGCGCGCGATGCTGCCGCCGCCCGCGCCGATTTCCAGCAGGTCGTAGACGGGAACGGCGATGGGAATGCCGCTGCCCGGCTTGAAGCGCTGCACGCGGTCGACCTCGAAGCTGCGGGTGCGCTGCGCCTTGCCGTCGAGCACGATGCACAGCTTGGCGGTCGTGCCGCCCATGTCGAACGACAGCAGGCTGGAAGCCCCGATCAGCTTGCCGTAATGCGAGGCGGCCTCCACGCCGGCGGCCGGGCCGGACTCGATGGCTTGCACGGGGAACTGCTTGGTGGTCTCGGCGGTGGCGCTTCCGCCGTTCGACATCATGACAAACAGGTTGTGCGTATAGCCTTCTTTGCGCAGCTGCGCGCCCAGCTTGTCCAGGTACACGGCGGCCGTGGGTTTCACATAGGCATCCAGCACGGTGGTCGAGATCCGCTCGTACTCTTTGGGTTCGGGCAGCACCTCGCTGGAGATCGACACCTGCACGCCGGGCAGCAGTTCCTGCACGATGTCGCGCGCCCGGCGTTCGTGCGCGTCGTTCTTGTAGGAATGCAGGAAGCAGATCGCCACCGATTCCACCTCGCTCTCGCGGAACAGCTGCGCCGCGCCGCGCACGTCCTGCTCGTCCAGCGCCGTGTATACCGAACCGTTCACCAGCGTCCGTTCGCGCACGCCCACGCGCAGCGGGCGTTCTACCAACGGCCTGGAAAAGGCGATGAAGGGGTCGTAGATGTCATAGCGAAGTTCCCGGGCGAACTCAAGAATGTCGCGGAAACCGGCGGTGGTGATCAGGCCCGTCCGTGCGCCCTTGCGCTCGAGCACGACGTTGGTCAGCAAGGTCGTTGCATGAATGAACGACCCCGCATGCGTCAGCACGTCGTTGCGTTGCGACGCCAGCATGCGCAAGCCCGCCTGGACGGCCTGTTCGGGCTCGTCCGGGGTGGTCAGGCACTTCTCGACCAGGACTTCGCCGGTTTCGTCGTCGACGACCGTGAAGTCCGTGAATGTCCCGCCGATATCCACGCCTATCCTGTACTTGTCTTTCATTGCGATTCCTTGGTCTTCTCACCGTGGGTCCAGTTTCATCTTCTTGGCCAGGTCTTCGAACCAGCCAAGGCGGTCTTGCCAGATGGCCTTGATCTCGTCGCCGCTCATTTCCTGGTACAGCAGGTCGGCGTTGCTTTCCAGATAGCTCTTGAACTCGTCGCCGTATTTATCCAGGGTCATGCGCAGCGTGGAAAGCAGTTTTTCCTTGACGTCGGGTGCCAGCCCCTTCGGCGCGACGATGCCGGATATGTAGTCCAGCACCACGGGATAGCCCAGTTCCTTCAAGGTGGGAACATCCGGCTGGTCGGGGCGCCGGTGTTCGCTGGCCACGGCCAGGATGCGCACGCGGGGGTTGTTGGCCGCCGGGCCCGCGCCCGCGGTCACCGCCAGGTCGATCTGGCTGCCGATCAGCGCCATGACGGTCTCGGGGCTGGATTTGTACGGCACATACGTCAGGCGAGCTCCCGACAGTTCCCACAGGCGCTCGGCGGCGAAATGGGTGATGACCCCGATGCCGTACGAGCCGTAGTTCAGCGACCCGGGCCGCGCCTTGGCCGCGTCGATCACCTGCTGGATGGTCTTGTAGGGGGACGACGACGGCACCGAGAAATACAACGCGCCCAGCCCGTAGCCGGCCAGATAATCGAAGCTGTTCAGGTCGTACTGGACGCTTTTCTGCACGAAGGGCAGCGCCACCAGCAAAGAGTCGTAGGCGCTCATCAGCGTGTAACCGTCGGGCTTGGCATGGGCCGCACGGTTGGCGCCGATGGCTCCGCCCGCGCCGGGCACATTGACCACCACCACCGGCTGGCCAAGGAATTCTTGCCATCGGCTGCTGAGCATTCGAAGGGCGGTGTCGGTGGTTCCGCCCGCGGCAGCCGGCAGGATGATTTCAATCGGACGGGTGGGAAAACCCTGAGCATTGGCTGGCTGGCTTGCCAGGCTCAGCCAGGTTCCAAGAACGAGTGTCTGAAGCAAACGGATGGGGGTCGACATATGGACTCCTGCATGGGTTTGAGCTGCGGAAGACCTACCTTGGAGCCGATTCTGAAGCCAGGGTCGGGTGCCGACAAGGGAAAGCCCCTTCGTTTCGCTGGGGGAAACCGAAAAGCGCGGGATGCCGGTGCGCCGGCCGGCACGACAGGCATGGACTTTCTCTGTTGGCGTGTTAATAATCGAGCGAATCGACAGGCGTCGTCGTGTACAGAAAGCAATAACGAAAAGGGGATTCCCATGACCAATCTCGTACTCGGGCCGGTCCTGTCTTTCCGAGGCAGCACCCCGGGCGGCCAATGGCGGGTCAGTGCGCTGGTCGGCATCGGCGAAAAGGCCGATCCCCCGGCGCTGACGGTCGACGGGAAGCCCGCCGCGGCGCCGGCCGTGCTGCTGCGGCACGACGGCAAGGCGTACCTTCGATACGATTTATCCTGCAAGCAGGGCGGGCAAGACCGGCGGGTGGAATACCGTATCGACGGGGTGGACGAACTCTGGTCGTTCACGGTGCCCGGCAAGGGGCACGCGCCCCGCATGGCCTATGTTTCCTGCAACGGGTTTTCCGACCCCAGCGCCCTGCGCAAGCTCATCAAGGGTGAAAACGCGGTCTGGGAAGACCTGCTCTGCAACCACGACAAGCAAGTCCGTCCGGCGGGCTACCGGCTGGACAAGGAACAGCTGTGGCACGAGTCGCGCACCCACGAGCAGGGCAATCAACGATTCCACCTGCTGTTGATGGGGGGCGACCAGATTTATTTCGACTCGATCTGGGAAGACCTGAAGCCCCTGAAAGAATGGATCGGCCTGCCGCGCGACGAGCAATTGAAATACCAGGTCGGCGCGGCCCTGGACCGGAAGATCGAAGACTATTACTTCACGTTGTACCAGCGGCGTTGGTTGCCGAAAGAGCGGGCCGGGTGGGGGAAAAAGGAAAAATCCCTGGACGCGGCCCAGGCCATGGCGCGCATCCCGACCGTGATGATGTGGGACGACCACGATATCTTCGACGGTTGGGGATCCTATAGCGTCGAGATGCAGCGCAGCCCGCTGTTTCAGCGGCTGTTCCACCACGCGCGCCGCGCGTTCTGGGTATTCCAGATGCAGCACGCCATCGAACGCCTGCCGGAACTGAAGCTGCGCACCGACGTCAGCGTCCGGACCGACGACCCGTTGTTCGAGCCGATTGCCTGGCCTGGCCTGCTCAAGGCGGACAAGCTGGCGCTGCCATTGCTGGACGGGCAACCGGGATTTTCTTTCGTGCATGGGGTGGGGCCTGTCCAGATCGTGGTGGCCGACTTGCGAACCGAGCGCTCGCACCAGCAGGTCATGGGGCCGGATACCTGGAGCGCGCTGCAGCAAAGCCTGGCGCGGGTGCCGGCCAACGACCGCAAGTATCCGGGTGCGGGGTGCCAGCACTTGCTGTTCATGTCGTCGGTGCCGGTCGTGCATCCCAAATTGTCCCTGGCCGAAGCGTTCATGGACAATTTCGGGTCCGACCATGTGCTGGACAGCAGCGCCGACGACCTGAAAGACCACTGGACCAACGACGACCACGAGGGCGAGCGCAAGCGGTTGATCGAGACGCTGCTGGCGACCGCGAAATCAAAGTCGCTCAGGGCGACGATTGTGTCGGGGGATGTCCATGTCGCGGCCTGGGGCGTTACCTACCGCAAGGATGTAGGCCCCCGGGACAACTGGGCGCAGATCCAGCAACTGACGTCGACGGCGGTGGTGCATCCATCGCTGGTATCCGTGATGGAGCGGCTGTTTTTCCACATGCTTAATTCGGTGGCGCAGAACAAGCAGGCCCTGGACGTGAACCTGTATGCGGAAATGATGCTCTTTCCGGGGTCAAACCGTTATGTCAGGGCCGCGCGCAACTGGCTGGCGCTCGAGTTGGATACCGGCGCGGGCAGCGCGGACGGATCCAAGCTTTGGGCAACCTGGCGGTGCGAGGATAAAGAGGGCTTCACGAACCACCTGCTGGCGACCGAGCCGGCAATCGGATAGCGCTTTTTGGGGGCGGCCGGGGGGCGGTGGCGCGCCGGCCGGGCGCGTTGGCTTACCACCTGCCCCCTGCGCCACCCCCGCCGCTGGAGCCCCCGCCGAAACTTCCCCCCGAGCTGCCGCTGCTACCCCCGCCGCCGGAACTGCCGGAAGAGCCGGAACTGCTCTGCAGCTTTGCCAGCACCACCATTCCCAGCGATACCTTGTAGTCGCAGAAGGCGCATTCCTGCATGCGTTCGCCGGTGCCGGTCTCGGAATGGGTAGATCGCTTGCGCACCTTGATCTCGGGCTTGTCCAGGGTTTGCCCGTGGCATTTCGGGCAGACGGCGTATCGCTTGGCGTTGTCGCCGGCGAATCCGACGATCCGGGTATTGCCCGTGTCCAGGTCCTGCCAGATTTCGTACGACTTGGCGCCCAGGTTTTCTTCCTGCAATTGCAATTCGGTCAGGAATTTTTTCAGGTCGCTGCGCTTCACGGTGTCGCGGTTGACCCGCGACCATTTGCCGGCGGCGTCGGGCGGGACTTCCCGCAGGCGGGAATTCTTGCTGTTCCTGCCCAGGTCGTAGTAGGCCTTGTAGGCCAATGGCGACAGCAGCAGCGGCACCAGGCTCAGGCGGGCGAACGACACTTGCATGTCCAGGCCGGTTTTCTTGTCGCGGGTGCTTTTCTTCAGGAATTCACGGCACCCGTAATAGTGAAACAGCAGCAGGAAGGCGCCGTACGTCGCCGCGAAGTAGGGCAGGTTCTTGACCTGGTAGACGCGGTCGATCACTTCCAGGACCAGGAAGACGAACAGGCTGAGGAACAAAGAGAACAGGAATGCAAACAGGGCATACCAGAAGGGGTGCCCCTTGTACTGCACCTGCTTGACGGCATATTTTTTCAGCACGCGTTTGCGCGCCAGGCTGATCCAGCCGAACCCGGCCAGGAACGCCGCCAGGACATACAGGGCCTGTTCCAGCGCGGCGGCATGCCGGTTCCAGAAGGTGGGGCGGTACGCCTGCAGGCCTGCCAGTTCCAGCCCGTGCGCGGGCGACAGGAACACGCTTTCGACCGCCTTCGCGGTGGCCAGCACGGCCATGTCGGTGTTGCCGTCTTTCAGGTAGGGAACCAGGTAGCTTTCGCCGATCTGCTTCAGCAAGGCGTCGGGGAAAATCCCTTCCAGGCCATAGCCGCTGATGAAGCGATATTCGCGCCGATCCATGCTCAGGAACAGCAGCAGGCCGTTATTGCTTCCCTGTTTGCCGATGCCCCAGTGCGTGAACAGGTCCAGGGCGAAGCTGAAGTCGCTGTCACCCTGGTAATCGTTCACGACCACGATGGCGAACTCGCTGCCGTTGGCGGCTTCGATGCTCGTGCCGATGGCGTCCAGTTGCGCGCGGGTGGCGCCGCCAAGGTTGCCGTCCGGGTCGCTGACGTAATGATCCTGCCCCTGGCTTTTCGGGTTGGGGATGGATTCGACGGAATACTGGGCGTAGGCGCTCAGGCACCAGAAGAAACCGATCAGGGCGGCGACCAGGAAAGTAAGCTTCTTATGCATCAGGCAGGGGAACGGTGGAATGGATTCGGCCGCTACGGCAGGCCCGCCATGGGGCGATGGCCGAGCATACCGCCATTTCCGTTTCCGCCATGCCTGGGCATCCCCGCGCTAGAAGGCCCTTGCGCCGACCTGCAGGCAGTCTTCGACCCGGCGGGCCACATCCACCAGCCACTCGTCCTGGTACAGGCCCGCCACCAGTTGCAACCCTACCGGCAGGCCGGATGCGCCCAGGCCGGCGGGCAGCGAGATGGCGGGTTGGCGGGTCAGGTTGAAGGGGTAGGTGTAGGGGTTCCAGTCCAGCCAGTTCCGGGTCGCCGCGTCGGGCGGGGCGTCCAGGCCCGCCTCGAAGGGAAGCACCGGCACCGTGGGCGTCAGCACGACGTCGAATTGCGCAAAATGCCTGAGCATGGCTTCCCCCAGCTTCTGCCGGCCGATCAATGCCTGGTAGTACGCCGGCAGGCTGCCCTGGTCGCCCTTGCCGGCCACCTGGCGCAGGCCGGGGTCCAGCAGCGGGTGCCGTTCGGGCGGGACCTGGGCAACCAGCCAGGCGGCGCCCGCTTCCCAGTGAGCCTGGATCAGGTCTTTGGCGCCGGCCAGGGGCAGTTCGGTGGGCAGAATGCTGGCGCCCTGGTCCGCAAGCTTTGCCACCGCGGCCAGGATGACGGCCCGGACCTCGGGGGAGCAGGCGTCGTCCAGGTGCAAGCCGATGCGCAGGCCCTGCAGCGTGTCGATGGGCGGGCGCACGTGGCGGGGCAACGGCACGGCGTTCCAGTCGCGCGGGTCGGGCCGCATCATGATCTGCAGCAGGCAGTCCAGGTCGGACACCGTCCTGGCCATGGGGCCGACGTTGGACAGGGTCAGCATGGGGCCGGCCGGCCAGGCGGGCACGCTGCCGAACGTGGCCTTCATGCCGACGATGCCGCAAAAGCTGGCGGGGATCCGCGTGGACCCGCCGCCGTCGGTGCCGATCTGGAAGGTGCCCATGCCGGCGGCCGCCGCGCACGCCGCGCCGCCGCTGCTGCCGCCGCTGGTCAGGCGGGTATCCCAGATGTTGCGGGTGATGCCGGTCAGCGGGCTGTCGGCGGTGCCTTTCCAGCCGAATTCCGAGGTCGTGGTCTTGCCGACCAGTACTGCCCCGGCCTCGCGCATGCGCGCCGCGGCGGGCGAGTCGTCCTGGCTGGGCTGGGCGGAGCCGGCCGCGCGCGACCCGTAGCCGATCGGCATGCCGCGCACCAGCAGGAGGTCTTTGATTCCATACGGGATACCGTCCACCGCGCTCAAGGGGGTGCCTTTCATCCAGCGCGCCTCGGCGTCGGCGGCCTGCTGCAGCGTCAGCGCGCGGTCCAGGTGGCAGTACGCATTGACGACGGGGTTCCAGCGGTCGACGGCGGCCAGCACGGCGCGCGCCACATCCACCGGAGAGACGGTTCTGGCCCGGTACAGGGCGGCAAGCTGGCGGGCGCTGGCGTACGTCAGGTCCGCCGGCGTGGGGGATAGGATATCCATGGAAGACCGGGGCCGGGGAACCGGCCCGGCGGGGTGTCGTGCTGCCTTCATGGGGTGGCCTCCATCAGCCTGACCAGGACCAGGGAGATGTCCGGCACGTAGGCCAGGATCACCAGGACGACAATGGCGGCCACGACGAATGGCAGGACGCCGCGCACGACGACCTCGTAGGGCTGCCCCGAGACGGATACGGTGGTGAACAGGTTCAGGCCGAAGGGTGGGGTGAAGAACCCGACCACCAGGTTGACGCAGAACACCACCCCCAGGTGGATGGGGTCCACGCCCAGCGCGATGCCGATGGGCACCAGGATCGGCGCCAGGATGATGATGCTTGCGCCCGCGTCCATGATGCAGCCGACCAGCAGCAGGAAGACCGTGAGCAGGGCCAGGTACAGGAACTGCGTATCCAGCACCGGCGCCAGTTCGGTGGCCAGCAGCATGGGAATGCGCGCGGACGCGAGAATCCAGCCAAAAATACCGGCCGCGCCCAGGATGATGCCCACCATGGACGAGGTTTCCACGGAACCGCCCAGCACCCGCCACAGCGTGCCGGCCGAGAACTGGCGATAGCAGATGCCCAGCGCCAGGCTGAGCACCACGCCGATGGCGGCCGCCTCGGTCGGCGTGAAGACGCCGCCATAAATGCCGCCCAGGATCACCACGGGCATCAGCAGCGGGGGGATGGCGCGCCAGATCACCACGGCAATCTGCCTGGGCGTATACGGACGCGGCGCGACTCGGGGCACCTGGAGCTTCTTCATCACCACCATGTGGGTAATCATGAACGCCAGAGCCATCAGCAGGCCGGGAAAGATGTTGGCGATGAACAGCTTGGGTATGGACACATTGACCGTGGCGCCGTAAAGGATCAGCGCGATACTGGGGGGAATGATGTTGCCCAGCGCGCCGGAGGAAGCGGTGATGCCGGTGGCCAGTTGGGGCGGGTACTTCTGCGCCATCATGGCCGGCATCATGATGGCGCCGATGGCTGCCACCGTGGCGGGCGCGGAGCCGGTCAGCGCGCCGAACATCGCGCAGGCGATGACGGTGACGTAGCCCAGCGCGCCATGCACGCGCCCCACCAGCATGTCGATGAGGTCGATCAGGCGTTTGGACAGGCCGGCTTTTTCCATCAGGTTGCCCATCAGGATGAAAAGCGGAATGGCCAGCAGGGGAAACGAATCCAGCCCGGCCATGACCCGTTGAGGCACCACGATCAACGGCCGCATGCCGGTGACCAGCAGAAACAGCGTGCTGCACAACAGCAGCGAAAAGGCGATGGGTATTCCCGCGATGAACAGCGCGAACATCAGCGTGAACAGCAACAGGGCGTCTTGCATTCATGTTCCCCCGGACAGGTGATCGCGGTGGCATCGGCGCATCTGCAACAGTGCGTTCAGGCACTGTGCGGCGATGATCAGGCCGCCGACAGGTAGGGCCGCGTAGACATAGGCCATCGATATCCGCATGGCCGGGCTGAGCTGCTGGTGGACAATGGCGATGATGTGCGTGCCCTGCACGACCAGCACCATCGCGCAGGCCAGGATGGCGACATGCACCATGCCGGCATGGGCGCGGCGGGCGCTGCCGGCCAGGCGGGCCACGACGATGTCGATGACGGCATGGCCGTTGTTCTTGACCAGCACCGCGGCCCCCAGCATGGTCATCCAGATGAAGCTGTATCGCGTCAGTTCTTCTATCCAGGGCGGCGAATATCCCACGACATAGCGCCCGGCCACTTGCACCGTGGCCGCGATGGCGATAATGCCAAGGAACAGGGCGGCCACCGCCCTGCATAAAGTGTCCAGGCGATCGCAGGCCTTCCCGGCCAGGGCGAGCAAGGTGTCATTCATGATGGGCGGGCTCCTGGCCTACTGCGAAAGCGTTGCCGCGCGCGCTACCAGATCGGGGTCGATCGTCGTCTTGTATTTTTCGTAGACCGCGGCCGCGGCCTTGCGGAATGCGGCCTTGTCGACGTCGGCGTTGATCGTCACGCCCGCCTCGGCCAGTTTCTTTTCCGTTGCCGCCTCGGTTTGCAGCAAGAACTGGCGCTGTTCGCGGATGGATTCGTCGGCGGCCGCCTGGAACGCCGCCTTTTCGTCGACCGACAGGCTGTTCCAGATTCTGCCCGACACCACGATGGGAATGGCGACGTATACGTGCTCGGTCTTCGACAGGTAGCGGGCGGCTTCATAGAACCGGCTGGTGTAGAAAAGCGCCGTGGGGTTCTCTGCGCCGTCGATGGTCTTCTGTTGCAGGCCGGTGAACAGTTCGGGGTAGGCCATCGACGTCACGTTGACGCCAAGCGCCCGCCACGTATCCACGTAAATGGGGTTTTCCGGTGTGCGCACTTTCATGCCGCTCAGGTCGGCCAGGTTCCGGACGGCGTGCTTCGAGTTGTACAGGTTCCGGAAGCCGCCATGGCCCCAGCCCAGCACCTTCAGCCCGGCCTTTTCCAGGTCGGCCTCGATCGGGTCGGTGAAGTCGGAATCCAATGCGGTGAAGGCGGCTTGATAATCCTTGAACAGGTAGGGCAGGTCGAAGACCATGGCCTTTTTCTCGAACGCGCCCAACGCAAAGCTGGCGATGACGCTCATGTCGACAGAGCCCAGCTGCATGCCTTCGGCTACGTCGCGCTCGCCGCCGAGCTGGGCGCCGCCCAGGATCTGCACCTTGATCTTGCCGTCGGTCTTCTGCGCTACGCGCTTGGCGAAGCCGGTGGCCAGGTGATGGTACATGTCGTCTTCCTGTTCCACCGAGATATGCGCCAGCTGGATGGTGCGGGGGTCGGCGCCGGACGTCTTCGTGGTGTCGTTCGGGCCCGCCTTGTCGCAGGCGGCCAGCAGCCCGGCCATGGCCAGGACGGCCAGGGAAGTTCGCGCAATACGCATCATGGTTGTCTCCTTTGTTCTCGTACGAATACTCTTGGGAATGCACCGCGGCCGTCTTGTGGCGGCCGCGGCATTGAACGGGTTACCGTGGCGACCCGTCGCCGGGGCGGGGCGGGATGCGGCCGGCCAGCACGTCTTCAAGAAAGGGCAGCCGGTCCTGGCCCCAGAAAAGATGGCCATTGCACAGGTAGAAGGGGGAACCGAACACGCCGTGTTCGATCGCTTCCGCGGTGTTGGCCGCCAGCCGCGCCTGGATATGGGGCGCGCGCGACAACGCCAGCACGGCTTCGCCGTCGAGGCCCATTCCGCGGGCGATATCCAGCAGTGTCTGAGGGGCGGAGATGTCGCGTTCCTGTGCCCAGATGGCGCGCAGGATGGCGTTGGCGTAGTCCCCGGTGGGGCCGCCCAGCTCTTGCGCGGCCAGGATGGCACAGGACGCGGGAATGTCGTCGACCGGATAGAACCGCGGGTGCAGGGTGACCGGAATGCCGAGATGATCGCGCCAGCGCTCCAGTTCGGTGACGCGGTATTCCTGGCGCTGTACCGAGCGTTGCTGCAGCAGGATGCCACCGGTGCGCTCGTAGACGGCTGCCAGCCGCATCGGCTTGTGGCGTATGGTGGCACCGTGGCGGCGAGCCAGGTGCTCCAGGCGCTCGCCGCCGAAATAGGCCCAGTCGGACACGACCGAGAAGTAGTAATCGATATGCATGGCGTCGCGGCCGGCGTCAGTGTTGGGGAATGGACAGGATCCCCAGCTGGCGCAGCTGGGATGCCAGGTCGATGTAGATCGTCTCGCTTTCGATGCGGTCGTCGCTGAAGCCGAACACATTGACCAGGCGCACCTCGAACGATTTGCCGGTGCCCGGCACGCCGACATAACGGCCCCGGTGCGTGCCGGTATAGATGGCTTCCATCACCACCATGCCATCCTGCTCGGTATAGCGCACCGGCCGGACATTGAAGTCCGGAAAGGCCTGCCACAGCTCGGCATAGCGGGCCGCGACCTGCTCTTTGCCGACATAGCGCTTGCCGGCGACTTCGTCGCGGATGGGGTTCTCGTTGGCCAGGGTGGCCAGCATTTCGTCCATCAGGTGGCGGTTTTCCACCTGGATATGCTGGGCAATCAAATCGACTCGCCACGTCATGGCGTTCTCCTTCGCAATGGGATGGGGCGGCAAGGGCGCGTGGGTGGCACGGCCCGCCTGCCTGGGTGGATGGGGCGGTTTCAGGCCGAGGTGGACTCGTCTTCCAGCGGGCGGCGCGTCTTCATGTTGAAGCGGCCCTCGTAGATGGCTGGCTGGCGCGTGGTCGGCCCCACGTACTGGACATAGAGGATTTCGCCGTCTTCCAGCGTGGTCAGCGCGTGTTCGTAGTGGGGATCGGGGTGGAAGATCATCGTGCCTTCGCCGTAGATGTGGCCGTCGATCTCGAACTTGCCGCTCAGCACATACCAGATCTGCGCGAAGTAGTGGTTGTGCAACGGGTGGCCGGAGCCCTTCTCGTACTTGACGATCCCGGCGTTCGGAATCGTCCGGTCGTCGTCGACGGGGTGGAACATCATCTTCGAGTACTGGCCTTCGTAGCGCAGGTTTGCCCACGGGATGTCGTCGCGGTGCATGACCGCCATGGCCCGATGGGCTTCGGTCAGCGGCCCGCCGCGGCCACCCGGGTTGATGATCCGTGCCGAAGTGATGGGGTCGATCTCGCTCATGTCGTTCTCCACAAAAGAATTCCAAACGTGTAAAATGGGATCCCGTTTTATTGAAATCGGATTCTATATAGCCGACGCGGCTTCGCTATTGGTACTTACCCGATGGTGCGGCCGCCAAGCAGATCGAGTCCGTGCCCGCATTTCGACCCGAGGCCATCCTTACTACAATCAGCGCCTGTGCCGCTTCGCCGCTGGCGGATCGGCCAACCATGCAACCCGGAAATGCCGTCCAGGCGCCAGGCGTTTCCCCGCACCGACAACGAGAACGATGAGCGCAAGATCCACAGCCAAGGGCCCGACCCGATCCTCGACGGAAATCTCGGAAGAGATCCTGCGGCGGATACAGTCGGGCCGGTACCTGCCGGGGGATGGCTTGAGCCAGTACGAACTCGCCAGCGAATTCGGAACCAGCCGGACGCCGATCCGCGAAGCGCTGCGCTTTCTGGAAGCCAAGCGCGCCATCTCGTTGACCGAAAGCGGCAGGGCGATCGTGGCCATCCCGTCGGTCCGAGAAATCCGCGAAGCGTTCGAGATCCGGGCGGAACTGGAAGGGCTGGCGGCCCGCCAGGCCGTCGACTGGATCGACGACAAAGACCTGAAGCAGCTGGGGCTGCACCAGAAGCACTATGCAAGCACCCTGCGGGCCCCGGTGCGCGACGAGCAGGGTTCGCAATGGCGCAAGCACAATTTCGATTTCCACAACCTGATCGCCCAGGCCAGCCATAACGGGCGCCTGCTCGACATGGTCAACGAGCTGCAGGGCAGTACCGTGTGGGAAGCGCTGGGCTTCGCCTCGAAAATGCCGCCGCGGTTGATGGAAGAGAACATCCAGCAGCACGAAGCCATCATCGCGGCGCTGGCGCGGCGCGATGGCGCGGCCGCGCGCGATGCGATGAGCGACCACGTGCTGCGCACCATGCGGCTGGTGATCGACTGGATGGAGTCGCGCTAGGGCGCCTGCGGCGGCGCGGGCGGGGCCGCTGCCATGCCCGGCGGGCGCGCTGGTGTTGCCGCGCGAATTCGATCACAATAATTGCCATCCGTTGCATGGCATAGGGCGTACGCCGGGCCGCCGGAATATCTCGCCACACTGTTTCGAATACTATCGCCGGATCCCATGCCGAATCCTCTTCCCCCGCCGCAGGCCATCGTTTCCCCCATTACGCGCAGCGCCATCTTCGTCGTCGCCACGCTGGCGGACGACGGCGCCCAGGCGGACAAGGTGCGCGCCCTGTGCGGCAACCTGGCCGCGCTGGTGCGCTCGGTCGGCAAGCGCGTGCCGGCCGGCAACCTGTCCTGTATCTGCGGCTTCAGCGCCAACGGCTGGGACACGCTGTTCGGCGCCCCGCGCCCGGCCAACCTGCACCCGTTCCGCGAATTCAGCGCCGACGGCCGCCAGGCGATGGCGACGCCGGGCGATATCCTGCTGCATATCCGCGCCGACCAGATGGACCTGTGCTTCGAGCTGGCCACGCAGGTGCTGGGCCAACTGGGCGATTCGGTATCGGTGGTCGACGAAGTGCATGGCTTCCGCTATTTCGACATGCGCAGCATGGTGGGTTTCGTCGACGGCACCGAAAACCCGGAAGGCCAGGAAGCCCTGGACTACACCGTGGTGGCCGACGAAGACCCGGATTTCGCCGGCGGCAGCTATGTGCTGGTGCAAAAATACCTGCACGACATGACCGGCTGGAACGCGCTGTCGGTCGAAACCCAGGAACGCATCATCGGCCGCACCAAGCTGTCGGACATCGAGCTGGACGACGCCGTCAAGCCGACCTCGTCGCACAGTTCGCTGACCACCCTGACCGAGAACGGACAAGAGGTGAAGATCCTGCGCGACAACATGCCGTTCGGGCGCCCGGGCTCGGGCGAGTTCGGCACCTACTTCATCGGCTATGCCCGGTCTCCCGCGCCTATCGAGCAGATGCTCGAGAACATGGTGGTCGGCCGCCCGCCCGGCAACTACGACCGGCTGCTCGACTTCAGCCGCGCGGTCACCGGGGGCCTGTTCTTCGCCCCTTCCGCCGACCTGCTGGAAGCGCTGGAAACGCGCGAGCCGCGGGTCGACAGCATTGTCCAGCCGGATGCCCCGGCGCCCGCCGGGCTGCGCCACGACGGTTCGCTGAACATCGGCTCTCTTAAAGGAACCTCCGCATGAACAATCTGCATCGCGATCTTGCGCCTATTTCCAGCGCGGCCTGGGCCCAGATCGAAGAAGAAGTGGCCCGTACCTTCAAGCGTTCGGTCGCCGGCCGGCGCGTGGTGGACGTGAAAGACCCGGGCGGCTTCGGGATGGCCGGCGTGGGCACTGGCCACCTGCGCGCCATCGCCGCGCCGCAGAAAGGGGTGGACGCGAAAGTGCGCGAAGTGAAGACGCTGGTCGAATTGACCGTGCCCTTCGAGCTGCAGCGCGAAGCCATCGACAACGTCGAGCGCGGCGCCAACGATTCCGACTGGCAACCGGCCAAGGATGCGGCCACGCAGCTGGCCTACGCCGAAGACCGCGCCATTTTCGACGGCTACAAGGCCGCCGGCATCGTCGGCATCCGCGAAGGCTCGTCCAACACCGGCATCGCCTTGCCGGCCGATGCCGGCGACTACCCCATCGCAATCGGCCGGGCGCTGGAAGCGCTGCGCCTGGCAGGGGTGGACGGCCCGTATTCCGTCCTGCTGGGCGCCGACGCCTATACCGCGCTGACGGAAGGGCGCGACGACGGCTACCCCATCATCGAGCACATCAAACGCATCGTCAGCGGCGACATCATCTGGGCGCCGGCCATCAACGGCGGCAGCGTGCTGTCCACGCGCGGCGGCGATTTCGAACTGCACCTGGGCCAGGACCTGTCCATCGGCTACCAAAGCCACACCGACAAGACGGTGCGCCTGTACCTGCGCGAAACCCTGACGTTCCTGATGCTGACCAGCGAAGCGTCCGTCTCGGTCGTACCGAAGAAATCGTAGGGCGCGGCAGTTCGCCGGGTCGGTCAGGCGATAGGCCGGCCCAGCTTCAGGAATTCCGCGGCGTTGTCGCACAGCCATTTCTGCCGGATGTCGTCCGGCAGGGGCAGGGCGGAAAATTCGTCCAGCGTGCGCGGTACCGGCATCATGGGAAAAGCCGTGCCGAAAATCATGCGATGCTTCAGGATCGTCCGGCCATATTGCAATAGCGGCTCGTAGCCGGAGTGCGGCGTGGTCATCAGGCGCGGGCGCATGGCCAGGGTGCCGATCCACAAGTTGGGGTGACGCCAGGCCACGGCGATCAGTTCGTTGACCCAGGGCCAGCCCGGTGGCGATGCGCACACGCGCAGCTCGGGAAAATCGCACAGCACGCGATCCAGGGCTTGCGGATGGCCGTGGCGCATGAGGGCCTTGGTGGAAAAGTTCGCCCCGCAATGGATGTTGACCGGGATGTCCAGTTCTACGCACTTGGCATACAGCGGATAAAGCCGGCGGTCGTCGATATCCATGCCCAGTTCGAAGCCTTGGATATTCAAGCCGCGCAGGCCAAGTTCCCGAATGGCACGATCCAGCTCGCGCACCGCGGCCATACCCTGGTGCGCATCGACGCCGGCAAAGCCGACGTAGCGCGGACCATGGGCCTGGCAGAACGCGGCCACTGTTTCGTTGGCGATCTTGAAACCGAAGGTGGAACTCAGGTCGCGCGCTTTCAGGACAACCGCCCGGGCGCCCAGGCGTTCATAGGTGTCCAGATAGTCGCGCAGCGCATCGGGCCCAGTCTCGCGACTGACCTGGGCCTCGCTGTTGCTGTAGACCCGCCGGTAATTCGACAGATGGGGGGCCTGGCCCTCGAAGCCCGGGGCCGGTGGGCGGCTCGAGAAATCAATGAACATGGCGGTCTCCTGAAGGCGCGTTCAGCGCCAGCTCGATTGTTGGCGGTCGTAACTGCCCGCGAAGGGGTCGGCGGTCTCGGCGATGAGCCGCTTCTTGGCAATCTTGCGCGACGGGGTGCGGGGAAAATCGTCTTCGATGTACTGCAGGTAGCGCGGCACCTTGAAGGGCGCCAGGTGCCGTGCGCAGTGCTCGAATACGGCGTCCGGCGGCGCATCCGCGGGCGTCAGGCCGGCGCGCAGCTTGATGTAGGCTTTCACTTCCTCGCGGCGCAGCGGGTCGGGTACCGGCACGACGGCCGCTTCCTCGATGGCGTCCATGCTTCGCAGCACGGCCTCGACCTCGTTCGCGGCGATGTTCTCGCCGGCGCGCTTGATCATTTCCTTGATGCGTCCGACCAGGTAGTAATAGCCGTTGGCGTCGCGGCGGAACAGGTCGCCGGTGCGAAACCAGGGGCCATCGAAACTATCCGCATTCGCCTGGGGCCGTTTGTAGTAGCCCAGGAAGATGCCGCGCCCGCGCACCCATAGCTCGCCGATCTCGCCGTCGGGCGTGGGCGTGCCGTCGTCGTTGCGGATCTCGAAGCGGCGATAGGCCGCCGGCAGGCCGCAACTGCGGACGTCGGCCATGCCGTGGGCCCAGGCGGGCATGAGCGAGCCGGTACCGATCTCGGTCATGCCGTAGCCTTCGCGCGCCGTCACGGAAAAGCGGCGCTGCACGTCGCGCCGGGCGGATTCCGTCCAGCCGTAGATGCTGATGTACTTCAGGCTGAGTTCGCGGTCCGATGGGGATTCCGGATACTGCGACAGCGCCGGTTCCGGGAAGATGCAGTAGTGAATCCGGTAGTCCTTCAGCCACGACATGAAGCGACTGAGGCTCATGCGGTCGGCGATATAGGCGGTGCCGCCCAACGCCAGGGTCATCAGGAACTGCCACATGGGATCCATGTAGAAGAAGGGCGCCCAGACCAGCACGTTGTGGATGCCGCCTTCCTCGGTACGCCGGTGCCTGGCCGAGTTGTGGGCGTGGATCATCCAGTAGTCGTGCGTCAGCAGGCAGCCCTTGGGAAAACCGGTGGTGCCGGACGTGTACTGCAGATTGAGCACGTCCGTGGGTGCTACCGGGGCCGGGGGAACGAACCCGGGCCGGCCGTCGCGCACCAGGGCATCCCAATCGGCATGTGGTTCGTCGGCGTCGGGCGCGGCAGCCTGGCCGTGGACGATGATGCGGCCCGCGTCCAGCAAGGGCGGCAGCTCGGGCAGCGCTTGCAGCCTGGGCAGCAGGCTGGCTTCCACCACGACGTATTGGGCGTCCGAATCGCGCAGCACGAAGTCCAGTTCGTCGGTGGTGTACGAGGTGTTTACCGGCACCATCACCGCACCGATACGCCCCAGCGCGATCCAGGTAATGGGGAACGCCGGGGTGTTGCCCAGCATGATGGCGACGTGGCATCCCTTGCGCACGCCACGGGCCAACAAGCTGGAGGCCAGCCGGTCGGCTTGCTCGTGCAGTTCGGCATACGTGATGGAACGTTGCTGCTCGAACCATACGGCGGCGGTGGCGCCGCCCATCAGCGCGGCGCGTTGCCGTACGAATTCGCCCAGCGATTCGGGCAAGGCCAGCGACTCTTCGCGCTGGCGACGGACGAGTTCGGCCGGCACGGTCGAAGACGGTGTTTGCATTGAAGCTTCCTCAGGTATTGCGCAGCGGCGTCGCGCGGCTGCGCCATGAACGTGAACGCTAGTCGAGCACCAGGCAGTCCCGGTCCGACCACGTCAGGCGCACCGGGGCATCGCGCGGCAGCGCGGGCCGGTCGCGCCGGTTCTGTTCTTGCACCACCATGCGCACGGCGCCGGCCACCCGTACATGATGGCGGATGACGCTGCCCAGGATGATGGTGTCTTCCAGGATGCCGTCCACGCTCTGCAGGCCGGCGGGAGTAGGCTGGCTGCCCGCGTGCATGGCGATGCTTTCCGGGCGTATCAGCAGGCAGGCCGACCTGCCGGCGGCCGGCGCGGCGGTCGAGGGGCGGCTGGCCCGGGCATCGCCGAACGCCGTCGACACCGCGACGCCATCGTCGGTGACCGAGCGCACTTCGCAGGCCAGCAGGTTGGCCGTGCCGATGAAGTCGGCGGAAAAACGGGTGGCGGGGCGAAAGTACAGCGCTTCCGGGGCGTCCTGCTGCTCGATGCGGCCGCTGTTCATCAGGACGATGCGGTCGGACATGGTCAGCGCCTCGTCCTGGTCGTGTGTGACGTTCAGCATGGTGATGCCCAGTTCGGCGTGGATGCGCCGCAGTTCGAGCTGCATCTGTTCGCGCAGCTTCTTGTCCAGGGCGCCCAGCGGTTCGTCCAGCAAGATGAGCGCGGGGTTGTAGACGATGCAGCGGGCCAGGGATACCCGCTGTTGCTGGCCGCCGGACAATTCGCGTGGCTTGCGGGCCGCCAGGTCGGGTAGCCGCACCAGTTCCAGCACCTCGCGCACTTTGCGCGCGATGTCCGGCTTGCCCAGGCGGCGCACCCGCAGCGGGAACGCGATGTTCTCGAACACCGTCATGTGCGGCATCAGCGCGTAGTTCTGGAACACCATGCCCAGTTGCCGCCGGCTGGGTGGGCTGGTGGTGACGTCGTGGCCGTCGATGAATATCCGCCCGGTCGACGGTGGCACCATGCCGGCGATCAGGTTCAGCAAGGTGGTCTTGCCCGAGCCGCTGGGGCCAAGCAGGGTGACGAACTCGCCCTTGCGCACCGCCAGGTCCACCGGATGCAGGGCGTGGACGCTGCCGTAGCGCTTGGAGACTTGCCGCAGTTCGATCATGTTCATGGCGGTCGTTTCCTTGGAATTCAATGGCGGTCGCGCAAGATGACGTGGGCGGCGTTGTGGCCGGGCACGCCCGTCACGCCTCCGCCGGGATGGACCGAGGCGCCGCACTGGTACAGGCCCGCGATGGGAGTGCGATAGTCGGCCGCGCCGCGAACCGGCCTGCGGAAGAAGATCTGGTCGGCGCTGAGCTCGCCATGATGGACATGTCCGCCGGGCAGGGCGAAGCGGGTCTCCAGGTCTGGCGGCGCCAGCACCTGGGTGTGCTCCACGCAGTCGCGAAAACCGGGCGCGTGGGCTTCCAGCGTATCGAACACGATATCGCGCAGGCGGTCGCGCGCTGTGTCCCAGCCCTGGTCGTGCAGGCGATAGGGCGCGTGCTGGCCGAAAATGCTGATCAGGTGCTTGCCGGCGGGCGCGACCGTGGGGTCCAGCTTGCTGGGCGTCAGTATCACCAGCGGCAGCCGGGGTGCCAGCGTGCCCTGGCGGGCGGCGGCGTAGGCGTGTTCCAGGTACTGTACCGACGGCGCGATGCGCACCTGCGTGGGATAGTCGAAGCCGGCCGCGCCGGCGTCGAAGTCCTTGAATGCCGGCAGCCGGTGCATCGCCAGGTTGACCTTGAAGGCATGCGAGGCGTCGCGGATGCGGTCGACGCGTTCCAGGAATTCGGTCGGCACGTGGGCCGGGTCGACCAGCTTGCGGAACAACACCTTGGTGGCGGCGTTGGACACCACACAGCGGGCGCGCAAGGTCTCGCCGCTTTCCAGCGTCACGCCTGTCGCGCGGCCGTTCTCGACCTCGACGCGGGCCACCGGCGCGGCCAGGCGGACCTGCATGCCATGCGCCTGGCCGGCGGCGGCGATAGCCTCGGAGATCGATCCCATGCCGCCGCGTATGAAACCCGCCGGGCCGGCCGGCGTGGTGTGGTCGCGAATGTATCCGCGCAGCAGCACATACGCGGACCCGGGGGCGGATAGCGTAGTGGTGGCGCCGCCGCAGGCGACGTAGAATCCCAGCGCCGCGATGACCTCGTCCGACTGGAACCAGCGCGCCAGGAAATCGTGCGCGCTTAGTGTCAAGATGTCGTACAGGTCGTAGAACTGGTCGCCGATATTGCGATATCGCCAAGCAAATTTCAGCAGCCGCAGCCGCGCGGGCAAGTCGCGCGCCGCCGGATCGGGAGGGATCTCCCACAGCATGCGCGACACGATCGTACCCAGCCGCGCCATGTGACTGCGATAGCGCGGGTAGGCAGCCGCGTCGGCCGCGCTGAAGCGCGCCATGTCGGCGTGGACCTGGTCATCGCCGCCGAATACCAGGGTGCGGCCCTCGCCATACAGGTGCAGCATGGGGGTGGGCGGGATCACGACGTAGCCGTGGCAAGCCAGTTGCAGGTCCTGGATGATGCGCGGCTGCAGCAGGGCCATGGTGTACGAGGCCACGGATACCCGGTAGCCGGGCCAGACGGCTTCGCTGACCGCCGCGCCGCCGATGACCTCGCGTCGCTCCAGCACGCACACCTTGCGTCCGGCGCGGGCCAGGTAGGCGCCGCAGACCAGCCCGTTATGCCCGCCTCCGATGATGATCGCGTCGTAGCTTGCCGACATGGATGTCCTCAGTTCTTCAATGGGGTTGCCGCTGCGCCGGCTGCAGGGCCATGATGGCCAGGCAGACCGCCAGAGACAGGATCGTGAGCAATGTCGATACGGCGGCCAGCACCGGAGAGACCTCCTATCGGATCGCGCTGTACATCTTCACCGGCAGGGTCATGGATTCCGGGCCCGTGATGAAGTACGCGATGATGACCTCGTCGAACGAAATCAGGAAGGCGAAGAGCGCGCCCACCAGCACGGACGGCCGGATCTGCGGCAATACGACTTCCATGAAGATGCGCAGGCGGCTGGCCCCCATGATCATGGCGGCGGTTTCCAGGGCCGGGTCGGCGTGCCGCAGGCCGGCCCCCAGGGCGACCAGCATGAAGGGAATGGTGGCCACGGTGTGCGCCAGGATCACCCCCAGGGTGGTGTTCACCATCTGCAGGGCGGACAAGTGCATGTACATGCCCAGGCCCAGCACCACTACCGGCACCAGCATGGGCGCCAGGGAAATCAGTTCGAGCACGCGCTGGCCGCGAAAGCGTCCTCGCGCCAGCGCGTAGGCGGCCGGCAGCGCGATCAGCAGCGACAACAGGGTGACGCCGCAGGCGACCAGCAGGCTTTGCAGGGCGGAGCCCCACCAGGCCGGGTCGCCGAGGAACTGGCGGAACAACGCCAGCGAGAATTCCTTGGGCGGGAAGCTCAGTTCCTGCGCGCCGCTGAAGGAAATCGGGATGACGACCAGGCTGGGCAGCAGCAGGAATAGATAGCCGACCCAGGCGGCGGCCGCGCCGGCCAGCCGAGCGGCGTGGTGCATGGTGAAAACCGGGGAACGAGGCGCGTCGGGGGCGGTCATGCGAAAGTCGTCTCCTGGTCGCGCTGGACGCGAATCAGCATCGCGATCAGCAGGGCCGAGATGCCCAGCAGCACGAACGCGATCGAGGATGCCAGCGTCCAGTCCAGCGTCTGGCGCGTGTAGAAGTCGATCAGGTTGGCCAGCATCATGTCCTGGCGTCCTCCCAGCAGGGCGGGCGTGATGTACATGCCCATGGACAGCGTCAGGCACATCAGCACGCCGGCGCAGACGCCGGGCAGGCTCAGCGGGAATGTAATGCGGCTGAAGATGCGCCATTGGCCGGCGCCCATGATCTCCGCGGCCAAGTGCAGGCTGCGGTTCTGGTTGACCAGGCTGGCCATGATGGGCAGCACCATGAAGGGCAGCAGGTAGTTGGTCATGCCCAGCACGACCCCCACCCGGTTGAACAGCATCTCGGCATGCCAGGCGCCGCCCGAGACCCATCCCAGCAACTGGTTCACCAGGCCGCTATTGCCCAGCACGATGGTGAAGGCATAGCTCTTGACCAGGATGCTGGTCCAGAAGGGCAGCATCACCATCACCAGGTAGGGCGCACGCCGCCGCGGCGGCATGCCCGCCAGGTGCATCGCGATCAGGTAGCCCAGCACCAGGCTGGTCAGGGTGGCCAGCACGCTGATGTGCAGCGTATTGCCCAGCACGCGATGGATCAACGTGCCGGAGACCACCTCGGCGTAGCCCCGCAGTGTGTAGCCGTGATCGTAGATGCTGGCCCAGCCGACGCGTCCCAGCGGCAGCAGGAAGAACACCAGCAACAGCAAGCAAAGGGGGGCCAGCAGGACCATGACGGTCCGGGTGCTCATGGAATGCGCCATGGTGTGCCCGGGCTAGATCAACAGCCACTCGGTGAAGCGGCGCTGCAGTTTGTCGTAGTTGTCGCCCCACCAGGCGTCGTCGATGACGATGGCGTCCGGACTGTTCATGTCGGGCATGCGCTGGCGTGCCTCGGCGCTGATCAGCTCGGCGGCCCCGGCGACGTTGGGCGAGAATTCGACCAGCTCGCAGAAGGCCGCCTGCCGGTCCGGCCGCAGGCAGAAGGCGACGTAGCGCATCGCATTCTGGAGGTTCTTGCCGCCTTTGGGAACGGCCAGGTATTCCAGGCTGTTCAACGTCTGGTGCATGGACATGGCCACCGACGAGCCGGCCCGCTGCGCCGGCAGCACGCGGCTGAGGTAGGTGTACGAGAAGTCGATTTCATTGCTGGTCAGCAAGGTGACTGTCTCGGGGGTGGTTTCGATCCACTTGCGCACCGCCGGCTTGATGCGGTCCATCGCCTTGAAGGCGCGGTCGACATCCAGGGGGTACAACTGGTCGGGAGGCACGCCATCGGCCAGCAGCGCCATTTCGAGATTTTCGCTGGCCCGCGAGCGCAGCCCGCGGCGCCCGGGAAAGCGTTTCAGGTCCCAGAGTTCGGCGAAGGTGTTCGGGTGCTTGCCGTCGGGGAACTTCTTCGGGTCGAAGGCGATGCCGCCAGCATAGGAATAGGTGCCGACGTGGTCCTTGCCTGTCTTCTGCATCAGCTTGCCCGTGTCGACGATGCTGGTGTCGATGGGGGCCCACAGGCCCTGGCGCGCGCCGGCCATGATCTGCGGCCCGATGCTGTCGAAGACGTCCCAGGACACATTGCCGCTGTCGACCTGTACTTTCATGCGCGTCAGGTCGGCGTTGTTGACCAGTGTCACGGGCACGCCGGTTTCCTTGGCGAAGGGTTCGGCGAAAGCCTGGCGGATGGCCGACTCGTATGCGCCACCCCAGCAAGTGACGCTGATGCCGCGGGCCTGGGCGCGCAGCGGCAGTGCCGTGCCCAGCGCGGCCAGCCCGGCGGTGGCCACGCCGGCCTTCAGTATCGAACGGCGAGAAACGCCGCGATTCTGCCACTGTGAATCATGGTTCTTCATGTCTATCCCCCTGTGCTGTTCACTGCGGTTGCGGATGGCGGCCAGGACGGATCAGGAAGCGATCCAGACCGCTTTCCAATCCATGTACTTGTCGAAGGCATGCAACGACTTGTCGCGCCCGAAGCCGGACTGCTTGAAGCCGCCGAAGGGCGACGACATATTGCCACGGTCGAAACAGTTGACCCACACCACGCCGGCGCGCAAGTCCCGGGCCGCCCGGTGGGCGCGCCCGACGTCGCCCGTCCATACCGCGGCGGCCAGGCCGTAGATGGTGTCGTTGGCGACGCGGATGGCGTCGTCGTAGCTGTCGACGGTGATGGCCGACAATACCGGGCCGAAGATCTCGTCCTGGGCGATGCGCATGTCGTTGCGCACGTCGCCGAACACGGTGGGCTCGATGAACCAGCCGCCGCTGTCGGCGCGCGCCGGCTTGCCGCCCAGCATCAGGCGCGCGCCGTCCGCGCGGCCGGCGTCGATGTACGACATCACGCGTTCGTGCTGGGTCTGGCTGACGATGGCGCCCATGCGCGTGGCCGGATCCAGCGGATCGCCTGGTGCCAGGTCGCGGGCCACGCCGGCCACTTTCTCGAGCAGGGCGTCGCGAACGGACGCTTCCACGATCAGGCGCGAACCGGCGTTGCACACCTGCCCACTGTTGCCGAAAATGCCCAGTGCGACCGCGCGCGCCGCGGCGTCCAGGTCGGGGCAGTCGGCCAGCACGATGTGCGGGCTCTTGCCGCCGCATTCCAGGCCGATGCGCTTGATATTGGACTGCCCGGCGTACTGCATGAACAGTTTGCCGACTTCGGTAGAGCCGGTGAAGCCAACGGCGTCGACGTCCATGTGCAGCCCCAGCGCGCGCCCCGCGGTTTCACCGTAGCCGGGTAGTACATTCAGCACGCCGGGCGGCAGGCCGGCTTCTATCGCCAGCCCCGCAATGCGGATGGCGGTCAGGGGCGATTGCTCGGCCGGCTTCAGGATGACGGAATTGCCCGCCGCCAGGGCTGGCCCGAGCTTCCAGGACGCCATCGAAAGCGGGTAGTTCCAGGGCACCACAGCGGCCACCACGCCCAGCGGCTCGCGCACGATCATGGTCGTCGTGTCGGGGGCGGACGGCGCCATTTCGCCGTACAGCTTGTCGATGGCTTCCGCGTACCACTGGATGCAGGTGGCGGAACTGACAATGTCGCCGTTGTAGGCATTGGCAATCGGCTTGCCGACATCCAGCGATTCCAGCAGCGCCAGTTCTTCGCGATGCACCATCATCAGTTCGGCAAGTTTCAACAGCACCTGCTTGCGTTCGGCGGGCGCGCGGCGCGACCATGCGCCCGATTCGAAAGCGCGGCGCGCGCTGGCGACCGCCACGTCGACGTCCTCGGCATCGCAGGCGGCGATCTGGGCGATCGCTTTGCCCGTTGCCGGGTTGACGGTGGCGAAGGTCTTGCCTGACAGCGCCGGCCGGTACTGGCCGTCGATAAAGGCTCGCCATTCGGGTTGGCACCGCGCCGCGCGCGCCGCCCATTCTTCTTTGCCGGGGATGCTCAAGGACCGTTCCTCCGATGTGGCGTCGCGCGATACGCGACCGAATGCGTTGCAGTGTAGGGACCTCTTCCCATAATATCCAATACAGGTTTGGCAGCTTCTTCCTTCCAAAAAGTTATGGGAATCGGGACATGCTCAATGTGCGTCACCTGGAAATCTTTCGTACCGTCGTGCAGACGGGATCGGTGTCCGCCGCCGGCCGCATGCTGTATATCTCGCAACCCGCGGTGACCAAGACGTTGCGGCTGCTGGAAGGCGAACTGGGCCTGACGCTGTTCCAGCGGGTGAAGGGCCGGCTGGTGTGCACGCCCGAGGCCGATGCCCTGATGCCGGAAGTCGAGCGCCTGTTCGGCAGTGTGGAGTCGGTGCGCCAGGCGGCGCTGGAAATCCGCCAGGGCGTGCGCGGCCGCATTACGGTGGCATCGGTCTCGACGCTGTCGATGTCGGTGGTGGCGCAGGCTGTCGACGTGTTCCATCGGCGGCATCCCCAGGTCCAGTTCGACGTGCGCGCGCTGCCGACCCGCCACGTGGTGGAATATGTGGGCACCAGCCAGGTGGACATGGGCATTATCGATGTGCCGACGCCGGCCACGTCGCTGGAGGTCGAGGAAATCTGCAAGAGCGAAGTGGTGTGCGTGCTGCATTGCGATCATCCGCTGGCGCGCCACGCCAGGCTGACGCCGGAGCTGCTGGCCGACTGGCCGGTGATCACGTTCGCCGACGACACATTTACCGGCTTCCGGCTGCGAGAGGCATTTCGCGAGCGCGGCATTGCCTACGAGACTGCCCTGGTCTCCAATAGCACGGGAACGCTGTGCGCCATGGTGCAGGCGCTGAACGCGGTGGCGCTGGTAGACCACTTCATCCTGATGGGCTCGGCTTTCCCGCAACTGGTGATGCGGCGCTTTTCGCCGCGTATCGACATGCAGCCGCGCTTCCTGTTTTCGCCGATGCGGCCGCGCTCGGCGATCGTGGCCCAGTTCGCCGACGCCATCCGCGCGGCCGCGCTTGCCGCGGTGCGGCGGCTGTCGCGCATGAAGTAGACGTCGCGCGCGGGAAGGGGGTGTGCAAAGCGCCCGCGTCGCAGTCGATTGAATGGATTGACGATACTTTCCTTAAATCGAAGCATCGCCTCGAAAAAATATCACTTACTAGAAAGAGGGCTTGGTCATATAGTTCATCCGAAGCGGCGATCCGGGGAGTAAGGATCGCGCGTCGATCCCGGCGGCTTTGGCATGCCTCGATCGAAATAAATCATAAATACTCGGAGAGACATATGCGCAAACTCGGCATTGCACTGGCCTTGTCGGCCAGCACCCTGATGGGCGCCCCGGCAGCCAGCCAGGCGGCAACCTGGACGGCCTACACCTACGGTCCGTCGGACACCATGGGGACGACGAAGAGTTTTCGCGCCATCCTGGACGCCATCCAGAACGAGACCGGCGGGGACCTGAAATTCCGTTTGCGGCTGGGGGGCTCCCTGCCGATCCAGGCAACCAATATCACGCAGGCTGTCGGCAACGGATCGATCCAGATCGCCGAGGATGGATTCTTTTTGGGAAATGTAAAAGTCGCGGGCATCCTGCGGCTGCCCATGCTGCTTCAGACGCCCGAAGAATACGACCGGGCCGCCGAAGTGCTGCGGCCCTACATCGAAAAGGAATTCGAAAGACAGGGCGTGATCGTGCTGGGCCGGTACATCTACCCGCACCAGACCGCCTATTCGGCCAAGCCCTTGGCCGGCCTGGCCGATTTCCACAACCAGAAGATCCGCGTGACCTCGCCCGAGCAGTCCGAATTGATTTCGCGCTTCGGCGGCATCCCGATTTCCATGGGCACGCCCGAGGTGGCGTCGGCCCTGCAATCGGGCACCGTGGATGGCGCGCTGACGGCGAATTCGGGCGGCGGACGGCTATGGCGCGACTCGTTGAAATACAACTACCGCTTTCCGGTGAACTATTTCGATGGCCTGTATATCGTCAACAAGAAGGCCTTCGAGCGGCTTGGCGCCGATACCCAGGCGTCCATCCGGGCGCTGGTGGCCAAGATGGCGCCCGCCACCACCACGGGGCTGTTCAGCGAAGAAGACGAGCTGGGCAAGGCGTTTGCCGAAGCGGGCATGAAGATCGTCGAGCCCGAGCAGAAGGACATCGACAAGGCCACTGCGCTGATCGAGCCCTATTGGGCGCAGTGGGCCCAGCAGCAAGGGCCGGAGGTGGTCGAGGCGCTTGCCAAAGTCCGCGCCATGCTGAATCGCTGAGCGGGGGCGGACCATGCAACAGAATGAACTTGCGCAGCGCCATTCGCCGGTGCTGCGGGCGCTGGAATCGGTGATCCGGCTGGAACAGGTCCTGATCGAGTTGATCGTGGTCGCGCTGGCGCTGCTGATCTGCGCCGAGGTGTTCTGCCGGTCGTTCCTGGGTTTCTCGTTGATGTTCACGGACGAGGTCGCGGGCTACATGCTGGTGGCCATCGTCTTCCTGGGCATGCCGGTGGCGTTGTCGCGGGGCGCCCTGTTCCGGGTCGAGCTGGTGCTGAACCGGATGCCCCCGGGCGTGGTGCGCTGGGTGCAACTGCTGTTCAACGTGCTGTCCCTGGGCGTGTCGCTGATGCTGCTGTGGCAGATGGTGCGGCTGGTGATCGATTCCTGGGAACGCCGGATCGAGGCGCCCACCGTGCTGGCGACGCCGCTTTATATTCCGCAGATATTCATGGTGTTGGGGTTGCTGACGCTGGTGCTGGTCCTGGTGCTGCACCTGACCCAGGGCGTGGCCGATGTCCGCAAAGGTGCGAACCATGAGTGAAACCGTACAGATGCTGGTCGTTGGCGGCATATTCCTGGTGCTGCTGGTGGGCGGGATGTGGATTCCCTTCGCCATTGCGGTGACCGCCGCCCTGTACATCTTCATGGCCAGCGGGTGGGGCGGCTTCGACGGCCTGGGGCTGGTGTCGTGGGGCAGCACGTACAGCTTTTCGCTGACCGCGATTCCGCTGTTCATCCTGATGGCCGAATTCATGTTGGAAAGCGGGCTGAGCCAGCGGGTGTACCGGGGCATGAGCCAACTGGTGCGCTTCCTGCCCGGGGGCCTGTTGCAGACCAACGTGGCCGGCTGCGCGGCGTTCTCGGCCATCAGCGGCTCGTCGGTGGCCACCGCCGCGGCAATCGGGTCGATCGCGCTGCCGCAACTGGAGCAGCGCGGCTACTGCCCGCGGATCGCCGCCGGGTCGATCGTGGCCGGGGGAACAATGGGCATCCTGATTCCGCCCAGCATCGCCATGATCATCTATGGCACTTTCACCGATACGTCCATCAGCAAGTTGTTCATGGCGGGCCTGGTGCCGGGCCTGGTGCTGTGCGGGCTGTTTGCGCTTTATGTCGCCGTACGGTGCCTGCTGAACCCGTCTTTGTCGCCGCGCGACCACGACTCCATCGAGGCCGTCGGTTCGCGCAGCCAGCTGGCAGGCGACCTGCTGCCATTCACGTTGCTGATCCTGCTGGTGATGGGTAGCCTTTACTTTGGATTCACCACGCCCACCGAAGCGGCCGGCGTCGGGGCGTTGCTGGCGTTCTTGATCGGCAAGGTCTGGGGCGTGCTGGATTGGGCGGCATTTCGTCGCGCGTTGGGCAAGACGGTGCAAGTCAGCGGCACCATTTTGTTCATCGTCTACGCGGCTTATCTGTTTTCTTATGCGATCGGGATGGTCGGTGTCACCGACGAACTGGCGGCCCTGCTGAAAAACTGGGACTTGAGCCGCGGCGAACTGATCTTGGTCATCATCCTTTTCTACACCCTGTTGGGCATGCTGATGGACAGCATCGGCATGATGGTCATCACGGTGCCTTTGCTGTATCCGATTCTGCTGGACTACGGCATCGACCCCATCTGGTTCGGCGTGCTGCTGGTGGTGCTGATCGAGCTGGGGCAGATCACGCCGCCGGCGGGCTTGAACCTGTTCGTCGTCAAGAGCATTTCGCGCATCGGCCTGGGCGACATCATCAGGGGTTCGTTGCCGTTCTGCCTGTTGTTGTACGTGCTGATAGCCTTGCTGTATTACTTCCCCGGGCTGGCATTGTGGATGCCCGGCGGCATGCGTTGAAAGAGGCCTTGCCATGTTCGTTGCCCCGCCCGTCCTGAAAGCCGAGGTCTTCGCCACGCTGCCCGACCCCTACCGCAAGCGCGGCCAGACCGCGCCCTGGCTGCAGGTTCAGCGCCGCGGCCTGCAGACCCACAGCTTCATCGAGGGGCCGGTGCTGGACGCGGACGGCAACCTGTATTTCACCGACATTCCGTTCGGGCGGATCTTCCGGGCATCGCCCGAAGGCGGGATCGAACTCGTCCACGAGTACGACGGCGAGCCCAATGGCCTGAAGCTGCTGGGGGCGGGCAGGCTGCTGATCGCCGACCACAAGCACGGGATAGTGCTGCTGGACCTGGCTTCCGGCACGATGTCGCCGTATTGCGACCGCCCGCTGCTGGAACGCTTCAAGGGCGTGAACGACCTGTTCCTGACGGCCGCGGGCGATCTTTATTTCACCGACCAGGGCCAGTCGGGGCTGCAGGACCCAACCGGCCGGGTCTATCATCGCCAGGCGGATGGCACGTTGCGCTGCCTGATGGACAATATCCCCAGCCCGAATGGCATCGTGCTGGACGCCAGCGGCGAGAGCCTGCTGGTGGCCGTGACCCGGGCCAACCAGGTTTGGCGGCTGCCGCTGCTGCGCGATGGGTCGGTGTCGAAGGTGGGGGCGCTGATCAACCTGTCCGGCGGTGTCGGGCCCGACGGCCTGGCCCTGGGCGTCGACGGCAACCTGGCGGTCTGCCATCCGGGGCTGGCCACCGTGTGGATGTTCGACCCCTATGGCGAACCGCTGCTGCGCATCGTCTCGCCGGTTGGCCGGATGACCACCAATTGCGTATTCGGCGGCCCGGATGGCCGCACGCTGTTCATCACCGAATCCGATACGGGAACCATTCTGCGGGCCGACCTGCCCGCGCTGGGAAACCGCCAGGCCGCATGAGCCTGCCGCCGCCGGCGGTGCCCCGCATTGAACCGCGCCGCGTCGCGCAGATCTTGGAGGAGACGACATGATTCCAGAACGTGTGCTCGAACACCCCTGCAATGTCCTGACGGAGCAGCAGCGCCGGCGCTATTTTGCCGACGGTTTCCTGGTGCTTGAAAACTATGTGCCCGCTGCCTGGCTGGAACGCCTGCGGCAGGCCACCGGCGAATTGCTGGACCATAGCCGCGAGGTGTCCGAATCCAACGATACGTTCGTGCTGGAAGAAGGGCACAGCCGGGACAACCCCCGGCTGCACCGCGTTACCAGCCCGCAGGACCAGCATCCGGCGATGTGGGAATTCATGAGCGACCCGGTGATGACCGACCTGGTGGCCGACGTGGTGGGGCCCGACGTGAAGTTCCATCACGCCAAGCTCAACATCAAGTCGGGCAAGGGTAGCCGGGGGTTCGAGTGGCACCAGGATATCCCGGCCTGGCCGCATACCGACTACAGCCCGGTCACCGTGGGCGTCTACATCAACGGATGCACGCCGGACCAGGGGCCGCTGTCTTTCATCCCGGGCAGTCACATGGGGCCGCTGTATACCATGTACGACCGCGACGGCAACTTCGTCGTTCGCATCCGCGAAGAAGAGCTGGGCTGGATGAGCGACGACATGGCGGTCAAGCCGGTGGGCGGGCCGGGCACCACCATCTTGCTCAATTGCCGCACCGTGCATGGCTCGACGCCGAACCGGTCGCTCGACCCGCGGCTGTTGCTGTTGCCGGTTTATTCGTCGGCGGACTCGTTCGCCTATACCCCCAGCCCCATCCGCAGCCCGCATCAGGGCGACATCGTGCGCGGCGAGCCCGCGCGCTATGCCAGCTTCGATACCCGCCCGTGCGAGATGCCGCCCGATTGGCGGGGCGGCTATCGCACGGTCTGGCAGTTCAAGAAAGAAGGGCAGATGATGTGAACGCGGCGCCGCGCCGCGTTCAGGGCGCGTCGTTCACGCGGCGCGCCTGTTCCCAGGCCAGCGCCGCCACCCGTTCTAGCTTGCCCGACATGGCGGCGGCATCGGCGCTGGCGGCAGTGCCGCGCGCCAGGCGCCCGCGGATGCCGTGCACGATGGCGGCGAACCGGAACAGGTTGAACGAGATGTAGAAATCCAGGTTCGGGATGCCGCTGCGCCCGGTGCGCCGGCAGTACGCGGCCACGTAGTCGGCTTCCGTGGGCAGCCCCGACGCGCGCAGGTCGGTGCCGGCCAGCCCGCCCAGGATATCGGCCGGCATGCGGTACATCATGGCGTGGTAGGCGAAGTCCGCCAGCGGGTGGCCCAGGGTCGAGAGTTCCCAGTCGAGCACGGCGATGACGCGCGGCTCGGTGGGATGGAAGATCATGTTGTCGACCCGGAAGTCGCCGTGCACGATGGCGGTCTCGTCGCCCGGCGGGATGTGCCGGGGCAGCCAGTCGACCAGCCGGTCCATGTCGGGGTTGCGCCCCGCCTGGTCGTCTTCCAGGTACTGCTTCGACCATCGGGCAATCTGGCGGGCCACATAGGCATCGGGCCGGCCGTAGTCGCCCAGCCCGATGGCGGCCGGGTCGATGGCGTGCAGGGCGGCCAGGGTGGCGTTCATGGCGTCGAAATGGGCGGCCCGCTGCGCCACCGGCAGGTCGGGAAACGAGGCGTTCCAGAAGATCCGGCCGGCGACCAGGTCCATCAGGTAGAACGCGCTGCCGATCACGGTGTCGTCGGTGCACAGGGCATGCACCCGCGGCACGGGAAACCCCGCGCTGCCCAATGCCTGCATCACGCGCGCTTCGCGTTCGACGGCATGCGCGCCTTTCAGGATGGGGCCGGGCGGCTTGCGCCGCAGCACGTAGCTGCGCCCGCCGGCCTGTACGCAGTAGGTCGGGTTGGATTGCCCGCCCGAGAACTGCCGGACGTCGATGGGGCCGTCGACCGGCACCGCGTGGCCGGCCATCCATTCGCGCAGCCGCTCGGTATCGAAGCGCAGGTGCGGCCGGACATCGGCCAGCTCGTCTTTGGGGGAAGGCGTGCCCATGGTCAGCTCGCCAGCGCGTCGCGCTTGATTTTCTTTGCCAGGGACCATTTGTGGACTTCGGTCGGCCCGTCGTAGATGCGGAAGGCGCGGATTTCGCGGAAAACCTGTTCGACGATGGTGTCGCGCGTGACGCCGCTGCCGCCCATGACCTGCACGCAGTTGTCGGCCACGCGGAACAGCGCGTCGGAGACGGCCACCTTGGCCATGGAGCTTTCCGTCGTGCCGGAAGAGCCGGTATCCAGCACCGAGGCGCACCAGTCGATCATCAGTTCGGCCTGGCGCAGGTCGATCAGGTTGTTGGCCAGCATGAAGCCGACGCCCTCGTGGTCGATCAGCAGCTTGCCGAAGGCCTGCCGCTTCACCGCGTAGGCGGTGGCGATTTCCTGGGCGCGGGTGGCCGCGCCCAGCCAGCGCATGCAGTGCGACAGGCGCGCGGGCGACAGGCGCACCTGGGCGTAGCGGAAGCCTTCGTCGACGTCGCCCAGGACCTGGTCGGCAGGCACCCGCAGGTTCTCGATCGATACCAGGGCATGGCCGCCCGGCATCGAGCTGTCGATCGTGTCGAGCACGCGCTCGATGCGGATGGCGGGATTGGGCAGGTCTACCAGGAACATGGTGGCGCGCGTGGGTGCGCCGGCTTCGCTGGTGCGGGCCATGACGATGCCGACCGTGGCCCCCACGGTGCCCGTGATGAACGCCTTGCGGCCGTCGATGACCCAGTGTTCGCCGTCGCGCCGGGCCGTGGTGCGCAGCATGGACGGATCCGAGCCCGCGCCGCCGTCGATGGCCGGCTCGGTCATGAAGAATGCCGAGCGGGCCTTGCCTGCAGTCAGCGGCGCCAGGAAGTGCGCCTGCTGCGCCGGGGTGGCGACCTTGCCCAGCAGGAACATGTTGCCTTCGTCGGGCGCGGCGGTATTGACGGCCACGGGCCCCAGCGGCGACAGGCCGGAACGCCGGAGCACGAACGCGGTTTCGAGCTGGGTGAGGTGGCTGCCGTCGGCCAGGATGTGCGGGGTCATGACGCCCGCCGCGCGGGCCAGGCCACGCAGTTCCGATACCAGTTCCGCGCTGGGGCCGTGGGGCCCGCAACGCGGGTCGCCCTCGTAGGGGATCACCTGCGTGCGGACGAAGGCTTCGACCCGCTGGCCGATTTCCAGGCTTCGTTCGCTGGGGGTGTAGACGGTCATGCTCGATGCTCCTTCAGTGCGCGGCCTCAAAGCCCGCTGGTCAGGTGGCCGCCATCCACGGCCAGGATCGAGCCGGTCATGTAGCGGGAGTCGTCCGAGGCCAGCAGCATCAGGGGGCCGTCCAGATCCGCCAACTGGCCCAGGCGGCGTTGCGGGATGCGCTTGATCATCGCCTGCCCGGCGGGGGTGCTCCAGAAGTCGCGATTGAGCGGCGTCTCGATGTAGCCGGGAGCCAGCGCGTTGACCCGGATGCCATGGCGCGCGAATTCCAGCGCCAGCACCTTGGTCATCTGGATGACCCCCGCTTTGGATACCGCGTACGACAGCACCCCCGAGGCCTGGCGCAGGCCCAGGATGGAAGCCACGTTCACGATATTACCGCCACGCGCTTGCATGCTGCGCGCCATGGCCTGGGCAACGAAGAACAGCGCCTTGAGATTGGTGTCCATGACGGCGTCCCAATCTTGCTCGCTGTGGTCCAGCGCGGGGCCGGGCCTGACCACGCCCGCGTTGTTGATCACGATGTCGATCGGGCCGGCCTGCGCAGGCAGGGATTCGCGCGCCGCGGCGTCGGTGAGGTCGAGCGCGATGACGCTGGCGCGGCCACCGGCTGCCTGGATGCTTGCCGCGGCGGCTTCCAGTTGCGGCTTGCGCCGCGCCACCAGCACGACCTCGGCGCCGTTGGCCGCCAGGACCTGGGCGAAGTGCAGGCCCAGGCCGCTGGAAGCGCCCGTGACCAGGGCGCGCTTGGAAGCGAGTTTCTTCATGAGGGTATCCGGTTCAAGAATACGTGGGCCGGCGCGCGGCGGAGCCTATTGAGCCTGGTAGCTTGCGGGGCGTTTTTCCAGGAATGCCGCGACGGCTTCGTCGTGGTCCTTGGTATGGTGGGCCAGCGCCTGGTAGGCCGCGGCCAGTTCCAGCGACGATTGCAGCGAGGCGAACTGGCTTTCGCGCAGCAGGCGCTTGGTCAGGCGCAGCGTCAGCGGCGGTTGTTCGGCGATGCGGCGCGCCATGTCGTGCGCTTCGGCCAGCAGGGTGTCGGGCGGGACCACGCGCGCCACCAGCCCGATGGCGCGAGCCTCGTCGGCCTTGATGCGGTCGCCGGTCAGCATCAGTTCCAGCGCCTTGGGGGCACCCAGCACGCGCGACAGCAGCCAGGCCCCGCCATCGGCCGGCACGATGCCCAGCTTGATGAAGCTGGCCGCGAACAGGGCGGTGTCCGAGGCGATGCGGATGTCGCACATGCAGGCCAGGTCCAGCCCCGCGCCGATCGCCGGGCCGTTGATCGCGGCGATGGTCGGCACGTTCAGGTGGTACAGGGCCAGCGGGATCTGCTGGATGCCGCGCCGGTAGGCTTCGCAGACCTGCACCGGCGAACCGGCCGAAAAGCTTTTCTTGTCGCGCATGTGCTTGACGTTGCCGCCCGCCGAGAACGCCGGCCCGGCGCCGGTGAGCACCACCGCGCGCACGGTATCGTCGCGCTCGAGCCGGTTGCAGGCCTGCACGAATTCCAGCATCTCGTGTTCTTCGGACAGCGCATTGCGCTGTTCCGGGCGGTTCATCGTCAGGGTGACGATGCCGTGCTCATCGCGTTCCTCGATCAGAAAATCAGCCATTCGCGTGCTCCGGTTCGTGCTTGAGTTCGAGTTTGCCCGATGTGGCGATGGGCCACCAGGCGTCGGGGCCCTGGGCGCACACCGCCTGGCCCAGGCGCTGCGACCACCAGCCGTGCGAGCCGTATTCGCTGCGCCAGGACCACAGCCTGCGCGTGGCGTACTGCAGGCTGTGCTCGTAAGTGAAGCCGATGGCGCCATGGACCGCGTGCGCCAGCGCCGCCGCCTTGCCGGCGGCGCGGCCGGCGCGGATCTTGGCCGATGCGATCGCCAGGTCGGCCTGGCCCTGGTCGGCCTGGCCGAAGGCGTAGGCGGCCGCCGTGGCCACGGCGCCGGCTTCGCAGCCCAGTTCGGCGATATGGTGCTGGATGGCTTGGAACTTGGCCAGCGGGCGGCCGAACTGGATGCGTTCGGTGGAGTAGGCCAGCGTCTGTTCCAGGATGCGTTCGATCGCCCCGGCCATCTGGGCCGCCCGCAGCATGGCGCCGTAGCGCATGACGGCGGCCGCGCCCAGGCGGGGCGCCGGGCGCCATTCCTGGATGGGCGCCTGCTGCAGCGCCAGCGTGCAGCGCGGTTCGCGGGCGATGTTGAGCCCGGCCTGCCCGGCGGCCGGCGCGGCACCCGTGGCCCCCGGGCCCGCCGGATCGATCCAGCCGATGTGCGGCACGCCGTCGATCTCGGCGGCCAGCACGACGCGCTGCGCCTGGTTGGCGAACGGGATGTCGGCCAGCGTGCCGGTAATGAAGGCGGCGCCGCCCCGCAGCTGAATCGAGCCGACGGGCGCCGAGGCCACGGTCATGACCGTGGCGCCGTCGGTGGCCTGGCATCCGGCCGCGTCCAGGAGGTGGTTGGCCAACAGTGTCTCGGCCAGCGGCAGCGGCAGGGTGTAGCGGCCCGCGGCATGCAGCAGCGGGTACACCTGCGCCCACGACATGCCGCTGCCGCCAGCGGATTCGGCCCGCATCGCCAGCGTGAAGCCCTGGTCGGCCAGCGCATTCCACATGTCCTGCAAGAATTCGCCTGTCTCGGCGCGCTGCAGCGCGTCGGCCGTCACGATATCGCTGAACAGCGCGTTGGCGCTGTCTTGCAGCATGGTCTGGATATCGTCCATGATTACCTTGCCCCCAGTCCGCGGGCGATGATGCCGCGCAGGATTTCCCGTGTGCCGCCCCGCAGCGAGAAGGACGGCGTGACTTGTGTCAGGTAGGCCAGCACCTGGGCCCCGTCGGGGCCGCCGTCGACGCGCGGCTCGACATCGAACAGGGCGTGCGCCGCCTCGGGCAGCGCCTGCTCGAACAGGGTGCCCAGGTCTTTCACGCACGAGGCTTCCACTTGCGGGTCTTCGCCGCGTTCCAGGCGCGCGGCGATGGTCAGCGACATCTGGCGCAGGGTCACGACGTCGGCCATCAGCCGGCCGATGGTTTCGGCCGCCCGCGCATCGGCTTGCGGGCCGGCCCACTCGACCATGGCGGTCAGCAGCGCGGCGCCGCTGAGATAGCGTTCGGGGCCGCTGCGCTCGAAGGCGAGCTCGGCCATGACCTGCCCCCAGCCTTCGCCGGCTGCGCCGATCAGCTGGTCTTCGGGTACGAACACATCTTCGAACACGACTTCGTTGAAGTGCGCATCGCCCGCCAGGTCGCGGATGGGACGCACGGTGACGCCGGGCGCCTTCAGGTCGATGATGATCTGCGACAGGCCTTCGTGCCGTTCGCTGCCCGGCGTGGTGCGCACCAGCGCGATCATCCACTGGCAACGGTGGGCGTTGGTGGTCCAGAGCTTGGTGCCGTTGACGCGCCATCCTCCTTCCACGGCCTGGGCGCGGGTGCGCGTGGCTGCCAGGTCCGAGCCGGAATCGGGTTCGGACATGCCGATGCAGAAATAGGATTCGCCCCGGGTGATGGGGGGCAGGAAGCGCTGTTTCTGGGCTTCGGTGCCAAAGCGCAGGATCAGCGGCCCGCTCTGGCGGTCGGCGGTCCAGTGGGCCAATACCGGCGCGCCGGCGGCCATCAGCTCTTCGGCCAGCACATAGCGTTCGAGCGCGCTGCGCGCCTGCCCGCCGTATTCGCGCGGCCAGGTCATGCCTATCCAGCCCTTGCGGCCCAGCGCCTGGGTGAAGCCGGCGTCGAACCCCATCCACGACATCATGCGGCTGGTGGGGGAATAGTGCGGCCCCAGGGTTTCGCGCAGGAACGCGCGCACGTCTTCGCGCAGCGCCTCGGCCGCCGGCGGCAGGCCGATGGGCATGAATCGGTTCGACCACATGCTATAGGACTCCCTGAGTGCGCAGACCCTCGATCTCGGCGTCCGACATGCCCAGCACGTCGGCCAGCACCTGGTCGGTATGCTGGCCCAGCAGCGGGGGCGGATCGCCGTACTCGATCGGGTGCGTGCGGAAGCGGATGGGGTTGGCCACCAGCGGCACCGTGGCGCCCACGGGGTGGCGCAGGTCCATGCGCATGCCGCGATACAAGACCTGATTATCCTCGAATGTCTGGTCCAGCCGGTTGATCGGGCCGCAAGGCACGGCGTGGCGTCCCAGTACGTCGCACCAGGCCGCGGTCGTGCGGGTCTTCATGGCTTGGGCGATGAGCGGAGCCAGTTCGTCGCGGTTGGCCACCCGGTCGGCATTGGTGCGAAAGCGCGCGTCGGTGGCCAGCGGGTCCAGCCCCGACAGGGCGCAGAAGCGCTGGAACTGCCCATCGTTGCCGATCGCCAGGATGACGTGGCCGTCGGCGCTGGGAAACGACTGGTAGGGCACCACATTGGGGTGGGCGTTGCCGTAGCGCTTGGGGACGCGGCCGGAGATCAGGTAGTTCTGGGCCTGGTTCGACAGCATGGCGACCTGGCAGTCGAGCAGCGCCATGTCGATGTGCTCGCCCACGCCGTGGCGGTCGCGGCGCGCCAGCGCGGCCAGGATGGCGACGCAGGCGTACATGCCGGTCATCAGGTCGGCCACCGGCACGCCCACCTTCTTCGGCCCGCCGCCCGGCGCGTCGTCGGGTTCCCCGGTCAGGCTCATCAGCCCGCCCATGCCCTGGATCATGAAGTCGTAGCCCGCATGCCCGCTCATGGCGCCGGTCTGGCCGAACCCGGTGATCGAGCAATACACCAGGTCGGGCTTGATGGCGGACAGCGAGGCGTAGTCCAGCCCATAGCGTGCCAGGTCGCCGACCTTGAAGTTCTCGATGACGACATCGGCGGTGGCGACCAGGCGGCGCACGATTTCCTGACCCTGCGCGGTGGCGATATCGACCGTGACCGACCGCTTGCCGCGGTTGGCGCACAGGAAGTAGGCCGTCTCGGACGTATCGCGGCCGTGGTCGTCCTGCAGGAAGGGTGGCCCCCATCCCCGGGTGTCGTCGCCGTGCCCGGGGCGCTCCACCTTGATGACTTCGGCGCCCAGGTCGGCCAGGGTCTGGGCCGCCCAGGGGCCGGCCAGAATGCGCGACAGATCGACGACTCGTAAATGAGAAAGCGCTCCGGACATCAAGCGGCTCCTGCCAGGAAGTAAGGGAATGGGACGGATGTGTTCACTGCTGGATCTCGCTGGCCTGCTTGCTGTAGCGCTTGCGTTCTTCGGCGATGCGAGTTTCCCATTCGTCGCCGCCCAGGAAGGCGAGGAACGGGGCATCGACCTTGGCGGCCTGCAGGTACTGGGGGTCGGCCATGGCGTCCTGGATGCTCTTCTGCAGGCGCGCGACGATTTCCGGCGGCACCCCCTTGGGCATGGCGAAGCCGCGTTCGGCCGTCATTTCGACTTCCAGGCCGCTTTCGAAAGTGGTGGGCACCTGCGGCAGCGAAGGCAGGCGTTCGCGCCCGAACTGGGCCAGCAATTGCAGCGGCACCGCCTCGGCGTCGGCCGTCTGCACTTCGGATGCCGAGACGAAGGCCAGGTCGATATGGCCGCCGCCCAGGTTCACTTTCTGTTCGGCGGTGCCCTTGAACGGAATGGCGTTGAACCGCACATTGGCGGCGTCCTGCATGCTGAGCATGGCCAGGTGGCCGTTGGTGCCGATGCCGTTGTGGCCGGCCGACAACGTGCCCGGCTGGCCGGACAGCTGCTGGATCATCTGTTTGAAATCGTGCGGCCCCTTGTCCTTGCGCGCGACCAGCACGGTGGGGTCGGACACGACGCGGGCAACCAGCTGGATCTGAGCCGGGTCGTAGCTGGTCTTCCGGTACATCGGCAGGAAGAAGTACCCGGGCAGGTTGACGATGGCCATCGTGTAGCCGTCGGGCCGGGAACGCTGCATGTGCGAGACGGCCAGTTCGCCGGACGCGCCCGGGCGGTTCACGATCACCAGCTGCGATTTGCCGCCCAGGTGCTTCTGGATATAGGGCGCCAGCGTGCGCGTCATGACGTCGGTGGTGCCGCCTGCGGCGAAGCCCACCAGGATCTCGATCGGGCGGTCATCGGGCCAGGCGGCATGGGCGGCGCCCTGGGCGGCCGTCAGGCCCAGGGCCATGGCCAGGCAAAGCCACGGGTGCTTATTCATTGCGTCTCTCCTTTGTCGTTTTATTCGCCAGCACAGCGGCCCAGAAAGAGTAGGCAGTTGCGTAGCGTAAGAAAAGCGATTTTTTTTAAAATCGATAGAGTCGAAAAAAGAATGTATTGGTGGGCCACAAAGACCTGCGCAAGAGGCTTGCCGCAGATCGAGAGTTATGCGACAAGGCTTGGTGGCCTGGCTTGCCAGCAGGCTGGGCTGACGGGCTTTCCCTCTACTACATTGTGATGGGCAGGTAACATGCCTTTTATGCAACCAGGCCGGAGACGCGCATGACGCTGAAGCAGATCGAAGCCTTCTATTGGGCCGCCACCCTGGGCAGCTTCGGCATCGCCGCGGCGCGGCTGCACATTACCCAGTCTTCTTTGTCCAAGCGCATCGCGGAACTGGAAAGCGAACTGGGCCGCGAACTGTTCGACCGCAGCCACAAGAAGTCGGTGCTGACCGAAGCCGGCGAACGGCTCTTGCCCCGCTGCCGCGCGGCGCTGGACATGATCGAGGCCATCAGCGGCAACGACGACGCCCTGAATGAGCGCGCGTTGACCGGCACCTGCAAATTCGGCATCAGCGAACTCTCGGCGTCGACCTGGCTGCCCCGTTTCATCGACCGGGTGCGCGCCTCGTATCCCCAATTGATGCTAGAGCCCCAGGTGGTGCTGACGCGGCAGCTGGAACGCCTGGTCCAGCGCGGCGAGCTGGATTTCGCGGTGATCGCGGGCACGCCGGCCAGTTCGTCGATCGCCAGCCAGGTGGTCGCCCGGGTGCCGTTCACCTGGGTCGCGTCGCCGCGCTTCGCGCGCGCCGGGCAGACCCTGGCGGGGGAAGACTTCGGCCAGCTGGACATCCTGACCCACCCGCCGGAATCGGGGTTGGCCATGGTGTTCAACAGTTGGCTGACGGTGCACAGCCTGAAGGTCAGGCGCGCCATCGTGTGCAACAGCCTGACTACCATCACCGGCCTGACGGTATCGAACATGGGCCTGAGCTTCCTGCCCAGCGATTATGTGCAGCCGCTGGTCGAGCGCGCCAAGCTGGTGACGCTGCGCAGCGAGCCGGCCCTGCCCACGCTGGACTACAACTTCATCTGGCTGCGCGACGACATTCGCCCGATGACCCACGTGATGAAGAAGCTGATCCTGCCGTCTATCGATTTTTCGGTGCCGAACGAGCTGTGGCTGTAGAGACGGGCCTGACCAGCATCACCGGCATGGCGGCGCCGCGGGTGACCCGTTCGGCGTCGCTGCCCAGCCAGAAGCGGTTCATGCCGCGCCGGCCGTGCGTGCCCAGCACGATCAGGTCCGCGGCCAGGCTGGCCGCCTGACGCACCACGATCTTGGACACCTGCTCGCCGCCTGTTTCGAGCATGACGGTTTCCACTTTGATCTGCTGTTTCAGCAATTGCTGCCTGGCCTTGTCGAGCAGCGCCCGGCCTTCGGCCAGGAAACCCGGGCGGACCGTGTCGATATAAAGGCCCGGCCGCTCGAAGCCGTTCGTGTGGCGGAGTTCTTCGATGCAGTGCAGTACCACGATGGTGGCGCCGCTCCAGGATGCCAGCGCCGCGGCGTGCGCCAGGGCCAGCCACGAGGTTTCGCTGCCGTCGAGGGGGACGAGGATCTTCGTGTACATGTCGTTCCCGGAAAGGTCTGTGGACGATTTCATCCTACCCGGGAGGGCGCGCGCGACGGCCGGGCCGATCGACGGGATATTGGCCTTGGATCAAAGAAGGGGCCGGCGCGAAGTGAATTCCCGTCCGGGAAGCACCGGCGGGCCGTCAGAGCATCAGGATGGGCATGCCGTAATTGACGTTTTCCAGCACCAGCCCCTTCAGTTCTTTGATAAGCCTTCTGTTGTCGTCCGCGCGCCAATGGAAATAGTAGGCAAGCTTTTCCAGGGGCTCGCTGCCCGGCACGATTTTCACGATTCTTTTTTCGATCAGCGGCGCGATCCAGCCTTTGGGGAAATAGCTGATTCCCAGGCCGGCGGCCACCAGGCCCGCCATCGCGGACATGTTGTTGCAGGTGACGATCTTGGGCTTGGGGTTGTGTTGCATGCGCAGCCAGTGATCGAGGATCTTGCTGGTGCTGGCATTCTTGTGCATGCTGATGATGGGTAGCTTTTCCACCAGTGTCGCCAGGGCATGCTTCCTGGGGCATGGCATGTCGGCGGCGACGATCCAGTCGAAATCGACTTCCGCGATGAGTTCATACTGGATGGAAGGGTCGGAAGGCGGATGCGCGATGATCGCGAAATCGAGTTCGCCGTCGATCAGCCGCTGCTCCAGTTCGCGGCCGAGCTCGACGTAAGGTTCGAGCGACAGGTCGGGGAACTGCTGCTTCACGCTGACGACGAATTGCGGCAGCCATGACGACGCCGCGATCTCGCCGGTTCCGAAGCGGCACCAGCCTTTGATGCCCAGGTCCTTGCCGACGGTGGCGACGATGTCTTCCGAGGCATTCAGCATCTGCCGGGCCTTGGGCAACAGTTCCGTTCCCGCGGGCGTCAGCGTGCATCGGTATCCGCTGCGATCGAACAGCTGGCACGACAGGCTTTCTTCCAGTTCGCTGACGCGCTTGGACAACGACGACTGGGAAAGATGCAGGCGGCTGGCGGCCACCGTGAAACTTCCGCACGTCGCGGCCCAGTAGAACGCTTCCAATTGCTTGAGTGTCATCGAGCGGGCCTGGTCGGGGAATGTGGCGCGGGGGCACGGGCGCCGGGATTGCACTTGTCGACGGCGCTGGATTCAATCGAAAAAGTCGATTGACTCAAATCATTTAAATTCACTTTTTCGGTTACCCGAAGGTATTTACCATGGGGCATCCCGCGAGTAAAGCGGGGCGCCAATCAAAAAATACCAGGGAGAGATAACAATGAAGCAACTGGTTCTTCGGGGGGCACTGATCCTTGCCGCGACGGCCTTCGGCGCGCATGCCGCGGAATCGGCCGACACGTATCCAAGCAAGCCGATCCACCTGGTGGTGCCTTATGCTCCGGGCGGGGGCACCGACCTGATCGCGCGCCTGCTTGGCCAGAAGATGAGCGACGCGCTGCAGCAGCCGGTCATTGTCGAGAACCGGCCCGGTGCCGGCACGGCCATCGGCACTGACGCCGTGGCAAAGAAGCCGGCCGACGGCTATACGCTGCTGTTGGCGCCGCCGGCGTTCTTGATTAATCCCAGCGTCGCCAAGGGGCTGCCCTACGACACGTTGCAGGACCTGGTTCCCATTACGTCGGTGGCCGCGGGGCCGTTGGTGATGGTGGTGAACCCCGCCGTGCCCGCGCGCACGGTCGAAGAGTTCGTGCAATATGCCCGCAAGAACCCGGGCAAGGTGAATTACGGCTCTCCGGGTAACGGCAGTTCGCCGCATCTTGCCGCCGAGATGCTGAAATCGATGGCCGGCATCGAGATGCTGCACGTGCCCTACAAGGGATCGGCGCTGGCCGCCACCGACCTGATCGGCGGCCAGATTACCGTGGCCATCGACGTGATGACGGTGTACCTGCCATATATCCAGTCCGGCAAAGTCAGGGCGCTGGCGGTGACGACCGAGACCCGGTCGCCTTTGCTGCCCGACGTGCCGACGGTCGCCGAATCGGGATACCCGGCCTACAACGCCCAGGCCTGGTATGGCGTGGTGGCCCGGCGGGGCGTGCCCGCGGATATCGTGGCCAAGCTGAACACGACCCTTGGCGCCATCCTGGAAAACGAAGAGGTCAAGGCCGCGTTCCGCAAGCAGGGCCTCGAGGCCGGACACGAGGCGCCGGCCGCAGCCGCCGAACGCACCGCCGCGGCCATCGCCAAATGGAAGCAGGTTGCGGACGCCGCGAATATCCATGTGGATTGACCTGGGCGGCCGGCCGCACATGCCGTGCGGCCGCCATGCCCGTCAGCCGTTGTAGGTGCGCCGCCCGCTGTCGCGCAGCCACAGGCGGATCAGGTGGCGCTTGCGTTCGGGTTCCGGGTAATCGACGATCGCGGTGCGGCGATGCCCGCATCGCTTGTTGTCCAGGATCTGGATCTGCCCCGGCTCGAAAAAGAATTCCCGTGCCCATTGGGGCTCGTTCATGACCGCTTCCAGGGTCGTGACGGCTTGCCGGGATTCTTCGTCGAGTTCGATGCCGGCAAGTTGATAGCCGTTCACCACTTGCCTGTACGACAGCCGGCAGACGAGCTGGTCGTCGACGTATCGGAACAAGGGGTGTTTCAGCACCTTGGGATCGCCCGGCGCATGCTCGCGCTGTCGATCGAACAGGTAAGGGCGGTACAGGCGCTCGAGCAGGCGCGGATGGCGCTCCAGCATTTCGTTGTAGACGCGGTAGAAGCTGACGATGCTGCTGATGCCGCCCTGCATGGCGGGTTTCAGGCACAGCAGGCTGACATAGTCGGGCGGGCACAGGTTGTAGCTGTTGTCCGTATGGAAGTTCTGTTCGGCGTTCGTGATGTCGGGCCGTACGCCGTTGCCGGGTTTCTTGCCCTGGTCCCGTACGTCGTAGATCATCTTCCCGTCCCAGCTCTGGGCTACCGGGCGCGCCACCAGCTGGGCCAGGATCCAATACACCGCCCTGGCCTCGTCGAGGGTGTAGCGCTCTACCGGCAGGCGGTCGACGATCACGAAGCCCACGCCCTTGTCCAGTTCTTGCCTGGCTCTTGCCATCATGGCGCGGCAGGCCGGCAGCTCGAACGCGGCCGGGTCCAGCAGCAGGACGGGCAAGGGATCGGCTTGCAGGCGCGCCACGATGGCGTCGATTTCCCGCTGGCTGGCGGCGTCAAGGGGAATGACGCCGTCGTCGGGACTCAACGATTGCCGGCTCCAGGCGATGGGGCCCGTGAACGGCGTGCGGCGCATCTGGACGGCTTCGTCGAGGTGTTCTTCCACGACGAGCGCTTCTGTGTTCATGTTGCTCTCCTCTTTATCGGTGTGGGGTCGGCAGTGCCTGGATCCCACTGTAGGAGAAGCAATGAATTAATAATAGCGATAAATTTTCACGCCAGAAGATCGATTTTTTGGATGGAGAGGCGGCCTTGCAGGTTGCTACTCCAGCACCTCTACCACGGCCGTATAGGCCAGGTTGTGGTGTTTTGCCGGCGCCATGTTTGCCGGTCGCTGGGTGGATGCATTCATCCAGTAAAGCCCGGCCGGGCCCGTGCGCACCGCCATGACGCCATCGTCGCCCGCAATGTAGGTGGCGGATTCAAGGACGTTGCGATATCGCGTGGCGCCGCGGATGACAGTGAGTTTGCCCTTGGCCAGCGGCTTGCCGTCCAGCAGCAGGCGGACGCGGGCTTCGCCATTGGCAACCCAGTCGGCAGGGTGCGTCAGGTAATCGATTTCAAGCCCCTTGTTGGCAGGCACCAGGTCGCTGGGGGCGCCCAGCGTCACGAATGTTTCTATCCGGTTATCGATTTGGAACACGCGCAGTTCCTTCGCATCCCGAGGTACGGCTTGCGGGTATTGTTCTGCCGGCCCCATCCAGCGCCGGTTCTGGCCGTTGTCTTGCCAGGCGGCCCGTAGCCCGTGGTCGACCACCGCCACGCGATAGGTGCCGGCTTGGCTGGCCTGGAATTCGAACACGGCCCGGTGGCGGAAGCGTTCGAGTTTGGCGGGTTCGATGTGTGTGCCGTCGGGCGCGACGATCTGCAGGCCGTCGACCGGCATGGCGTTGTGGTTGAAGTAGAACAGGTCGTTGCCGCGCGCCGCATCTACCGAGACCCAATGTATCCCGCTTGCAAGAGTGGTCGATGACGGCACGAGGAAGTTCTTGTGGGCGGCGGCCGGCAACATGGCCAGGCACAGCGTTGCGCCGGCTAACGAACGAAGGAACATTCGGGTTCTCCTTGGGGGTAGAAAAAAAATCGTCAGCGCAGCAGCCAGGAAAGGGCGCCTGCCGCGGTGCTCAGACATGCGATGCGCGTCACAAGGTGGGGGGCATAGGCCAGCAGCCAGCCAACGAGCATCGCCGCGAAGGTCAACAATCCGGTCCAGGCGGCGATTCCCACCGAGACGGACCAAACCTGTAGACACGCGGCGAGCGCGAGGCCCAGGCCCGTCGTGCCGGCCAGTCGCCATATGAGTGCCGAGCGCGCACTGAACTCGCGTCCCAGCAATTCTTCCTGATGCCGCGGCATGGCCAGCGCCAGCGCAACGAATGCCGGGAAGGCCAATGCCAGGCCGATCCAGACGGGCATGGCGCTCATCTGGCTCGCGCCCCCGTCGGTGCCGGCCTGGGCGTGGCGGTGTGGGCTGGCGCGGTCTTGCGGCGTATGGCGCCATGCCCGGCCAGTTTGAAGGCGATAAAGGCCAGCATGGCGCCCGTAGCCAGAGCCGACAAGTCGAATCCTGCAACGCTCCACAGGCCGCGGGCCATGCTGTCCGGCAGGCTTACGCCGCCGGTCGCGCCATTGAGAACGGGCAGCAGCAACAGGGCCATCGCACTTGCGCCCAGGATTTCGACCCAGGCGCGCCGATGCGGACGCAGAGAGGCATAGAGCAGACTGGCAAGCCATGCGGCGAAGAAACCCTGGATTTCCCAGCCGGCACGGCCGGCCATCGTCGCGGGAAGCAGGCGATTCAGCCACAAGTACGCTGCCACGGCCAGAAACAGCCCCGCCAGGCCGGCCACGTTGAGCACTTCCACGAGCCGGTGGCCCGGCGGCGTGACGCCGAGTTTCTTGCGTTCGGGCAGGCGCTTGACGACCCAGAGGACCATGCCCGAAGCGACCATGAAGCTGCCGACCATGCCAGAGAGGAACAGCAGCCAGCGCACTGCTGGATCGGCGAACCGGCCGAGGTGCAGGCTGGTGAATACGTTGTAGACGCCCATGGCGGCGCCCGGCTGTGCGGCCGCCGGCGCAAGCAGGCGCTCGCCGGTGGCGGCATCGTAGATCGCGCGCCGCGATTGGCCGCGGTCGGTCAGGCGCTGGCCGTGGGCTTCCCGCAATTCTATCGACCTGGATTGCCCGTCACGTCGCAGGATGACGATGGTTCCCACCGGGTTGCCATCCCATAACGCAGAGACATCCGCGAACACGCGGTGCAGGGTGCCGGCGCCGGGAACCGTGACCGGAGCCGCATGGGCAGGCACATCGACCACAGGGGCGGGGGCGCGGCGTTCATTGAAGTAGGCGCGCGTGTCGCCCTGGTACGCGGCGTCTACCGCCCAGGGCATCAGCTGGTACATCAACAACAACAGGCCGCTGAAGGTGATAAGGAAATTGAAGGGCAGCGCCAGCACCGCGGTGGCATTGTGGCCGTCCAGCCAGGACCGCTGCCCCTTGCGTGGGCGGAAGGTCAAGAAATCGGAGAAGATCTTCTTGTGGGTGATGACGCCACTGACGATCGCCACCAGCATGAACATGGTGGCCGCGCCCACCAGCCAACGTGCCCACAGCCTGGGCAAGCCGTACAGCTCGAAATGAAACCGGTACAGGAAGTCGCCACCGCGGGTGGCGCGCGGCTGCAGCACCTGGCCGGTGCCGGCGTCCAGCGTGGCGCGTTGCAGCCCTGCCTTGCCGGCCGCGGATCCGGGATTGCGCCACGAGACCTGTACCGAGGGATCCCGTTCGGTCGGCAGGAAGGCGGTCCAGGATTCCGCGTCGGGGGCCAGGCGCTCGAGCGCTTCCAGCGTCTTCGTCGGCGTGTCGGCATGTGCCTGGGAACGGTGCAACTCGGGCTGCATCCATACCGTGATCTCGTCTCGCACGTAGCTCAGCGTGCCCAGCAGGAATACGGCGAAAAGCAGCCAGCCCAGGATCAGCCCGGACCACGTGTGCAGCCAGGACATGGCCTGCCGCAGCCCTTCGGACTTGCCATCAGGACGCATGGCGGCCCTTTGCGCCATGCAGCGCGGGATGGGTGGACGAAAGGCTGGGGCAGCGGATGGCGGTAGGCATGGAGACAGAGGAAAGCAATGGCATCGAGGCGGGTCGCGGCGCTTCCGAAGTCGCCGGCCGCGGTGTCTATTCGCTGCATAGACAAGCCAGCCGGCCATATCCTGACTTCATGCAGAAGAAATTAATAATGAGATTTGTTATTATTTAACAAAAATCAAGGATGGGAATGAGCGGCGACGTGGAAACCCCGCATCTGGGTCAAGGTTGGGCGTCACTGAAGGATTGCCTGACGGCCGTGCGCCGTGCTGTGGCGGCCCGGCTGGGTGGCCAGCATTCCCCGTCGGACCTGGTGCAGGAAGCCTACGCGCGCATGCTGGACCGGCCCGGCCAGGAGCGTCCGGCCAACCCCGCCGGATACCTGTACCGGACTGCGCTGAACATCGCCTACAACGCCGGCACGCGGGACAGCGTGGAAACGCGTGTCTACAGCGAGGTGGCATTGGGGCAGGCCAGCCTGTCCGAGGCGCTGGACCCGGCCCGTATTTACGCCGATCGCCAGGTACTGGCCCGGGTGATCGAGGCCATCGAGGCGCTGCCGCCGCGCTGTCGAGAGGTTTTCCTGCTGTATCGTTTCGAAGGGCTGGACCAGGCGACGATCGCGGCCCGCCTGGAGATTTCCCGCAACATGGTTGAAAAGCACGTCATCCGCGCCATGCGCGCCTGCCGCGCCGCCTTGCACGACGTATCGTGAATTCCGACACTCATTCCGCGCCTGTTCCGGGTTCTTCCGCCGCCGGCGACATCGACGACGATGCCGTCAGATGGCATCTGGCGTTGCGCGACAGCCAGGGCACGGCAGAGCACGCCGCGCTGCAGCGCCAGTTTCGTCAATGGCTCGAGAACGCCAACCACCGCGCGGCGTACGACGCCTGTATGCGCGACTGGGAGCGGCTGGATCCGCTGCGGGATCATTTCCGTGCCGCGCAAGCGGCTGCGATGCGCGCGGCAGTCGCCAGGCCGCGCCGCTGCGCCCGGTGGCTGGGCGCGTCCGCGGCATTTGCCGCGTTGCTGGCGGCTGCCGGGCTGGCATGGCAGATGCATGCCTACGCCGATTTTTCGCCGTTGGGAGCACGCCAGTTCGAGACGCCGCTTCAGGAACAGGCCGCGCTGGCCATGCGCGACGGCACGCGCGTCGACATGGACGTGGGCACGACGCTGCGGGTCGCCTACAGCGGGCAGCGGCGCGAGGTCACGCTGGAGTCGGGGGCGGCTTTTTTCGATGTCGCCCGCGATATGCAGCGCCCGTTCGTCATCCATACAGACGATGGCGAGGTCAGCGTACTGGGCACGGCGTTCGCGGTGCAGCGCCTGTCCGACGGGCTGCGTGTCGATGTCGCCCGCGGCCATGTCCGCGTGACGCCGGCGGGGCGGGCCGAGGCCATCGATTTGACGCAGGGACAATCGGTTCGTTTGCGTCATATGGAGTTCGGTGGCGTGCGCTCGATCGATTTACGCCAGGTCGCGCCGTGGCGCGAGGGCCGGTTGGTATTCGACCGGGACACGCTGGGCGACGTTGGCGAGGCGATCAGCCGGCGGGGCGTATGGACCGTGCACGTCGATGATTCGGTGCGGCAGCTACCGGTCACCCTGGCCGTGCAACTGGACGACATCGTCAATGCGCTGCAGTCGCTGCCCGACGTCCTGCCGGTTGCCGTCGCGCGTTCGGGGCGGGTGTTGACGATCTCGGCGCAGGCCCAGGCCGCCGTAGAGCAGGGGCCTCGCCAAATCGATCGGCAAGGCAGCATGGCCAGGGTACGGGGCGGCCGTTGAGCCAGGCGGGGCCATGTTTTAAATAAAAACGAATCTCAATATCAGGATTTGGGCCGTTGGATTGTCTTTCCCGCAACCAGACACTCCGGGGAGGGAGATCACATGCGGTTCCGGTCCAACAGCGCACGGCCTGCGCAACACCTGCGATGGCGCGCGACGTGCCTGCCCGAATGCGGGCGCTCCGCCCTGGCGGCGATTCTGGCAGCGAGCCTGTATTGGCATGGCCAGGCGGTGCATGCCCAGCAGGCGCCGTCGGAATTCCAGTCCCAGGTCCTCAGCTTTGACATCAAGGCTCAGCCGCTGGAAAGGACGCTGATCGAGATCAGCCGGCGCACGGGCCTGTCCGTCGCCTTCGATCCCGCCCAGGTGCAAAGCTTCCAGGCGCCGGAAGTACGCGGCACGATGAGCGCGGAACAGGCGCTGCGCCAGGCGCTGTCGCAAAGCGGCCTGGTGTATGTATTGCGCGGCCGCGTGGCCACGGTACGACAGCAAGGCGTGGCGCAGCTGGCGCCCGTGAGCGTGTCGGGCGAAGGGTTGCCCACCTACATCGCGGACACGCCCACCTCTGTCGCGACAAAGACGTCGTTGCCGCCGCGACAGACGCCGTTCACCATCAACCAGGCCAGCAAAGAGCTGATCATGGAACGTGGCGATAACAACATCTACGACACCCTGGAAGGGTTCGCCGGCGTGACCACCACCAGCGGCAATGGCGATATCGGGCAGAGTATGTCGCGGTCGATCAATGTACGCGGGTTTTCCACCGGCGGGACGGGGCAGTTGCTGATCAACGGCCAGCGCACATACAGCTCGGCTTCCACGGCCCGCAGCCCCGACAGCCTGGAGCGCGTGGAGTTGCTGCGCGGCCCGGCTGCCTTGTATTACGGCGCGGCCGAGCCCGGCGGCATTGTGAACTACACCTACAAGCGACCTCAGGCCGAGGCGGCCTACACCGTGGTGGGCCGCACGGACAGCAAGGGCTCGTACGGATCCATGGTCGACATGACCGGGCCGCTGAACCAGAACGACACGATTCTGTATCGGCTGGTCGGCAGTTATACGCATACGGTGGATGACCAGGATCACATCTTCCAGGAGCCCAAGAGTGTCCTGGCCGCGCTGACCTATGCACCGAGTTCGCGGTTCGATACGACGCTGACCTACGAACGCATGGATATGGAGGCTGTGCCCGAGCAGGAAAACAATATGCGCATCAGCAATCCGGCCAGCCCCTATTACGGCGAATACTATCCGGTGTCGCGCGATTTCTTCTGGGGCAGCCTGAATGACCGCGCGGTGACGCAGACCGATACGCTGTTGTGGGATGCCCACTGGCGGCCCAACGAGCGTTTCAACCTCAGCGCCTATGCCAACTACCAGGAAACCAAGCAGTGGTGGCAGAACACGCGCGTCAACAGCGCCAATCGAGGGCCGGATGCCGACGGCAACGTGCAGCGCTATGTCAGCGGCCGCCAGAGCACCGGACGCAACTGGGCGGTCGGCCTGGATTTGAGCGGCCAGGCGGATACCGGCCGCCTGCGCCACGACTGGCTGGTCGGCGCAGGCTATGGCTTCACGCAGACCCGCTCCAGCGGCCGGCAGGTAGCGGCCGATTCCCGCCCGGGGCAGCCGTATACGCCTGGGCCGCTGAATATCTTCGATCCCGATTACGGAAACTGGCATTACCAGGACCGGATCTGGGAAGACCCGCTGAGCGACCCCACCAAGCGGAATGACCTGAACCTGTATTTCCAGGACATGCTGCACCTGCCCGACGGGAAGACGCGGGTGATGCTTGCCATGGGGTGGGCGCAGTTCGACAATCGTCCGGCCGATCGCGAGCAACGCAACAAGGTCAGCAAGTGGTCTCCGCGCATTGCGCTGATGCACGACATCACGCCCAGCACGACCATCTATGCCAGCTACGGAGAATCGTTCTATCCGAACGAGCTGAGCCTGCTGGACATGAGCGGTTCTTACATCACCAAGCCGCAGGAAGGCAAGCAGTACGAGATCGGCTTCAAGCAGGATTTGTTTGATGCCCGCGCGATGCTGACCGCGGCGGTGTTTCGTATCGACAAGAAGAACATGCCAATGGCGGCCCAGCAGGAAGGGCAGTGCGATCCGCTGGCTGCGCCAGCGCCGGGCACGCCGGGATCGACGGACGGCAGCGGCGATTGCCGCACCAGCCTGTCGGGCCTGGAGCGTTCGCAGGGGCTGGAACTGGAATTGTCGGGCATGATCACCGACTGGTGGGCGGCGTCGCTGTCGTACGCGTACCTGAAGACGGAATACGTCGATACCGAGGATCCGTTCTCGCGTGGCCGCAGCAAGCCCAATATGCCCGAGCACAACCTGGCATTGTGGAACAAGTTTCGCGTCTACAACGACGCCGATTATGGCACTGCCCACGTGGCGGTGGGCCTGCGGGCCTGGAGCAAGAGCCACAATGCCTGGCGCGATCCCAGCGTGGGGACTTACTACAACCCTGGTTCGCGCACCGACTACAACCCGGGCTACGGCATCGTGGATGTCGGGGTGTTCTACCAGAATGCACTGGCCAACGGCATGGACCTGAAATTGCAGTTGAACGTGAAGAACGTCTTCAACAAGACCTACTACGACCGCAACCGTTTCGCCAACGGCAGCACCATTGTCTGGGGCAACGAGCGCCGGGCCATGCTCAGCGCGCAATTGTCGTTCTGAGCCGGGCGCAAGCTGAAGCCGTGAAGCGCGCGAGGGGGCGGATACGTGCTCTAATCTTCCGTCATGCAAAACCTTCCGCCCCTCAATGCCTTGCGCGCCTTCGAGGCTGCCGCACGCCGGCTGAGCATCACGGCTGCCGCGGAGGAACTGCACGTCACGCCCGGGGCCGTCAGCCGCCAGATCCGGGGCCTCGAGGAAAGCCTGGGGCGCCAGTTGTTCATCCGTGGGCACCGGCAGATTTCGCTGACGGCCGCGGGGGCGGAATACTTCAAGGCGGTGGCCAAGGCCGTGATGGACCTGCGCGAGGCGACGGCCCGGCTCACCGTGGGCGATGGCCGCCAGAAACTGAAAGTGCGAGCCTACACGACCTTCGCCATGCGATGGCTGATCCCGCGGCTGTCGGGCTTTCACGCCGCCAATGTCGGGGTCGAGGTGTTGTTGACGGCGTCGCTGGACCCGGTGGATTTCGACCACGAAGACATCGACGCGGCGATCCGGCTGGGCCCGGGGGCCTGGCCCAACGTGACGGCCTATCGCCTGGTTCCCAATGTGCTGGTCCCGGTGTGTTCGCCCGGGCTGGCGAAGAAGGTCCGCAAGCCGGCGGACCTGGCCAGGCAGGTCTTGCTGCATTCGATCGCCCGTCCGGACGACTGGGGCATCTGGCTGCAGCAGGGCGCGGGGATCAAGGCTGTCGATCCCCGCAGTGGCATGACATACCAGAGCTCGGCCATGGCGTACGCGGCCGCGCTGGAAGGCCAGGGCTTCGCCATCGCCCAGCAGTTCCTGGTGGAAGACGACCTGGCCAGCGGGAAGCTGGTGGCTCCCTTCCGCCAGACGGTCGACATGGGCGACTTCACGTACTACCTGCTGACCCCCACGTCGCGCAAGGAAAGCAAGAGCATGGCGATCTTCCGGAAGTGGCTGCTTTCCGAGTTCACCTGAACCCCCCGGCTTTGCGCAACGGGCGCGTCAATCGTCGATGGAGATGTTGGCCGTGGCGATCACGTTCTTCCAGCGGGCGATATCGGCGACCATCTGCTGTTCCAGCTCGTTGCCCATGGCCTTGCCGGGCTCGGCGCCCTGCAGTTTCAGCTTTTCCTGGAACGCGGGGTCTTGCGTCATGCCGGACAAGGCTTGCATGAGCTTGTCTTTCGGCTCGTCGGACAGGCCGGCCGGGCCGAGCACCGCGAACCAGTTGTCGATGACGACTTCGGGATAGCCTTCTTCGATGGCCGTCGGCAGGTCGGGGAACAGCGACGAGCGCTGCTGCCCTGTCACGGCGATGGCTTTCAGCCGCCCGGCCTGGATGAACGGTAGCGCGCCGGGAATGGTGGCGAACATGACCTGGATATTGCCGGCGATCGTGTCGGTCAGGGCGGGGTTGGCGCCCCGGTAGGCAACGTGGGTCATCTGCACGTGCGCGCTCTGGCTGAAGATTTCCCCGGCAAGATGGAAGATGCTGCCGATGCCCACGGAACCGTAGTTGATGGCGCCGGGGTTCTCCCGCGCGACCTCGGCGAATGCTTTCAGCGAATCGGCCTTGACCGAGGGCGAGACCACGACGACGTTGTCGACGCGCGCCACCATGGCCAGCGGCGTGAAGTCCTTGATGGGGTCCCAGCTCAGGTTCTTGTACAAGGACGGGTTGACCACGTTGGTGCCGGCATTGGCCATGAGCAGGGTGTAGCCGTCCGGCGCGGCCTTGGCGGCCATCGCCGTGCCGATGTTGCCGTTGGCGCCGCTGCGGTTCTCGACCACGACGGACTGGCCCAGGCGGTTGCGCAGTTCTTCGGCGACCAGGCGGCCCAGGATGTCGGTGGATCCGCCGGGCGCGAACGGCACGATCAGCGTGATGGGCTTGGCGGGGTAGTCGGCCGCCTGGGCGATGGGCAGGCTCAGCATCGCGGCGGCGGACCACAGGGCCAGCTTCGGCAGGCGGGAAAGGAATGTTGTTTTCATGGGGTCTCCTGGTTGATGGATGGTGTTATCTAGGGGGGGTATCCGCCCCGGCCGTCTGGCCACCGGCTGGGAATCCGGAAAACGAGGCGAAGGAATCGACCGGTTCGCGCCGGGTCGCGAGCCGGTTGGCGGGATGCGCGTCGTCGGCGTATCCCAGCGACATGCCGCAGACGAGGATTTCGTGTTCGGCGATGGGCAGGTGCCGCCGGATGATCCGGTGGTACCTGGCGAACGCCTGCTGCGCGCAGGTGTCCAGGCCGCAGTGGCGCGCGGCCAGCATCACGCCGTGCACGAACGCGCCCAGGTCCATCCAGGCCGCGTGGCCGCTGGTCAACCGGCGGTCTATCGTGAAGAACAGGCCGGCCGGCGCATCGAAGAACGCGTAGTTGCGCGCATACTGCCGCTGCATGCCCTGGGCGTCGCCCTTGGGAATGCCGAGCAGCCCGTAAAGATCCTTGCCGACCTGCCGGCGTCTTGCCAGGTAGGGGTCGAACCACTCGGCCGGATAGTAGGGAAATTCTTCCGAGTGCCCGGCGCCGCCGGCGTCGTGTGCGCGCACCAGTTCGTCGCTGAGCGCGCGTAGCGCGTCGCCCGCGCACGCATGGACGCGCCAGGGCTGCGTGTTCGACGCGCTGGGGCTGCGCGCGGCATGCCGCAGCATGCGGCCGATGGTCGCCTGGCTGACCGGGTCGGGGCGGAAGGCCCGGACGCTGCGGCGCGTGTCCAGGGCGTCGATGACGGAAAGGCCGTTCATTGGCACAGGATGGCCTCCGTTGCCTGCATGCGGCTGATGTCCTGCTCGGAATAGCCCAGCTCGGCCAGGATGTCCCGGGTGTGCTCGCCCAGGCCGGGCGCCGGCGAGTAGGGCCTGTCGTTGGCCTGGCCGCTGTTCAGCGGAAACCCGGGAACGCGCAGCGATCCGCGCTGGCCCAGGTCCAGGTCGACCAGCATGCGGTTGGCGCGGATCTGCGGATGGCGGTCCAGGTCGGCGTAGTCGGCGACCTTGGTGCACAGGATGTCGGCCTGCGCCAGCACTGCCAGCCAGTCGGCGCACGTGCGGGTCCGGAACGTATCGGTCAGGGTCGAGGCCAGGGCCGCCAGGTGCTGGACGCGCAGGGGCGAAGTCTGGAAGCGGGGATCGGCCGCCAGGTCGGGCCGGCCCAGCACCTGGCACAGGACGGCCCACCGTTCCGGCGTATAGGCCGCCACCATGATCCAGCCGTCGGCCGCCTGGAATGCCTGGTTTGGCGCCGAATAGGGCGCGGCGCTGCCCATGGGCGAGGGCACCTTGCCGTCGGCGAAATAACTGCTGATCGACGATTGCTGCAAGGCCAGCGCCGCATTCAGCAGGCTGGCGTCCACCTGGGCGCCGCGGCCCGTGCGGTCGCGTTGCGACAGCGAGGCCAGGATGCCCAGGCAGGCGACGTAGCCCGTCATGACATCGACCACCGGCGCCTGCACTTTGCACGGTTCGCCCTGGGGCGTGCCGATCAGGCTCATGAGGCCCGAGTCTGCCTGCAGGACGCCGTCGACTCCGGCCCGGCCGGCGTATGGGCCCTGCTGGCCATAGGCGGAGATCGAGCAATAGACCAGCCGCGGGAATTCGTGCTGCAGTTGTTCGTAGCCCAGTCCGGCCCGGGCCATCGCGCCGGGCCGCATGCTTTCGACGACGACGTCGGCGGTGCGGATCAGCTTGCGGGCCACTTCGCGGCCCGCATCGGACTTGATGTTCAGCGCGACGCCTTGCTTGCCGCGATTGAAGCCGTGGAACAGCGCGGCGTCTTCGCCGACCCAGGCCGGACCCAGGCCGCGGCCGATTTCGCCGTCCAGCGGTTCTACCTTGATGACGCGGGCGCCCATGTCGCCCAGCAGCATGGTGCAGGTGGGCCCGGCGCCAATCTGGGTAAAGTCGACGACGGTGATGCCCTTCAGTGCTTCTCGGATCATGGTTGCGGACTTCCTGTGCCGGGCGCTGCGGTCAGCGCCCGGTGTAGAGAGGGGAGCGTTTCTGGGCAAAGGCCAGCCGGCCTTCGCGCCGGTCGTCGGTGTCGCGCAGCACGCCCCAGTAGAGTTCAGTCAATTGCTGGGCGTCGGCGTCGCTCAGGTGCGCCGTCTGGGTGCTGAGTTTCTTGACCGCCTGGACCGCCAGGGGCGCGTTGGCCGCGATCTTGCTGGCGATTGCCGTTGCGCGGGCAAGCAAGGCATCGGGGGCGGTGGTTTCGCTGACCAGCCCCCAGCCGAGCGCCTGGCCTGCCTGGATGCGCTCGCCCGTCAGCGCCATCTGCATGGCCGCCGCGGAAGGAATGGCCTTCAGCAGCCGATGCAGGCCGGATACGGCAGGCACCGAGCCGACCATCGCCTCGGGCAGGCCGAAGCTGGCGCTGTGCGAGGCGATGCGGATATCGCACTGCAGCGCCAGTTCCAGCCCGCCGCCCAGGCAATGGCCGTTGATCGCGGCGATCATCGGCTTGCACAGGCCCAGGTCCGCCAGGTCCATCAGCCGGATGTACAGGCCCAGGTCGGCGGCCTCGTCCTTGGCATGGAAGAACGCTTCCGCGTAGGTCGCGGGCGAAGCGGCCGTACCTTTCAGGTCCGCGCCCACGCAGAACGCCCGATCGCCGCTGCCGGTGAGCACGATGGCGCGGATCTGGCGGTTGTCGCGGGCTTCGGCAAGATGTTCGCGCAGGCTGCGCAGGGTGGCGATGTCCAGGGCGTTCAGGGCCGCCGGCCGGTCGATGACGAGGGTGGCGACGTGTCCGTCGACCCGCTTGGCAACGGTCATCCCGGCCCCCTACACGCTGGGCGACGACAGGCTTCTGCCGCCGCATACATACAGCACCTGGCCGGTCACGTACGAAGACCGCGGGTCCAGGAAGAAGCTCACGGCGTTGGCGATGTCTTGCGCCGTGCCGATGCGCTGCGCGGGCACCGACTTGGTCAGGCGCGCCTGGACCTCGTCCGTGAAGTTGCGAAACAGCGGCGTGTCGACGATGCCGGGCGCAATGGCGTTCACCGTGATGCCCTTTGCCGCGAATTCGATGGCCAGCGAACGGGTCAGGCTGACCACGCCGCCCTTGGCCGCCGAGTAGTTGGCCTGCCCGAAGCCGCCCAGCCAGGCCCGCGACGAGATGTTGACGATGCGGCCCTGGCCGCGGTCGATCATGCCCGGCAATGCGGCGCGGCAGCACAGGAATTGCGACCGGAGATTGGTGTCGACCACCATGTCCCAGTCTTCGTCGCGCATTTTCAGGAAGCGCATGTCGCGCACGGCGCCGGCATTGTTGACCAGGTAGTCCACCGGCCCCAACGCCGCGGCGACCTGGGCGAAGGCGGCGTCGACTGCCTCGGAACGGGTCAGGTCGACCGTGCAGCCGATGGCCCGGTGCCCGTCCGCCGCGAACTGCGCGGTGGCCGCTTCCAGCGCGGCGGCGTCGCGGTCCAGCAGCGCGATGGCCATGCCGTCTTGGGCAAGGCGCTGGGCGATGCCCAGCCCGATGCCGCGGGCCGCGCCGGTCACGACGGCAATGGCGTGATGTCTGGCGGTCATCGTCAGGCTCCCAGCAGATGCACGGAAGACGCGGCGTGGTCGACCCCGGCAATGCCGCCGCCGGTGCACTGGGCCAGCCCGATGCGGGCCCCGACGGCCTGGCGCTGCCCGGCGCGTTCCTGAAGATGCCACATGAGTTCCACCATTTGCGCGATGCCGGTGGCGCCCAGCGGGTGGCCCTTGGCCAGCAGGCCGCCGCTGGGATTCACGGGAACCCGGCCGCCGAGGCGAGTGGCGCCGGAATGCAGCAGCGCGACGGCCTCGCCATGGGAAGCCAGGCCCAGCGCTTCGTAGTACAGCAGCTCGGCGATGGTGAAGGCGTCGTGCAGTTCGACGACATTCACGTCGCGCGGCCCCACACCGGCCTGTTCATAGGCCTGGCGCGCCGCCCGGGCGGTGATCTCGGCATCCAGGATGTCGTCGCCGGCCTGTTCGCGCAGCCCGCTGACCACCACCGACGACAGGATCTTCACCGGCCGGCCATGGTCGGGGCGCCGCCGCGACAGGACGACTGCCGCCGCGCCGTCGACCTGGGACGGGCAGCATTGCAGCAAGGTGAGCGGGTCGGCGATCATGCGCGACGCCAGCACTTCTTCTACGGTCGTGCCCGTGCGTTGCTGGGCGTATTCGTTCAGCGATCCGTGGTGGCGGTTCTTGACCGCCACCGCCGCCAGGTCGCCGGGCGAGGCCTGCCGTTCGTGCAGGAAGCGCGTGGCGCGCATGGCGTAGACCGCCGGCAGCACCATGCCCGAGGTGGCGTAGAGATCGGTCTTGCCGTCGTTGCGTTGCATCGGGATCGTGCCGCCGCCCAGCGCGGTGAGCTGTTCGATGCCGAAGACGAGCACGGTGTCGTACTGCTGCGCCAGCAGGGCATGGCGCGCCAGGTGCACGCCGGTGGCGCCGCTGGCGCAGGCGTTCTCGACGTTGTAGACCGGGATGCCGCGCATGCCCAGGTCGCGGACGATCAACTGGCCCAGGATCATGCCGCCGAACACGTTGGCGCAATAGACCGCCTGGATCTTGTCGAGGGTCGTGCCGGCGTCTTCGACGGCGCGCAGGATGGCCTGTTGCGCCAGTTCGGGGGCGTATACCCCGGTGTGGCGGCCGAAGGCGGTCATCGCGCCGCCCGCAATATAGATGTCTGGCATGGGAACGCTCGTCATTCCTGGACAGGGTTGAAGACGTAGCCGAACGTCTCGTCCGTCACCGGCGTGTACAGGCTCGCGATCCGCGGTCGGCCCGCGCCGGCCAGGCGGCCGAAGATCCGCAGCGGGCCATCGAAATCGACGTAGCCCAGCGCATAGGGAGCCTGCCCGGATTTCGGGCTGGGATGGATGATCGTGAAGCTGTACAGCGTGCCGGCCCCGCTGACGGGTACGGTGTCGAAACCCGCCGCGCGCGGCGAGTTGCCGGGAACGGCGGGGAAATCCCATTCTCCGTTTTCGCGATCGCGCGAGGCCAGGAGAGCGGGAGGCGGACCAGCGGTCCACAATGCGTCGAGGGCAGATGCCATAACAGCCTCCAGGGGTTCGATGTGTCGGGCGGTGTGATAGTGGCGTTGCGGCAGGGACCCGACAAACGATATTTTTGGACTTTCGTTTGAATTTTTCTCAATCGAAAGGCCGGGCAAAAGAGCTTGCGGCGACGCACTGCGCGCGTGTGCGGAGGGCGCACGGGTCTCCGGGCGCGGCACGGCGATATATCAGTCGAATTGATAAATAGCAAAAAATTTCTCGTTTGTAGTTGACTATCTGCTTTCCTATCATCGTCGCTTCAAACGCAACGCTGTACTCAATACCGCGACAAGGGGAGAGCATGAAAATCTTGAAAAAAGCGGGCCGCGTGAGCGCCCGCGCGATGGCGCGCTCGGCGGCCATTCTGGTGGGCACGCTGGGCATTGTCTGTGGATCGACGGCTTGGGCCGCCGATTATCCGAATGGCCCGGTCACGCTGGTGATTCCGTTTTCGGCGGGCGGCTCGACCGACGTGATCGGCCGCCTGCTGGGCGATCGCCTGTCGGCCGCCCTGAAGCAACCCGTGGTGGTCGAGAACCGCGGCGGGGCCGGCGGCAATATCGGCGCCGCGATGGTGGCCAAGTCGGCGCCGGACGGTCGCACGCTGCTGTTCGGCACGACCGGCATCCTGTCGATGAACGAGTTCCTGTATTCGAACCCGGGCTACACCATTGGCAAGGACTTGATCCCGGTGGTGTATACCGCCTCGATCAGCAACGTGCTGATCGTCAACAACAACCTGCCGGTCAAGACGGCGCAAGACCTGCTGAAACTGCTGAAGGACAACCCGGGCAAGTACACCTTCGCGTCGTCGGGCGCGGGCAGTTCCACCCACATGTCGGGCGAGCTGTTCAAGAGCATGGGTGGCGTCGACATCATGCACGTGCCCTATCGGGGCAGCGGCCAGGCGCTGGTGGACCTGATGGGCGGCCAGGTGGACATGATTTTCGACAACGCGCCGTCGTCGGTACCGCTGGTGAAGACCGGCAAGGTCAAGGCCCTGGCTGTGACCGGCAAGGCCCGCCTGGCCGCGCTGCCCGATACGCCCACCATCAGCGAGGCGGTGCTGCCGGGTTACGAATCGCTGTCGTGGACCGGGATCGCGGTGCCCGGCGGCACGCCAGCGGCCATCACGGAACGCCTGAATGCCGAGATCAACCGGATCCTGCAGCAGCCCGACGTGCAGGCCAAGCTGGCGGAACTGGGCGCCCAGGCGACGGGCGGTTCGCAGGCCGATTTCGACACGCACATCGGCAACGAGCGCGCGAAGTGGTCGAAGATCATCGCCGCCGCGAAGATTCCCAAGCAGTGACGGCGCTTGCCGGGTAACGCCGGCCGGCCCGGTTGCCCAGGCGGCGGCCGGGCTTTTTCAATGCTGGGCCAGCACCCGCACCCCGTCGGGGACGGGCGTTTCGCGCAAGGTGCGCAGCAGGTAGCCCACCAGCAGTTCCGAGCCGGGCGAGAGCGAGCGCAGCTTGCGGGTCACCAGGTGGACCGGGCGCGTCAGCGTGGGCGTGCCGAGTGCGCGAAACACCAGGTCCTGGCCGGTGATGCGCGCGGCCGCCAGCGCGGGCAGTACCGAATAGCCGCCGGTCCAGGACAGCACGGCCGACAGCGACGAGGTGTTCGAGACTTCGTTGGCGTTGTCGGCGAACAGGTCCGTGCGGTCGGCGTGCTGGCGCAGGTAGGCACCGATGCCGGTGTCGGCCGTGAAGCCGATGTATTCCTTTGCCGACAGGTCGGGCCAGCGCAGCGGGCGGCGGCTTCGGGCGTACCGGTGGTCGCTGCGGCAGACCAGGCCGAAGCGGTCTTCGAACAGCGGGGTGTAAATCAGTTCGTCGAACGGATGGTGCGGGCTGGCAAAGGCGAAATCCACTTCGCCCTGAACCACCATGCGCTCGACCTGCTCGGAGGCCACGTCGTGCAGCGACACGGTGATGTCGGGATAGTCGCGGCGCAGGTCGCCGATGGCCTTGCCCAGGAAATAGTGCGTGACCGAGGCGGCCGCGGCGATGCGGACGTGGCCGTGGCGCCCCTGCGACAGCGATTCCAGGTCGGCCACCGCGCTGTCGAACTGCTTCAGGATGTGCTCGGCCTGGGCCTTGAAGCGCGCGGCTTCGGGCGTCATGTCGACGCGCCGGGTGCTGCGGTCGAACAGCTTGAAGCCGATGGCCTCTTCGAATTGCTGGATGGTGGCCGTCAGGGCGGACTGCGTCAGGAACAGGTCTTTGGCCGCCACGGTGAACGAACCCGTGTTGGCGACGGCGACGAAAGTGCGGAAGTGCCGCAGCGACAGGTTGCGGTTCATGGGGAGCGCCCGTCCAATTATCAATGAATCAGAATAATAGAAAAATAATAATCATTTGTGGGCATGAATGTGCCGATCCTAGAATGGATGCGATCCGAAGGGTGCGGGGTGGCCGCATCCGCCTGTTTTTGTCTAGGAGATGCCCTGATGAGTCGTCCAGGCGTACTGAACATTCCTTCCATGAAAGACCGCTGTTCGCCGGCAGAGTGGCAGGCCCGCGTGGACCTGGCGGCGTGCTATCGCCTGGTCGACCTGTACGGCCTGTCGGACATGATGGCCAACCATATCTCGTCGCGCGTGCCGGACGAGGAAGGCGCCTTCCTGATCAACCCGTACGGCATGATGTACGAAGAGATCACCGCGTCGTGCCTGATCAAGGTCGACCTGGACGGCAAGATCCTGTCCGCGCCGGATTTCGGCGACCTGAAGTACGGGGTCAACCAGGCCGGCTACGTCATCCACAGCGCGGTGCATGGCGCGCGCCCCGAAGTGGGCTGTGTCATTCATACGCACAGCTGGGCGTCGATGGCGGTGTCGGCGTTGGAATGCGGCCTGTTGCCCATCACCCAGACTGCGATGCGTTTTCTGCGCATCGGCTACCACGACTTCGAGGGCGTGGTGCTGAAGACGGGCGAACAGGCCTCGATCGTCCAGGACCTGGGGGCGAACGAGGCCTTGCTGCTGCGCAACCATGGGGCCCTGGTGGTGGGCAATACCGTGGGCGAGGCGTTCAACTGGATGCATCGCCTGGAACTGGCGTGCCGCACCCAGCTGGCGGCAATGGCCGCTGCCTCGCCGCTGCGCCAGGTGCCGCCCGAGGTGCTGCAGGAAACCTGGAACAACTACCAGCCCGGCACGCGCCGCCCTTATGGCGTGATGGAATGGCCGGCCTTGCTGCGCAAGCTCGACCGCCTGGACCCCGCTTTCCGCGACTGATCGCCGCCCAGCCACCCGGCAAGGCGGCGCGCATGCGCGGCCCTGCCGTCATTTGCAGATGCCATGACCGCAGCAACCCCTTTGAAAATCCTGATGTCGGCCACGGCCCGGGCACGCCTGGGCGATGCGCTGGACGACGCCCTGCAAGGCCGCCCGTGCCAGATCGTGACGTCCACGGACGACCCGGCCACGGCGCCGGGCGGCGTGGACGCGGCTTACTGTTCCCGCGACGTGACCGGCCTGTCGACCAAGCACGACATCAAGCCGCCGCTCGAGTCTTTCTACACCAGCCTGCGGCGCTCGCCCGGCCTGCAATGGGTGCACGTGCACTCGGCCGGGGCGGACCGCCCCATCTTCGCCGAGCTGGCCGACCGTAACGTGCGCACCACCACGTCGCCCGGCGTCAATGCCGATGTGGTGGCGCAGACCGCGCTGGCCGGCCTGTTGATGCTGGCCCGGCATTTTCCGTTGCTGCTGGCGCAGCAGCGCGAACGGCGCTGGGTGTCGCTGGTGGCCACCGGCATGCCCGCCGACCTGGCGGGCCAGACCGCGCTGGTGGCGGGCTGGGGCCCGATCGGGCAGCGCATCGCGGCCTTCCTGCGCCTGCTGGGCCTGACGGTGATCGTGGCGCGCAGCTCGGACAGCCCGGTGGACGACCGCACCGAGACACTGGCGTTCGAGGATATTGCCCGTTGTGCCGGCCGGCTGGACTGGCTGGTCCTGGCCTGCCCGCTGACCGAGCGCACCCGCCGCTGGATCGACGCCGGCGTGCTGGCGGCGCTGAAGCCCACCGCGCGCCTGGTCAACGTCGCCCGCGGCGAGATCGTCGACCAGGCCGCGCTGGTCGACGCCTTGCGGCAGCGCCGCCTGGCCGGCGCCTACCTGGACGTGTTCGAACACGAGCCACTGGATCCGGCGTCCGAGCTGTGGGCGCTGGACAACGTGATCGTCACGCCGCACGCGGCCGGCCATTCGGACGGCAACGAACGGCGTGTCGACCGGATCTTCCTGAATCACTTGCGTGCGTGGTCGGCCGGGCAGGCCGCCCGCGCCTGACCTTTCCCGCGACTTACTGGATACCCCATGGAATTCATCGCTTCCCGGATCAATCGAATCAAGCCTTCCCCCAGTTCGATGGCGGGCCAGCGCGCCCGCGAGCTGTCGGCCGCGGGCCGCGACATCATCGGCCTGACGGCCGGCGAACCCGATTTCGACACGCCCGAGAACGTGTGCGCGGCTGTCGTCAAGGCGATGGCCGAGTCCCGCACCAAGTACACCGACGTGGGCGGCACGCCCGAACTGAAGGCCGCCATCCAGGCCAAGTTCAAGCGCGAGAACGCGCTGGACTTCGCCGGCAACGAGATCATCGTCGGCACCGGTGGCAAGCAGATCATCTTCAACGCGCTGATGAGCACGGTCGAGCCCGGCGTCGAGGTCATCGTGCCCGCGCCGTTCTGGGTGTCGTACCCCGACATCGTGCTGCTGGCCGGCGGCACGCCGGTGCTGGCGCCATGCCCGGCCGACAAGGGCTTCAAGCTGCAGCCCGAGGACCTGGAGCGCGCCATCACGCCGAACACGCGCTGGCTGATCCTGAACGCGCCGAACAACCCCAGCGGGGCGGTGTACAGCCGCGACGAGCTGCTGGGGCTGGCCGAGGTGCTCAAGCGCCATCCGCAGGTGTGGGTCATGACCGACGACATGTACGAGCACGTGCTGTACGACGGCCGCCGGTTCTGCACGATGGCGCAGGTGGCGCCCGAGCTCAAGCCGCGCACGCTGACCGTCAACGGCGTATCCAAGGCGTATGCCATGACCGGATGGCGCATCGGCTACGGCGCCGCGCCGGCCGCGCTGATCAAGGCGATGACCAAGCTGCAGTCGCAGTCCACGTCGAACCCGTCGTCCATCAGCCAGGCCGCCGCCACCGAGGCGCTGAACGGCCCGCAGCATTTCATCGCCGAGCGCTGCGCGATTTTCCAGGACCGCCGCGACCGGGTGGTGGCCGCGCTGAACCGGATTCCCGGCATCAGCTGCCACCTGCCCGAGGGCGCGTTCTATGTGTTTCCGTCGTGCGGGCAGTTGCTGGGCAGGACCACGCCAGCCGGCAAGGTCCTGGCGTCGGACGAGGATTTCATCCTGTACTTGCTCGACGAAGTGAACCTGGCCGTGCTGCAGGGGGCCGCCTACGGGGTGTCGCCTTATTTCCGGATCTCGTTCGCGACCGGCATGGACGTGCTGGAGCGCGGCATCGCGCGCATTGCCCAGGCCGTCGGCCGGCTGCGCTGACGGCGCCGGACCCGCGCCGGGCGCCGTGGCCTGGCGCGGGTCAATTGACATCGGCACACGGCCCGCCGAAACTGTACGCCCACTCGCACGGCGCGCCATGCGCCGCGAAAAAATCCCCACGCACGGGCAGGCTACGGTTTCACGCAATGGCGCGCAACATCCCCCCACTGAATCCCTTGCTGGCCTTCGAGGCCGCTGCCCGGCACGGCAGCTTCTCGCGGGCGGCCGCCGAACTGTCGGTGACGCCGGCGGCCATCAGCCGCCAGGTCAAGATGCTGGAAAACTATTTCGGCACCGAGTTCTTCGACCGCGAGCCGGGCGGGGTGCAGCTGACGCCCGAGGCGCGCGACTACGCCTCGATGCTTTCCCGGGCGTTTCGCCAGATCGCCACCGCCACCGACGATTTCCGGGCCAATCATGCGTCCAGCATCTTGACGATCAGCGGCTACACCACGTTCCTGGTCAAGTGGCTGGTGCCCAAGCTGCCGGCGTTCCAGAAGCAGCATCCGCACATCAAGGTGCGGCTGGTGACTAGTTCGGCGGTGGGCGCGGCCCGCACCGACGCCGACGTGGCCATCCTGTACGGCGAGAAAGACTGGCCCGGCCTGCAGTCCATGCTGCTGTTCAACGACGAGCTGGTGCCGGTCTGCAGCCCGGCGCTGCTGGCCGGCGCGCTGCCCGCGGCGGGCCGGAAGAAGGGCGGGGGCGACGGCCAGCCGGCGGGCGCCGTCGCGCAGATCGCCGGGCTGCCCCTGCTGCAGCTGGAGGCCCGCCGCAACGACTGGCTGGACTGGTTCAAGCTGGCCGGCATGGCGCCGCCCAAGGGTGGCTTCCAGTCGTTCGAAGACCTGGGCGTGGTGCTGGAATCGGCCCGCAGCGGCCTGGGAGTGGCGCTGGTGCAGCGCGCCTATGTGGAAGAAAACCTGGCGCACGGCGACCTGGCGATCGCCGCCCCGGTTACCTTGCGGCGCGGCCGCGGCTACTACGCGCTGGCCGGCGAAGGCAGCGCCGCCAAGGCCAAGGTGAAAGCGTTCTTCGACTGGGTGTCGGCCTACCAGGCGCAACCGCTGGCCGACCATCCCGACGCGCCGGAGGTTAACTAAAAGTTAGCCTCCCCCCGAGATATTGTCGTTTGAGGCAGTTCGGGGGGGCCGATAGACTTTCCTCACATTTTCAGCAATGAGGAAGGCAGCGTGGATCTCCAACTGAACGAACAACGCCGGCTGATGCTCGCCTCGGTCCGGGAACTGGCCCAGAGCGAATTCAAGCACCGCGGGCTCGAATACCTGGACGGCACTTTCCCCTGGGAAAACATCCGCAAGCTGGCCGACCTGGGCGTGCTGGGCATGTCGGTGCCCGAAGAATACGGCGGCCTGGGCCTGCCGGTGTTCGACACCGCCCTGATCCTGGAAGAGATCTCGAAGACCTGCTATGTGACGGCCATGGCGGTGCTGGGCGAGGCCGGCGTGCAGACCCGCGTGATCGCCACCTATGCGCCCCAAGCGATCCGCGAGCGCATCCTGCCCAAGGTCTGCAGCGGCGAATGCATCCTGGCCATCTGCATGACCGAGCCGCACGCCGGCACGGACGTGGCCAACTACAAGACCAACGTCGCCATCAAGGGCGACCGCCTGATCCTGAACGGCACCAAGACGCTGATCAGCCGGGCCCCGGAAGCCGGCATGTTCGTGGTGTTCACCCGCGTCGACGGCCAGCCTGGGCGCGAGGGCATCGGCTGCGTGCTGGTCGAGCCCAGCACGCCCGGGTTCGCGGTGACCGGCACCTACCATACGATGGGCGGCGAGAACCTGCATGAAGTGCAGTTCAACGATTGCGAGCTGCCGCTGGAAAACCTGGTGATCCGCGAGGACGGGTTCCGCAAGCTGCTGACGGCCTTCAACACCCAGCGCTGCTTGAACCCCAGCATCTCGCTGGGCCTGGCCGAAGGGGCGTTCGACGAGACCGTCAAGTACGTGAAGGGCCGCACCATCTTCGGCCAGCCGATCGCCGATTCGCAAGGGGTGCAATGGAAGCTGGCCGACATGTACCGCAGCATCGAGGGCGCGCGCGGCCTGCTGTACAAGGCCTGCTTGTCGGCCAACCCGTTCCCGGACCCGTTCCTGAGCGCCACCGCCAAGATCACCTGCAATGAGGCGGCGATCAACGTCACCAGCGATGCGGTGCAGCTGCACGGCGGATACGGCTTCACCGACGAATACCTGGTGTCGCGCCTGTTCCGCGGCGCGCGCTACGGAACGCTGGGTGGTGGCGCGACCGAAACGCTGAAAGACCTGATCGCCAAGCGGATCCTGAAAGACGGCGATTCGCCCGATGGCATCTTTTCCCTGATCGCGGCGTAGCCGCCGCACCCGACCCGGACCCATGCTTCCCATGCTCAAGTCGACGTTGCCGCAGGTGGCATCCCTGTTTATCGATGGACAATGGGTGTCGTCCGACGCCTCGCGGCGGGCGTTGAACCCGTTCAGCGGCGAGTCGATCGGCCGGGTGTTCGAGTGCCCGCCCGAGTTGCTGGAACTGGCGCTGGACGCCGCCCGGCGGGCCGCCCCGGGCGTGGCCGCCATGCCGGCGCGCGAACGGGCCCGCAAGCTGCGCCAGGCAGCCGACAATGTGCGTGCCCACGCGCAGGAACTGGCGCACGTGATGGCCGTGGAGACCGGCAAGCCGATCCGTGACGGCCGCACCGAGGTGCTGCGCAGCGCCGATACCCTGGACCTGTCGGCCGAGGAAGGCGTGCGGGTCGAGGGCCAGCACATCCCGATGGACAGCAGCGCGATCGGCGCGGGCAAGCTGGGGGTCAGCCTGCGGTTCCCGGTGGGCGTGGTGGCGGCGATCACGCCGTTCAATGCGCCGGTGAACCTGACCGCGCACAAGCTCGGCCCGGCCTGGGCCTCGGGCAATGCCGTGATCCTGAAGCCGTCGCCGCAGTCGGCGCTGACGATCCAGAAGTACGTCGAGGTGCTGCTGGAAGGCGGCATTCCGCCGGAATGGCTGCAACTGGTGCAGGGCGACGAGGCCGCCGCGGCGCTGATCCGCGCGCCGCAGGTGGACTTCATCTCGTTCACCGGGTCCAGCCGGGTGGGCGAACTGATCAAGACGGGCAGCGGCCTGCGGCGCGTGGCCCTGGAACTGGGCGGGGTGGGGCACACCATCGTCGCGCACGATGCCACCCTGGAAGACAGCGCATCGGCCTGCGCCATGAACAGCATGCGCCTGTCCGGGCAAAGCTGCATTTCGGTGCAGAACGTGTGCGTGCATCGCTCGTTGTACGACGCCTTCGTCGAGCGGCTGGCTGCCTCGGTGGCCGGCCTGCGCACCGGCAACCCGCTGGACGACGCCACCGACGTCGGCCCGGTGATCTCGCCGGATTCGGCCACCCGCATCCAGACGCTGGTCGACGATGCGCGCCGCGACGGCGCGCGGCTGCTGTGCGGCGGCACGCACGCCGGGGCGCTGGTGCAACCCACGGTGCTGGCCGACGTGCCGGCGACGTCGCGGGCAGTGCAGCACGAGGTATTCGGCCCGGTGGTCTCGGTCATGCCGTACGACGACCTGGAGGCGGTGTTCCGCCAGATCAACGCCGGCCCGTTCGGCCTGCAGACCGGGATTTTCACGCAGTCCATGGCATCGGCGTTCGCCGCGGTGCGGTCGCTGCGCATGGGCGCCGTCATCGTCAACGGATCCTCGACCTGGCGCTCGGACCAGGCGCCGTACGGCGGGGTGAAGGCCAGCGGCATCGGCCGCGAGGGGCCGCGCTTCGCCATCCGGGAAATGACCGAAGAACGGTTTGTGGTGTTCAACGCATAACCGCCCATCACGGAGAAATCATGTTGTTGCTGGAAGTCGACGGCAAGGCGCTGTTAGCGCGGGCGGGCATTCCCGTACCGCGGGGAATCCTGGACGATGGCGACGCGCCGGTGGCCCTGCCGGGCACGGGCGGCTGGATCGCCAAGGCGCAGGTGCCCGTGGGCGGGCGGGGCAAGGCGGGCGGGGTGCTGCCCGTGCCCACGCCCGAGTCGCTGGAGCCCGTGCGCCGAACGCTGCTGGGCCGCCGTATCAAGGGGTTCGAGACGCGGGAAATCCTGGTCGAGCAGGCCTGCGCGGGCGACGAGCACTATCTGGCGCTGATCCTGGATGCTGCCGCGGGCGGCGCCCGGCTGATCTATTCGCCGTTCGGGGGCGTGGATATCGAATCGCGCGAGGCGGGCAGCGGCGGCTACAACGCCCTGGTGCCGCTCGAGGCGGATGCGCTGGCGACCGCGGTGCACGCCATGGCGGCAACCGCGCCGGCCGGGCATCGCGCGGCCGTCTTGCGCGCCGGCCTGGCGCTGGCCGAACTGTTCCTGGACAAGCAATTGCTGCTGGCCGAAGTCAACCCGCTGTTCGCGCTGGCCGACGGCAGCGTGCTGGCCGGGGATGCCAAGGTCGTGATCGATATGAACACGCTGTCGCAGCAGCCCGACCTGGTGGCCTTGCTGGAAGCCCGCCGGCTGTGTTACCCGGACGGCTGGCGCAAGTATTCGGAAGACTTCGATTTCGTCGAGATCGATCCGCATGGGCAGATCGGCCTGGTGACCACGGGCGCGGGCCTGTCGATGATGCTGATCGACGAGCTGGTGGGCCAGGGGCTGGTGCCCTACAACTTCTGCGACGTGCGCACCGGGCAGATGCGTGGAAGCCCGGCGCGCCTGTTGCGCATCTTCGATTGGCTGCGGGACGCCCGCGACGTCCGCGTGCTGCTGGTGAACGTGTTTGCCGGCATCACCGACCTGGGCGAGTTCGCGCAACTGCTGGTCGATGCGCTGCGCGCCCGGCCGGACTGGAAGGTGCCCGTGGTGGCCCGCCTGGTGGGCAACGGCGAGGCCGCGGCCCGCCGGATCGTCGCTGCCAACGCCGACCTGGGTATCCGCTTCGAGCCCGACCTGGAACGGGCCATCGCGCAAGTGGCGGCCCTGCTGCAAGGGCACGCCGCCGCACAGGAGAAGAACGATGTTGTTTGAGATGGACCGCCGGTCTCCGGTCATCGTCCAGGGCATCACGGGCCGCATGGGCCAGATGCACGCCGCGCTGATGCGGCAGTACGGCACGAATATCGTCGGCGGCACGGGCACGGTCAAGGCGGGCGCTGCCCAGGCCTTCCCGGTGGCCGAGACGTGCGCGGAAATCGTGGCGCGCACGGGCGCCGTCGCCAGCATCGCCATTGTGCCGCCGGCCGCCGTGCTGGAGGCCGTGGGGCAGGCGGTCGAGGCCGGCATCAAGGTGGTCGTGACCGTGGCCGAAGGCATTCCGGTGCACGATGCCGTGAAGATCCGGGCCATGACGCAGGCCGCCGGGGTGACGTGGATCGGTCCGTCGACCCCCGGGTTCTGCGTGCCCGGGGAAATCAAGCTGGGCTTCCTGCCCGATGTGTCGCTGGCGCCGGGCGGGTTCGCCGTGGCGTCCAAGAGCGGCACGTTGTCGTACGAAGTGGGGCGCCGCATGCGGGAATGCGGGCTGGGCCAGAGCATCTGGGTCGGCGTGGGCGGCGACCCGGTAAAGGGAACCCGCTTCGGCGACCTGGCCGAGGGCTTCCTGCGCCACGAGCGCACCCGGGCGGTGGTGCTGATCGGCGAGATCGGCGGCAACGAGGAAGAGGAATTCGCCAGCGTGTGGGAAGGCCTGGGCGGCGACAAGCCGGCCTATGCCCTGATCGCCGGCGCCCAGGCCAAAGAGGGCGTGCCCATGGGGCATGCGGGCGCCCTGGTGATGGGCGACAGCGGCTCGCTGGCGTCGAAGCAGGCCCGCCTGCGGCAGGCCGGCGTGCAGGTGTTCGGCACCATGCAGGCGCTGGTCGACGCCATGGCGCGCGATGCCGCGCCGGTGCCCGGCCGCGCGCACATCAAGTCATGATTACCAGAGAGGACGGCATGAGCCAGTTGAAAGGGTCGGAGATCATCGTCGACCACCTGATCGCAGAGAAAGTCCCGTACCTGTTCGGCCTGTGCGGCCACGGCATCATCGGGCTGATGGACGCGGCGTACGACCGCCGCGACCGCATCAAGACCGTGTCGGTGCACAACGAGCAGATCGCCGGGTTCGCCGCCGATGCGTTCTATCGCGTCCGGCGCCAGGCGGCGGCGACGTTCACGTCGTGCGGGCCGGGGTCGATCAATATCCAGATGGCGATCGCCAACGCGATGTTCGATTCGTCGGCGGTGTTCGCCATTACCGGCAACATCCCCACGCAGCAATTCAACCGCGCGCCCTTCCAGGAACTGGTGCACCACCACCAGGCCGATTTCGTGACGGCCATGCGGCCCTACGTCAAGCGCAGCTTCCAGGCGCCGCGCGCCGACATGCTGCCGGCGCTGATGCGGCAGGCCTATACCGCCATGATGTCGGGGCGCCCGGGGCCGGTGCACCTGGACGTGCCGTTCAACGTGTTCGACGAGACCGCGTCGCCGCAGCCGGGCGCCGCCGATTGGCGCGCCGGCGTCGACTACCGCGTCGCCGCGCCGCGCGAAGGCGTGGCCCGCGCGCTGGAACTGTTGCGGCAGGCGCGCCGCCCGTTGATCCTGGCGGGCCACGGCGCGCTGCTAGGCGGCGCGGGCGAGGCCCTGCTGCGGGCCGCGCGGGCGCTGCAGATCCCGGTTGCGACCACGCCCCAGGGCAAGGGCATCCTGGACGAGGACGAGGCGTTGTACCTGGGGCCCACCGGCCGCGACGGCGGCTACCCCGGCAACCGGGCCGCGCGCGGCTGCGATGTGCTGCTGGCGCTGGGCACGCGGTTCGGCGACCGGGGCACCAGCAGCTGGGCCGAGGGCGTCACCCACAGTGCCGCGACGCGCATCGTGCACGTGGACATCGACCCAGCGGCGCTGGCGCGCAACTTCGACACCGAGCTAGGCCTGGTGGCCGACGTGGCCACTTTCCTGGGACAGTTGACCGAAGCGGCCCAGGCCCATCCGGATGCGGATGCCCAGAGATACCGCGACTGGCATGCCGCCACGCAAAAATGGAAAGCGCTGTGGAACGAGGCGCTGGCCCCGGCCAAGGACAGCGACCAGGCGCCGATCCACCCGGGCCGGGTGGTGGCCGACCTGGCCAGGACCGCGCCCGCCCATGCCGTCGTGCTGTCGGACATCGGCCAGCATCACAGCTGGATGGTGCAGCAATGGCCGGTGCGGCAGCCGGGCCTGTTCCTGCAGTCGGGCGGGTCGGCCACCATGGGCTTTGGTGTGGGCGGAGCGATCGGCGCCCAGTTCGCCGCGCCGGATCGCCCGGTGGTGGCGGTGGTGGGCGACGGCGGCATGCTGATGCACGCCAGCGCCATCGCCACGGCCGTGGAATACCGGCTGCCCATCGTGTGGGTGGTGTGGAACAACTGCGGGTACGTGTCGATCCGGGACCTGCAGAAAGGGTTCTATGGCGCCGGGCGCGAGTTCGGCACGCGCTTTCGCGACGACGGCACCGACGGCGGCCTGCGCAGCACCGACTTCGCCATGCTGGCGCGCAGCATGGGGGCGCAGGGCCATACCGTCGAACGGGCCGGCGACCTGGCGGCGCAATTGCGCGCGGCCATGGCGTCGGGCCAGCCGACCGTGCTGGACGTGCGTGTCGACGCCGATGCCAAGCGGCATACGGCGGGCGCGTGGCACATGCCGCCCCTGGGGGGCGCCACGCCAAGCTTCGACCCCGATCCCCTGATCGCCAGCTGACGCGGCGCAGGCCGCGCCATGCCGCTTGCGCGCCATCGCGGGCGCGAGGAGCCCTGTCGGGCCGGCGGGCGGGGCTGGCGCCCTGGCCGGCAGACATAAAAAACCAAAGGAGACAACCATGGGAATCACCAGAAGACAGTTCGTGCAAGGGTTGGCGTTGACGGCAGCGGGGGCGCCGCTCGTGTCCCTGGCGGCTTATCCGGACCGCCCGGTCACCATCGTGGTGCCGCTGGCCGCCGGCGGCGTGACCGACATCGTGGCGCGGTATGTAGCCAACCAGCTGGGCTCGGTCTGGACCTCGCCCATCGTGGTCGAGAACCGGCCCGGGGCGGGCGGCGGGGTGGGGGCCGAACACGTGGCCAAGGCCAAGCCCGACGGCTATACGCTGATCATGGGCACGGTCAGCTCGCATGCCATCAACGCGTCGCTGTACGACAACCTGCGCTACGACAATATCCGCGATTTCGACCCGATTTCCCTGGTGGCGTCGGGCCCCAACCTGCTGGTGGTGCACCCGAGCGTGCCGGTGTCCACGACGGGCGAACTGATCGCCTACCTGAAGGCGCACCCGGGCCGGCTCAGCTACGGTTCGGCCGGGATCGGCACCTCGACCCACGTGCTGGCCGAGCTGTTCCAGATGAAGACCGGCACCGAGATGACGCACGTGCCCTATAAGGGCAGCAGCGCCATGATGACCGACCTGATCGCCGGCCGCGTGCAGCTGGCGTTCGACAACATGCCCACGGCGCTGGCCCAGGTGCGCGCGGGCACCCTCAAGCCGATTGCCGTCAGCTCGGCCGAGCGCTGGGCCGACGAGCCCAAGATCCCGACCCTGTCGGAGACCATCCCCGGTTTCGTGGCGACGTCGTGGCAGGGGCTGTTCGCGCCGGCGGGCACGCCGCCGCAGGCGCTGGATGCCTTGTCGGCCGAGGTGCAGAAGATACTGAAGTCGCCCGCGGCGGTGGCCCGGTTCCGCGACCTGGGCACCAACGCCGCCGGCATGCCGCGCGCCGAGTTCGCCGAATTCGTGCGCAGCGAAACGCGCCGCTGGGCCGAGGTGGTGAAGGCCTCGGGGGCGAAGGCGGGCTGAACGCATGAAGACTGCGCTGATCGTGGGCGGTTCCGGCCTGGTGGGTGGCCACCTGGTGAAGCAGCTGCAGCGCGAAGGCGGCTGGCGCGTGGTCTCGACCCAGCGCCGGCTGCCGGCGGCGCCGCCGGCCGGCGTGACGCCGCTGGCGCTGGACGTGCGCGACGCGGCATCGGTGGCGCGCGCGTTGGCGGGCCTGGCCGACGTGACGCACGTGTTCTTCCTGGCCCGGGTCTGGGACGAGGGTTATGTGATCGGCCGCGAGCAGAACGTGGCGGCCCTGGCATGCGTGCTGGACGCGATCCAGGACTGGCCCGCGCTGCGCCATATCCAGCTGGTGCACGGCTTGAAGTGGTACGGGTCGGTGGACGGACCTTTCCCGGCGCCGGCGCGCGAGAGCGATCCGCGGCCCGGCAAGGCCCATTTCTATTACGACCAACGCGACCTGCTGGCGCGGCGCCAGCGCGGCCGCGCCTGGCATTGGGCGACGCTGCGGCCGCACTGCGTCAGCGGCGTGGCGGTGGGCAGCCCCAGCAACGTGATGCTGGGCATTGGCGTCTATGCCGCCGTGATGCGGGCGCTGGGGCGTCCGCTGGCGTTTCCGGCCAGCCAGGCCGCGTTCGGCGCGCAGCTGACCTATACCGATGCCGGGCTGTTGGCCCAGGCCATGAGCTGGGCCGCCACCGCGCCCGCCGCGCAGGACGAGGATTTCAACGTCGCCAATGGCGACACGTTTTCCTGGCAGGCCGTATGGCCGGCCATCGCGGCGGCGTTCGGCATGCGCGCGGCGCCGCCCGGGCCGGTCAGCCTGGCCGACGAGATGCCGCGGCATCGCGAGGTGTGGGCGCGCCTGGCCGAAACGCATGGGCTGGCGCAACCGGATATCGCCAAACTGGTAGATTGGCATTTCATGGATGCGACCCTGGCCCTGCAGTGGGACCAGACCATGTCGCTGGACAAGCTGCGCGGCAAGGGGTTCGCCGAGCAGGTCGAGACCAGGGGGATGATATTGGACATCTTGCGCCAGTACGGGCAGCGGCGCGTGCTGCCGGCGGCGGATCCGTCATGAACCGGCTGGCGTTCACGACGATCACGCTGGGGGGCGGCCTGGCCGAGAAGGCGGCCGCCATCCGCCAGGCGGGTTTCGAGGCCACCGAGATCTGGGCCAGGGACCTGTTCGAGCACCTGGAAGGGCCCGAGGTCGCGCTGCGCATCCTGCGCGATGCCGGCCTGGCGGTATCGGCGTTCCAGGCGATCCGCAACCTTGAAGGCCACGCCGGGGACGCCCGCCGGCTGAAGTTCGACATTGCCTGCCGCATGATGGACCTGGCCTGCCTGGCCGGCAGCCCGATCGTGACGCTGGCCGCCAACGTCGACCCGGAAGCCCGCGGCCAGACGGACCTGCTGCTCGAAGACCTGGCCCGCGTCGCCGCGCTGGCGGCCGAGCGGGGGCTGCGCGTGGCCTACGAGCCCATCTGCTGGGCGCCCCACGTGTCGACGTGGCGTCAGGCGCTGGCGCTGATCGCCGCGGTGGACCACCCCGCGCTGGGCCTGCAGCTGGATGTCTTTCATCCCTTGATCCAGGGCGACGTTCCCGATATCGCCGCCATCCCGCCGGACAGGCTGTTCATCGTCGAGCTCAGCGATTTCGTCGCCAGCGACCTGCCGCCGCGCGAGGTCAGCCGTGGCCACCGCCTGTTTCCGGGCGAGGGCGCCGCGCCGCTTGAACCGGTGCTGAGGGGCCTGGCGGCGCAAGGGTATGCCGGCGATATCGTGGTCGAAGTCTTCAACGCCGAGTACGGCCGCCAGCCGCCGGCGGCGGTGGCCGGACGCGGCTGGCAATGCATGCACGAACTGATGTGTCGATTGACTGGATAGAAGGGGCAGGGATGAGTTTCGATTTCGATCCGGCAGGCTGCGCCGCGCGCCGCGACGTCCTGGGCAGCGAGCACGTGGATGCGCTGGCGGCCCAGATGAGCGAGTTCGATCGCGCCTGGAACATGTACGTCACCAATGTCAGCTGGGCGGGCACGTGGGCGCGCGGCATCATCGACCGCCCGACGCTCAGCCTGGTCAGCCTGGCCATGCTGGCCGGCGCGGGGCAGATGGAAGAGTTCGAGCGCCACGTGCGCAATGGGCTGCTGCGCACGGGCGTGCCGTTGCCGCAACTGCGCGAGGTGCTGCTGCACATCGGCCACTATTGCGGCATTCCCACCGGCGCGGCGTGCTTCGCCATCGTGCGCCGCGTGATGCGAGAAGAGGGCATCACGCCCGGCGAGGCCGGCTGGGAAGACGTCGGCACGCCCTATCGCACGGCCCGCGCCAGCACGGACACGTTCTGAGCGTTTGAGGGCTGCCTGCCTGGGTATAGCCAGGTGTCAGACACCCCGAAGGGTGTCTGACACCGTTCGGTGAGCGAGCCAGGTCCTGCACACATTGGTGTCAGACACCCTTCGGGGTGTCTGACACCTCGGAAGCTGGGGAAGATTGCCGTTAAAACGGACGCCCGGCCGGGCGGGCCTACTTCACCGGATGGTCTTGTTCCACTGCTCGATCCAGGCGCCGGCCTTCTTGCCGATCTCTTCGTAAGGCGCCACCAGGATCTGGCTGGTCGGGGTGATCTGGTCCTTGACCTCGGGCGTGTATTCGGCCTTGGTGTTGGACATGGCATAGCGCATCGCCGAACCCCAGCATCCCTGGGCCTGCGGCGAGATCACCGTATTGATGAAGTCGTACGCCAGGGGCGAGCCGTTCTTCACCTTCTGGATGAAGCTGGAGCTGATCGGGGCGCCCGGCTGCGGGTTGTAATAGCGCACGTCGGGGTTGCCCTCGTCGTGGAAAGCCCAGGTGCGGCCGTCCCAGTACATGCCGATATCCACCTGGCGAGTCTTGATGAGGCTCAGGAATTCGTTGACGTCGTTCCAGAACAGCAGGTTGCCGGAATCCCGCATGGCCTTGATCTTCTGCAGCGCCGGGCCGATGTTGTCCAGGTCGTCGTTGGCGTACAGGTGCACGAACAGCCACAGGCCGGTGATGGTCGTGGACGGGTACGAAATGCCCGGCATCGCGGCCACCCAGTCGCCGCGCAGCGTGCCCTCGACGAATTCGTCCCAGGTCTTGGGCGGGTTCTTCACGCGCTTGGTGTCGTAGGCCAGGCCCATGGCGCCGTAGCCGTACAGCGCGCCGTGCCCCTTGGTGACGTCCTTGAATTGCGGCGCCACGTCGGCCAGGTTGGGCACCTGCTCGGCGGTGAACGCATCCACGAGCCCGCGCCGGATGGCTTCATAGCCCACGTCCGTGGTGTTGGTCACCACGTCGATCGGCGGCTTGCCCGGGTTGGCCGCGATCTGGTTGAGCCACTGCGCGGGGGTGCCCAGCACCACGTCCACCTTCTTGCCGGTGCGTTGCTCGAAGGGCTCGATCACGCATTTGCGGTAGTTCTGTTCCCAGATGCCGCCGAATGCCGTCACCGTCAGGTCCGCGGCGCGGCCCAGGCCACTGCCCAACGCCAGCCCTGCTGCGGCTATTCCCAGAATCGCTCGTTTCGCATGCATTCTTATCCCCAAAATCCAGGCCGGGCAGCGCGCCCGACAATCAATATGTTGAAATTTCGTTGGTAGAGTTCACTGTTTCGCGTGACATCGTTCACTCTACCGAACCCAGAATACGAACAATCCGAGCTTGCCGTTATTGGTGTTTCCCCCAGGATAGATCGGCATTTTCCGGGTGGCGGGCCACATCGGACTAGTGGAAATCCTTAGGGCCGATGGCTTGCTTAAATTTCAATTTATTGTAAATTGCTTGGCATCTTTCAATTTTGGCCAGGCTCGCGATCATGACCCCGTCTCCGGTGGAACTTATCCAGATCAGTAAACGATTCGGCGCCGCCCAGGCCCTGAGCCCGCTGGACTTGCGGGTAGAGGGGGGCGAATTGCTGGCCCTGCTCGGCCCGTCGGGGTGCGGCAAGACCACCACCTTGCGGATCCTGGCCGGCTTCGAGACCCCCGACACCGGCAGCGTGCACATCGGCGGCCGCGAGGTGACCGACCTGCCGCCCAATCGTCGCGGCCTGGGCATGGTGTTCCAGAACTACAGTCTGTTCCCGCACATGACCGTCGGCGAGAACATCGCCTTCGGCCTGAAGATGCGCCGCATGAACCGCAGCGACCAGGTCGCGCGGGTGCGGGAAATGCTGGACCTGGTGCGGCTGGCCGGCTATGAAGACCGCCAGATCCACCAACTGTCCGGCGGGCAGCAGCAGCGCATCGCGCTAGCGCGCGCGCTGGTCACCAACCCGGCCGTGCTGTTGCTGGACGAGCCGCTGGGCGCGCTGGACAAGAACCTGCGCGAAGGGATGCAGTTCGAATTGCGCGCCCTGCAGCAGCGCCTGGGCATCACGTCTTTGATGGTGACCCACGACCAGGAAGAGGCCGTCACCATGAGCGACCGGGTGGCGGTCATGTCGCAAGGGCACATCGTGCAGATCGGCGCGCCGCAAGAGGTCTATGCCCGGCCGCTGACCCGTTTCGTGTCCGAGTTCCTGGGCACGGCGAACATTTTCGAAGGCGTGCTGGGGGCCGACAACGACGGCAGCCCGGCGGTGCGGCTGGACATCGCGCCCGACCGGCTGCTGCCGGCGGCCCCCGTGCGCACGCTACCGCAGCGCGGCGCCAAGGTCGCCGTGGCGGTCCGCCCCGAGCGCATCCGCCTGGTGCACGACCGCCAGGCCCTGGATGCGCAGGTCAGCGCGGTGATCTTCCGCGGCAGCCACTATGCCTACGAAATGGCTGTGCGCGGCCGCGCCGAACCGGTCTTCGTGTATCACCAGGACCACACCCCGGTGGCGCAGGTGGGCGATAACGTCGGCCTGAGCTGGGACGCCGAGTCGGCCGTCATCCTGAGCGAGGCGGCCGCATGATGGCGCAGGATTCCACCTTGCCGGCCAAGGGGGCGGCGCCGCGCGCGGCCCGCCGCAAGCCCTATGTATTGATCCGGCCGGTCTGGGCGCTGCCGGCCGTGCTGTTCCTGGCCGTCTTCTTCGTGCTGCCGCTGGTCCACAATTTCCTGCGCGGCTTCGGCGGCGACGCCAGCGGCCAGAGCCCCTGGTTCTACTACGCCAAGCTCTTCACCGACACCTATTACCTGGGCATCCTGGGCGAGACCCTGCGCGTCAGCCTGGTGGTGACCGTGGCCTGCCTGCTGCTGGGTTATCCGGTGGCTTATTTCATGGTGCGCCACGCCGGCAAATGGAATGCGCTGATCCTGTTCTGCCTGATCACGCCGCTGCTGACGTCGGTCATCATGCGCACGTTCGGCTGGCAGGTGCTGCTGTCGCGAACCGGCCTGCTGAGCCAGTGGCTGCTGTCGATGGGCCTGATCGACCGTCCGGTCGACCTGGCGCGCCAGCCCATCGCCGTCTACATCGGCCTGGTCCATGTGCTGATTCCGTTCATGGTGCTGTCCATCGCGGCGGTGCTGCGCGGCATCGACGAGCGCCTGGAAGAATCTGCACGCGCCCTGGGCGCGACCAAGTTGGGCGCGTTCCTGCGCATCACGCTGCCGCTCAGCCTGGATGGCGTGGCCACGGGATGCATCCTGGTCTTCGTGCTGACCAACGGCAGTTTCGTCACCATGCTGCTGCTGGGCGGCGGGCGCGTGGTGACGCTGCCGCTCTTGATCTACCAGCAGTTCAACCTGACGCAGGACACGCTGTTCGCCAGCGCCATGGGCAATGTGCTGCTGGTGGCGGCCCTGGTGTGCCTGGTGCTGCAGGTTCGATTCATCCGCCGCAAAGGAGTCAAGGCATGAGCCGGGGCCGCCGCACGTCGCTGGAAAAACTGGCGCTGGGCATCTATGTCGCGATGTTCGTGTTGTTCATCATGGGGCCGATCGTGCTGGTCGTGGTGGTGTCGTTCACCTCGGCCTCGTTCATCGCCTTTCCGATAGAGGGCTATTCGCTGCGCTGGTATCACCGCATCATCGAATACCGGCCGTTCCTCGATTCGCTGTTGGTCAGCATGAAACTGGCCGCTGTCTCGGCCGTGCTGGGCGTGCTGGTCGGCGTGCCGGGGGCGCTGGCGCTGGCGCGTTCCCGCAGCCGGCTGGCCTCGACGCTGTCGACCTTCCTGCTGGCGCCGATCTCGATCCCGGCGGTGGTGCTGGGGTTCTCGCTGCTGTATTACCTGTCGGCGCTGATCCAGGGCATTTCATTCCTGTCGCTGGTGATCGCGCATACCGTACTGGCTATCCCCTATATCACGCGGACGGTGCTGGCGGTGTATCGTTCCATGTCGCCAGACCTGGAAGAGGCCGCCGCCGTGCTGGGCGGCAATCGTTGGCAGGTCTTGCGCCACGTGACTTTGCCGCAGGTGAAACCGGGCATTTTCGCCGGGGCCGTGTTCGCCATCCTGACGTCGCTGGACAACCTGCCGATATCGTTCTTCTTCGGCACCGCTACGACGAACACGCTGCCGGTGGTGATGCTCAGCTACATGCAGAACCAGTTCGACCCGTCGATCGCGGCCATCAGCACGGTACAGATGATGATTTCGGTGCTGGTGCTGCTGCTGGTCAACCGCTATTACGGCATTGCCAAACTCAATGCCGCGTGAGTGTCCGGGGCCGGCGCAAGCCGCCGGCCTTGGCGTCAGGTCCCATCCGAAGCAATGCCGTCACACAATAATTTCATGGTAACCAAGACCTCTACCCGTATTCCCGATCCGATCGATGCCGCGCCGGCCCATGGCACCGTGGGCAGCCGGCTGCGGCGCATCCGCCGCGACCTGAACCTGTCGCTCAAGACGCTGGCCGAGCTGGCCGATGTCTCGGTGGGCATGATCAGCCAGATCGAGCGCGACCAGGCCAATCCGTCTATCCGCGTGCTGGAGAAGCTGCGCACGGCGTTGCACGTGCCGCTGTCGACGCTGCTGGAAGGCGAAGGGACGACGGCGGCCACGGCCGCGGGGCAGGCGCCGCCGCCCGTGCCCGAATTCGTGCGCCGGGTCGACCAGCGGCCGAAGTTCCGCGTCGGCCCCAACGGCCTGCTCAAAGAATTGCTGTCACCGCCGGGCGATCACGACCTGCAGTTCATGATCATCCTGATCCCGCCGCATTCGCGCTCGGAAGAAGTGTTGCTGGGCGAAGGGGAAAAAGCGGGTATGGTGCTGGAAGGCACGATTTCGCTGGTGCTGGCCAATCGCGAGGCGATTCTCAACGAAGGCGACAGCTTCCAGTTTTCCAGCGCGATTCCGCACGGGGTGTCCAACCCCACGGACCAGCCCGCCCGCCTGCTCTGGATCATGAACACCGAGCGGCCGGTCATCCATCTTTGAGCGCCGCCCGCCTTCAGGCGGCCTCGAAATCGACCAGCACGCTCTTGTAGCGCAGGCTGGCTTCCAGGGCCTGACGGCCCAGGTCCTTGCCGATGCCCGAGCCCTTGAAGCCGCCGGTCGGGATGATCATGTCGCCGCTGCGGCCATAGCGGTTGATCCAGATGGTGCCGGCCTCGATCCGGCGCGCGGCGCGCAGCGCCTGGCCGATGTCGCGGCTGTACACGCCGGCCGCCAGGCCGTAGACGGGGTGATCCGCCAGCGCCAGGCCTTCCTCTTCGGTGTCGAATGTCTGCACGGTCAGCACGGGGCCGAAGATTTCTTCGCGCAGGGCGGCCATGCCGGGACTGACGCGATCGATCACCGTCGGGCGGTAGAAGCATTCCGAGCCGGCATAGAAGCCGCCGCCGGCGCGCAGGCGGGCGCCGGCATCCAGGGTCTCGCGCACCAGGCGGTCGATGCGCGCGGCCTGCGGTTGGCTGATGATGGGCGAATAGGCCGTGGCCGCGTGCCACATGGGGCCGGGCCGGATGTGTTCGATCTCGGCCACGATGGCCTCGCACAGCGAGTCGGCCAGCGACCGGTGCACGATCAGGCGGGTGCCCGCCACGCAGGCCTGCCCCGCATTGGCGGTGAAGCCGCGCGCCACGCATTGCGCCACGTGGCCAAGATCGGCGACGTCGGCAAATACCAGCTGGGGGCTCTTGCCCCCCAGCTCCAGGGTCATGGGGCGCACGCCGTGGCGGCCGGTTTCGCTCATGATGGCGCCGCCCGTGCGGGTCGAGCCGGTGAAGGATATCTTGGCGACGCCGGGATGCCGGACCAGCGCGCTGCCCGTGACCGGGCCGCCGCCGTTGACCACGTTGAAGATGCCGGGCGGCACGCCGGCCTCGACGGCCAGTTCGGCCAGCCGCAGCGTGGAATAGGGCGTCATCTCGGACGGCTTCAGGACCACGGCATTGCCGGCGGCCAGGGCCGGCCCGCATTTCCACGAGGCCATCGACAACGGGAAATTCCAGGGGGCGATCGCGCCGACCACGCCATACGGCTCGGGCACGATCAGGCCCAGGCTGTCGCGCCGGGTCGGCACGGCATCGCCGCCGACTTTGTCGGCCAGTTCGGCGAAGAAGCGGATGGCCTCGGCGGTAAAGGGCACGTCGCCGTGCACCGCTTCGCTGACTGGGCGCGTCGAGGCGGCCGCCTCCAGCTGGCCCAGTTCCAGGGCGTGCGTATCGATCAGGTCTGCCCAGCGCGACAGGGCGCGGGCGCGTTCGCGCGGCGGGCACGTCGCCCAGCCGCTGTCCTGCCAGGCTTGCCGGGCATTGCGCACAGCCTGGTCCACCACGGTCTCGTCGGCTTCGGCGATCGTTCCCAGGGGCTGGTTGTCGCAAGGCCGCCGCACCGGGATATGGCCGGCGGCCTGGCCGACGTGGCTGCCGCCGATGAAATGGCCGTCGGGCAGGGCCAGGCGGGCGGGGTCGAAATCCAGTGTCCGGGTCATGCTGCTTCCGTGGTGGCGGCCAGGGCCAGGGCGGGGTACTTCCGGGCCAGTTCGCCGAAAATGCGGTCCATCTGGCCGGGGGCGTCCGCATGGCGGCCTTCCGCGACGGCATCGAACACCTTGCGCTTGAGGAAATGGCGCCAGGCCAGGGGCGCGCTGGCCAGGAAGGCCGTCAGCTCGGCATACCGGTCGCGGGTCCAGACGGCTTCGAAGGCACGGCGCGCCTGGCCGTGGTCGAAGTGCGTCGCGGCGCCCGCCTGCGCGGCCAGCTGCTTGCGCAGCGCCTGGGTGGCCTGGCCGTCGACCGCATCGCCGTCGATGACCACGCCGTAGGCGTCGCGGGCGGCCTGCGTCGAGACCAGCTCGCAGCGCACATCCTGCAGGACGCGTTGCGGGTCGCGTTCCAGCGGGCTGCCGTAGCCGCCCGCGCCGGGCCCGATGACGCGGATGACGTCGCCCGGGTCGCAGGCCACGACGTCGATGTTGCCCAGCTCGACGCTGGCGTCGGTGTCCGGGTTCTTCGTGAAGCGCGAGACGATGCCGGCGTGGCCGCCCAGCACGCCCCACGAGGCAAAGCGCGAGCGGTTGCGGTTGCGCGCCGTCACCACGGTGTTGGGCGATGCCACGCGGAATTCCATGACGGTCGACATGCCGCCGCGGAACTTGCCCGCGCCGCCGGAGTCCGGCCAGAGGCCGTAGCGCAGGAAGTGGATGGGCACTTCCGATTCCGTGATCTCGATGGGGGTGTTCTTCAGGAACGCCGAGGCGCCGCCGCAGCCCTCGGGCCCGTCGGACACGGGCGTGGCGCCCCCGCCGCCGCCGACCGGGCCGATGGACGCCATGACGGTGCGGTCTTCGTGATCCGAGGTCTTGACGTTCATGATGGCGTTGCCGCCGGGCGCCGACACCGGCATGCGGTCGGGCAGGGCCTGCGAGAATGCGCCGAACGTGACGATCTGGGTAATCATGCAGGTCAGCGACCGCATGCCCACGGCGGCCGGCGCTTCGCAATTGACGACCGAGCCGCGCGGCAGGATGGCGCGCGCCACGCGCAGCGTGCCGGCATTGAGCCACAGCCGCGGGTCCAGCGTCACCAGCACGTACGTCAGCCCGACCAGCGCCAGCGGATGGCGCTCGCGCCCGCCGGTGGGCATGTTCAGCGACGAGGCCAGTTGCGGGTCGCTGCCGCTGTAGTCCAGTTCGACTTCGTCGCCGCGCACGCGCAGCGTCAGCGCCACGCGGCAGGGGTAGCCGCCGTCGCCGTCTTCGTCGGCATAGTCGGCGAAGAAGTACTCGCCGTCGGGAATATCGCGGATGATGTTGCGGGCCTGGTTCTCGGCGTAGTCCAGGATCGCCAGGGCGCCTTCCTTGAAGGCGTCGAAGCCGAAGCGGTCGATGATCTCTTTGATCTTGCGTTCGCCGATGTTCACCGAGGCGATCTGGGCATTGAAATCGCCCCAGTTCTGTTCCGGCGCGCGCACGTTCAGGCGCATGATCGCGGCGACCTCTTCGTTCAGGCGGCCGGCGCGGATGATCTTCAACGGGGGCACGCGGATGCCTTCTTGCACGATCTCGTTGAGCGAACGCGACAGCGAGGCGGGCACCGCGCCGCCGACATCGGTATTGTGGATATGGCCGACCACGAAGCAGGCCAGCTTGCCCTCGTAGAAGACCGGCTTCCAGATGTGCAGGTCGGGCGAGTGCGTGGCGACGTTGCCGCTGTACGAGTCATTGGTGATGCAGATGTCGCCTTCTTCGTAGTGCTCGATCATGCGCAGGACCGGGCCGTAGTCGATGCCGCTGTACCACGGCGCGCCGTAGCTGCGCGGGTTGGCGAACGCCATGCCGGTATCGGTGACGACGGCGCACGAGAAATCCTCGGTCTCTTTGACGAAGGTGGAGTGCGCCGTGCGCATCAGGGTATAGGCCATGGCGTCGGCGGCGGCCGAGCAATAGTTGGCCAGCACCTGGAGATTGCGGCGATCGATAGCCATTGCGGTTGTCCTCGCGGAATCAGGCGGAAAGAACAGAGATGACGAGATTGCCGTAGCCGTCCACCTCGACGGCCATGTCCGGCAGCACGCAGGTGGTGCAGTCGGCCTGCGCGATGATCGCAGGGCCCGCGAAGCGGTGCCCGGCCAGCAGATCGCCGCGGTGGTAGACCGGCATGTCGCGCCACGCGCCGTCGGCGTAGACCCGGGCCGATCCGCGCGGCGCGGCGGGCGCCGCGGCCGGCGGCAGCGGCAGCAACTGCGGCTTGGGCGTGGCGCCGGCGATCACCAGGCGCAGGTTGATGAGCTGGACGCCGGTATCCGGGTCGCTATGGCCGAACAGGCGTTCGTGCTGTGCATGGAAGGCGTGGGCGATGCGGTCGAGGTCGCCCTGGCGCACCCAGTCGGATTCGATCGGCGTATCGATCTCGTAAGACTGGCCGCGGTAGCGTATGTCGGCCGAGCAGCTGATGCGGCAGGCGCCATCGAAACCCTGGTCGTCGCGCAGCCAGGCGCGCGCCCGTTCCTCCAGGTCGTCCAGCGCTTCGCGCAGCGCCGGCAGCGTGGCGGGCGCAAGGTCCTGGTAGATGGTACGGATGAAATCGTTCTTCAGGTCGGCGATCAGCCCGCCCAGCGCGCTGAGCACGCCGGGCGTGGGCGGCACCACCACGCCCTTGACGTTCAGTTCGCGCGCCAGGAAGCAGGCCATCATGGGGCCGGCGCCGCCGAACGCCAGGAAATAGAATTCGCGCGGGTCGATGCCGAAGCGCGAGACCAGCCCGCTGGTATCGGCGTACATGCCAGAAACCGCGATGCGGATGATGTCTTCGGCAGTTTCCTCGACGCTGGTGCCGAATTGCCCGGCGATGTCGCCGATGGCCGCGCGGGCCTTGTCCACCTGGACCTGCACGGCGTTGTAGCCCAGGTCGCTGTGGCCGATCCAGCCGCAGGCCGCGAAGGCGTCGGTGACGGCGGGCCGCGTGCCGCCCTTGCCGAAGCAGGCGGGCCCGGGGCTGGAGCCGGCGCTTTCGGGGCCGACCTTCAGCATGCCCAGCTCGTCGACCCAGGCGATCGAGCCGCCGCCCTGGCCGATGGAGGTGACCGAAATGGACGGGATGTGGATCTGGAATTCGCCGATGACTTCGCCGCTGCCGTATTCGGCCTGGCCGTCGATGATGACGGCCACGTCGGCGCTGGTGCCGCCGATGTCCAGGCTCATGATCTTGGGCAGGCCCATGGACTGGGCCAGGAAGCCGGCGCCGATCACGCCCGAGGCGGTGCCCGACAGGATCATCTGCACGCATTCGGACTTGGCCTGCGCCACGCCCATGACGCCGCCGTTGGACTTGGTGATGTGGGGCGAGGCCGGCACGCCCAGCCCGGCCAGCGCGTCTTCGAAGGCGGTCAGGTAGTGCGCCACCTTGGGCTGCACGTAGCCGCTGATGCACGCTGTCACGGTGCGTTCGTATTCGCGGATGATGGGCCAGATCTCGCTGGCGCTGCATACCGGCAGGCCGGGTTCCCATTCGGCGATCATGGCCTTGGCGGCCTGCTCGTTGGCCGGGTTGCGGTAGGCGTGCAGGAATGCCAGCACGATGCTGTCGCAGCCCGCCCTGCGCGCTTCGGCCACGGCGTGCCGCAGGCTGGCCGGATCCACCGGCGACAGGACATTGCCGCGCGCATCGACCCGCTCGTCCACGGCGAACACGCGGTCGCGCGGCACCAGCGGCGCCGGCCGGCGCGCGTACAGGTTGTGGAAATTGGGCATTTTCAGGCGCGCCATCTCCAGCACGTCCTCGAAATTGCGCGTGGCCAGCAGCGCCAGCCGGGCGCCGGACCGCTGGATCACGGTATTGACGCCGACCGTGGTGCCGTGGGTGAAATAGCTGATCTGCCCGGGTTCGATGCTGTCGCGTTCGGCCAGGATGCCCAGGCCCTTGATGACCTCGGCGCCGGGCTGGTCGGGCCGGGACAGCACTTTCAATGTGCGGATGGTGTTGTCCGCCACGTTCAGGACGGCGAAGTCCGTAAACGAGCCCCCGATGTCCACTCCAACTCGATAAGTCATGACCATGGTCCCGATTGAAAAAGTGCGGTCAAAGTATTCATGATATTGAAATTTCAGTCAACGAAATCCCGCTCTTCTTGGTATAAGGGTGTTCCCTAAATGAAATTTTTGCCTTGAAAGACCAATATATTGAAAATTCCAGAAGAGAAATTTCCCAGCCCGAGGTTCGAACGATGACTCCGCGATTTCGCCGCCTGGCCGAGACAGGGCGCCCGGCCGTGCGTTTTTCCATCGATGGCCAGGCCGCCCAGGCGATGCAGGGCGACACCTTGCTGGTGGCCATGCTGTGCAATACCGGCGCTGTGCGATGCGCCGAATTCGGCGGCGAGCGGCGCGCCGGCTTCTGCCTGATGGGCGCCTGCCAGGATTGCGGCGTCTGGACGCCCCAGGGCGAGCGCCTGCGCGCCTGCACGACTTACGTATCGGAGGGGCTGGAGGTCTTGACCGCCATGCCGGAATTGCTATGAGCACGCCCCGTATTGCCATCGTGGGCGCCGGCCCGGCCGGCGTGCGTTGCGCCGAAGTGCTGGTCGCCGCCGGCCTGCGCCCGGTGTTGGTCGACGAAGGGATGCGCGACGGCGGCCAGATCTACCGCCGCCAGCCCGACGGCTTCGGGCGCGGCTACGAGGCCCTGTACGGCACCGAGGCCACGCGGGCCCGCGCCGTGCACCAGACCTTCGACCGCCTGCGCGCGCAGATCGACTACCGCCCGCAGACCCTGGCCTGGAATGCCGCCGACCGCCAGCTGCACCTGGTGCGCGAGGGCCTGAGCCACAGCCTGCCATACGATGCCGTGGTGGTGTGCAGCGGCGCCACCGATCGGCTGATGCCGCTGGCCGGGTGGCAACGGGCCGGCTGCTATTCGCTGGGGGCCGCACAGATCGCCTTGAAGGCGCAGGCGTGCGCCATCGGCGCGAAAGTGGCGTTCCTGGGCACCGGGCCCCTGCTGTACCTGGTGGCGGCCCAGTATGCCAAGGCCGGCGCCCAGGTGGCGGCCGTCGTCGATACCGCGCGGCGCGGCGATGGCCTGAAGGCCCTGCCGCAACTCTGTGCGCGGCCCGGCGTGCTGCGCAAGGGGCTGGCGCTGATGGCCTACCTGCGACGCTCCGGCGTTCCCCTGTTCAAGGGGGCCACGCCCCTGGCGATCGACGGCGCGGATGAAGATGGCGTGTCGGGGCTGCGTTTCCGCGATGCCTCGGGCCGCGAACGCCGCGTCGACTGCGATGCCGTCGCCATGGGCTACCACCTGCGCGCCGAGACGCAACTGGCCGACTTGCTACGCTGCGAATTCCGTTTCGATGCCGAGAGCCGGCAATGGTTGCCCGGTATCGACCCATGGGGCCGCGCGTCGGAGCCCGGCGTCTACCTGGCCGGCGATGGCGTGCGCCTGCAGGGCGCCGACGGGGCCGAGGCATCCGGGGCGCTGGCGGGCCTGGCCGTGCTGCACGACCTGGGCCTGCCGGTGGATGCGTCGCAGGCTCGCGGGCTGCTGCGCGTGCTGGCGCGCATGGAGCGCTTTCGCGTGGGCATCGCCCGGGCGTTTCCGTGGCCCTGGCAGCAGGCTGCCGGCCTGCCCGACGAGACGATGGTCTGCCGCTGCGAGGGCGTGACGGCCCAAGAGCTGCGGCGCGTGGTCCTGGACGAAGGCGCGCGCGAGGCCAACCGCGCCAAGGCTTTCAGCCGCGTCGGCATGGGGCGCTGCCAGGGACGCTATTGCGGCCTGGCGGGCGCCGAGATCGTCGCGGCCGCGTCGCAGGCCGATATCCGGCAAGTGGGACGGCTGCGCGCGCAAGCGCCCGTCAAGCCCTTGCCCGCAACTACCCGGCAGGCTACCCATGACACCCAATGATTCCGATGTACTGATCGTCGGCGGCGGCCTGATGGGCGCGACCACGGCCTTCTTCCTGCGCCGCCGCGGGCAGGCGGTCACGCTGCTGGAACGGGGCCTGGTCGGCCAGCAGGCCAGCGGCACCAATTTCGGCAACGTGCGCCGGCAGGGGCGTTTCCTGCCGCAGCTGCCGCTGGCCAACCGGTCGCGCGACATCTGGGGCCGGCTGCCGGAACTGATCGGCCACGACGTCGAGTTCCTGCCGACCGGGCATATCCGGGTCTGCTACAGCGAGGCGCAGGCCGACCGGCTGGAAGCCTATGCGCGCGACGCGCGCCCCTACGGCCTGGCGCTGGAAATGCTGCGCGGCGAGGCCATGCGGGCGAAGTTCCCGTACCTGGGCCCGGAGATCCGGGCGGTGTCCTGGGCGCCGCACGACGGGCACGCCAACCCGCGCCTGGCCGCGCCCGCCTTCGCGCGGGCGGCGGCGCGCGAGGGCGCCCGGATCGTCGAAGACACCGAGGTCGTGCGCGTCGAGAAAACCGCGGGACGCTTCGTGGCCACGTGCGCCGACGGCAGCACCTACCGGGCGGCCGTCTTGCTGATTACGGCCGGCGCCTGGGGCAGCCAGCTTTCCGAGCAGTTCGGCGAACCGGTGCCGATGTCGGTGCACGGCCCGCAGATGGCCGTGACCGAACCCGTGCCCTATTGCCTGGTTCCGGTGGTGGGCGCCTCGTCCGACTCGATCGAAGAGATCTTCTATTTCCGGCAGGTCAAGCGCGGCAACATCGTCATGGGCGGGTGCGCGCGCGGCCCGGCCTATCCGGACCTGCGGCGGGCCTACGTGCTGCCAGGCAGCCCCCTGAAGCAGTTCGTGCAGCTGGAACGGATCATTCCCGCCCTGCGGCGCCTGAGTATCATCCGGGTATGGAGCGGCATCGAAGGCTACATGGCCGACGACGTCCCCATCATGGGGCCCAGCGCCAAGGTCGAAGGCTTGTTCTACGCCTTTGGTTTCTGCGGCCATGGTTTTCAACTGGGGCCCGGGGTGGGCGACACCATGGCGGAACTGATCGACACGGGGCGCACCGGCGTGCCGATCGATCCTTTCCTGATCGGTCGCTTCGCCTGACGGGGCGCCGGCCCGGACAGGTGCGCAAGGCATGAACAGATGGCTGGCTTTTCCCGTGGCGGCATGGATGGCGATAGCCGCCGTGCCCGCCGCGGCGCAAGACTACGACCGCCATGGGCACGCGCTGGTGCAGGACGGACAGGGCTGGCTGTACGTCGATCGCAGCGGGCGCCCGGTACTGCGCCCCTACCTTTTCGACAACGGCCCGGACTATTTCGAGGAAGGCCTGGCGCGGTTCGTGGACAAGGGCAAGATCGGTTTCCACGACGAAGCGTTGAACATCGTCATTCCCGCGCAGTACGACTTCGCTTTCCCGTTCCAGGGCGGCGTGGCCAAGGTGGGCACGCATTGCGCCACCCGCTGGCACGGCGAGCATTCGTCCGTGTATTGCCGCAAATGGGACCACGTGCGCAAGCCGTAGCGCAAGCGCCCGGCCGGCCCGGGCGATAGACAGGTGGCTGTTATCCAGACAGCGGCATAATCCGGGCTTGCCCAACCGACTGGCGGGCCGGGCGCATGCCTGCCCGGCCCGCCGCCTTGCCCGCCACGCCATCATGCCGCCCGATCGCACCGAAGCCGCGCCCGCCCCGACCGCCTGGCGCCTGTTCCTGATTTTCTCCCGCATCGGCCTGACCAGCTTCGGCGGCGGGCTCAGCGGCTGGCTGTACCGCGAGTTCGTCCAGGACCGCCACTGGATGAGCGAAGAGGAATTCCTGAATGGCCTGGCGCTGTCGCAGGCGCTGCCGGGCGTGAACGTGAAGAACATGGCCATCTGGATCGGCTACCGCCTGGCCGGCGCGCGCGGCGCGGTCGCGGGATTCATGGGGATCATCGTGCCGCCCGCCATCTTCATCGTGTTGCTGGCGGCCCTGTTCGCCGCGTTCACCGACTACCCCCTGACCAACATCGCCCTGGCGGGCGCCGCCGCCGCGGCGATCGGCCTGTCGGCCAGCATGGCCATCGCCGCGGCGCGCCGCGTGCCGCGCCGGCTGATGCCGCTGGTGTTCATGGCAACCACCTTCGTCGCCGTCGGCGTGCTGGAATGGCCGCTGGTGTGGGTGGTGCTGGTGCAGGGCGTGCTGAGCGTCGCCATCGAATACCGCCGCCTGGCGGATGCCGGAGCCTGACATGGGCAGCGCGCTCTGGGGCCTATGGGCCGTCTTCGCCCCGCTGTCGCTGGTGACCATCGGCGGCGGGCAGGCCACCGTGGCCGAGATCCATCGGCAGGTCGTCGATGTGCATCACTGGATGTCGGCGCAGGAATTCATGAACGCCTTCGCCATCGCGCGCCTGTCGCCGGGGCCGGGCTCGCTGCTGGTCACGCTGATCGGCTGGAAGGTCAGCGGGTTCTGGGGGGCGGTGGTGGCGACCCTGGCGATCTTCGCGCCGACGGCCTTCCTGATCTACGGGGTGGCCTACCTGTGGCGGCGCCATCATGGCGCGCGCTGGCAACTGGCCTTGGAAGCGGGGCTGCGGCCCATCGCGGCGGGCATGATCCTGGCCGCGGTCTACGTGTTGTTCATGGCGCTGGAAGGGGGCTGGTGGGCGCGCGCCATCGCCGTGGTCGCCACCGCGTTGATGATGGGCACGCGGCTCAATCCGCTGCTGCTGATCGGCGGCGGCGCGGCGTTGCTGAGCGCATTGCGGGTGGCGGGCTGGATGCCCTGACGGGTGCAGGGGGGAGCGGGCCTTCCATCAGGGAAGGCCCAGCCCTTCGGAACGCCTGACGGGCGCAGGCGGGCAGGGGAATTCGCCACTCGCGGACAACGGAGGGAAAGCCGCGTGGACGGACAGGCGCCCGCTGCGCCTGCCGGACGATCAGAACCGGTGGCGGATGCCCACGGCCATGGCCGTGTTCTTCACGTCTTCCTGGAAAGCGAAGTTGTCGCCGTAGGCCCCGTAGGCATACAGGTTGGTGCGCTTGCTCAGGTCGTAGGTGACGCCCAGCGCGAAGACATTGAACGCCTCGTCGCCGCCGGTGAGCTTGTCGTTCTTCGGATCGGCGCGCTGCCAGGCGCCGAACAGCTTGGTGCTGCCCAGCGGCACGGTCACGCCCAGCATCATCGAATCGACGCGCGCGCCTTCCACCACGCGCAGGCTGCCCAGCGACTTGAAGCCGGCAGGGCTGGTGCCCATGCTGGCGCCGGAGAACCAGCCGTCATAGGTCTGGCCCCAGGCCGCGTGCACCTTCACGACTTCGAAGTCGTAGGCGGCGCCGACGATGTATTCCTGCAGGCTGGTGTCCTGCTCGTCGGACACGGCGTTGGTCGGGTTCAGGCGGTCGTAGGTGACGGCCACGTTCAACGGGCCGTTCTTGTAGCGCGCGCCCACCGTGATCACGCGGTTGTTGTCGCCGGTGGCGAAGTTGCCGTCTTTCTCGTCGTCGGCGTTGAACGAGTAGCCCACGCCGAAGCTGAAGCCCGAGAAGCTGGGCGATTGGTACATCGCCATGTTGTCCAGGCGCAACGACTTGGCCGAGCCGAACGCGGTGCCGATGCCGGCGATGCCGTAGTCGGTGCCGAACGGGCTGATGTCGCCGATGTACTTCGAGGCCATGTTGGTCTGGCGCCCGAGTTCCAGCTTGCCCCAGGCATCGCTGGCCAGGCCGACGGTGGCCTGGCGGCCGAACAGGCGGCCGCCTTGCGTGGAACCGCCGTTTTCGCTGTCGAAGCCCGATTCCAGGGTGAAGATGGCCTTCAGCCCGTCGCCCAGGTCTTCGGTGCCCTTCAGGCCCCAGCGCGAACCGCCGCTGACGCCGGTGGTGGCGCCGACGCGGCTTTGCTTGAAGCCGTCGGGGCCCTTGACCTGTTCATAGCCGATGCCCGAGTCGATCAGGCCGTACAGCGTGACGGTCGTGTCGGCCGCGTGCGCGGCGCCGGCGAATCCCGTTGCCAGCGCGGCAGCGAGCAGGGTTTTCTTCATGTGATGCTCCTGTGTTTCCCATGTGGCGTCCGACATCGCGGCCCGGCAATCCCGGCCTCGGTATCGGCGTGCCACGCAGTCTAGGGGGCGGACATGTTTGGAAATATTGCGGAGCGGGTGAAAACAGTTTCCCGCCAGCGGGACAGTCGGCCCGCCGGGCTGTCATGGCGATCTGGTATGACGCGGGAAGGCAGTAGCTTGCACCGTCGCGCTGCGCTAGTATGGGCAAGCCCTTCGCCCGCCGCGTTCGCCGCCGGGCACCGTGGTTCTGCACGGCCGTTTCCTGTCTGCCTACCAAGGAGCCCTCATGGCCAGCCTGACGATCAATGGCAAATCCCAAGATATCGACGCCCCCGACGACATGCCCCTGCTGTGGGTCATTCGCGACCGCCTGGGCATGACCGGCACCAAGTTCGGATGCGGCATGGCCATGTGCGGCGCCTGTACGGTGCACCTGGACGGGCAGCCGATCCGTTCCTGTATCACGCCGGTCTCTGCCGCGGCCGGCAAGCGGGTCACCACCATCGAAGCCGTCGGCGAAGACGACGTGGGCCGGGCCGTGCAGCAGGCCTGGACCGAGATCGGCGTGCCGCAATGCGGCTACTGCCAGTCGGGCCAGATCATGTCGGCCACCGCGCTCATCAAGAACAACCCCGCGCCCACCGACGATGACATCGACGCGGCCATGAGCGGCAACATCTGCCGCTGCGGCACGTATCCCCGCATCCGCGCCGCCATCAAGCAGGTTGCCGGCAAGGGGGTGGCCAAATGATCGACTTCGCTTCCCTGACGCAAGGGCTTCCCGCGGGTGCCCCCGCTTCGCCCAACCGCCGCGACTGGCTGAAGACGGCCGGCGCGCTGGCCGGGCTGGCGCTGGTCGTGGGGCCGGCCGGCATCGTGCGCGCCGCCGAGGCCGGCAAGCAGTACGGCGCCGACGGCATGCCGCACGGCACGGTCGACGATCCGCTGGTGTTCGTGTCGATCGGCGCCGACGGCATCGTGACCATCATGGCGCACCGTGCCGAGATGGGCACGGGCGTGCGCACTGGCCTGCCCATGGTGGTGGCCGACGAGCTCGAGGCCGACTGGAGCCAGGTGCGCGTCGTCCAGGCCCCCGGAGACGAGCCCCGCTACGGCAACCAGGACACCGACGGGTCGCGCAGCACCCGGCACTTCTTCCAACCCATGCGCCGGGTCGGCGCGGCCGCGCGCAGCATGCTGGAAGCCGCCGCCGCCAAGCAATGGGGCGTGCCGGTGGAACAGGTGGCCGCGCGCAACCACGAGGTCGTGCACGAGGCCTCCGGGCGCAAGCTCGGCTATGGCGAGCTGGCCGCCGCGGCGGCGGCCTTGCCGGTGCCGCCCGCCGACGCGCTGCGGCTGAAGCGGCCAGAGCAATTCCGCTATATCGGCAAGCAGAGCACGCGCAGCGTCGATATCCAGGACATCGTCACGGGCAACACGCATTTCGGCATCGACACCCGCCTGGACGGCATGCTGTACGCCAGCGTGGCGCGGCCGGCGGTGCTGGGCGGCAAGGTCAAGCGCTACAGCGCCGATGCCGCCCTGAAAGTGCCCGGCGTGGTGAAAGTGGTCGAGATCCCGGCCGGGCCCACCCCGCCGGTATTCGCGCCGCTGGGCGGCGTGGCGGTGATCGCCCGCGACACCTGGGCGGCGCTGAAAGGCCGCCAGGCGCTGGACATCGAATGGGACGACGGCCCCAACGGCAGCTACGATTCCGAGGCCTTCCGCAAGACCTTGAGCGAGGGCGCCGGCAAGCCCGCCAAAGCCGTGCGCAACGACGGCGACGCTATGAAGGCGCTGGAAGGCGCGGCCCGGCGCATCCAGGCCGAGTACTACCTGCCGCACCTGGCGCACGCCACCATGGAACCGCCGGCGGCGACGGCGCGCCTGGCCGACGGCAAATGCGAAGTCTGGGCCTGTGTGCAGTCGCCCTATGGCACGCGCGAAAACGTGGCCAAGCACCTGGGCCTGGACATCGCCTCGGTCACGGTGCACCAGACCCTGCTGGGCGGCGGGTTCGGCCGCAAGTCGAAGTCGGATTTCGTGGTCGAGGCGGCGCTGCTGTCGCGCGCGATGGACGGCCAGCCGGTCAAGGTGACCTGGTCGCGCGAAGACGACATCACCAACGACTACTTCCATACCGTGTCGGTCGAGCGGCTGGAAGCCGGCGTGGATGCCCAGGGCAAGGCGGTGGCCTGGCTGCACCGCACCGCCGCGCCCACGATCGGCTCGACGTTCGTGGCCAATGCGCAGGGCCAGCAGCCCTTCGAGCTGGGCATGTCGGCGGTCAACATCCCGTTCGCCATTCCCAACTTCCGGGTCGAGTCGGTGCCGGTGCCGGCGCATACGCGCATCGGCTGGTTCCGTTCGGTGGCGAATATCCCGCACGTCTTCGCGGTGCAGAGTTTCGCGGCCGAGATGGCCCATGCGCTGGGGCGCGATCCGCGCGAGTACCTGCTGGAACTGATCGGCCCGCCGCGCAAGATATCGCCCGCCGACCTGTCCGACGGCTGGAACTACGGCGAATCGCCCACGGTGTATCCGCTGGATACCGGCCGCCTGCGGCACGTGATCGAGGTCGCCACCCAGGCCGCCGGCTGGGGGCGCCAGCTGCCGGCCGGCCGCGGCCTGGGGCTGGCGGTGAGCTACAGCTTCGTGACCTACGTGGCCACCGTGGTCGAGGTCGAAGTCGGCCAGGACGGCAGCATCGCGGTGCCCCAGGTGCACGTCGCGATCGATTGCGGCCCGCAAGTGCACCCCGACCGCGTGCGGGCGCAGACCGAAGGCGCCTGCATCATGGGCCTGAGCCTGGCCACCCGCAGCGAGATCTCGTTCTCGAAGGGCCGCACCGACCAGACCAACTTCCACCAGTACGAGGTGGCCCGCATGCCCGAGGCGCCGCGCGACATCCAGGTTCACCTGGTCGAGCACGGCTTCGACGTGCCGCTGGGCGGGGTGGGCGAGCCGGCCGTACCGCCGTTCGCGCCGGCGCTGTGCAACGCGATCTTCGCGGCCACCGGCAAGCGCATCCGCCGCCTGCCGGTCCGCGACCAGCTCAAGGCCTGACGCGGCGCGCGCCCGCTGCGCCCGAGAAAAAGCCGCCGGCACGATATCCGTGCCGGCGGCTTTGTTTTGCTTCGCTTCGCGGCGCAGGGCCGCAGCGGCGTCAGTTGACGTTCATGCCCTCTGCCTTGAGCACGGGCGTCCATTTGTCGATTTCGGACTTCACCCATTTCTTCAGCGATTCGGGCGTCTGGCGGTCTTCCGAGACGATTTCCGCGCCCAGGTCGGCCATCTTGCTGGTGAATGCCGGCGATTTCAGGGCGGTCTTGAGGGCCTGGTTGAAGGTGGCGATGGCCGGCGCCGGCGTGCCCGCCGGCGCGTAGATGCCGTGCCACACCTTGACCTCGAAGCCCTTCAGCCCTTGTTCGTTCAAGGTCGGGGCGTCGGGCAGCTTCGAGATGCGTTCGAGCGTGGTGACGCCGTAGAACTTCACGTTGCCGGCCTGGATGTGCGGGATCGTCTGGGTGGTCTGGTCGCACAGCACGTCGACCTGCTCGCCCAGCAGCGCGGACATGGCCGGGCCCGTGCCCTGGTACGGGATCGTGGTGAACTTCACGCCCAGCGCCTGTTGCAGCAGCGAGCCGCACAACTGCGACACGGCGCCCGGGCCCGCGTTGGCCAGGTTGATCTTGTCGGCGTTGGCGCGCGCGTACTGGATGAACTCGGCCATGTTGTTGGGCGGCAGGTTCTTGCGGCCCAGCAGCGTCATCGGCACGTCGACCACTTCGCCCACGTATTCGAAACTCTTGAGCGGATCGAACTTCAGGTTCGGATACAGCGCGGTGGCCGTGGCCATGCCGTTGTGGTGGATGAAATAGGTGTAGCCGTCGGGCGTGGCATGGGCGACGTAGTTGGCCGCGACCGTGCCGCCGGCGCCGGTGCGGTTCTCGACCACGACGGGTTGGCCGAGTTCTTTGCCGAGCTCGAGGCCCAGCGTGCGCGCCACGACATCGGTGGGGCCGCCCGCGGCGAACGGCACCACCAGCGTGATGGGGCGGGAAGGGTAGTCTGCCGCTTGCGCCGCTGCCGAAGCCAGGGAAAGCGCGAGCACGGACAGGGTAATGTTGAAGGGGCGATGAAAGTCCATGCTATCTCCTGAGGATCGATAAAGTCTTGGCCGGCGCGGCGGCGGTATTACGGGCCCGCCGCAGCCTCCGGCACGGGACCGATATTCTTTGCGAGTGGCCGGACTTCGGCAATTCAGCATTTTGAAAGCATGTGTTCGCGGGGAAAAAAGGCGGGGTAAACCCTGATTTTTGCCGAAGATGCGTGAATTTGGCGCTAAAAGCCCGCCCAGCGCGCGAGGTCTAGGGTTTGCCCTGAATTGTTGTATTCACTACAATAAACATAAAATAAGTAGTGTTTACTACATTCCGGAGGCCCCGATGACCCTCGGCGAACAGATTGCCGCACGCCTGGACAGCTTCACGCGCGCCCAGCAAAACCTGGCCCGCTACCTGCTCGACCACAGCGAGCAGGTCGCCTTCATGACGGCCAAGCAACTGGCCGAGGCAACCGGGCAGAGCGATGCTGCGGTCGTGCGCTTTGCGCGAGCGGCAGGGTATTCCGGCTATGCGGAACTGCGCGACGCTCTGCGCGAAGGGTTGCTGGAGCGGGCCGGCGCGGTGGGCATGCGCAAAGAGCCGCCGTCCAGCCCGGCCGCGCTGAAGGCCCAGATATTCGATACCGACGCGGCGCTGGTGGCGGAGACCGCCCGCCTGAATCCGGAGGACACCGCGACGGCGGTGGCGGACCTGTTGATCGGCGCCCGGCGCATCTGGGTCACCGGCCACGGGACTTCGTATCCCCTGGCGGCGTATCTGTCCATGCACCTGAACCAGGTCATGGACAAGGTCCAGCTCTTCAACGTCGAGCATGGCGACCTGGCCGATCGTTTTCGCACCATCGGCGAAGGCGATGTGTTCATCGGTATCGGCTATGTGCGTTATCTGCCGTACACCGTCGACATTCTGCGCCTGGCGCGCGATGCCGGCGCGCAAGTCGTGGCGATTACGGACCGGCCCACGTCGCCTTTGGCGAGATTGGCAAAGCAGACGCTGTACGCCGCGCGCGGCATGACCTCGTTCGCGTGGTGGTCGCAGGCGGGCACGCTGGCCCTGGCCAACTGGATCACCGCGCTGATCATGGTGCGCGACGCCGATCGGGTCGCGCAGCAGCTGCGCCTGTCCGACGAGGAATGGAAGCGGCTGGGCCACTGGCGCGGCAACGGCAACAACGAGAGCGAGCCATCGCTCGAGCAGCATCTGCGGGCAGGCATGCTGTCCCGCTCCGGCCCGCCTGCGGACAAGCAGGCCTGACAACAAGCACGTTCAGCACAATCACGGGAGAGTACTTCATGCAGTCGAAACCCTTTCACGCGGCGCCGTCCGGCCGTCGCTCGTTCCTGAAACGCTCGGCGATGCTGGGCGCGGCATTGGGCGGCGCCAGCCTGGGAATTCCCTTCGCTCGCGCCAAGGATGCCGGCCAGGTCGTGGTGCGCGGCCTGGGCGGTGCTTACCAGGATGCGATGGACGCGGCCCTGTACAAGCCCTTCACCGCCGAAACCGGTATCAAAGTGGTGGTCCAGCCGGCGACCGCGGCGCAGATCCGCGCCATGGTCGAGGCCGGCCGCGTCCGGGTCGACGTCGTGGACCTGCTGGACGTGGCGCAGATCGCGCTGGACAAGATCGGGGCGCTCGAGCGGATCGACTACGACGGGATGAAATACACCAACCCGTCCGATATCCAGCCCACGGTGCGCCACCAGACGATGGTGGGCAACCTCTATTTCGCCACGGTGCTGGCCTACAACACCGAGGCGTTCAAGCCCGGTACCCAGCCGCGGTCGTGGGCGGAATTCTGGGACGTGGCGCGGTTCCCCGGGGCGCGCACCCTGGCCGACCAGAAAGCCGGCGCGGCCGAACTGGAATTCGCCTTGCTGGCCAATGGCGCGACCAAGGACCAGCTCTATCCGATCGACCTGGACCGCGCCTTCGATTCGCTGGACCGGATCAAGGGCAGCGTGGTGAAGTGGTGGGATACGGGCGCCGTATCGGCGCAGCTGCTCGAGCGCAAAGAGGCGGTGCTGGGCGGCATCTGGAACGGCCGCGCCCAGGCGCTGATCGACAAGGGCGCGCCGCTGGCCATTGAATGGAACCAGGCAAAGCAGCAAGTGCAGTACTGGGGCATTGTGAAGAACTCCCCCAACCAGGCCAATGCCCAGCGATTCATCGATTTCGCGCTGCAACCCAAGGTGCAGGGCGAACTTACCCGCCACATTGCGTACGGCCCGACCAACACCAAGGCGTTCGAGCATGTCCGCCCCGAGGACCTGCCCAAGCTGCCCAGCTCGCCGGAACACTTCGCCGCTTCGTTCGAGCAGGACGCGCATTGGTGGTCGGACAACCTCGCCGCGGTGGGCCAGCGCTGGCAGGCCTGGGTGCTGCGGAGGTCTTGATGTCGGTAACGCAAGCAACGCCGGATCGCCGCGGCGCCGAACTGAGACTCGAAGGCATCAGCAAGTTCTACGGCGCCTCGGCGGCGGTGCGCGACCTGGACCTGACCGTGCGCGCCGGCGAATTCGTCACGCTGCTGGGCGCCAGCGGGTCCGGAAAAACCACGACGTTGATGATGCTGGCGGGCTTCACGTCGCCCAGCGCGGGGCGCATTACCATCGGCGGCCGGGATGTCACCGGCCTGCCGCCCGGCAAGCGCGACCTGGGCGTGGTGTTCCAGAACTATGCGCTGTTTCCGCACCTGACGGTGGCGCAGAACCTGGCCTTCCCGCTGGAGATGCGCCGCATGCCCCGGGCGCGCATCGATGCCGAGGTGCGCCGCGCGCTTGAACTGGTGCAGCTGGAGGACAAGGGCGGGCGCTATCCGCGCGAACTGTCCGGCGGGCAGCAGCAGCGCATCGCGCTGGCGCGCGCCATCGTCTTCGAGCCCCAGGCCCTGCTGATGGACGAGCCGCTGGGCGCGTTGGACAAGAACCTGCGCGAGCACATGCAGGTAGAGATCAAGCGGCTGCATTCGTCGCTGGGCGCGACCATCGTGTTCGTGACTCACGACCAGGAAGAAGCACTGACCATGTCGGACCGCGTGGCGGTGATGCAGGACGGCCGCATCGCCCAGATCGCCGCGGCGCGCGAGATCTACGAACAGCCGGCCAACCGCTGGGTGGCGGACTTCATCGGACAGTCCAACTTCCTGTCGGGGGTGGTGGACGGCCGCGACGGCGAGGCATTCGTGGTGCGGCTGGCCAGCGGCGAGGCCATCCGGGCGCGCGGCTGCATTGCCGGCACCGTGGGCCAGCCAGTGTGCGGGGTATTGCGTCCCGAGCGCGTGCGCGTCCAGGTGGGCCGGTCGGGGCCGGATGCGCCGGCGGGCCTGGGCCTTGCCGGCCAGGTCGCCGAAACGCTGTACCTGGGTCACACCGTGAAGCTGGGCGTCCGTCTGGCGGATGGAACGATGCTGCGCACCCAGGCCGCCAGTGACGGACACGGCAGTGTGCCCGCGCTGGGCACGCCGGTCACGGTGCAGTGGGAGCCTGACAGCGTATGGCTGGTCGATGCGGGCGGAGCAGGGTGATGGGAGGCTTCTTACGTTCGCCGCGCCTGGCGCCCTGGATATTGCTGGCGCCCACGCTGCTGCTGCTGGCGGTGTTCTTCCTGTATCCGCTGGGGGACATGCTGGCGCGCAGCCTGTACGACCCGGATTTCACCTGGAAACACTATGCGCGCCTGGTGGCCGAGCCCACCTATCTGCAAGTCTTGTGGATCACCTTCGAGATCGCGCTCTCGGTCACCGTGGCGGCATTGGTGCTGGGATTTCCGCTGGCGTATTTCCTGTCGCAGATCCGGGCGCGCACGGCGGGATTGCTGATGATCCTGGTGGTCGTGCCGTACTTCACCAGCGTGCTGGTACGGACGTATGCATGGATGGTGTTGCTGGGCACCGAGGGCATCGTCAATCAGTTGTTGGGCGCCGTGGGCCTGATCGACCAGCCATTGGCGCTGATGTATACGCGCTTCGGCGTGCTGGTGGGCATGACCTATATCTTGCTGCCCTACATGGTGCTTGCGCTCTACAGCGTCATGCGCGGTATTGACACCGGGCTGCTGCGCGCCGCGGAAAGCCTCGGTGCTTCGCGCCGGCGAGCATTCTGGCGGATATTCGTGCCGCTGTCGATGCCTGGCGTGGCGGCCGGCAGCCTGTTGGTATTCATCCTGTCCATCGGCTTCTTCATTACGCCGGCGCTGATGGGCAGCCAGGAAGACAGCATGATCTCGATGATTATCGAAAGCCAGGTAGAGACCTACTTCGACTGGGGGTTCGCTTCCGCGCTGGCCTCCATCCTGCTGGCGTGCACGCTGGTGTTGTTCCTGGTGTACGAGCGCGTCGTGGGGCTGAACCGACTTTTCGAGGCAAAACTATGAACGCCGGCAAAGTTGGATGGACCACTCGCGTGGCCGCGATTGCGGTCCTGGCATTCCTGGCCATCCCCATACTTATCATCTTTCCACTGGCGCTCAGCCCCTCGGAATACCTGACTTTTCCGCCGCAGGGCTTGTCGTTGCGCTGGCTGGAAACCGTGCTGGGCAGCGCCGACTGGCGCAGTTCCATCTGGCTGAGTTTCCAGATCGCGGTGGGCTCGACCGTGCTGGCCGTGGCGCTCAGCGTGCTGGCGGCGCTGGCCCTGGTGCGCGGGCGTTTTCGCTTCAAGCAGCTGGTCTATGCCCTGATACTGCTGCCGATGATCGTGCCCAACATCATTTCGGCGATCGCCATGTTCTTTTTCTTTGCCGATTCGGCGGCGGCATTCGGCAGCACGGTCGCCATCATCATCGGCCATGCCGTGGTGGCCCTGCCCATTGCCGTCATCATCCTGTCGGCCACGCTGCAAGGCGTCGACGGGCGCCTGGAAAATGCCGCGCTGAGCCTGGGCGCCGGCCGTTACACGGCCTTTCGCCGCATTACGCTGCCGCTGATCGCGCCCGGGATCGCCTCGGCGTGCATTTTCGCCTTCCTCAGTTCGTTCGACGAGCTGCTGATCGCCATGTTCATGGCGGGCAGCACGGCCCAGACCCTGCCGGTGCGGATATGGAACTCCGTGCTGTTCCAGCTCGACCCCACGATTGCTGCGGTCAGCGCCTTGCTGGTCGTCGTGTCCGTCATCGCGCTGCTGGCCGCCAATTTGCTGGCTCGCCGCGGCGCGAAAGCCTGAAAACCTCAATAGGATGTATATGAGCCTGACCAAGCAGTTGCTGTTCGCCCAGGACGAGTACGATGCCCGGGTAGCGGCCGTGCGCGCGCATATGAAAGCGCGTGGTGTGGATGTGCTGTTGATGGACCAGACCGAGTTCCTGGCCTACATCACCGGATTCAACATCTCCGAGAACATGTATCGCGCATGTCTGTTGCCCCTGGAAGGCGACCCGGTGATGGTATTGCGGGAAGTCGACCTTGGCCCCTTCCTGGAAAGCTCGTGGGTGCAGGATGCGGCGGCGTTCGCCGATTGGGAAGACCCGCTGCAAGTGCTGGCGCGGACGCTGGCCGCTCGGGGCTGGGATACCTTGCGCTTGGGGATCGATGAAGATTCGTATTGCATGCCGTTGCGGCGCTATCGGCAGCTGACGGCATTGCTGCCGAAGGCGCAGTTCGTGGATTTTTCCGGCGTTCTGGAGCAACTGCGCATGCGCAAGTCGCCGCGGGAAATCGCTTATTTGCGAGAGGCGGGCCGCATTGCCGACCTGGCGCTCGACGCGGTGCTGGCCACGGCCGCGGAGGGCCGCAGCGAGCGCGACGCGGCGGCGGTCGTGCACCAGGTGTTCATGGAACACGGCGCCGATACCAGCCGCGCGGGCATCATCACCGCTGGTGTCGGCGACAGCTTCCTGCACGGTAACTTGCACAGCCATCCGCTGCGCCGCGGCGATGTGCTGCACCTGGAACTCCTGCCGCTGGTCAACGGCTACAGCGCGCGCCTGATGCGCCCGGTGGTGATCGGCCCGGCCGGCGAGCGCGCCGCGCGCGCGCAACAGCTGATCGCCATCCAGGATCGCCAATTCGAGGCGATGAAGCCGGGCCGGCCCGCGCGCGAGATCGACGCTATCGTGCGCGATGGCCTGCTTCAGGCTGGCCTGCGCAAGGACTACCTGAACATCAGCGGCTATACAGTGGGCCATTTCCCGCTGTCCACGCCGCATACCAGCGATTTCTCGCGCATTTTCCTGCCTACGTCCGACTGGTTGCTGGAAGCCGGCATGGTGTTCCACATGTATGTCTCGGCGTCCGGCGTGGCGTTCAGCGAGACCGTGCTGGTCACCGACACCGGCATCGAACGCCTGACCCAGGCGCCGCGCCGCCTGTTCGAGGTGTGACGCCATGGCGCGCATCGCCGTGGGCGGCTGGCAGCACGAGACCAACACCTTTTCGCCGCAACCGGCCACGCTGGCCGATTTTCTGGACGGCAGCGGCTGGCCCGGCTTGTTGAAGGGCCCAGAGCTGCTGCGGGTGACGGCGCCCATGAACTTGCCGGTGGCCGGCGCGGCCGCCGAGCTGGCCGCGCTGGGCCACGAGGTCGTACCGTTGGTATGGGCCGCCGCCACGCCTTCCGGACGTGTCGAGGACCAGGCATTCGAGGCCATCTGCCACCTGTTCCTGGAAGCCCTGGACACCGCGGGGCCCCTGGACGCCGTGTACCTGGACCTGCATGGGGCCATGGCGTCGGCGTCGTGCGATGATGGCGAAGGGGAATTTCTGCGCCGCCTGCGCGAACGCCTGGGCCCTGACGTCCCGGTCGTGGCCAGCCTGGACCTGCATGCCAATGTGTCGTCCGACATGGTGTCGCTGAGCGACGGCCTGGTGGGCTATCGCACGTATCCCCATGTGGACATGGCGGCCACCGGGGCGCGCGCCGCGGCGCTGCTGCATGCGCGCCTGGCGCGCGGCAAGCCGTTCGCCGTGGCCTGGCAGCGCGTCGACTATCTGTTGCCGTTGACCAGCCAGTGCACCCTGATCGAGCCGGTTGCCGGCCTGTATGCCGCGCTGGAAGACCTGGAACGCGACGCCGGCCTGGCCTCGCTGACCTGGGCGGGCGGCTTTTCGCTGGCCGACGTGCCCGATTGCGGCCAGGCCGTGCTGGCCTATGGCGACACGCCGGCCCAGGTGGACGCGGCAGTACGGGATTACGCCGGCCGTCTTGCCCAGGCGGAAGCCGCATTCCGACAGCGCACATGGGCCGAAGCCGAAGCCACCGAATACGCCATGGCCCAGGCGGCGGCCGGGCGGCAGCCCATTATCCTGGCCGACGTGCAGGACAACCCCGGGGGCGGCGGCTCGTCGGATACGACAGGCGTGTTGCGCGCATTGGTCGATGCAGGGGCGCGCAACGCCGTGGTGGCGATGATCCGCGATCCCGAGGCCGCGGCCCGCGCCCATGCCGCCGGGGAAGGGGCCATACTGCCGCTGCGCCTGGGTGGGCACACCCCGGACGATGCCGGCCGCGCCGGTATTCCCTGCGTGGGCGCCTACCGCGTGGAACGGCTGACCGATGGCGCGTTCACCGGTACTGGCCCCATGTGGGGAGGTTCGCCCATCAATCTTGGCCCCACGGCGCTGTTACGCCTGGATGGCGTGCAAGTCATCGTGACCACGGGCAAGATGCAGGCGGCCGACCAGTCCATTCTGCGCCATGTCGGAATCGACCCGGCGGCTTGCGATGTCTTGGTATTGAAGAGCTCGGTGCATTTTCGCGCCGACTTCCAGGCATTGGCCGACGAGATCCTGGTCGTCGCCAGCCCGGGGCTGGTGTGCGCGCAACTGAAGACATTGCCCTACCGCAAGCTGCGGCCCGGGCTAAGGGTGCCGGGCTGAAGCCGCTACAGCCCCAGCCCGTCGCGCTGGCGCAGCTTGCGGTAGAAGCGCCAGAACAGCAGCGCCGCGGTGGCGCGATACGGCGACCATGCGGTGGCGATGCCGATCAGCTGAGCGCGGTCGGGGTATTGCCCTGGCGTCAGCGCGTCGCCCACGGCTTTCTGCAGCGCGATATCGCCGGCCGGGAAAATGTCGGGGTGGCCGGCGCAGAACATCAAGTAGATTTCCGCCGTCCATGGCCCGATGCCCTTGTGCCGCGTCAGCGCCGCGATGGCTGCGTCCGCGGGCATGGCTTCGATGGCCGGCAGGTCGAGCTCGCCCGCCGCCAGGGCGCCGGCCAGCAGCGTCAGGGTGCGGAACTTGCCTTGCGACAGGCCCACGCCCTGCAGACCCTGCTGGCCCAGCGCCAGGAAACCGTCGGGAGTCGTGCCACCGGGCAGGGCCTGCAGGCGGCCCCAGATGGCGTCGGCCGATGCCACCGATACCTGCTGCCCGCAGACGATGCGGGCCAGCCCGGCAAAGCCCGGTTCGCGCGACCGCAGCGGAACGTCGCCCACGGCGTCGCGTACGGCCCGCAGGCGCGGGTCGAGTTCGACCAGTTGCCGCAAGTGCCGGTCGACGGCGCGTTGCGTGGTCAGGCGTTGCGGGGCTCTGGCCATGGTGGCAAGGCGTCCGGCGGCGTCAGGCTTCGGACACCGGCCCGGGCAGGCGGCGCTTGGGCAGCAGCGCCTGCACTTCGATTTCCACGTCGACATCGCGCGCCAGCCGGGCCTGCACCGTGGAGCGCGAGGGCAGCGTGTTGCCGAAGCGGCGGGCATAGGCCTGGTTGAAATCGTCGAACAGCGCCAGGTCGGACAGCCACACGGTGGCCCGCACCACGTCTTGCAGGTGGCAGCCGGCCAGGGCCAGGGTTTCGACGATGCGGTCGAAGACGGCATCGGTTTGCGCGCCGATGTCGCCGCGCACGACCTTGCCGGAGGCATCGATGGGAATCTGGCCGGACAGGAACAGGAACTCGCCGGCCTGCGTGGCACGCGACAGCGGCAGCGAGGCGGGGCTGGGATGGCGGGTGATGCGGGACATGGCAAGCCCTTCGTGAAGGTGGCGGGCGCCCGGCAGGAGCGCCGCGCGGACCCTATGATATTGCAGGCCGCGCGGCAACTCCATGCGGGCGCCGCCGTCGCCGTGTCCCCGGCGGGCGGCGCGGTGCTATGAATCGTGCTTGTGCTGGGGCTTGCCGTGGCGGGAACCGGACGCCATTTTTTCCAGTTCCTTCTTGTCCATCGATTCGTACATGGACTTCGACGCGCCCTTCAGGTCGCTTTTCTTCTGTTCGCCACGCTTGGCGGACAAGGCGGCGCCGGCGGCTTTCTGCTGGGCTTGGGATTTGGCGGGCATGGTGGGCCTCCGTCGTGGGTCGGTATGGACCCGGGCGGCACGCAATTGGCGTACCCGGGGGGCGTTGCGTATCACCCGGCAATGCGTTCGCAGGCATCGGCGCAGCGCCGGCATATGGCGGCGCATTCGTCCATGCCTTCCAGCGGGTCGCAGCTGTCGGCGCACTGGCGGCAGATCGAGGCGCAGTCGGCGCACAGGTGCTGGTGGTGCGCGACGCCGATCAGCATGAAGTGCGCCGCGGTGCGGCACATTTCGGAGCAAGCCATCATCAGCCGGAAGTGCGCCGGATCCAGGTGCGGGCCGCCTTGTTCCAGGCAGTGGCTCATGGCCATGCCCAGGCAGCTTTGATAGCACGCCAGGCATTCGTCGATGCATAGTTGCAGTTGGGCGGGGCGAGGTTTCATCGAGGCGTTCCTTGCAAGAGCGGGCGGCGGGCGCCGCGGGAACGCCGGGGCAGCAAGCGGCATGCCGCCTGCCGCGGCATCGTCAGCCGGCGGCGCCGGTGCCGTCCACCCCGGGCACGCCCATCCGGATGCGCTGCGAGAACGGCTGCCCCGAGGCGGTATCGCGGGCCCGGTCGGTATAGCGGCCGCGCTCGCGGTATTCGCGCAGGCTGTCCGCGCCCCGTAACGCGCCCAGGTCGTACAGGTATTCCGGCAAGTATCCCGAGGCCAGCAGCCGGTAGTCCAGCGGCAGGCCGGCGACGATCCGGTTGGCCATGCGGAAGACCAGCGTGGTGCAGTTGGCGGTCAGCGTGTTGTAGAAGCGCGGCCGCGTGGCCAGGCGGTTGGCCTGGGCGATGTATTCGGCGAACAGGGCGCGCATATCGTCCGGCGCCATGTGCACGCGGAACAGGTAGCCCTGTTCGTGGCGGATGTTGATGCGTACTTGCAGGATGTCGCGCTCGTCGGCTGCGACGATACTCAGTTCATATTGGCGGAAGAAGCCGCCGATCTCCGAGAAGCGGTCGTTCTGCTTGCGGCGGATTTCCACCGAGAACACCAGGTGATCGCCATCGGCGAATCCGAACGAGACCAGGGTGTGCGCAATCGCGGTGTGCGACCAGTACGACAGGGCCAGGTCCACCGAGCGGATGGCCGACAGGGCGTAGCGGCGGGTTTCCCAGCGCGGGTCGAAATCCTGCGCGCTGCGCCAGTGGAAGTTGCGCACGTTGTCGATCGTGGCGATGTCGCCCTGGATGACGCCTTGCGCCAGCCGCGCGACGCTGGGTTCCCAGTCGCGGTCTTGCGCGGGGCGCATCGACAGCCACCATGCCGCAAGCAGGATTGCCGGCACCGCGAACAGTGTGGCGCCGTACCAGCGGCCCGTGCCCACCAGCCCCATGGCGGCCAGCGCGCTCAGTACCCAAATGGCGATCAGCAGGCAGGTAACGGGGACGCCTGCGGGTTTTTGCACCCACAGGGCCAGCGTGCCCCATGCGGCCGCGGCCAGCACGACAAGAACAAAGACCCCCTGACCCAGCACATGTGCCCCCAGCGGCGCGTCGAAGTCTGGGCATGCTAGCAAAACGGAAACGGCGGGGTCTACACACTTATATAGGAGTGGGCGGCGGCAACCCGGGCCAGCCGCCGATAAGCGCGCTGTTACGTTATTCGGGCGGCCATCGCGGCGCGCCGATATTGTTTCAAATTCTCATTTTACTAGTGCACTAATTGTTCAATTTTTTTCGTATTTGTTAATGAAACGTAAGAAGAAACAGTAGCTGTTAGGTGTCACAGGCATTCATATCGGCTATGCCTAGAATTCGGCTTTCTGGGGGAGTTACGCGGAGATAGGCTGTTTTAGGCTCCGGGTAATCCCGGATACGACAGATCGTTATGGAATTTGCCGATATTTTGACCGCCCTCGATCCTCGTCTGCCTTGTGGAGAAGACCTGGAATATGACGCCGAGTTCCTGCAATTGCAGCAGGCAGCGGTCGAGCGCAGCGAACAGCAATTCGGGTCGACCATCATCCCGGCCCAGCCGCCCGACTGGCGCGAAGTCGAGAAACTGGCGCGCGCCCTGCTGGAACGCACCCGCGACGTGCGCATCATGGGTTACCTGACCCAGGCCTGGACCGAAGTCCGCGGCCTGCCCGGCTTTTCCGATGGCCTGACCCTGGTGGCCGATACGCTGGACCGCTATTGGGATGCAGTGCATCCGCGCCTGGACAGCGTGGGCGACAACGACCCCATGCCGCGCATCAACGCGCTGGCTTCGCTGGGCGATCTTGCCGGTTGCGCGCGCAGCGCGCGGTCCAGCCGGCTGGTCAACGGCGTGCACGGCCAGTTGTCGCTGCGCGATGCCGAATCGCTGCTGGACGGCAGCCGTTCCGATCCCGATTTTTATCCCGGCGGCCGCGCGCGCCTGGTCGAGCACCTGCGCCAGGCGTGGCTGCAGCAGGACGGCGACCTGGTTGCGCTGGCGAACGCCACGCAGGCCCTGCGCCGGATCCAGGACCAGGTGGCGGGCAAGCTGGGCCAGGAATGGGTGCCGGATTACGCGGGCATCTTGCGCACGCTGGACGTCGTGATGCAAGTGCTGGGTGACAGTGGCACCGCGGCCGCGCCACAGGAATCAGTGGGGGACGCAGCGCCGGACGCCGTGCTGCCGGCTGCCTCGGCGGCGCCGGCGGCCGTGGCCGCCAGCGCGCCCGCAGTGCGCTGGCAGGATGCGCAGATCCAGTCGCGCGAAGAGGCGGTCGCCATGTTGGCCAAGGTGTGCGCTTACTTTGAAGTGCACGAGCCCAGCCACCCCGCACCGTACTTGATCCGGCGGGCGCAGCAGCTGATTTCCCTGAGCTTCCACGACATCATCAAGAATCTGGCGCCGCAAGGCCTCGAGCAGTTCGAGGCCTGGCTGCCCAGGGACGCCGACGGCGGACCTGGCGCCTGAGGCGGCCCGACCTATTGCACCCATTTCAGGACAGGAGAGCACATATGGCAACGACACTGAAAGGCAGCGGGCAGAAGTTCATTGCACGCAACCGCGCGCCGCGCGTGCAGATCGAATACGACGTGGAAATCTACGGCGCGGAACGCAAGATCCAGCTGCCGTTCGTCATGGGCGTGATGGCCGACCTGGCCGGCAAGTCGATCGAACCCCAGCCCGACGTGGCCGAGCGCAAGTTCCTGGACATCGATATCGACAACTTCGACGAGCGGATGAAGTCGATCCAGCCGCGCGCGGCGTTCCAGGTGCCCAATACGCTGACCGGCGAGGGCAACCTGAACGTCGATATCACCTTCGAGAGCATCGACGATTTCTCGCCCGCCACGGTGGCGCGCAAGGTCGGCGCGCTGAACGAATTGCTGGACGCCCGCACGCAGCTGGCCAACCTGCTGACCTACATGGACGGCAAGACCGGCGCCGAAGAGCTGATCGGCAAGGTGCTGAAGAACCCCGCGCTGATGAACGCGCTGGCGGCCGCGCCCAATCCGGACGCCGCCGCGCCCAAGGCGGACGCGCCCGAAGCCGATCCGGCCGCGAAGTAAACCATAACGGAGATCGCGATGACTGCTGTGGCCAAACGCGCGGATGCCCGCACTGCCGAAACCCTGGAGGCGGACGGCCTGTCCGCCCTGTTGAAGAAAGAGTTCAAGCCCAAGACCGAACAGGCGCGCGAAGCCGTCGAGCACGCCGTTCGCACGCTGGCGCACCAGGCGCTGGAAAACAGCGGCGTGGCGGTGTCCGCCGATGCCTACCGGACCATCCAGGCGATCATCGCCGAGATCGACCGCAAGCTGTCGGACCAGATCAACCTGGTGCTGCACCACGCCGACTTCCAGCAGTTGGAAGGCGCCTGGCGCGGCCTGCACTACCTGGTGACCAATACCGAGACCGACGAGCTGCTGAAGATCCGCGTGATGTGCATCTCGAAGAAAGAGCTCGGCCGCACGCTGAAGCGCCACAAGGGCGTGGGCTGGGACCAGAGCCCCATCTTCAAGCGCGTGTACGAAGAAGAGTACGGCCAGTTCGGCGGCGAGCCGATCGGCTGCCTGGTGGGCGACTACCATTTCGACCACAGCCCGCCCGATGTGGAATTGCTGAGCGAGATCGCCCGCGTATCGGCGGCCGCGCATTGCCCGTTCATCGCCGGGGCATCGCCCAACGTGATGCAGATGGATTCGTGGCAGGAACTGGCCAACCCGCGCGACCTGACCAAGATCTTCACCAATACCGAGTACGCCGCCTGGCGCAGCCTGCGCGAAGCCGAGGATTCGCGCTACGTCGGCCTGGCCATGCCGCGCTTCCTGGCGCGCCTGCCGTACGGCGCGCGCACCAATCCGGTCGACGAGTTCGACTTCGAGGAAGACACCGACGGCGCCAACCACGACCGCTACGCCTGGGCCAACTCGGCCTATGCGATGGCGGCCAACATCAACCGTTCGTTCAAGCTGTACGGCTGGTGCACGTCGATCCGCGGCGTGGAATCGGGCGGCGCGGTAGAGAACCTGCCGTGCCATACGTTCCCCACCGACGACGGCGGCGTGGACATGAAATGCCCCACCGAGATCGCCATCAGCGACCGCCGCGAGGCCGAGCTGGCCAAGAACGGGTTCATGCCGCTGGTGCATCGCAAGAATTCCGATTTCGCGGCGTTCATCGGCGCGCAGTCGCTGCAGAAGCCGCACGAATACTACGACGCCGATGCGTCGGCCAACGCCAAGCTGTCGGCGCGCCTGCCGTACCTGTTCGCGTGCTGCCGCTTCGCGCACTACCTGAAGTGCATCGTGCGCGACAAGATCGGCTCGTTCCGCGAGCGCGACGACATGGAACGCTGGCTGAACGACTGGATCATGAATTACGTGGACGGCGATCCGGTCAATTCGTCCCAGGAAACCAAGGCCCGCAAACCGCTGGCCGCCGCCGAGGTCCAGGTGCAGGAAATCGAGGACAACCCCGGCTATTACTCCGCCAAGTTTTTCTTGCGGCCGCACTACCAGCTCGAAGGGCTGACGGTGTCGCTGCGCCTCGTGTCCAAGCTTCCGTCGCTCAAGAAGAATGACGGTTGATGGGCATTTTTTTCCAGGGCACGTCGTGCCGTGAATGCAACCTAGGGAGAGAGAAGTGGCTGTTGACATGTTCATGAAGATCGACGGGGCCAATGGCGAGTCGAAGGATTCCAACCACAAAAACTGGAGCGACATCATCTCGTTCTCGTGGGGCGCCACCCAGCCGGGCAACATGGCCAGCGGTGGCGGCCTGGGCGCCGGCAAAGCCAGCTTCAACGACCTGCACGTCGTTGCGCGCATCGACAAGGCGGCTCCGGCTGTCATGAAGCATTGCGCCAGCGGCAAGCACCTCGGCAAAGTCGAGCTGTCGGTGTGCAAGGCCGGCGGCCAGCAGGTCGAGTACTCGAAGATCACGCTGGAAGACGTGCTGGTGTCGTCGGTGCAGCTGTCGGGCGAGCTGAACTCGGAATCCGTCGTGGTGAACTACGCGTTCCAGGCCGCCAAGGTCAAGCAGCAATACTGGGAGCAAACCGAGCAAGGCGGCAAGGGCGCGGAAAGCCTGGTTGCCTGGGATATCAAGCAAAACGTGGAAGTGGGCTAAGGCGTTTCGCCGGTCTTCTCTCCGGACGGCGTGCGGCCCTTTCGGGGGGCGCCGCCGCCTACAGGTTTCTTTCCGCGGTGCCTTGCCATGACCAAACCCGCAGTCGCGCTGCGCGAAAGCAGTTTGTCCCAGCACCTGGATACGGTCCAGGCGCAGATACGCCGCCAGCCGGCCGATGCCGACTTGCGCGCGCAGTTGTTCCAGCTGATGGCGGTGCAGGGCGATTGGGCCCGCGCATCCGAGCAGCTCAAGCTGTGCGCCCAGCTCAACCCCCAGGCGCAGCCGACGGCGGTGCTGTACGAGCACGCCATTGCCGCTGAACGCCAGCGCGAGCAGGTGCTGGCCGGGCAGAGCGAACCGGCGGCGTTCGGCCCGCCGCCCGACTGGTTTGCCGATTTGCAGCAGGCCTTGCGCTGCGATGCCGATGCGCCGCAGCAGGCCGCCGAGCTGCGTGCACGCGCCTACGAGGCCGCCCAGGCGCGGCCTGGCCGGCTGGAGACGTCGGCCGGCGACGCCTGCGCCGCGTTCGAATGGATTGGCGACGGCGACAGCCGGCTGGGGCCGGTATTCGAATTCATTTCGGGCGGCCGCTACGGCTGGCTGCCCTTCGGCAGCCTGCTCGGCGTGCGCCTGCTGCCGCCGGAGGGCCTGTGCGACGTGGTGTGGGCGCAGGCCGAGATCACCCTGGACGATGGCCGCGTCCAGCACGGCCTGGTGCCGGCCCGCTATCCGGCGCCGCCCGGGCAGAGCCTGGCCGGGTTGGCCGACGGCGCGCGGCTGGGCCGCCTGACCGACTGGCAGCCTTTGCACGGCGACACCTACATCGGTATCGGCCAGAAAATGTGGATGACGGACCAGGGCGAATACGCCTTGCTGGACGTGCGTGCGCTGGAGATGGCTTGATGGGCATATCCGACACGACGGCCAGCCTGCGTCCCTGGGAACAACTGCCGCGCAGCGAGCGCGTGGCGCGGGACCGCCTGCAGCCGTCGTTGCTGGACCGCCTGATGGACAACGATCCGTCCAAGCGCCAGGAGCCCCGCGAATCGGCCATGCTGACGCACGCCGAGCTGCGCCTGGCGGTGCTGCGCGACCTGCGCTGGCTGCTCAATACCGTCAACCTGCAGACCACCGACGATTTGTCGCCGTACCGCCATGTGCCGGATTCGACGCTGAACTTCGGCGTGCGCGCGATGGCGGGCAAGCGCATGTCCGAGATCGACTGGGTCGACGTCGAGGATTCCATCCGCAACGCCATTGCGTCGTTCGAGCCGCGCATCCTGGACTCGTCGGTCGAGGTGCGCTGCGTGACCGATACCGGCACGCTGGAACACCACAACGTGCTCAGCCTGGAGATCAAGGGCATGCTGTGGTGCGTGCCGCATCCCATGGAATTCCTGTTCCGCACCGATATCGACCTGGAAAGCGGCCACATGGACCTGCGCGATCTCGGAGGCATCGCCTGATGGACGCGCGCCTGCTCGACTACTACAACCGCGAGCTGGTGTACATGCGCGAGCTGGGCGCAGAATTCGCCCAGATGTACCCCAAGGTGGCGGGCCGCCTGGGCATGCACGGCACCGAGGTGGCGGACCCGTACGTCGAACGGTTGCTCGAGGGCTTCAGTTTCCTGACGGCGCGCATCCACCTGAAGATGGATGCGGAATTCCCGCGCTTCTCGCAGCGGCTGCTGGAAGTGGTGTACCCCAATTACCTGGCGCCCACGCCCGCGATGGCGGTGGTGCAGTTCGCGCCCAGCATGAACGAAGGCACGCTGGCGCGCGGCTTCGACCTGGCGCGCGGCACCTTGCTGCGCGGCCGGGTGCCGCGCGGCGAGCAGACGCCATGCGAATTCATGACCGGGCATGCCGTGCGCCTGTGGCCGCTGCGGGTGGTCGAGGCCGAGTTCACCGGCGCCCCGCCCGACCTGCCCCTGACCCGCCTGGGATTCGGCGGGCGCAATAGCCGCGTGCTCAGCGCGCTGCGCATCCGCCTGGAAGTGTGCGGCGGCGTGCGCCTGGAAGACATGGACCTGGACCAGCTGGTGTTCCACCTGGCCGGCCAGGACTTGCAGATGCAGCGGCTGCTGGAAGTCATCATGGGCCACACGGTGGCCGTGCTGGGCCACGACACGGCTCGCCCGGTGAGCTGGATCAACAAGCTGTCGCCCGCCTCGGTGCGCCACGAGGGCTTCGACGACGACCAGGCGCTGCTGCCGGCCGACGCCCGGGTGTTCCAGGGCTATCGCCTGCTGCAGGAGTATTTCGCGTTCCCGCGCCGCTATCTGTTCTTCAGCCTGAACGACCTGAAGCGCGGGCTGCGCACGCCGCCGCTGCCGGCCGGCGCGCGCCGCGAAACCCGCAGCTTCGACCTGACGCTGCTGTTTTCCACCGCGGCCCCCGAACTCGAGGGCGCGATCGCGGCCGAGCACCTGGCGCTGCATTGCGCGCCGGTCGTCAATCTGTTTCCCAAGCGCGCCGACCGCATCGCGGTGACGCCGCGCACCAACGAATACCACCTGGTGGTCGACCGCACGCGGCCGCTGGACTACGAAGTCTTCGGCGTGACCCGGGTGCTGGGCCATGCCTCGGCCGAGCGGCCCGAGCAGGAATTCCGGCCGTTCTATGGCACGCTGGGCAGCGACCCGGACGACTACGGCGCCTATTACTCGCTGCGCCGCGAGCCGCGGCTGCTGTCGGACCACGCCCAGCGCAACGGCACCCGCACCGGCTATACCGGCAGCGAAGTGTTCGTGTCGCTGGTGGATCGCCAGGAAGCGCCGTTCTCGGGGCAACTGCGCCACCTGACGCTGGAAACCCTGTGCACCAATCGCGACCTGGCCATGCTGTTGCCGCTGGGCACCGATACCGACCTGACCCTGCGCGTCTCGGCGCCGGTGGGCGCGGTGAAGGTGCTGCACGGCCCGACGCGGCCGCATACGGCGCTGGCCGAGAATGCCGCGACCTGGCACTTGATCAGCCACCTGGGCCTGAACTACCTGAGCCTGGTCGACCTGGATGCCGAGCAGGGCGCGCAAACGCTGCGCGAGATGCTGCACGTGTACGGCAACCTGGCCGATCCGGTGGTGCGCAAGCATATCTCGGGCGTGCGCCATGTCATCGCCGAGCCCATGCACCATCGCCTGCCGGTGCCCGGCCCCATCGTCTACGGGCGCGGCGTGCGCATCGGCCTGCAAGTGGACGAGGCGGCCTTTTCCGGCATCAGCCCCTACCTGTTCGGCGCGGTGCTCGAGCAATTCTTCGCGCGCCACGTCTCCATCAACATGATGTCGGAATTGATGCTGTCCACCCTGCAGCGCGGCGAGATCGCCCGCTGGAAACCCCGCATGGGGGCCCGGCCCGCCGTCTAGCGTCAACCGGCCCCCGGGGGGCCGCCAGATCGAAAGGAATCATGTCATGAAAACCGCGGCGAAACGCCAGTATCCCGTCTACGATCCGGTGTACCTGATCGGCACCGTCACGCGCCGCGAAGACGACGGCGATTTCACGGTGGCGTGCGATGGCCGCGACTGGCGCGCGCGCCAGGCCGCCAGCTGCCTGCTGGCGCCGCAGGTGGGCGACCAGGTGCTGATCAGCGGGCCGGACGCCACGCGCGTGTACCTGATCGCCGTGGTGGAGCAGGCCGACCCGCGTTGCGCGCAGCTGGAAACGGCCGGCGACATGGTGCTGCGCTCGCGCGCCGGCAATGTGTCGCTCGAAAGCGGGCAGGCGGTGCGCCTGGTCGGGCAGGGCTCGGTCAGCATCGATACGGCGTCGCTGAAGCTGCGGGCCAAGGATGCCCATTGCGTGGCCGAGCAGATGAAGTACCTGGGCACCGAGGTGACGGCCACCGTCGGCACGACGCGCCTGGTGGGCAAGGTGTACGAGGCCGTCATGGACCGCCTGTCGTTCCTGTCGCGCGTGACCTTCCGCGCCGCCGAGGAAGTGGAGCACGTGCGCGCCGGCTCGCTGGACTACCGGGCCGACAAGAGCGCCCGGGTGCATGCTTCGTACACGATGGTGACCGGCGACAACCTGGTGAAGGTGGACGCCAAGCAGATTCACATGGGGTGACTGTGGCCAGCGTCGTGACCGAGCCGGCGCAGGACGCGCCCGATGCCGGGCAGGCACGCCCGCAGGCGCCTGCGGCCGGCGGGCTGCCGGGCATGCCGGCGGAATTCTGGCGCGCCCTGGAGCGCGAGCCCTACGCCTACGACCTGTTCAATACCTTGCGCTGGATCGACGCGCGCGCCGGCGCGCGCGCGCCGCTGGGACGCGACACCGTGGCGCGCAACGAGCCCGTGCGCCTGCGCCAGGAACCTTCGATGGCTTTTGCGCCGTCGACGCTGGCTTCGGCGCGCCTGGCACGGGGGGCCCGCCCGCCCGAGCTGTCGATCTACAGTTTCGGGCTGTTCGGGCCGAACGGCCCGCTACCCCTGCACCTGACCGAATACGCGCGCGAGCGCATGCATCACCATGGTGACCAGACGCTGTCCGGGTTTGCCGACATTTTTCATCACCGGCTGATCCTGCTGTTCTACCGGGCGTGGGCCGACGCGCAAAGCACCGTCAGCCTGGACCGCAAGGAAGAGCGCTTCACGCGCTATGTGGCCAGCCTGCTGCACATGGGCGTGCCGTCGCTGCTGCGGCGCGATACGGTGATGGACCACGCCAAGTATTTCATGGCGGGCCACCTGCTGCGCCAGACGCGCAACCCCGAAGGCCTGAAGCAGATCCTGCAATCGTTCTTCGCGGTGCCGGTGCGCATCGCCGAGTTCGTGCCTCAATGGATACGGCTGGAACCGTCCCAGCGGCTGGGGCTGGCCGGCACCCAGGGGCTGGGACGCGACACCATCCTGGGCGTGGCGGTGCGCGACGCGCAGCACAAGTTCCGCATCGAGCTCGGGCCGCTGGGCCGCGCCGACTACGCCAGCTTCCTGCCCGGCGGGCGGCGCGCGCGGCAGCTGACGCATTGGGTGCGCGACTACATCGGCGTGGAACTGGCATGGGACGTCCGGCCCGTGCTGAAGCGCCAGGATGTGCGCGGGGTCAAGCTGGGCGGGCGGCAGCCGCTGGGCCTGTCGTCGTGGCTGGGCAAGCGCCGGGCCGAGCAGGGCGATGCCCGCGACCTGCTGCTGGACTACGAAAGCCGCGAGCGCGCGGCGCGCCGGGCCGCAATCTCTATGCAACCCAAGGAGGTGTACACGTGACGCACGATATGTTCTACGACGGCCAGTCGCTGCATTGGCCGGGCCACGGCAGTTTTCGCGCCACCAGCGGCTTGCCCCGGTTCCAGGTGCCCAGCGAATTCTGCACCCCGGAAAGCGGCCCCGTTCCTCCCGGCTACTATAAGGTGTACCTGACCGACCAGGGCGTGGCCAAAGACGACGGGCGCGGCGCGTGCAACCTGAAACCGGCCTGGGGCATCCAGTCGATTCCGCGCGGCGCGGCGGCCGGGGAATGCGAAGAATTCTGGGTCAACTGGGGCGCCAACCGCGCCCGCATGGAGCCGGCCGACGCGGCCACCCGCAACCGGTGCGCGCCGGCGCGCGGCGGCTTCTACCTGCACGACTCCACCAAGGGATACAGCCACGGCTGCATCGAGGTCGAAGGGCGTATTTTTCCGTTGCTGCGCACGTATGCCCGCGGCAATGGCCGCGGTACCATGATCATCAAGGTCGAGTATGTGGGCGACCGCGCCACCAACGGAGGCACGCGTGTCGAATAAGACCTTGCGCCTGGCGGCGGCGCTGGCGGCCGCCCTGTGGGGTCCGGCGGTGTACGCGGCCGGGTCGATCACGCTCGAGAACGCGCTGGCGGCCTGCGTGGACGTGCGGCCGGGCATGCGCACCACCACCGACGGGCAGGTGCTGATGCAGGCCGGCCTGGACGTCAAGCAGTCGATCGGGCGTTGCGGCTGCAAATCGGCGATCGCCACGTATACCTCGCGGGTCGAGCTCGACGGCGGCCAGCGCAGCTTTCTGCAAAGCGGCTCGCTGCGCGTGAAGCAGTCGGGCACGCACACGCTGACGCTGGCCAGCGACGAAAAACTGGTGGGCGACGGCAACGTGGTGCTGTCGCTGGGCTGCGCCGCGCCTGATTGATTCTTTCCTGACGCTGACTACAAGAACACTATGTCCGATATCGGCCGCCTCGATCTTTTCGGCAAACTCAATCCGCCGCTGTACCAGGCGCTGGAAGGCGCCACCTCGTTCTGCAAGCTGCGCGGCAACCCGTATGTGGAACTGGTGCACTGGATCCACCAGATCGTGCACACGCAGGATAGCGACCTGCACCGCATCGCGCGCCGCTTCGACCTGGACATGGGGCAGTTGCAGGCCGACCTGACGGGCGCGCTGGACCAGTTGCCGCGCGGCGCGGGTTCGGTATCCGACCTGTCGGAACACATCGACCACGCGGTCGAGCGCGCCTGGGTGCTGGGGTCGCTGCGCTACGGCGCCGCGCGCATCCGTGGCGGCCACCTGATGGCCGGGCTGGTCAAGACCTATGCCCTGCGCAACGTGCTGCTGGGGATGTCGGACCAGTTTTCGCGCATCGTGCCGGACGTCTTGCTGGAACAGCTGGACGCCATCGTGCAGGGGTCGCCCGAAGACGCCACCGCGCAGCCGGCCGAGGCGGTCGCCGGCGACGGCGCGGCGGCCCAGGGCGGTTCGGCGCTGGCCAGGTATGCGGTCGACCTGACCGCGCGAGCGCGCGCCGGCGAGATCGATCCGGTGTCGGGCCGCGACGAAGAGATCCGCCAGATCGTCGATATCCTGATGCGGCGGCGCCAGAACAACCCGTTGCTGGCGGGCGAGGCCGGCGTCGGCAAGACGGCCGTGGTCGAGGGCCTGGCGCTGCGCCTGGCCAGCGGCGACGTGCCGCCGCCCTTGCACGACGTGTCGCTGTACTTGCTGGACATCGGCCTGCTGCAGGCGGGGGCCGGGGTAAAGGGCGAATTCGAGCAGCGCCTGCGCGGCGTCATCGACGAGGTGCAGTCCAGCCCCAGCCCGATCGTGCTGTTCATCGACGAGATCCATACCCTGGTGGGGGCGGGCGGCGCGGCCGGCACGGGCGACGCCGCCAATCTGCTGAAGCCGGCGCTGGCCCGCGGGCAATTGCGCACGATCGGCGCCACCACCTGGTCCGAATACAAGAAGTACATCGAGAAAGACCCCGCGCTGACGCGGCGCTTCCAGGTGGTGCAGATCCACGAGCCGGCCGAGCCGCGCGCGCTGGGCATGCTGCGCGGCCTGGCCGCCACGCTAGAGGCGCACCACCAGGTGCTGCTGCTGGACGAGGCGATCGAGGCGGCGGTGTCGTTGTCGCACCGCTATATTCCCGCGCGCCAGTTGCCCGACAAGGCGGTGGCCTTGCTGGACACGGCCTGCGCGCGCGTGGCGGTCAGCCAGCATGCGGTGCCGGCGGCGCTGGAAGACGCCCGGCGGCGCATCGAGGCGCTGGAGATCGAGCAACGCATCGCGGGGCGCGAAGCCCAGCTCGGGGCCGGCGACGAACAGCGCGTGGCGCGCGTGGCCGACGAACTGGAACAGGCGCGCGCCCAGGAAGCCGACCTGGCCGAGCGCTGGGAATCCGAACGCGAGCTGGCGGCACGCGTGTTCGAGTTGCGCCGGGCGCTGGACCCGCAAGCCGAGCCGCCGGCGGCCGGCGCCGATGGCCAACTGCCCATCGCCCCGGATGCCGCGCCCGACCCGGCACAGCTACGCGCCGAGCTGGCGCGGGCGCAGGAAGAACTGGCCCGCCGCCAGGGGGAATCGGCGCTGATCTATCCGGCGGTGGATGCCGCCGCCGTCGCATCGGTGGTGGCCGACTGGACGGGCATCCCGGTGGGCCGCATGGTGCGCGACGAGGCCCAGTCGGTGCTGCGCCTGGCCGATACGCTGGAACAGCGCGTGATCGGCCAGCGCCACGGCCTGGAAGCCATCGCGCGACGCATCCAGACGTCGCGCGCGCGCCTGACGGACCCGGGCAAGCCCGTCGGTGTCTTCCTGCTGTGCGGCCCCAGCGGCGTGGGCAAGACCGAGACCGCGCTGGCGCTGGCCGAGGCCTTGTATGGCGGCGAGCAGAACCTGATCTCGATCAACATGAGCGAGTTCCAGGAATCGCACACCGTTTCCACCCTGAAGGGCGCGCCGCCCGGCTATGTGGGATACGGCGAAGGCGGGGTGCTGACCGAAGCCGTGCGGCGCCGGCCGTACAGTGTGGTGCTGCTCGACGAGGTCGAGAAGGCCCACGCCGATGTGCACGAGATTTTCTTCCAGGTGTTCGACAAGGGTTGGATGGAAGACGGCGAGGGCCGTTATATCGATTTCCGCAATACCGTCATCATCCTGACCTCGAACGTGGGCACCGACCTGATTGCCAGCCTGTGCCGCGACCCGGCGCTGATGCCGGATGCCGAGGGCCTGGCCACGGCGCTGCGCGAGCCGCTGCTGAAGGCGTTTCCGGCCGCCTTGCTGGGCCGGCTGGTGGCGGTGCCCTACCTGCCGCTGTCGGACGACATGCTGGCGCGCATCGTGGATCTGCAATTCGAACGCATCCGGCAGCGGTTGCGCGACCACCACGATATCGCGCTGGCGGTCAGCCCCGAAGCCACCGCGCTGGTGGTGGCGCGCTGCACCGAGGTGGAATCGGGCGGCCGCATGGTGGATGCCATCCTGACCAACACGGTGCTGCCGCAGATCAGCCGCGAATTGCTGACCGCGTCGATGGAAGGGCGCGCGGTGCGCGCCGTGGCGCTGGAAGCCGCCGACGGCGACTTCCAGTACCGGTACGAGTGAATGGGCCGCGGCGCGCCGCTATTTGCGGCGCGGGGTGTCGCCGCGCGGCGGGGCGTCGTCTTGCGGCTTGACGCGCGCGGGGCGCAGGTAGCCGCCGTATTCGCGCAGGTGGTCGCGGGCGGCGTGGCCGTCGGCAGCGTCGTCGCGCCGCGCGTTCAGCGTGTCGGTGACCGGGTCCGATCGGTGCGGGGCCAGCGGGTCGTGCGACGGCAGGGTCGAGGGGCTCGGGTCCGAGAACACGTTCTGCGTGTCGTCGGCATCGGGCGCGCCCAGCAGGTCCAGCGGATCGCGCGCCGGGCCGGACACGCTGGCATCGCCGCGCGGCAACTGGCGCAGCGGGTCTTCGGGATTGCGGACCTGGGCCGATTCCAGGTCGAACGGATGGGTAGAGACGTCGGGCGCGCTACCGACGGGCAACGTGCCGGGGCCGAACAGGTCGCTGAAGACGTCGGACGGGTCGGCCTGGGGCTGGCGGGTCTCGCCGTCCAGCGGCGGCAGGTCGCCGAACGGCGAACCGGACGGGGCCTCGGCTTCGAAGGCGCCGCGTCCTTCGGGTTGCAGCGCCACCGGCGGCAGGTCGGCTGCGGGCAGGTGCGCAGAAGGGATGTCGGCCGGAGGCAGCTCGCCGGATGGCGGGGCCGCGGCAGAGGCTGCGGCAAGCGGCGGATCGGCGGGGCGCGCGGATGGCGCCTCGACAGGGGCGTCGGGTGCGGCCGGGGTATCCGGCGCCTGCGCCACGGGCTGCGGCGGGGCTTTGGCCAAGACGTCAGGCGGGGTGTCCGGCGCCTGGGATGGGCGGGGCGTGTCCACCACGTCGGCCATGTCCCGTGCGATGGCGGCCAGGTTCTTTGCGAGGGCGGGGGGCGGCGTTTGCGTGGCGGGCGGCGTCAGGTCGACGCCTTCGAGCAGCGGGCTTTCCAGCAGCGGGTCGGGTTCGGCCAGCAGCGGGTCGGGCGGCAGATCGCCCGTGGACGCGATACCCGCCGCCGCGGCAACGGCCATGGCCTGGGGCGCGTTGGGATCTTCGGCGCGCAGCGTGTACGGCCCGATGGCCAGTTCGTCGCCGGGCGCCAGGGGAACTTCCTGGTCGCGCGTGATGGCGCGGCCGTTGATGCTGACGCTGCCCATGCCGCTGAGATTCACCAGGTAGCAGGCGTCGTCGCTGATGCGCAGCGCGGCCTGGATGCGGCAGATGCCGCGCTCGCTGTCGGGCAGGGCCAGGTGGTTGTCGGCCGAGCGCCCCAAGGTGCCGCCAGGCGCCTGGAATACCGCCGACACGGGATGAAAGCCCGGGTCGTTACGGCGTTGGAGGACGGTGAGTTTCATAGGGGAAATCTCCGGTGCATCGCGCGCGGAAAAGCGAGTGCGGACCTTCGGATAATAGCCATCGCAGGTGACTGAAATGATGTCGGGGAGTTATGAAAATATGTCTGCGCGAGAATTTCCTGAAGGTTCCGTAACAGTGGTAACTATTTCTGTATTTACACGACAGTTTCTTGTTTTTCCCTTGTCATACACGCTTTCTCCATAATCCAGGGGGCGAACCGCGAATTATGGTGTTCCGCAAGACCACGACCGCTATCTTGAAAGGGCTTTGCGCAAGTTTCGCCGCCCTGGCCCTGCTGGTGGGATGTTCTTCCACCGCCCGGCGCGTGCCCGTGCCTTACGCGATCGAGCTGACCGTCGACAAGCAGGTGAACCCCGACGTGCATGGGCGACCCTCGCCGGTGCAGGTCACGATCTACGAACTGAGTTCTTCCAGCGCCTTCGAGTCGCGCGATTTCTTCTCGCTGCAAGCCGACCCGCAGGCCGCGCTGGGCAAAGAGCTGCTCAATACCGACCAGGCCATCCTGCGCCCCGGCGAGACCAAGACCCTGCAATACACCGGCAGCGCCGAGGCGCGCATGGTGGGCATCGTGGCGGCTTACCGCGATCTCGAGAAAAGCCATTGGCGCCTGGTCGTGCCGCTGCCCGAGGCGCAGAACACCAACATCTACAAGGTGTGGCAGTTCTCTCCCAACGAAGAGACGATCAAGGTGTCCGTCAAGGACAACGGGCTGGCCGTCACCGACCGGGAGCGCTCCTGGTGGCCGTTCTAGGCAGACGCCGGCGTGCCGGCCGGCGCCAACCCGCAACTTCACTGCAAGCATAGTCATGGCAGACAAGAACAAAGTCATCTGGTCCGAGGGGATGTTTCTGCGGCCCCAGCATTTCCAGCAGTTCGAGCGCTATCTGGAAGGGGTCGTGCAGCAGCGCGCCGCGGCGCTGCAAGGGTTTTCGTGGGGGTTCAGCCACCTGGCGCTGGACCGCGACGCGCTGGCGGTGGGCAAGCTGGTGCTGACCGAGGCGCGCGGCGTGCTGCCCGACGGCACGCCGTTCGACTTCTCGCACCCGGACAACGCGCCGGCCGCGCTGGACGTGCCCGAGCAGGCCCAGGACGTGCGCGTCATGCTGGCGCTGCCCCGCGTGCGGCCCGGCGCCAGCGATGTGCAGTATGAAGACGAGGCCGATTCGCTGGCGCGCTACCTGGTGCAGGAAGCCGAGATCGAGGATTCCGGCTCGATGGGGCTGGAACCCGCGCTGCTGCAACTGGGCCGGCTGCGGCTGCGGCTGATGCTCGAGACCGACCTGGGCGACGAATGGCTGGGGCTGGGCGTGGTGCGCGTGATCGAGCGCCGCGCCGACAACCGCGTGGTGCTGGATGACCGCTACATCGCGCCATGGCTGGCGGCGGGCACGCATCCGCTGCTGATGGGGTTCGTGCAGGAACTGTACGGCCTGCTCAACGCGCGCAGCGAGGCGCTGGCCCTGCGGTTGTCGCAGCCGGGGCGCGGCGGCGTATCCGAGGTATCGGATTTCATGCTGCTGGAAACCGTGAATCGCTATGTCGGCGCGCTGTGGCACGCCCGCCAGACCGAGTGGCAGCATCCCGAACGGCTCTTCCACGACTGGCTGATGCTGGCCTGCGATTTGTCCACCTATACCGCGGCGTCGCGGCGGCCCGAGGTGCTGCCCGACTACGAGCACGACGACCTGCAGGCCACGTTCGGGGCCTTGATGGACGAGCTGCGCCGCTCGCTGTCGGCCGTGCTGGAGCAGCATGCGCTGCAGATTCCGCTGCAGGACCGCGGCCAGGGCGTGCGCGTGGCGCAGATCCCCGACCTGGAGCTGCTGCGCACCGCCGGGTTCGTGCTGGCCGTGCACGCCGACATGCCGTCCGATACGGTGCGCTCGCGCTTCCCGGCACAAGTCAAGATCGGCCCGGTCGAGCGCATTCGCGACCTGGTGCATTTGCAACTGCCGGGCGTGACCGTGCGGGCCCTGCCGGTGGCGCCGCGGCAGATCCCGTACAGCGCCGGCCATGTGTACTTCGAGCTCGACAAGGGCGGCGATTTCTGGAAACAGCTGGAGCGCACCGGCGCGCTGGCATTGCACCTGGCTGGCGAATTCCCGGGCTTGACCATGGAATTCTGGGCCTTGCGCGATTGACGGGCCCCAAGCCGGAGACATCATGCACGCTTCCGATACCGCACTGCCCGGCCCGCTGGGCGGAGGCATTCCCGAAGGGGCCGCGTCGGCGTCGAACCGCCTGCGGCCCCACGAATATGTGATCAGCGGCGCCAACCCGCTGGTGGCGGCGGCCAACCCGCTGCTCGACCTGATCCCGCAGATCCGCGCGACGACGTCGCACCCGTCGCCGGCCATGCTGCGCGAGCACCTGCTGGACGAGATCCGGCAGTTCGAGTTGCGCGCGCAGCAGGCGGGCATCCCGAACGAAACCATCCTGGGGGCGCGCTACTGCCTGTGCACCGCGCTGGACGAGGCGGCCGCGCTGACCCCGTGGGGCGGCAACGGCGTGTGGTCGGCCCACAGCCTGCTGGTGACCTTCCACAACGAAACCTGGGGCGGCGAGAAATTCTTCCAGTTGCTGGCCAAGCTGTCGCAGAACCCCAGCCAGCACCTGGACCTGCTGGAACTGCTGTACTACTGCCTGGTGCTGGGCTTCGAGGGGCGCTACCGGGTGGCCGACAACGGCCGCTCGCAGCTCGAGACGCTGCGCCAGCGCCTGCTGCGCATCCTGCGCGGCGCCCGCGGCGAGTACCCGCGGGCGCTGTCGCCGCACTGGCAGGACGTGCCCGCGCAGACCCAGCTGCGGCGGCTGCCGGTGCCCCTGTGGGTGTTCGGCGCGCTGGCGGCCGTGCTGGCGCTGGCCATTTACTGGGCGCTGGCCTGGATCCTGGGCCGGCAGTCCGACGAGGTGTTCGCGGCGGTCAGCAGCCTGAAGCCGCCCACGGTGCAGATCGCGCCGGTGGTGCGCCGGCCCGCGCCTTCGCCGCGCCTGGCGGTGTTCCTGGCGCCCGAGATCCGCGACGAGCTGGTCACGGTGCGCGACGAGGTCGACCGCAGCGTGGTGGTGCTGCGCGGCGACGGCCTGTTCGAATCGGGCTCGGCGACGGTGCGCGAACAGTACCTGCCGGTGCTGTCGCGGGTGGCCGATGCGCTGCGCGAAACCGAGGGGAACATCCTGGTGCGCGGCTATACCGACAACATCCCCATGCGCGGGGCGCGCTATCCGTCGAACTGGCACTTGTCGCAGGCGCGCGCCGACGCCGTCAAGGAATTGCTGGAAAGCCGCCTGGACAACCCGCAGCGCGTGCGCGCGGAAGGCCGCGGCGACGCGGACCCGGTGGCGCCGAACGATACGGCGGCGGGGCGGTCGCGTAACCGCCGCGTCGAGATCACGCTGATGGTGCCGCCGGTGCCTCGGGAAGAGACGGTCGAGGGTGCGCGGCAATGATTCATAACGTATTTGGTTTCCTGTTCAGCCGGGGCGTGTGGAATTTCCTGGGCCTGGTGGCCCTGGCGCTGCTGATCTGGATCGCCGGGCCGCTGCTGGCCATCGGCACGACGCGGCCGCTGGAAAGCGAGACCACCCGCATCATCGTCATCGCCATCCTGTTCGGGCTGTGGCTGCTGCGCATCCTGTGGCGCAAGTGGCGCGAAGGCCGCCTGAACGCGCAGCTGCTGGGCCAGCTGCGCAAGCCCGCGACCAAGAAGAAGGTCGAGCCCGAACCCGGCAACCCCGAGATCCGCCAGCTGGAAGAACGCTTCAACGAGGCGGTCGAGCTGTTGCGCAAGACCCGTTTCGAAGGCACCAAGCGGCGCCTGTCGCTGGATCGCTTTTCCAAGCAGTACCTGTACCAGTTGCCCTGGTACGTCATCATCGGCGCCCCGGGCGCCGGCAAGACCACGGCGCTGGTCAATTCCGGCCTGAACTTCCCGCTGGCCGACCGCTTCGGCAAGGTGGCGCTGCGCGGCGTGGGCGGCACGCGCAATTGCGACTGGTGGTTCACCGACGATGCCGTGCTGCTGGACACGGCCGGCCGCTACACCACGCACGAAAGCGATGCCACCGGCGACGAGGAAGAATGGAAGGGCTTCCTGCGCCTGCTGTCGAAGTACCGCGGTCGCCAGCCGATCAACGGCGCCATGCTGACGATCAGCGTGGAAGACCTGCTGGCCGCCTCCGACGCCGAACGCGTGCAGCACGCCGCCGTGCTGCGGCGCCGGCTGCAGGAACTGCGCGAACAGCTGGGCATCCAGTTCCCGGTGTACGTGCTGGTCACCAAGGCCGACCTGCTGTCCGGCTTCGAGGAATATTTCACGTCGTTCTCGCGCGAGGACCTGTCGCAGGTCTGGGGGTTCACGCTGCCGTACACGCGCACCCAGGAAGCCGACTTCGACCTGTACGAGGCCTTCCACGCCGAATACAAGCTGCTGCAGCGCCGCCTGGACGATGCCCTGCCCGAGGTGCTGGCCGCCGAGACCGACCCGTCGCGCCGCGCGCTGGCCTACATGCTGCCGCAGCAGTTCGCCGGCCTGCAGGCCGTGCTGGGGCATTTCCTGAGCGATGTGTTCGCCACGTCGAAATACGAGGCGCGCCTGGTGCCGCGCGGCGTGTATTTCACTAGCGGCACGCAGGGCGGCGAGACCTTCGACCAGGTCACCGGCTACCTGAAGCGCTACCTGCGCATCGACGGCGGGCCGGTGCCCGCGGCCGCCGCGCCGGGCGAAGGCGAAGGGCGCAGCTATTTCCTGAAGGGCCTGCTGCAGGACGTGATCTTCCGCGAAGCGGGCCTGGCCGGCCGCAACCTGCGCTGGGAACGCCGCTATCGCCGCCTGCACTGGGCCGGCTACGGCCTGATCGCCGCGCTGCTGGTGGCGCTGCTGGTGGGCTGGGCCGTCAGCTACCGCAACAACAAGACCTATGTCGCCGAGGTGGCGCGCCGCGTGCCCACCGTGGAAAAACTGGGCCGCGACATCAAGATCACGCGCGCCGGCGATGTATTGGGCCTGATGCCGTTCCTGGATGGCCTGTGGTATTTGCCGCGCCATCCCAACTTCGAGGTCGATGCGCCGCCGCTGGCCTACCAGTTCGGCCTGTACCAGGGGCAGAAGCTGCAGTCGGCGGCGCAGGGCGTTTATCGCGACACACTGGAACAGGTGCTGCTGCCGCAGATCGCCCGGCGCGTCGAGACGGCGCTGCGCACGGCCAAGGCCGACGACTTGGAGTTCTCGTACGAGGCCTTGCGCGCGTACCTGATGCTGTACGAGGCCGACCACTACGATGCCGAGTTCATGCATGCCTGGCTGCTGTCGGACATGCAGAAGACCTTGCCCGAAGGCTACACGCGCCGCCAGTACGACCTGATGTCGCTGCACTTGCGCAACCTGGTGCAGGGCCGCGTGCTGGCCTCGCCGTTCCCGCGCGACGACGAGCTGGTCAACCAGGCGCGCGAGCACCTGGCGCGGTATACGCTGGCGCAGCGCGCTTACAGCCGGCTGCGCCGCATGCTGGCCAACACCGACCAGGGCCCCGAACAGACCGCCATCACCCTGGGCGGGGCGCAGGCCAGCGCAGTGTTCGTGCGCAAGAGCGGCAAGCCGCTGACGCAGGGCATTTCGCGGCTGTACAGCTACGACGGCTACTGGAAGGTCTTCAACCAGCGCGTGACGCGCGTGGCCGACCTGCTGCGCCAGGACGACGCCTGGGTGCTGAACATCGAGGCGCCCGGCATCCTGGACCAGCGCGCCCAGCAGCAGCTGATCGTGGACATCAAGCGGCTGTACATGAACGACTACGTCGAGCAATGGGACGCCTACCTGAACGACCTGCAGCTGGCGCCCACCACGTCGCTGCTGCAGAACATCCAGATGGCGCGCACCCTGTCGGCGCCCGAGTCGCCGCTGGTGAAGCTGGTGCAGGGCGTGGCGCGCGAGACCAGCCTGCTGCGCGATACCGGCGACGGGCGTTCGCTGATGGACCAGGCGCGCGACCGGGTCAGCAGCACGCGCGAGGCGCTGGAACAGATGTTCGGCCCCACCGGCCCCAGCGCGGCGGTGCGCGCCGATGCTTCGGACGAAAAGCTCGAGCGCATCGTCGACCTGCATTTCGAGCCGTACCGCCGCCTGGCCCAGAGCGAAGCCCAGGGCAGCCCGCCGGCCATCATGGCCACCACCGGCCTGATCAACGAGCTGTACACCTACCTGACCGCCGCCGATGCGGCGCTGCGCAGCGCCAGCCCGGCGCCGGGATCGGACGTGGTGACCAAGCTGCGCGCCGAGGCCGGCCGCCTGCCCGAGCCGCTGCGCGACCTGCTGAACACGCTGTCGGTCAAGGCGTCGGGGGAAATCTCCGAGGCCACGCGCGAACGCATGGGCGACACCGTGTCCGCGACCATCGGGCTGTTCTGCCGGCAGTCGATCGCGGGCCGCTACCCGTTCGCGCCCGGCTCGTCGCGCGACGTGGCGCCCAACGACATGGCGCGGCTGTTCGCCCCGAACGGCATGATGGACGAGTTCTTCCAGAAGCACCTGGCCACCCAGATCGACGTGTCGGGGTCGCGCTGGCGCTTCAAGCCCGGCATCGACGGCGAGCAGGGCGACCGGGCGGCCTACCTGGATTCGTTCCAGCGCGCCGGCGTCATCCGCGATGTGTATTTCACGGCGGGCAGCCCGCTGCCGTCGTACCGGGTGGCGATCCGCCCGCTCGAGATGGACGCGCAGATCACCCAGTTCCTGATGGACGTGGACGGGCAGACGGTGCGCTATGCGCATGGCCCCCAGGTGGCCACCACGGTGCAATGGCCCGGCCCACGCGGCACCAACCAGGCGCGCATCGAGCTGGCGCCGCAGACCGGCCCGGCGGGGCTGTCGGCATCGGGCCCGTGGGCGCTGAACCGGCTGCTGGACAAGGCGCAGTTGCGGCGCGGGTCGTCGCCCGAGATCACGATCGCGACGTTCGACATCAACGGCCGCAAGGTCGTGCTGGAGATCACCGCCAGCAGTGTGAAAAGCCCTTTCCACCTGGCCGAGATGCAGGGCTTCGCGTGCCCCGCCCGCTAGGGGTTCAGACAGGATTCGCCATGGACGACGCAAGGGGACAATTAGGGTGGTACGGCAAGATTCCCGCAGCGGGCGATTTCGTGCATCGCCGCCTGCCGCGCGAATTGATTGCCTGGTGGGACCGCTGGCTGCAGTACGGGCTGGCAGCCCTGAAGCAGGCGCCTGACGACAGCGCGGCGCGCAGCTTCGCCACGGCGCCGATCTGGAATTTCGCCATTCCGGCCGGGCCCAGCGGCGGCGGGGCGCAGCTGGGCTGCATCGCGCCCAGCCGCGACCGGGTGGGGCGCGGCTACCCATTATGCGTGGTGATGGCAGTTGCCGAAGACGACTATCACAGCAGCATGCTCGACGGCGCCACCGATTACTACCGCCAGATCGGCGCCTGCATGCTGTCGGCGGTGCGCCACGGTTGCGCCGCAGAGCAATTCGACCGCGAACTGCAGGATATCCGCGTGCCCGGCGCCACCCCGCCGCCTGTGCGTTCCAGCGGCAGCGACATCATGGACATCCTGAACGCCGGCCTGGACGATGCGGCCGCCCCCCTGGCCTCGCGCAGCCTGGCGGCCTGGCCCGACCTGCCGTTCTGCTTCAATCCCAGCTCGCACACCAGCTACTGGTGGACCAACCAGGTCGATGGCGCGGCGCTGCAAACCTATGTGCACGGCGGGGCCTTGAATGCCGCGCTGTTCACCCGACTGTTCGCGTCGCTGCCTGCCTGGCGCTAGGGCCTGGCGACGCTTCCTGTGCCCGGAGTTCCGAGTATGAGCACCTCTTCCGCCACCTTGCCCCACCGCGACGCGTCCGCCGGCAGCAGGCCCGACCACCGGCCGCTGAGCGCGATCGCGGCCGCCGCCGGCGGCGGCGTGCCGCAGGCGCGGATCCGCCGGGTGCTGGCCGACCTGGCCGCGCCGCTGGCGCAACTGCACGCGCAAGGCCGCGTGCACGGGGCCATTGCCATGAACACCGTGGGGCTCGATGCGTCCGGCAAGGCGCATTTGCTGGTGCCGCCGCTGGAACCTGCCGCGGATGCCGAAGGCGGCGTGCGCCTGGCGGGCTACGCGGCCTTCGAGCAATACACCGACGACCCCGAACGTCCGTGCGGGCCCTGGACCGACATCTACGCCCTGAGCGCCGTGGCCCACGCCATGCTGGTCGGCGCCGCGCCGCCCGATGCGCTGGCCCGCTGCGTCAAGGATACGTACGAGCCGTTGGCCGGCCGCGAGCTGGGGGCCTACGATCCGGACTTCCTGCGGGCGGTGGATCGCGGCCTGTCGATGACGCCGGCCGCGCGGGCGCAAGACATGGACGCCTTCGGGCAGGCTTTCGGCCTGGGCCTGATGGCGCCGTCGGCCGCGGTAGAACCCCCCGCGGCCGAGCCCGATGCCGCGCCCGAACTGCCGCCGGTGGCGGCGCCTGCCGTGCCCGAAGCGGGCCCGCGCGTTCCCTTGCTGGTGATGCTGGGCGTATTGGCCGCCGTGGCGCTGGCCGTGTATTTGTGGCTGCGCCCGAACCTGCCGGCGCCGCAGCCGGCCGATAGCGGCGTGCCGCCGGCGCCTGCCCCGGCGCCCGCACCTGCTCAGCCGCAGGCGCCTGTGCCGACACCGCCCGCGCTGTCCGATCTGGGGGCGGGGCGGCCGGCGGATCGCGCCAATCCGCCGGCCGATGCGCCGCCCGCGGCGGCGCCGCAGGCTGGTGGTCCCGACGTGCCGCCGCCTGGCGTGCCGGACTCTGCCGCGCCGCCTGTCCCCACGGCGCCTGCTCCCGGCGCCCCGGGCGCCGAGCCGCCCGCCGATACGCCGCCCGTGCCGGGCCAGGCGCCCCAGGCTGCCACGCCGCCCACGGTGCCGGGCGCCACGCCGGCGCCTTCGGAGGCCCCCCCGCCATCGCCCGCCGTGCCTGCGCCCGGCAGCGCCACGTCGGGCCCGGCCGGCACCGAGGCGCCGGGCACGCCGCCCGGCGCGGCGCCCCCTGCCGGGCCCGATGCGGCCGGTAATGCGCCCGCCGGCGCCAACCCGGCCGTGCCGGGCGCCACGGCTGTGCCCGGCGCGCCGGGCGAACCCGCGGTGCCCGAGGAAGCGCCGCCCACCACGTCGGTCGCGGTGCGCGTGCATGTACAGCCTTGGGGCGAAGTGCTGGTCGATGGCCGCTCGCGCGGCATCAGTCCGCCGCTGACCGAGCTGACGCTGTCGCCGGGCCGGCACCGCGTCACCATCCGCAATCCTGCCGCGCCCGACTACCAGACGACGATCAGTGTCGATCCGGGTGGCTCGGCGTCGATTTCACACGTGTTCGAATAGGGCTCAGGCGCCGGCGCCGACATCGTCGAGCATGCCGGCGTCTTCGGCGACGTCGGCGGTGAACATGTAGCCCCAGCCGTGCACGGCCTTGATGGGCAGGCGCATGTGGTGCGCCGTGGCCTTGCGCCGCATGCGGCTGATCATCACGTCGACGAAGCGGCCGCGCCGCTCGCCCTCGGCGGCCTCGCCCGATTGCACGCCATCGGCGATCAGGGTTTCGCGGCTGACCTTCTTGTCCGGTGCCCGCACCAGGCGCAACAGGAAGCCGCGCTCGGCCGTGGTCAACGCCAGTTCCTGGCCATCCGGCGCGATCAGCGTCCAGCCCTTGCTGGTCAGGCGCCAGCCGGGGGCCACGGCCGCCATGGCGGGTTCCGCGGCCGGCTCTGCCGGGCTGCTTTCGATCGGCACGGTTCTGGGCGCGGGTGCGTCGTCGCACGCGGCCGCCGCGCCCATGGCTTGTTCGGCGACGCGGCGCAGCAGCGACTGGAACACCGCCGCCAGTTCGAGCCCGCCGGCCCCGGTGTCCAGGCACGCGTCGGCGCCGCACAGCAGCGTGCGCACGCGCGATTCGCTGTCGGCGAACGCCGCCAGCGCGATGATCCCCAGCGTATGCCGCATGGCGCGCAGCTGGGCTGCGGCGATATGTATCTTCGGCAGCGAGCCGGTCAGTACGATCAGCGATACGGGGTGCCAGGATACGTGCGTATAAAGCCCGGCCAGGTCCGTGTAGCGGTGGACCTGGAACCCCAGGTGCGACAGATCGGCGATCTGCTGCGAGTGGACGGTGTCGTCTCCGGTCAGAAAGAGGACATCCAACGATCTATTCATGATTCCCTTCCGGATGGAAGCGCAGCGGTGGCATGCACGCCGGGGCTGGCAATACCGAAGCGAGCGGTCTGCAAGAGTCTTGGATAAGGGTGATGGCGCAGGATGGGCCGTGGCGCATGGCCGGCGCCCGATTTGCGGGGATCAAGAATAAATCGGCGTTATCGGCAGGGGCGAGGTCTGGCTGCTGTTCTTGTGTGACGCTGTGTGTCATTTAACCTCAAATGTGTATGTATGTGAATATAAACGCCAAATTGATACAATTCCGGCGCCCACGTAGGCGGCCGCCTGTTCGACGGACCTGTCCGGGCACCTGTCCGCGTTACAGTAGAAGCCTGTACTGTTTTGCGGAGCCCTCCGAGATGCCGATTCGCATGCTTGCCCGCGGCTTGCTGCCTGCCGCCCTGGCTATCGTTCTGGCCGGCTGCGCCGGCACGACCGGCCACGCGACCGCCGAAGGCGCGGCGGCGGCCAATGCCACCACCAGCGCCGATTCGCTGGCCCAGACGCGCTGGGAATTGACGCGCTGGACGGCGCCCGACGGCTCGCCGAGGTCCATTCCGCACGGCGACAACGGCGAACCCATCCAACTGGTCTTCCTGGCGCACGACAACCAGTACCGGGTCAACGGATTTTCAGGTTGCAACCGCTACATGGGCAGTTACAAACTACAGGCCGGCAAGCTGTCGATCTCTACCCCCGCCAGCACCCGCATGGCGTGTGCCTCGCCAGAGCGTGCCCAGCTTGAAGTCGCCTACCTGAAAGCCCTGGCGGACATCCGTTCGTTCACGCTGGACAGCGGCAGCACGCCACGCCACCTGACCTTCAATGTGAGCGGCGGCGACGTGCTGGAGTTCGCCCGCAGGCAGGACCCCCCTACGCCTCAGTGACCTTGCCCGCCGGCGGACGGGGCTCGTTTACTATTACGCCGCCTCGTCCGTGCCGCCGCATTGCCTGCCATGTCTTCTGTCGTCAACATCGCTGCCTACAAATTCATTCCCCTGCACGACCTGCCGGCCCTGCGCGCCGATGTGCTGGCGCGCGCCGAGGCCGCTGGCCTGAAAGGCACCGTCTTGTTGGCCGAGGAGGGGATCAATCTGTTCCTGGCCGGCTCGGGCAGCGGAATTGATACATTATTGCACTGGTTGCGCACCGACCACCGCTTTGCCGATCTGGACGTGAAGTTTAGCTGTTCGGCGAGCGTTCCGTTTCGCAAATTGCGGGTCAAGATCAAGCGCGAGATCATCCGCATGGACCACCCCGCCATCCAGCCGCAAGCCGGGCGGGCTCCGGCCGTGGCGCCGGCCACGCTGGCGCGCTGGCTCGGGCAGGGCGCCGACGACGACGGCCGGCCCGTGGTCATGCTGGACACCCGCAATGCCTTCGAGGTGGATGCCGGCACATTCCAGGGCGCCATCGATTGGCGCATCGCGCGGTTCACGCAATTCCCGGCCGCCGTCCAGGCCCATCGCGACAGCCTGCGGGGCAAGACCGTGGTCAGCTTTTGCACCGGCGGCATCCGCTGTGAAAAAGCCGCCTTGTACATGGCCGAAGCCGGCATCGAACATGTCTACCAGCTCGATGGCGGCATCTTGAAGTATTTCGAGGAAACCGGCGGCCAGGGGTTCGACGGCCGCTGTTTCGTGTTCGACGAGCGCATCGCGCTGGATCCGGCACTGGCCCCGATGAGCGAGGCGGAGCCGGCCGCCGGCGCATAGCGCCTCGCTGCATGCCGGCAATAATTTCCCACCTGCCTGCCCGCCGTGCCACGGCCGGCTGCTGGCGCCGGCGCCTGGCCATCGTTGGCCTGAGCGCGGCCTTGCTCGGAGGATGCAGCTTGCCCCCGCCAGAAAACCGTACGTCGTCCCGCGCGCTGCCGTCCGAACAGGCGCGCGCCACCGCGCTGGGCCAGGCCATCGCGCCGCTGGCCGACGCCCACCCCGGGCTGTCCGGCGTCCATGCGCTGGCCGATGCCCGCGATGCCTTCGCGGCGCGTGCGCTGCTGATGCAGGCCGCCCAGAAAACGCTGGATGTCCAGTACTACATCTGGCGCGGCGACATGACCGGAACGCTGCTGCTCGAAGCGCTGTTCGAGGCGGCCGAGCGCGGCGTGCGGGTGCGCCTGCTGCTGGACGACCACGGCACCGCCGGCCTGGACCCGGTGCTGGCCGCCCTGGACGCGCATCCCAATATCGAAGTGCGGCTGTTCAACCCGTTCACCCTGCGCCGGCCCAAGATGCTGGGCTACCTGACCGACTTCGCGCGCCTGAACCGCCGCATGCACAACAAGGCGTTCATCGCCGACAACCAGGTGGCCATCATCGGCGGGCGCAACGTGGGCGACGAATATTTCGGCGCCACCGACGGCGTGCTGTTCTCCGACCTGGACCTGCTGGCCGTGGGGCAGGTGGTGGGCGATGCGTCGGCCGATTTCGACCGCTACTGGGCCAGCGAATCCAGCTATCCCGCTTCCGGCCTGCTGGCGCCGCCCGGCGCCGGGCCGCTGGGGGCGCTGCACCAGTCGGCCTCGCGCCTCGAACGCGATCCGGCCGCGCGGGCCTACGTGGATGCGCTGCGCGAACTGCCTTTCATCCGCCAATTGCTGTCGCAGCAACTGGCCTTCGAATGGGCGCCCACCCGCATGGCCAGCGACGACCCGGCCAAGGCCCTGGGCGTGGCCGATGCCGTCACGCTGTCGCAGCAGCTGCACGACATCCTGGGGCAGCCGGCCAGCCACCTGGAACTGGTGTCGCCGTATTTCGTGCCCACCGCCGAAGGGGTCGAGGCCTTCGTCCAGATGGTGCGGCGCGGCGTCAAGGTTCGCGTGCTGACCAACGCCTACGAGGCGACCGACGTGGCGGTGGTGCATTCGGGTTATGCCAAGTGGCGCAAGGCGTTGCTGCGCGGCGGCGTGGAACTGTACGAGATGCGCAGCCAGCCGGGCCAGCCCGCGCCGGGGGTGGGGCGCCTTGGCAGTTCGGGGTCCAGCCTGCACGCCAAGACGTTCGCGGTGGACGGCCAGCGGGTGTTCGTGGGGTCGTTCAATTTCGACCCGCGCTCGATGCACTTGAACACCGAGCTGGGCTTCGTGGTCGACAGCCCGGCGCTGGCGGCGCGGATGGACGCGCTGTTCGGCCAGGAAGTCGCCAGGCACGCCTACCGAGTGGGCCTGACGGACGACGACCGCCTGTATTGGCTGGCCGACGGCCCCGACGGCCCGCAGCGCTACGATGTCGAGCCGGGCACCCGCTGGTGGCAGCGCCTGCTGGTGTGGCTGCTGTCGCTGCTGCCGATCGAGTGGCTGCTGTGACGGGGCGCGGCGCGTTCGCGCCGCGCGTCGCCCGCGATCAGCGCACGCGCATGCCGGGCTGGGCGCCGGGCCACGGTTCCAGCACGTAGATGCCCGCGTCGACGGCGTCGTCGGCGTGGCTGGCCGCCAGCACCATGCCTTCGGATACGCCGAACTTCATCTTGCGCGGCGCCAGGTTGGCCACCATCACGGTCAGTTTGCCCACCAGGTCTTCGGGCCGGTAGGCCGACTTGATGCCGGAAAACACGTTGCGGTGCCGGCCTTCGCCGACATCCAGCGTCAGCTGCAGCAGCTTGGTGGAGCCTTCCACGTGCTGGCAGTCGACGATCCGGGCGATGCGCAGGTCGATCTTGGCGAAGTCGTCGATGGTGATGGTGTCGGCCAGCGCCTCGCCGCCAGGCATGGGGGCCGGTTGCGCCGGCGCGGCGGGCGGCTCGAACAATTGGTCGAGCATGGCCGGGTCGACGCGCTGCATCAGGTGCTTGAAGGGCGCCACGTGCTGCGGCAGCACGGCGGCGTCGGCCCAGGTGTAAGGCTGCTGCGCGCCGAACAGTTCGCGCGCTACGCGGTCCGACAGGGCCGGCAGCACCGGCGCCAGCATCACCGACAGGGCCTTGAAGCCGGCCAGTGCGCGCGAGCAGATGTCTTGCAGCGCGGCCTTCTGCGCCGCATCGGCGGTGCCGATGCCCTTGGCCAGCACCCACGGCTGGGCCGTGTCGAAGGCCTGGTTGATGCCGTCGGCATGGGCCATGATCTCGCGGATGGCGCGGTTGTATTCGCGGGCCTCGAAGGCCGCGCGGATCGATTCGGCCTGGGCGGCGAACCCGGCCGACAGCGTGTCGGTGTCGCCGGCGTAGGCCAGCGCGCCGTCGAAATGCTTGGTGATGAAATTGGCCGCGCGGCTGGCGATGTTGACGTACTTGCCGACCAGGTCGCTGTTGACGCGCGCGACGAAGTCGTCGGGGTTGAAATCGATGTCTTCGACGCGGGCGTTCAGCTTGGCGGCGATGTAGTAGCGCATCCATTCGGCGTTCATGCCCAGTTCCAGGTAGCGCAGCGGCGAAATGCCGGTGCCGCGGCTCTTGGACATTTTCTCGCCGCTGACGGTGATGAAGCCGTGCACATTGAGCGCGTCCGGCGTCTTGCGGCCGGCGAACTTCAGCATGGCCGGCCAGAACAGGGCATGGAAATAGATGATGTCTTTGCCGATGAAGTGCACTTGCTCGGTGCTGCCTTGCGGGTCGAGCAGGGCGTCGAAATCCAGGCCCTGCTTGGCGCAGTACGACTTCAGCGAGGCCAGGTAGCCCACCGGGGCGTCCAGCCAGACATAGAAGTACTTGCCCGGCGCGTCGGGGATCTCGATGCCGAAATACGGCGCATCGCGCGAGATGTCCCAGTCGCCCAGCTTGGCCTCGCCATCGTCGCCGCCCAGCCATTCGCGCGTCTTGGCCTGCACTTCGGGCTGCAGGTGCTTGTGGCCGGCCGCATTGGCGCCGGTGGTCCAGCGCTGCAGGAACTCGACGCAGCGCGGATCGGACAGCTTGAAGAAGAAGTGTTCCGACGACTTCAGCACCGGGGTGGCGCCGGTCAGGGCCGAATACGGGTTGATCAGGTCGGTGGGCGCGTAGACCGCGCCGCAGACCTCGCAGGAATCGCCGTATTGGTCTTTGGCGTGGCACTTGGGGCATTCGCCCTTGATGTAGCGGTCGGCCAGGAACATACCCTTGACCGGATCGTAGAACTGCTCGATGGCGCGGGTCTCGATCAGGCCCTGGGCTTTCAGGGCGCGGTAGATGTCGTGCGACAGGGCGACGTTCTCGGCCGAGTCGGTGGAATGCCAGTGGTCGAAGCGGATGTGGAAGCCGTCGAGGTAGCGCGGGCGTTCGGCGGCATAGCGGGCCACCAGGTCGCGCGGCGAGATCCCTTCTTTTTCGGCCTTCAGCATGATGGGCGCGCCGTGCGCGTCGTCGGCGCCCACGAAATGCACCGTATGGCCCGCCATGCGCATCGTGCGGACCCAGATGTCGGCCTGGATGTATTCCATGATGTGGCCGATATGGAAGGATCCGTTGGCGTAGGGCAGCGCGGTCGTGACGAACAGGGTGCGGGACATATCGTGAATGGCGGTTCAGGAAGGGGGAGCCGGGTATTTTAGCGGCCGCGCGCGGCGGGCGGCCCGGCCGGCCGGAAAGAAGCCGCGCCCCTGCGCCGGACCAGGCCGGGGCAGGGGCGCGGGGGAACGCGTGCGCGCACGGGGCGCGACGCGGGCCTTAGCGGATTTCGCGGGCTTCGACGTCGATCACGTCGCCGCGCGGCGGCGTGAACGGCGAGGCGGGGCCGGCCTGGAACGAGCCGGGGCGCGCATTCTGGCGCTGGCTCCAGTAGGCGCGCACGCCGAAGGGCTTGCCGCGCACCTTGGCCACGACGTACAGGATGCCGACCGCGATGGCGGTCGAGATCATGAATACCAGCGCCATGGCCATGCCGAACAGGGCCAGCACGGCGAACGCCACGGCACGGAGGAATCGGGAGAGAGTGTCGATCATGATGGTCGGATGCAAAACAGGACAAAAGGTTCCCGCGTATCCGCTATCCTTGGGGGTAGCGGGCGGCGCAAAGCCGTCCTGCCTATGGAATCAGAGTAATGAGTATAACGACAGCGCAGGTCCGTGCGGCGTTGCGGGCCGTAACAGACCCGTTTTCGGGCCAGGAACTGGCCGTATTTGTAAAAGACAGTGACATCGCGGTCGATGGCGGGGCGGTGTCGGCGACGCTGACCCTGGGCTATCCCGCCGCATTCGCCCGGGCCGGCGTCCAGCAGGCGGCGCAGCAGGCGCTGGCCGCCGCGGGCGCGCCGGATGCGCGCATCACGGTGAACTGGGCCGTGCGCACCCATGCGGTGCAGCGCGGGCTGAAGCCTCTGCCCACCGTGCGCAACATCATCGCGGTGGCCTCGGGCAAGGGCGGCGTGGGCAAAAGCACCACCGCCGTCAACCTGGCCCTGGCGCTGGCCGCCGACGGCGCACGGGTCGGCATTCTGGATGCCGACATCTACGGCCCCAGCGTGCCCACCATGCTGGGCGTTTCGGGGCGCCCGGCCAGCCACGACAACAAGACCATGGAACCCCTCGAGGGCCATGGCCTGCAGGCCAATTCCATCGGCTTCCTGATCGACGCCGACGCGCCGGCCATCTGGCGCGGCCCGATGGTCACCCAGGCTTTCGAGCAGATGCTGCGCCAGACCAACTGGCGCGACCTGGACTACCTGATCGTCGACATGCCGCCCGGCACCGGCGACCTGGCCCTGACCCTGGCCCAGAAGGTGCCGGTGGTGGGCGCCGTGATCGTCACCACGCCGCAAGACCTGGCGCTGCAGGATGCGCGCAAGGGGCTGCGCATGTTCCAGAAAGTGGATGTGCCCATCCTGGGCATCGTCGAGAACATGGCCGTGCACATCTGCACGCAATGCGGCCACGCCGAGCATATTTTCGGCGAGGGCGGCGGGCAGCGCATGGCCGAGCAATACCAGGCCCCGTGGCTGGGCAGCCTGCCGCTGGCGATGAGCATCCGCGCGCAAACCGATTCGGGCCGGCCCACCGTGGTGGCCGACCCCGACGGCGAGGCCGCGCGGCGCTATCGCGACATCGCCCGCAAGCTGGCCATCGGCGTGGCGGCCCTGCCGCGCGACATGGCCGGCAAGCTGCCGCCCGTTGTCGTCCAGCCGCCGACCTGACGTATGCGGGTAGCGGTCGCTCTGCTACTGACGGGCCTGTTGGGCATGGCGGGCAGCGTGCGTGCGCAGGGGCCCGAAGTCATCATCGACCCGGGCGGCGTGCCGCCGGCCGCCCTGCAGTCCATCACCGAGGCCGTCGCCGCCATCACGCGGCTGGCCGAAGACCAGGACGGCGGCGAAATCAGTCGCCTGCGCCGGCGCGCGCGCGACGCGACCCTGGCCGCGCTGGCCACTCAGGGCTATTTCACGCCCGTGGTCACGCTGGAAACCGGCACCGACGTGGGCGGCGAAACCTGGGACATCTCCATCCAGCCCGGCAAGCGCGCCGTGGTGGCGTCGGTCGACCTGCAGTTCACCGGCCGCGTCACCCGCCCCGAGTATGCGCAACGCATCGAAGAGCTGCGCAAGAAATGGTCGCTGCCGGCGGGCCAGCCCTTCATCAACAGCGAATGGAACAAGGCCAAGTCGGCGCTGCTGGATGCCGTGTCGTCGCGCGACTTCATGCTGGCGCACATGACGGCCTCGGATGCCGTGGTGCACGCCGATACCGCTGAAGTGCGCCTGGCGGTCACCATCGACAGCGGCCCGCTGGTGCGCATGGGGCCGCTCAATACCCAGGGCCTGCGGCGCGTGCCGGACTCGCTGGTGCACCGCTACGTGCGCTACCGCGAAGGCGAGGCGTACAACCAGGACAAGCTCGACGGCTGGCAGCAAAGCCTGCAGGCCACGTCGTTCTTCCGCGGAGCCTTCGTCACACTGGACACGGCTACGCCGCAGCCGGCGCCCAAGCCCGCGGCCCAATCCGACCGCGCCCGCGCGCCCGGCTCTACCGGGCTGGCGGCCGCCACGCCGGCAGGCGACCCCCTGGTGGCAGGCGGCCCGGCCGGCCCCGCCGCGGCGCGGCCCGATTCGGACGGCGTGATCACCTTGCCGGTCGATGTGCGTGTGGTCGAGGCGCCGGCGCGCCGCGTGGCCACGTCGCTGGGCGTGGACGACGAGGCCGGCGTGCGCGGCGAAGTCACGTACCGCCAGAACGTGGTGTTCGGCCTGCCCGTCACGCTGGAAAGCGGCATCAGCGTCGACCGCCTGCGCCAGCGCGCATACGCCGATTTCCACCTGCCGCCCGACGAAAAAGGCCAGAAAGATTCCATCGGCCTGCTGGCCGACCATTCCGACATCCAGGGGCTGGACGTGCGGCGGTTCGCGCTGGGCGCCACGCGGCTGCGCGAGCGCAAGGGCGCGGGCGACAGCCGGGTGGAATACGAGAACCGCTGGGGCGTGCTGCTGGCGCACGACCACGTCAAGATCGACGGTGGCGACGAATACGACCTGCCCAGCGCCACGCTGACCTCTGAATGGCTGCGGCGCGACGTCGACAACAAATACGATCCGCGCGAGGGCAACCTGATCGCGGTGGGCGGCGGGGTCGGCGTGGTGCTCGACAGCGGCAGCCCGTTCTTCCGGGCGCGGCTGCGCGGCCAGCACTGGTGGCCGGTGGGCCAGCGCGATGTCCTGACCGTGCGCGGCGAGGTCGGGCGCGTGTGGTCCGATTCCAAGACCCGCGTGCCCGACGACTTCGGTTTTCGCGCCGGCGGCGCGCGCTCGATCCGCGGCTACCGCTACCAGAGCATCGGCCTGGAGCAGGACGACGCGGTGGTGGGCGCGCCCACGCTGGCGGTCGCCAGTATCGAATACGACCATTATTTCGACGAGATGTGGGGCATGGCGGTGTTCGTGGACGCCGGCGACGCGGCCGAGACGTTCGGCGACATGAAAATGCACGTCGGCTACGGCGTGGGCGCGCGTGTGCGCACGCCGGCGGGCCCGCTGTTCCTGGACCTGGCCTACGGCCAGCGCGAGCGCGACCTGCGCCTGCATTTCTCGCTGGGGATCGCCTTTTGAACCGCCTGCGCGCCGTCCTGCGCCACTTGCTGGTCTGGTGGCTGCCCCTGCCGGTCACGTTGGTGGTGCTGGCGTGCGCCTTCGCCCTGTGGCTGGCCGGCACGCAACCGGGCACGCGCATGCTGCTAGGCGTGGTGGCGCAGCAGTTCGACGGCCGCGCCGAACAGGTGCGCGGCACCATTCTGGGCGGCCTGCGGGTGGGGCGGCTGCAACTGGCCTTGCCCGGCACCGCGATCGATATTGCCGGCCTGCACCTGGATGTGCAGTGGCGCGCGCTGGGCCGGCGCCTGCTGCATGTGCGCGAATTGTCGGCCGCCAGCGTGCAGGTGGCCCTGACGCCCACGCCCGACGCGCCCGCTTCGGACGAGCCCCTGGCGGTGCCGGCCCTGCCGCTGGACGTGGCGGTCGACCGCGTGGCGCTGGGGGCGCTGGACATCCAGAACGATGGCGTCATGCTGCCGCTGGCGATCAGCGACCTGGCGGCCGCGCTGCACGCCGATGCCCGGGGGGCCCGGCTGCGCCTGGATAGCCTGCGCCTGGATCATGCCCAGGCCGTCGCCGAACTGCAGGGGCGGTTCGACCTGCTGCAACTGGCCGAGCCCTGGCCGATGCAGGCTCGCCTGGATGTTTCCGCGCGCGGCGTGGGGCCCGATTCGCCGCTGTGCGCCAGCCGCATGCTGGCGCCGCCGCCCAAGGCCGCGGCCAAGGGCAAGGCCGCGGCGAAGAAGAAAGCCGCCGCCAAGCCGCCCGCGCCGGCCGAGGCGGCCGCGCCTGTCCCGCCCCCGGTGGCCTGCGCCGCCACGCTGCGCGCCGAGGCCGAGGGCACGGCGCAACAGCTCGACGTGCGGCTCGACGGCGCGACCGCCGACGGCGCCCTGACGCTGCTGGCGCACGCCGGCCTGGCGTTCGGCCAGCCTTTCCCGGTGCGCACCGCCAACCTGGACTTGCGGCTGGCCGACCGGTCGGGGCTGGTGGTCACGCTGGACCGCCAGCCGCAAGCGCTGCAGCCGGGCGTCGACCGCGTGGTGGCCACCCTGGATGCCGATCGCCTGGACTTGGGCCAACTGCTGGGCGACATCGTGCCGCCCGCGCTGCTGAGCGCGCGCATGGCGGTGGATGCCCAGGTGGCGGATGCCTACGACCTGCGCCAGGCTTACGTGCAGGCCGACATCGCCAAGGGCAGCCGCTGGAACAAGCAGGCGCTGGCCGGCACCCTGAAGGGCCGTGTCGATGCCTTGCCGCCGCCCGCCAGCGGATCGGCCACCGCGGCCGCGCCGGCCGATCCGCTGGCGGGCTTCCAATTGCGCGACCTGCAACTGGACCTGGCCCTGGGCCCGAACCGCGTGCGCGCCCAGGGCGAGCTCAGCCAGGGCGATGGCGCGCTGACGCTGGATGCCGACACGCCGCGGCTGGACGCCTTCTGGCCGGGCCTGCCCGGCGGCGCCGCGCTCAAGGGCAAGCTGGAAGGCCGCCTGGAACAGCACCGCGGCCAGTTCACCGCCCGCTACACGCCGGCCGATGCCCGCGCCGACACGTTGGGCCGCGCGCCCATGCGGGCCGAGATCGCGTTCGCCGGTGGCTGGGGGCCCGGCCCGGCCGACCCCCAGGCCGCGTCGGCGGCCGGCTTGCCCGGCTGGCGCGGCAAGATCGAGCGCCTGACGGCCGAGTCCATGAATTTCATGCTGGCGCTCAAGCCGTTGGCGCTGTCGTTCGTGCCCCAGGCGGCCGCGCCCGCGTGGCAATGGCAGGTGGGCGCCACCGAGCTGACGCTGACGCTGCCCGACAAGCAGCGCGTGCTGGTCGCGCACCAGGGGTCGCGCGGCGGCGCGGGCCGCTGGCAGACCGCCGGCCGCGCCGACAATCTGGTGGTCAATGCAGCCATGCTGCGGCAGGTCATGCGCGCGCTCGATCCCCAGGCGGCCGCCCGGGCGGCGCAGCGCCAGCAAAGCGTCAATGCGCGCGTGCCCGACGACCAGCGCCGCATCGCGCTGGACGTATCCTGGGACCTGCAATTCGCCGGCGCGCTGGCCGGCCAGGCGCGCATCGCCCGGCGCGACGGCGACCTGCGCATCCCCGGAGACCCGCCCATCGCGCTGGGGCTGACCAACCTGGCGCTGGACCTGGTCGCCACCCCCACCGGGGGCGGCGCCAGCCGGCTGGATGCCAAGCTGGACGTGCGCACCCAGAAAATGGGCGTGCTGTCCGGCGCGGCGTCGGCCGTGCTGGCCGCCGGCCCCGACGGCGCGCTGACCCTGGATACGCGCCGCCCCATGCGCGTCAACCTGGATGCGGACATCGCCGACCTGACCTGGGTCGACCTGTTCGTGGGCGACACCATGGAAGTGCGCGGCAAGCTGCAGGCCAGCGTGAATGCGCAGGGCACGCCCAACGGCAAATGGAGCGCCCAAGGCACCATTCGCGGCCAGGCGCTGCGGGTGGTGCGCATCGACGACGGCGTGCGGCTGGTCGACGGCACCCTGGCTGCGCACTTGGACGGCACCCGGCTGGTGCTGGATTCGCTGCGCTTCCCCGCTTCGCTGCGCGTCATGCCCGACGAGTGGCGCACCCGCGAATGGGTCACCCAGAACCCCGACGCCAAGAACGGCTATGTCGAGGCCACCGGCCAATGGGACCTGCTGGACGCGCGCGGCGCGGTGCACCTGAAACTGCACCGGTTTCCCGCCCTGCAGCGTTCCGACCGCTACGCCATGGTGTCGGGCGCCATCGACATCGACGCGCAGCTGCCGCGCATCTCGATCACCGGCGACCTGAAGGCCGACGCCGGCTGGTTCAGCCTCGAAGTCCTGCAAGGCGTGCCCAGCCTGGACGACGACGTGCGCGTGGTCCGCACCGGCGACGAGCAGGCCCGCGAATCGCCCCTGCAGATGTTCATGAACCTGAAGTTCGACATGGGGCCGCGCTTCTACATTACCGGCATGGGGCTGGATGCCGGGCTGCTGGGCGCCATCGAGATCCAGATGTCCGAAGGCCGGCTGACCGGCGTGGGGGCGCTGCGTACCCGCGGCGGCGGCATCGAGGCCTACGGCCAGAAGCTGCGCCTGCGGCGCGGCACGCTGACGTTCCAGGGCCGGCTGGACAACCCGCTGCTCGACATCGAGGCCCTGCGCACGGGCGAGCAGGTCGAGGCCGGCGTCAGGGTCAGCGGCACGGCGCAGCGCCCGCGCATCGACCTGGTGTCGTACCCCGATGTCAGCGACGTCGAGAAACTGTCGTGGCTGATCCTGGGCCGCGGCCCCGACGAAAGCGGCAGCGATGCGGCCTTGCTGCTGTCGGTCGGCACCGCGCTGCTGGGCGGCGGGCAGCCGTTCTACAAGCAATTCGGCCTGGACGACGTCAGCATCCGGTCGGGCGCCATCGGCAGTTCGGGCAGCCTGCTGCCCGACCGCACCGTGGCCAGCCAGGTCAACCTGGACAGCGACAGCGACCTGGCCACCCAGTTCCTGGTGGCCAGCAAGCACTTCGCCAACGGCATCACGCTCAGCGTCGAGCAGGCGATGGCCGGCTCGGAAACCGTGGGCCGCGCCAGCTACCGGCTGGCGCGCGGGCTGTCGCTGGACGTGAAGGGCGGCGCGGTCAACGGCATCGCGCTGGTCTACCGCACGTTCTTCGCCGATTGAGCCCGGGCGGGCCGCCCTTGATCCGGGCCGGGGCGGCCTTGCCCGGCGAAACGATAAAATAGGCGGCAATCAACCTGGGCCTACTCACCATGAGCATCAAAAGCGACCGCTGGATCCGACGCGCGGCCGACGCCGGCATGATCGAACCCTACGAGCCCGGACAGGTTCGCACCGCCAACGGCGGCCGTATCGTCAGCTACGGCACCAGCAGCTACGGTTACGACGTCCGCTGCGCCGACGAATTCAAGATCTTCACCAATATCAATTCCACCATCGTCGACCCCAAGCAGTTCGACGAGAAATCGTTTGTCGATTTCAAGGGCGATGTCTGCATCATCCCGCCCAATTCGTTCGCGCTGGCGCGCACGGTGGAATACTTCCGCATCCCGCGCAGCGTGCTGACCATCTGCCTGGGCAAGAGCACTTACGCGCGCTGCGGCATCATCGTCAACGTCACGCCGCTCGAACCCGAATGGGAAGGGCACGTCACGCTCGAGTTTTCCAACACCACGCCGCTGCCCGCCAAGATCTATGCCGGCGAAGGCTGCGCGCAGATGCTGTTCCTGGAAAGCGACGAAGTGTGCGAAACCTCGTACCGAGACCGCGGCGGCAAGTACCAGGGCCAGCGCGGCGTCACGCTGCCACGCACCTGATCAGGCCGGGGGCGCCGGCGGCGAGCCCGCGCGGCGGTGTTCGCGCAGGTATTCGATGTCCCATTCGGTTTCGTCGACCTGCACGAAACCGTGGCGCCGGTAGAAGCGGTTCGAGTCGCTGCCGCGCAGCGCGCCCACACGCAGGTCTTGCCCGGCCGCCTGGGCCTGCCCGATGATGTGCCGCATCACCTGGCTGCCTACGCCCTGGCCGCATTCGGCGGGCAGCAGGTACAGGTGGTCCAGCCGCCAGGCGCCGTCGGTGGGGCGCAGTGCATAGAAGCCGATGCGCCGGCCGCCGCGTTCGATGGCCCGGGCCAGGCTCGGGTCGAAGCTGGCGCGCAGCCGTTCGCGCGAGCGCTGCGGGTCGTAGCGGCCCAGCCGTTCCAGGCTGGCCCGCATCGCGGCAGACCGCAGGTCGGCCAGCGCGTCGAAATCCTGCTGAGTCACGGCGCGGTACGCCAGGGGGTGGTCGGTCACGGCGGGCTGTTTTCCACGGTAGAGACCGCATCGTAACCCTGGCCCAGGAACTGCAGGATGCACAGCCCATGGCCGAACGGGTCGCACAAATGCGCGATGCGGCCCCAGGCATGGGTATGGGGCGGATCTTCCAGCGTTGCGCCGGCGGCTACCGCGGTGGCCACCGCGGCATCCACGTCGTCTACCACGAAGTCCAGGTGCACCGGCGTCCAGTGGCGCGCGTAATCGCGGCCCCCGGCCACGGTGCCGGCGGGGCGCGTGCCCTGGGCCTTGCGCAGCAGGTACAGGGGCACGCCCGCGCCCTGCAGCTCGGCGCCGTCGCCGCCGAAGCGGCGCGTGACTTCCAGCCCGAAGCCGTCGCGATAGAACTGGATGGCGCGGTCCAGGTCATCGACATCGATATTGATCAAGACTTGCATGTGGCCTCCGGCATCCGTTGGCGTTGCGTACGAGCAACAAAAAGGCGTGTCGCGACGTGACCAGTATCGCGCCCGCATCCACGCCGTACAAGGCGCGCGCCCCCGGGGGCGGAGGTGGCCGGCGGGGTCGTGACATGGCGTAGAGGGGCGTAACCAGGCTTGAACAGGGGCGCCCCCGCGGTGTTGCCGGGCAGCGCCGGAAAATATAATGGACTTACCTTATCGCGCGGGTTGCCGGCGCAGGAGCCAATGATGTTCGGTTTCCTAAAGAACACGCAGCAAGTAGACGAAGAGGTGCAGGACGAGTTCATCGAGCGCGTCAATGGCGCGGCCCAGGACTTCCTGGACGCCGTGCCGGACACCTCTGCCATGGATTATTCCGTCGAGAGCATCGCGGCGCTGGATGCCGTGCTCGAAGCGGCCCACCGCGGCCTGCTGACCCTGACCCCCATGCAGACCGTAGGCGCCGCGGCCTACCTGTACGAGGTCGCCCGGCGCCGCTACGGCGGGCTGTACGAAGTCTGCGACGACGCGGACCCGGTCGTGCTGGTGACCGGCGAGCCCGAGTTCGACGTGTGCCTGTGCGCGATCTCCAAGGTCGAACGCCGCGTGCGTGACGGCGCGACCGATACCCTGCCGGAATTCTTCCAGCAATATGTACGCGCCGTGAACGCGCGCGCGTCCGACACGATCCGGTAAGCATCCTTCATCGACGAGGGTGTCAGACACCCTTCGGGGTGTCCTGTGGCGCTGATCGAAAGCATCCCTGTGGCGATGGAGTCCAACCGGCGGTTCCTGTCCCGATCGATGCGGTTTCCGGCGCGGCAGCGCTGATCTCTGCATGCCCGGATGCACCGAGGTGTCAGACACCCCGAAGGGTGTCTGACACCTGTGATGCCTGCGTCCAGCCGAAAGCGTCCCCGTCCCAGCCGATGCGGTTTCCGGTGCGGTCGCGCTGATCTCTGCATGCCCGGATGCACCGAGGTTAGCGCTGATCTTTGCATGCCTGGATGTACCGAGGTGTCAGACACCCCGAAGGGTGTCTGACACCCTCCGCGGCGCCCGTCGCCGCCACATCCAGGCCTCGCCGGCGACGCCCGGACAAAGCGGCCTACAATTCCCCCTTGCGTCGCCGGCGTTGTTCCTGCGCACGCCCTGTCAACCTGCCGTCCCCGACTCGCAGTACACTCGCCTCCGTTTTGCCTCGCCCCCAGGAGCGCCCGCATGAAATTCCGCTTCCCCATTTTCATCATCGACGAAGACTACCGGTCCGAGAATGCCTCGGGCCTGGGGATTCGTGCGTTGGCCACGGCCATCGAGGCCGAGGGCGTCGAGGTGATCGGCGTCACCAGCTACGGCGACCTGAGTTCGTTCGCCCAGCAGCAAAGCCGCGCCAGCGCGTTCATCCTGTCGATCGACGATGAGGAATTCGACGTCGACTCGCCGGAAGACGTGGCCGGGGCCATCAAGAACCTGCGCACCTTCATCGGCGAACTGCGCTTTCGCAACGCCGACATCCCGATCTACCTGTACGGCGAGACGCGCACGTCCGAGCACATCCCCAACGACATCCTGCGCGAGCTGCACGGCTTCATCCACATGTTCGAGGACACCCCCGAATTCGTGGCGCGCCACATCATCCGCGAGGCCCGCAGCTATGTCGACGGCCTGCCGCCGCCGTTCTTCCGCGAGCTGGTCAACTACGCGCAAGATGGCTCCTATTCGTGGCACTGTCCGGGCCATTCGGGCGGCGTGGCCTTCCTGAAGAGCCCCGTGGGGCAGATGTTCCACCAGTTCTTCGGCGAGAACATGCTGCGCGCCGACGTCTGCAACGCCGTCGACGAGTTGGGCCAGCTGCTGGACCACACCGGCCCGGTGGCCGAGTCCGAGCTGAACGCCGCGCGCATCTTCCATGCCGACCACTGCTTCTTCGTGACCAACGGCACGTCCACCTCGAACAAGGTGGTCTGGCACGCCAACGTCGCGGCCGACGACGTGGTGGTGGTCGACCGCAACTGCCACAAGTCGATCCTGCACGCCATCACCATGACGGGCGCGATCCCGGTGTTCCTGCGGCCCACGCGCAACCACCTGGGCATCATCGGGCCGATTCCGCTGGAAGAGTTCGACCCCGAGAACATCAAGAAGAAGATCGAGGCCAACCCGTTCGCGCGCGAAGCCGCCAACAAGAAGCCCCGCATCATGACGCTGACGCAAAGCACGTACGACGGCGTCATCTACAACGTCGAAATGATCAAGGACCAGCTGGGCGACTACGTCGACACCCTGCATTTCGACGAGGCCTGGCTGCCGCACGCCGCCTTCCATGAGTACTACCAGGACATGCACGCCATCGGCCAGGGCCGCCCGCGCCCCAAAGAACCGATGGTGTTCGCCACGCACTCCACCCACAAGCTGCTGGCCGGCATCTCGCAGGCGTCGCAGATCATCGTGCAAGAGTCCGAGGCCCGCAAGCTCGACCGCAACATCTTCAACGAAGCCTACCTGATGCACACCTCCACCTCGCCGCAGTACGCGATCATCGCGTCGTGCGACGTGGCGGCGGCCATGATGGAGCCTCCCGGCGGCACCGCCCTGGTGGAAGAAAGCATCCGCGAAGCCATGGACTTCCGCCGCGCCATGCGCAAGGTGGAATCCGAGTTCGGCAAGAACGACTGGTGGTTCAAGGTGTGGGGCCCCAACCGCCTGGCTTCCGAAGGCATCGGCAACCGCGACGACTGGGTGCTGGAAGCCAACGACCACTGGCACGGCTTCGGCGAACTGGCCAGCGGCTTCAACATGCTGGACCCGATCAAGGCCACCGTCATCACCCCGGGGCTGGACATGTCGGGCAGCTTCGGCGAAACCGGCATCCCCGCCGCCCTGGTATCGAAGTACCTGACCGAGCACGGCGTGGTCGTCGAGAAGACCGGGCTGTATTCGTTCTTCATCCTGTTCACCATCGGCATCACCAAGGGTCGCTGGAACACCTTGCTGACCGCCCTGCAGCAATTCAAGGACGACTACGACCGCAACCAGCCGCTGTGGCGCATCCTGCCCGAGTTCTGCCGCAGCCATCGCCGCTACGAGCGCATGGGCCTGCACGACCTGTGCCAAGAGATCCACGAGGCCTACCGCACCAAGGACGTGGCCCGCCTGACCACCGAGATGTACCTGAGCGACATGGTGCCGGCGCTGAAGCCGTCGGATGCCTTCGCGCGCATGGCGCACCGCGAAGTCGAGCGCGTCGAGATCGACCAGCTCGAGGGCCGTGTCACCGGGGTGCTGCTGACGCCGTACCCGCCGGGCATTCCGCTGCTGATCCCGGGCGAGCGCTTCAACCGCACCATCGTGCAGTACCTGCAGTTCGCCCGCGAATTCAACGAACGCTTCCCCGGCTTCGAGACCTACATCCACGGCCTGGCCGAAGAAACCGCCGAGGACGGCACCAAGCGGTACTACGTGGACTGCCTGATCGAGGAATAGGCGGGCGTCGCCCGGCCCGGGCCCGCGTGGGCCGGGCGCCGGGCTACCCGAAGCGCGCCACCGAGTAGGGCGCCAGCGCGGCAACCGGCAGGTCGCCGGTCATGGCGCGGGCCAGCAGGCGGCCCGTGTTGGCCGATGCGGTCAGGCCCAGGTGGCCGTGCCCGAAGGCGCACCACAGGCCGTCGCGCCCCGGCACCGGCCCCAGCACCGGCAGCGAGTCCGGCAGGCAGGGGCGATGCCCCAGCCATATCTGCGGCGCTTCGATGCGCAGTTGCGGCAGCCCCGCATGCACATGCCGCGCCAGCATCATCGCGCGGCTCACGTTCGGTGGCTTCTGCAGGCCGCCGAATTCCACCGTGCCGGCCATGCGCAGGCCGCTTTCCATCGGCGTGACGAACACCTTGCGGTCGGCCAGCACGACCACGCGGCCGGGCACGATATTCGGTTCCGGCAAGTGCAGGTGGTAGCCGCGCTGGCTTTCCAGCGGCACGCGATAGCCTTGCGCCGCCAGCAGCGGGCCCGACCAGGCGCCCGCGCACACCACCACCTGTCCGGCCCGCCAGCTGTGGCGGCCGTCGCTCAGCACCCAGCCTTGCGGCGTGCGCTGCATGCCGGTGATGCGGGCAGGCACGAAGCCGGCCTGCATGTCGGCCAGCCGGGCCGCCAAGGTCCGGCCATAGCGCAGCGGTTCGGCCATCCAGCCTTCGTCGGGCAGGAACACGCCGGCCGTGTAGGCGGGCCCCACGGCCGGTTCCAGGTCGAGGATGGCGTCGCGGTCGAGCAAGTCCAGGCGCAGGCCGTGCGCCTGTTTCAGCGCCCACGTCGGCCGGTCCTGGCCGCGGGCGCGCGCGTTCGGGTACACGTGCAGTTGCCCGGTGCGCCGCACCAGCTCGGGGCAACCCAGTTCGGCGGCCAGGCGCGCATGGGCATCGACGGCGCCCGCCAGCAGGTAGTCGAGCGCGGCGGCGATATCGTGCACGCGCCGCGGCCGGGCGGCGGCGGCGAAGCGCGCCAGCCAGGGCATCGCGCGCAGCCAGTAGCCGAGCGGGATGTGCAGCGGGCTGGTGGCGTCCAGCAACATCGAAAAGGCGCCGCGCAAGACGCCCGGCATGGCCAGCGGCGCGACCGAGCGCGACGACAGCGCCCCCGCATTGCCCGCCGAGCATTGCGACGCGGGCGGGTTGGGGTCGTACAGCGTGACCGGCAGGCCCGCCTGGCGCAGGGCGTAGGCGGAGCACAGGCCGACGATGCCCGCGCCGATGATGGCAACGCCGTCCTGCTGTGCATGCGGCATGATGGTTCAGTTCGCCTTGATGCCGATTTTCTGGGCGGCGTCTTGCCACTTGGCCACTTCGCCGGCCAGGAAGGTGCGGAACGCGTCGGGCGTGCCCGGCGACGGCTGGATGCCGCGGCTGGCGAACTGCTGGCGGATGTCGTCCGATTCCAGGATGGTGCGCGTGGCGGACGACAGCCGCTGCACGACTTCCGGCGGCGTGCCCGCGGGGGCCAGCAGCCCGAACCAGGTGCCGGCCGTGTAGCCCGGCACGCCGCTTTCGGCCACGGTGGGCAGGTCGGGCGCCAGCGGCGAACGTTCGGCGGTGGCGATGGCCAGCGCCTTGATCTTGCCGCTCTGGATCAGCGGGAACACCGCCGTCACGGTGTCGAACGTCACCTGCACCTGGCCGCCCATCAGGTCCGTCAGCGATGGCGAGCTGCCGCGATAAGGCACGTGCGTCATCTTGATGCCGGCGCGCAGGTTGAACAGTTCGCCGCCCAGGTGGTTCGACGTGTTCGCACCGAACGACGAGAAATTCACCTTGCCCGGGTGCGCCTTGGCATAGGCCACCAGTTCCTTGACGTTGTTGGGCGGGAAATCCTTGTTGGCCACCAGGATGAACGGCACCTGGCCCACCATCGTGATGGGCGCGAAATCGCGGTTGGGGTCGTAGGGCAGGTTGGGGGTGGTGATGCCGGCGATGGACAGTTCGGGCGAGGCGGCGAACAGCAGCGTGTAGCCGTCCGGCTGCGCCTTGGCCACCGACGAGGCGCCGATCACGCCGCCGGCGCCGGGGCGGTTCTCGACCACGACGGTCTGTTTCAGCGCGGCGCCCAGGCGGTCGGCCAGCAGCCGGGCGGCCGTATCGGTGCTGCCGCCGGGAGGGTAGGCCACCACGATGCGTATCGGATGGGATGGATAGCTGTCGGCCGCCCGGGCGGCTGGCGTGGCCACGGCGGTCAGTATCAGCGCCGAGGCGAAGGCTGCGAACGTTCTGATCATGTGAATCCCCTTGTTGCTGTGGTCTGGCGGCAAGGCAGAAAGGGCATTGCCGAAGCGAAAGTTATTCCATATGATGTTGTTATGCAATAGTAATTATCGTATTGCAATAGTTCAACCCAAATGTTTCCGCCGCGGCCGATGCCGCGTACCGCAAGGGGGATGAAGACATGAGCAAGCAAGCCGGCCAGCGCATCGTCATCGATGGCCTGGTGTTCCATGGCGACGGCAATCCCGAGCCGCTGCACACCGGTGGCGTCACGGCCGCCAACATCACGGTCGCGCCGTATACGCAGGGTTTCGAGCCGGCTTTCGACGCGATGTCGCGCTGGCTGGGCAAGGTGGCGCAGCCCGGCTCGGGCTGGCGGCTGGTGCTGCGGGCCGACGACATCGAGCAGGCCCGCGCGCAGGGCCAGACCGGCCTGATCATGGGGTGGCAAAACCTGCTGCCGCTGGAATCCCGGCTGGAACGGATCCGCGGCTTTCACGCCATGGGCCTGCGGGTCGGGCAGCTGACCTACAACGAGGCCAATTTCGTGGCCGACGGTTGCGGCGAAGCGCGCGGCGGTGGGTTGACCGAATTCGGCCACGCCGTCGTGGCCGAGATGAACGCGGTGGGGGTGGCCATCGATCTCAGCCATTGTTCCGAGGCCACGGTGCAGCAGGCGGCGGCGCTGTCGACCAAGCCGGTGCTGCTGACGCACGCCAATGCGAAGTCCCTGCACGACCGCGTGCGCAACAAGACCGACGCGTCGATCAAGGCGGTGGCGGCCACCGGCGGCGTGATCGGTGCCAGCATCCACGGGTTCCTGAACTGGAGCGGCGACCCGAAGCAGCCGCCCACGCTGGCCAGTTTCGCGGCCCACGTGCGGCACCTAGGCAACCTGGTCGGGCTGGAACACGTGGGCATCGGCACGGATTTCGCCTGCGTGCAGGATCCGGCCCAGGTCGATGCGGTGCTCGAACTCAGCCGCAATTACCCTGGCCCGGCAGGCGTGTTCATCAACGCCTTTGGCAACCGGCTGGCCGACCGCTACCCCCAGGAAACCCCGTCGCCGCGCGAGTTCCCGGCGATCCTGCAGGCCCTGGAACAGGCCGGCTTCACGCCGCGCGAGATCGACGGCATCGCGGGCGGCAACTTCCTGCGCGCCTTCCGCCAGATCTGGGGCTAAGGAGCACGCCATGTCACGCATCCTGTGCCTGGCCGCGGCCCAGACGGGGCCGGTGCAAGCGCCCGGCAGCGCCGCCATCGTGGATACCGCCATTGCCTTGATCGACGACGCCAGCGCGCGCGGCGTGCAGTTGTTGGTGTTCCCGGAACTGTTCCTGGCGCCGTTTTTCGCCTGCGCGCTGACGGCCGACTATGGCCGGTATTTCATGGCGCTGGACGATCCGGTGCTGGCCAGGGTGCGCGACCATGCGGCGTCGCGCCGGCTGGCCCTGGTGCTGCCCGTGGCCGAACGCGCCCCGGACGGCTACTTCAATTCGGCCCAGGTGCTCGACGAGCGCGGCGCAAGCCTGGGCGTGTACCGCAAGACGCACATCCCGGCCTACTTCCCCAACGACCGCCCGGGCGGTACCGGCAGCTACGAGAAGTTCTACTTCGCGCCTGGCCAGGGCCTGCCCGTGTTCGACGTGTGCGGCACGCGCATCGGCATCCAGATCTGCAACGACCGCCTGTACCCCGAGGGCTCGCGCGCGCTGGCCCTGCGCGGCGCCCAGGTGCTGGTGATGCCCATTGCCTTCTCGACCTACAGCGATCCCGGCCGCCGCGCCTCGATCTGGGAAGTGCCGCTGCGCGCGCGGGCCTACGAGAATGGCGCCTATGTGCTGGCGTCCAACCGTGCCGGCACCGAGGGGCCGCGCCACCACCTGGGGCACAGCATGGTGGTGGACCCCTACGGCATGATCGCGGCGCGCGCCGGCGATCAAGACAACGAACTGGTCGTGCACCAGGCCGACCTGGACGAGGTCGAGCGCGCCCGCGCCGCCTTTCCGTGGTGGCGCGACCGGCGCCCCGATTTGTATGCCGATCTGGTCAAATAGGAGGCTATGACCTCATCCTCGTCCAAGAAAGGGGCAGGCGCGAGCGCCGCCGAGCCCCCCGCCGACCGGTTGTTCGTGTTGTCGGTCGGCAAGTGCTTTCAGTTGCTCGAATGCCTGAACGCCGCGCAGCGGCCGCTGACCTTGACCGAACTGATCCAGCAATCGGGCCTGGAGAAAAGCGCCGTGCAGCGTTTTGCCCATACGCTGCGCGAACTGGGTTATCTGCGCCAGCATGCCCAGACCCGCGCCTATTCGCTGTCGAGCCGCATGCTGGAATTCGGCCATACGGTGCTGACCACCGATTCGGTCAAGGAAGTGGCCGACCCGCACCTGCAGCGGCTGAACCAGCATTGCCGCGAAACCGTCAACCTGATGGAACTCGAAGGGCGCGAAATCGTCTACGTGTCGCGCTACCCCAGCGTCCATCCGGTCAGCGTCAACCTGCACGTGGGGTCGCGCCTGCCGGCGTTCTGTACCGCGGCCGGGCGCGCCATGCTGGCATTCCTGCCGGCGCGCCAGGCGCAATCCATCCTGCACGGGCCGCGCCACGCCATGACACCCCATACCGTCACCGACCTGCACGAACTCGAGCAGATGCTCGAGCAAGTGCGCCGCGACGGATACGTCATCAACAACCAAGAGGCCTTCATCGGCGATATTTCCATCGCCGCGCCGATCGTGAACGCCGAGCGCGAGGTGGTGGGCGCCGTCAATATCGCCGTGCCTTCGCCGCGCTGGCATATCGACCAGGCCCGCGAAGAGCTGGCGCCGCAAGTGCTGGAATGCGCGCGCGCCATCCGGCGCGACCTGGGCTGACCGCGATGACCGCCTCTTCGTACGACGTCGCCGTCATCGGCGCCGGCGCCGCCGGCATGATGTGTGCGGCCGTGGCCGGCCAGCGCGGCCTGCGGGTGGTGCTGATCGACCATGCCGAGCGCCTGGCCGAGAAGATCCGCATCTCGGGCGGTGGCCGCTGCAATTTCACCAACCTGGGGGCCGGGCCGGCCAATTTCCTGTCCGAGAACCCGCATTTCTGCCGCTCGGCGCTGGCCGGCTATACGCCTCAGGATTTCCTGGCCCTGCTGCGCAGCCATCGCATCGCGTGGCACGAAAAGCACCGTGGGCAGCTGTTCTGCGACGACAGCAGCGAAGCCATCATCGAGATGCTGCGCGCCGAATGCCTGGCCGGCAACGTGCAGTGGCGCATGCCGTGCCGGGTGGCCGAGATCGGCCGCACCGATGCGGGTTACCAGCTGCGCACCAGCCTGGGCGAGATCCGCGCCGCCAAGCTGGTGGTCGCCACCGGCGGCATGGCCATCCCGCAACTGGGCGCCACCGATTTCGGCCTGAAAGCCGCGCGGCAATTCGGCCTGAAAGTCGTCGAGCCGCGGCCGGCGCTGGTGCCGCTGACCTTCGATCCGCAGCAGTGGCAGCCGTTCGCCGTGTTGTCGGGGGTGGCGCTGGAAGTGTCGCTGGCCACCGGCAGCGGCGAGTTCCTGGAAGACCTGCTGTTCACGCACCGCGGCCTGTCGGGCCCGGCGATCCTGCAGATATCCAGCTATTGGCAGCCTGGCGAACCGATCGTCATCGACCTCGCCGCCGGACGCGACCTGGCCGCCGAACTGATCGCGGCCAAGCCCGGTAGCCGCCAGCAGCTGCATACCGTGCTGGGCGGGCTGTGGCCCCGGCGGCTGGCCGACCAATGGCTGCACGCCGCCGAGCAAGGCGGCCAGCGCGGCCTGGCCGCCTTGCGCCTGGCCGACGCGCCCGACAAGACGCTGCGCGCGCTGGCCGACGGCATCCACCGGTGGCGCCTGGTGCCCAGCGGCACGGCCGGCTACAAGAAGGCCGAGGTCATGCGCGGCGGGGTGGACACCCGCGGGCTGGACCAGAAATCGATGCAGGCGCGCGCGGTGCCGGGCCTGTACTTCATCGGCGAGGCCGTCGACGTGACCGGCTGGCTGGGCGGCTACAACTTCCAGTGGGCTTGGGCCTCGGGCGTGGCCTGCGGCCGGGCGCTGTAGGCGGGCAGGGCGCCGGCCGAGCCACGGCCGGCCGAAGAGGTCGCCCTGCCGTTGTTATATTAAATAAAAATGACTATCATTTAGGTTCTTTTTATTGATATTTCATCGCCACACCAAGCCGCCATGGTCCACGCCCAGCCCAGGTCCGCCGCCGTATCGCCGCCCGCCGTCGAGCCCTGCCTGGGGGCGTGGCAGCGGGCCACGCTGCGGGGCAACCGCGCACTGGAGCGCGGCGATGTCGTTGCCGCCCAGGCGCAATACCGCGCGGCGCTGAGCCTGGCCGACGCCTTGCCGGGGCGGGCGGCCGATGCCGATACCGCGGTGGCCGCGCTGGTGGTGTCGCACCACAACCTGGCCGAGCTGCACCGGCGCGCCGGGCGGGCCGACCTGGCGGGGGCCCATGTCTGCCGGGCACATGAGTTGCTGCATGAAATGGCGGTCGATGCGTCGCTGGACGCGTGCTGGCGCGAGGCGGCCTGGCGCCATGGCCGCGTCACCTATGCCGAGTTGCTGCAGTTTCTGCGCCGGCATCCCGGCCACGACCGCGCCTGCCGCGCCGCCGCCTTGCCGTGGCGCGACGGCGCCGGGCCGCAACATTGATGCGCGCCGGCTGCGCCGGTGCGTGAACCGCTCCCGCGGGAGCCCGAACGGAGAGTCTGCATGCCCTATACCTTGCCCGACCTGCCTTATGCCTACGATGCGCTGGAGCCGCACATCGATGCGCAGACGATGGAAATCCACTACACCAAGCACCACCAGACCTACATCAACAACCTGAACGCCGCCCTGGATGGCGCCGGCCTGCCGTCCGACGAGCCGATCGACGCGCTGGTGCGGCGGATCGACACCTTGCCCGAATCGGTGCGCGGCCCGGTGCGCAACAATGGCGGCGGCCATGCCAACCACAGCCTGTTCTGGACGGTGATGTCGCCCAAGGGCGGCGGCCTGCCGCAAGGCCGCCTGGCGGCCGCCATCGACGCCGAACTGGGCGGCCTGGAAGCCTTTTGCGACGGCTTCACCAAGGCGGCCCTGACGCGCTTCGGCAGCGGCTGGGCCTGGCTGAGCGTCACGCCGCAAGGCAAGCTGGCGATCGAAAGCACCGCCAACCAGGACAGCCCGCTGATGCAGGGCAATACCCCGATCCTGGGGCTGGACGTCTGGGAACACGCCTACTACCTGAAGTACCAGAACCGCCGGCCCGAATACATCGGCGCGTTCTTCAACGTGATCGACTGGGCCGAGGTGGCGCGCCGCCACGAGGCCGCGCTGGCCTGAGGCGTCGCCATCCCGCTGTATCCCCCATCCACCGGACAGGCCCCGCCATGAACACTTTCAGCCGCCACCGCGTACGCCCGCAGGCCACCAGCGTCAGCGTCTGGACGCTGGCGGTGCTGGTGGCCTGCCTGGGCGCCCATTCGCTGTGGGCCTACCTGGTGCCGCGCGCGCCGCACGTGGCCGATGCCCTGGCCGGAGGGCTGCTGGCCGCCGGCGCCACGGCGCTGGGCACCGTGCCCGTCATGTTCTCGCAGACGCTGTCCGACAAGGTGCAGGATTCGATGTTCGGCTTCGGCGCGGGCGTCATGCTGGCGGCCTGCGCCTTTTCGCTGGTGGCGCCGGGCATCGCCGCGGCCGGCGAGCTGGGCCACGGCCCCTGGTCGGCCGGCCTGATCGTCGGGGCGGCGGTGCTGCTGGGGGCGGCCGTGCTGCTGCTGATGGACCGCGTGCTGCCGCACGAGCACTTCATCAAGGGCAAGGAAGGCATCGAGGTGCACCGGCTGCGCCGCACCTGGCTGTTCGTGTTCGCGATCGCGCTGCACAACCTGCCCGAAGGCCTGGCCATCGGCGTGGGCTACGTGGGCAACGACCCGGTGCGCGGCAGCGCGCTGGCGACCGGCATCGCCATCCAGGACGTGCCCGAGGGGCTGGTGGTGTCGCTGGCCCTGTTGTCGGCGGGCTACCGGCGCGGCTTCGCGGTGGCGCTGGGCATGCTGTCGGGGCTGGTCGAGCCGCTGGGCGCGCTGCTGGGGGCGGTGGTGGTGGGCTGGTCGGCGGCGCTGCTGCCGTGGGGCCTGGGGTTCGCCGCCGGCGCCATGCTGTTCGTCATCAGCCACGAGATCATCCCCGAGTCGCACCGCAAGGGCCACGAGGTGTTCGCCACTTGCGGCCTGATGATCGGCTTCGTGCTGATGATGCTGCTGGACACCGCGCTGGCCTAGCGCGGGGCCGGGGTCAATCGGGGTGCAGCACCTGGGCCGGGATGCCGTGGGCCTTGGGCTGCCCTACCGACTGATCGACGGCCGGCAGGCTGTGGGCGATGCCTTTGTGGCAATCGATGCACGTCTGCTGCGCGTCCAGGCCCTGCTGATGCATGCGCGCCGAACGCGGGCTCTGGCCCGTATAGTCGAAATAGCTGTAATCGTGGCAGTTCCTGCATTCCCGCGAGTTGTTGGCCTTCATGCGCCGCCATTCGTTCTGAGCCAGCTGCGCGCGCTTGGCATTGAACTTCTCGGGGGTATCGATGGTGCCCAGGAAGTGGTGCAGCAGCTCATTGGACGCGTACAGCTTGCGCAGCATCTTCGGGCCCCATTCTTTGGGCACGTGGCAGTCCGAGCAAACCGCCCGCACGCCGGTGCGGTTGCTGTAGTGCACCGTGTTGCGATATTCCTGGTAGACGTTCTGGTTCATTTCGTGGCACGAGATGCAGAAGGCTTCCGTGTTGGTCCATTCCATGACGGTATTGAAGCCGCCCCAGAACACCACCCCCAGCGCGAAGGCCAGGCCCAGTCCGCTGAAGGCCAGCGCCCAGGCGCGTTGTGACAGGGGCTTTATCCACTTGATCGGGTTCATGCTGCACGCTCGCTCAGTTCAGGCTGGGGACGCGCTGGAAGATGTTCTCGACCAGCGGCTTGGCATCGCTTTGCGTGACGTGGCACTGCATGCAGAAGTAGCGCCCGGGGCTGACGGATGACAGTTCGCGCCCCTCGGCGTCTCGGAAATGCGTGACAGAGATCTTGGGCGAATCGGTGGCCTGGGCGCGGCCCCACGCGTGGCAGTCGAGGCACTTGTTGAATTTCAGGGTCACCGGGTAGTTGCTGCTGGCATGCGGCACCAGGGGCGGTTGCTGTACGAAGTCGCGGGGCAGCGTGGCGCCGACGTCCAGCTCCTGGCGAAAGTGCTGGGCCTCTTGCTCGACGCCGTCGATAGCATTCTGGCGCAGGCTCTTGACCGCGGACGGGTCGTCGGCCAGGGCGGGCGGGATGCCGATCAGCAGGCCCGCGAACAGGCCGAGGGCAAGCTTTTGCAAGGCGCGTTTCATGATTCACTCCTGTGGCGGAACCGGTGGCTCATTCGGAATACTTCCTGGGGACAGACATCGATGCAGCGGCCGCACGCGGTGCAGTCGGCGTCGAGGATGACGGAATGACGCTGGCCCGCCGATTTCAGCGCAGGGCGGATGACCTGCGGTTCGGGGCAGGTGCTGTAGCAGTCCATGCAGTCGTCGCAGGCCGCCCGGCCGGCGGCGTTCACCCGCAACAATGCGGTGTTGCCCAGCAGCCCGTAGAAGGCGCCGACCGGGCAGATGTGGCCGCACCAGCCGCGCGGCGCCACCAGCAGGTCGTACAGGAAGATGCCCAGCACCAGGGCCCAGGTGGCGCCGAAGCCGAACACCAGGGCGCGATGCAGCATGGATACCGGATTGACCCATTCCCAGGCGATCGTTCCGGTGGCGGCCGATGCGGCTAGCGTGGCCGCCAGCAGCCACAGCCGCAGGGCCTTGGGCGGTGTGCGCCCGGTGGCGCGGATCTTCAGTTTTCGGCGCAGCCAGGCGGCGGTGTCGGTGACGGCATTCATGGGGCACACCCACGAGCAGTACAGCCGCCCGCCGAACAGCAGGTAGAAGCCCGTGACGATGGCGGCGCCGATGGTGGCGGCGCGCGCCGGGATATGCCAGGCGGCCAGGCTTTGCAGGAATTGATAGGGGTCGGTCAGGGGCAACAGGTCGAACGTCAGGCTGGATGACAGGTTGCCTTTGACGGGCCACCAGGGGGCGCCCAGGTAGCCACGTTGCGCCAGCCACAGCGTGGCCGGGCCCAGCAGGAACAGCGCCAGCAGCCCGCCCTGAATGGCACGCCGTAGCAGCAGCCAGCGATGAGCGCGCAGCCAGCCCTTGCCGGCAACGGCGGCCGCGCCGGGAACGCGGCCGGCGACGTTGGGCCGTTTGGGTTTCGGTTGGGGGCCGGGGTGGTTCATGGGCGCCTCTTGGCGGTATCGGGAATCGGATCGTCCAGGCCGCGCACAGGCAGGTGGACCTGTTCGCCGATCAGCGAGCCGCCGGCCCGTTCGGCTTCTTCCCAGCCTTTGCGATAGTGGCCGGCGGCCGAGCCCTGGGCCAGTTTGTGCGGCAACACCTTGATGGCGGCGGCGCCCGGCAGCACACAGCTCTGTTCGCATTTGCCGCAGCCGGTGCAGCGGTCGGAATGCACGGTGGGCAGCAGCATGGCGTGACGGTCGGAGCGCGGATTGTGCTGCCGTTCCAGGGTGATGGCCTCGTCGATCAGCGGGCAGACGCGATAGCACACGTCGCAGCGCAGCCCCAGGAAATTCAGGCAGGTTTCCTGGTCGACCAGCACCGCCAGCCCCATGCGCGCATCTTCGATGCGGGTCAGGCCGTGGTCCAGTGCTCCGGTGGGGCAGGCCGGCACGCAAGGGATGTCTTCGCACATTTCGCAGGGCACGCTGCGGGCGTCGAAATACGGCGTACCGGTCGGGATGGGTTGGCCCAGCGGGGCCAGTTTCAGGGTGTCGTACGGACAGGCTCGCACGCACAGGCCGCACCGCACGCAGGCCGACAGGAAATCCGCTTCGGGCAGGGCGCCGGGTGGCCGCAGCGCCGCGGGTGGCAGCGAGCCGGCCTGCCGTGCGTACAGGCCCAGGCCCAGCGCCAGCACGCAGGCGCCGCCCAGGGCTGCCGCCGACTGTTGCAGGAACTGGCGGCGGCCGGGCGGGGGGGCGGGATCCGGAGTGGTCATGGCGCGTACCTGGGTGCGTGGCGGTGCCGCGTCAGGCCTTCAGGACCTTGACCGCGCATTTCTTGAAGTCGGTTTCCTTCGAGAGCGGGCAGGTCGCGTCCAGCGTCAGCTTATTGGTCAGCCGGCCTTCGTCGAAGAACGGCATGAACACCAGGCCCTGCGGCGGCTTGTTGCGGCCGCGGGTTTCGATGCTGGCCAGCACTTCGCCGCGGCGCGACACGATCTTGCACTGCATGCCGCGCTGCAGCCCGCGACGCTTGGCGTCGTCCGGATGCATGAACAGCACGGCCTGCGGCACGGCGCGGTGCAATTCGGGCACCCGCCGGGTCATCGACCCGGTATGCCAGTGTTCCAGCACGCGGCCGGTGCACAGCCACAAGTCGTATTCCTGGTCGGGGGCTTCGGCGGCCGGCTGGTAAGGCAGGGCGAAGATATTGGCGCGGCCGTCCTGGTTGCCGTAGAAGCGCAGGCCTTCGCCGGCCTTGACGTATGGGTCGTAGCCTTCGCGGAAGCGCCACAAGGTTTCCTTGCCGTCGACCACCGGCCAGCGCAAGCCGCGCGCCCGGTGGTACAGGTCGAAGTCCGCCAGGTCGTGCGCGTGGCCGCGGCCGAATTGCGCGTATTCCTCGAACAGGCCTTTCTGCACGTAGAAGCCGAAATACTGCGATTCGTCGTTCATGTAGCCTTCGATGGCGTGCCCGTTGACGGACGCCACGTCTTCCAGCGGAAACTTGTTCGCCACGCCGTTGGCGTACAGCACGTCGTACAGGGTCTTGCCGCGGTAAGCAGGCTGTTTGTCCAGCAGTTCGGCCGGCCACACTTCTTCCACCTGGAACCGCTTGGAAAACTCAAGGTATTGCCACAGGTCGGAACGCGATTCGCCCGGTGCCTGGACCTGTTGGCGCCAGAACTGCGTGCGGCGCTCGGCGTTGCCGTAGGCGCCTTCTTTCTCGACCCACATGGCGGTGGGCAGGATCAGGTCGGCCGCCAGGGCAGACACGGTGGGGTAGGGGTCCGACACCACCACGAAGGCCTCGGGGTTGCGCCAGCCCGGGTAGATTTCGTCGTTGATGTTCGGCCCGGCTTGCATGTTGTTGGTGGTGGACGTCCAGTAGCACTTGAGCTTGCCGTCTTTCAGCGCGCGGCTTTGCGCCACGGCGTGCAAGCCCACCTTGGCCGGGATGGTGCCTTCCGGCAGTTGCCACAGCCGCTCGGCCACCTTGCGGTGCGCCGGGTTGCCCACCACCATGTCGGCCGGCAGCCGGTGGGCGAAGGTGCCCACTTCGCGCGCGGTGCCGCAGGCCGAAGGCTGGCCCGTCAGCGAGAACGGGCCGCAGCCCGGCTGCGAGATCTTGCCGGTCAGCAGGTGAACGTTGTAGATCATGTTGTTGACCCACGTGCCGCGCGTGTGCTGGTTGAAGCCCATGGTCCAGAGCGACACGATTTTCTTGTCCGGGTCGGCGTACAGCTCGGCCAGGCGCTGCAGCTTGTCGGCCGGCACGCCGGACAGCCTGGCGGTGTAGTCCAGGGTGTAGGTCGAAACGAATTCGGCGAAGGCCTCGAACGTGCTGGGCGTGGCGGCGCCCGGGTTGCCCTTGGGCGCGCCGTCGGCGCCGGGGTAGCCGTTCGCGCTGGCGGCCTGTTCGCGCGGGTCGTTGGGACGCAGGCCGTAGCCGATATCGGTGGCGCCGGCCTTGAAGTTGACGTGCCGCTCGATGAACGCCCGGTCGACCTTGCCGTTTTCGATCAGGTAGTGGCACAAGTAGTTCAGGATCGCCAGGTCGGTTTGCGGCGCGAAGATCATGCCGTTGTCGGCCAGCTCGAAACTGCGGTGTTCGAAAGTGGACAGCACGTGCACTTCGCTGCCGGGGTGGGTCAGGCGGCGGTCGGTGATGCGGCTCCATAGGATGGGGTGCATTTCGGCCATGTTCGACCCCCACAGCACGAACGCGTCGGCGTGCTCGATGTCGTCGTAGCAGCCCATGGGTTCGTCGATGCCGAAGGTACGCATGAAGCCCACCACCGCGCTGGCCATGCAGTGCCGGGCGTTGGGATCGAGGTTGTTGCTGCGAAAACCCGCCTTGTACAGCTTGGCGGCAGCGTAGCCTTCCCAGATGGTCCATTGCCCCGAGCCGAACATGGCGATGGCGTCCGGCCCGCCGGTGGCCAGCGCCTGCTTCCATTTCTGTTCCATGATGTCGAAGGCTTCGTCCCAGCTGACAGGCGTGAATTCGCCGTTCTTGTCATAGGCGCCGTCTTTCTTGCGCAGCATTGGCCGGGTCAGGCGGTCGGCGCCGTACATGATCTTCGACAGGAAATAGCCCTTGATGCAGTTCAGGCCGCGGTTGACCGGCGCCTCGGGGTCGCCCTGGGTGGCGACCACGCGGTCGTTCTGCACGCCCACGAGCACCGAACAGCCGGTACCGCAGAAGCGGCAGGGCGCCTTGTCCCAGCGTATCTGCAGCGGCTTGCCGGCCTGGGCCAGAGCCGAGACGGGCAGCGCCATGCCGGCGGTGGCGGCCGCGGCGGCCACGGCGTTGGTCTTGATGAATTCGCGTCGGTTCAATGACATGATGGGGTTTCCAGGGCCGGGGGTCGATGGGGGGATGGCGGTTCGCCGGTCGGCGGCGCGTCGTCTTCGCTGTATTCGTAGGCCAGGGTGGCTGACAGGACGTAGGGAACCTTGTGTGCCGCCAGGATGGCGTCGGCGGTGCTGTGGGCCGGGCCGTCTTCCACGGTCAGGATCAGCTTGCCCGCGACGGCGTCGCGGGCATGCACCTGCACGCCGGGGATGGCGTCCAGCGCCCGGGCGGCGGCGGCCAAGTGCCGCGGGGGCACGCGCATGACGAGGCTGACGATTCTCATGAGGCCTCCTGGATGGCCGAGACCGGGCATCCGGGCAGGCACTGCCCGCAGCCATTGCATCGCGCGGCGTCGATGCGGGGGCGGGCGGCGCCGCCCGGCTGGGGGCTGAAGCGGATGGCGCCGGCGGTACAGGCTTCGCCGCAGATCCGGCATTCGATGCCACGGCGGGCCAGGCAGGCCGGCCCGATTTGCGCGCGCCCCGGCGCGAGGCCTGCCCGGTTGGGGCGGAACAGGCTGGGCGACGGTTTCATACCCGTCAGTAACTGGCGCCGAGTGAATCCCATGGTCAAATTCCATAAAACCTGTAAGGGATTATGGGTATTGGCCTGGCAGCAAGGCATTGACTGCAGTCAAGTGGCTTCCGGCCCGGTTGACGGGCGTCAACCGCCCCGTTCGCCCCGGCGTGGCGGCAGCGCCGCGCGGCCGGGTAAGCGACAGCTTCGCCGCGCCCGGCTTTCGATGTATGATTCACGCCGCTGTCACGCAAGTCGCGGGAGAGAGCGGCCCGGCCAAGGGCCGCCGCCGAAGGCGCAATTCGCCCGGAATCGCTCAGGTAACCCATACCGCGCTGCATCGGCTTTCTGCCTGGCCCACGCCGGGGCGGATGGCCGAAACAGCACTCTGGAGAGACCTGGCGCCACGCTTTGCGGGGCAGCCCAGGCGCCGAAGGTGCAAACCCGCGCTCGCGGGGCAACTCTCAGGCAAAAGGACAGAGGGGCGGAAGATTCCAGCCGGTTTCTGGCGCTTTCCGCTTCCAGGCCGGCATTCCGTAACCCTGGCGATGCCGCCGCTCCGGAGCCTGTCCATGTCCGCTTCCCTCAAACGCACTCCGTTGGCCGACGTACATGTCGCCGCCGGCGCCCGCATGGTCGACTTCGGCGGCTGGGACATGCCGCTGGCCTACGGCTCGCAGCTCGAAGAGCACCACGCGGTGCGCCGCGACGCCGGCATGTTCGACGTGTCGCACATGCTCAACGTCGATGTCGAAGGCCCCGACGCGGCCGCCTTCCTGCAGCGCCTGGTGGCCAACGACGTGGCCAAGCTGACGGTGCCGGGCAAGGCGCTGTATTCCTGCATGCTCAATCCGCAGGGCGGCATCGTCGACGACCTGATCATCTATTTCTTCGCCGCCGACCAATGGCGCGTGGTGGTCAATGCCGGCACCGCCGACAAAGACATCGCCTGGATGCGCCGCGTGGCCGCCGCCGGCCAGTTCGACGTGGCCATCGCGCCGCGCCGCGACCTGGCCATGGTGGCCGTGCAGGGCCCCAATGCCCGCGCCAAGGTCTGGGCCGCCCGGCCCGCCTGGCAGGCTGCCACCGAGCCGCTGACGCCGTTCGTGGGCGCCCAGGTGGCCGACGGCACGCTGGTGGCCCGTACCGGCTATACGGGCGAAGACGGCTTCGAGGTCGTCCTGCCGGCCGACCAGGTCGTGGCCCTGTGGAACGACCTGGCCGCGCAGGGCGTGCGCCCGTGCGGCCTGGGCGCGCGCGACACGCTGCGCCTTGAGGCCGGCATGAACCTGTACGGCCAGGACATGGACGAGCTCACCCAGCCCAACCAGGCCGGCCTGACCTGGACGGTATCGCTGAAAGACGCCGGCCGCCGCTTCGTCGGCCGCGACGCCCTGGAACAGTTCGCCACGCCGTGCGGCTTCGTCGGCCTGAAGCTGCAGGAACGCGGCGTGATGCGCGCCCACATGGCGGTGCGCACGCCGCAGGGCGACGGCGAAGTCACCAGCGGCACCATGTCGCCGACGCTGGGCGTGTCCATCGGCTTCGCCCGCGTGCCGCTGGGCGTGCAGCCCGGCCAGACGGTCGAGGTCGACATCCGCGGCAAATGGGTTCCGGCCCTGGTATGCAAATTGCCGTTCGTGCGCCAAGGCAAGGCCGTCGAACACACGTAAACTGCCAGCATGCGCCGGCAGGGGTGCCGGCGCATGCGCGCAAAACCCCTAGGAGCTTCCATGAGCCTGCCCACCGACCGCAAGTACACCGAGTCCCATGAATGGGTCAAAGCCGAGGGCGACGTGTTCGTCGTCGGCATCACCGATACCGCCCAGGAACAGCTGGGCGATCTCGTCTTCGTCGGCGACGTCAACGTCGGCGCCAAGCTGAAGGCCGGCGCCACGGCCGGCGTGGTCGAATCGGTCAAGGCCGCTTCCGACATCTACGCCCCCGTGTCGGGCGAGATCGTCGCGTTCAACGAAGAACTCGAAAGCACGCCCAACCTCATCAACGAATCGGCCTTCACCGCCTGGATCTACAAGATCAAGCCGGACAACGCAGCCGACCTCGACAAGCTGCTGGACGCCGCCGGCTACGAAGCCGTGGCCAACGGCTGACCCTGGCCGGCGCCGCGCGGGCGCGCAATGCCCGCGCGGCCTTTTTTCCGTACCCGAGATCCCTCATGTCGCGCGCCCTAGACCCCCACACCGATTTCATCCCCCGCCATGTCGGCCCCACCGCGGCCGAACAGGAAAAAATGCTCGCGGCCGTGGGCTGCACCAGCCTGGATGCGTTGCTCCAGGAAGTGGTGCCGCCCGCGATCCGCAGCCAGGCGCCGCTGGCTTTGCCGGCCTCGCGCAGCGAACCCGACGTGCTGGCCGACCTGAAGGCCATCGCCGGACGCAACCGCGTCTACCGCAATTACATCGGCCAGGGCTACTACGGCACGCACACGCCCAACGTGGTGCTGCGCAACGTGCTGGAAAACCCCGCCTGGTACACCGCCTACACGCCGTACCAGCCCGAGATCTCGCAGGGCCGCCTGGAAGCCTTGCTGAACTACCAGACCATGGTCGCCGACCTGACCGGCCTGGACATCTCCAACGCATCGCTGCTGGACGAGGGCACCGCCGCCGCCGAAGCCATGACGCTGGCGCGCCGCGGCTCGAAATCGGCCAGCCCGGTGTTCTTCGTGTCGGTCCACTGCCACCCGCAAACCCTTGAAGTGGTGCGCACGCGCGCCGAGGGCCTGGACATCCATATCGTGGTGGGCGACGAGGCCCAGGGCCTGCCCGACTGCTTCGGCGTGCTGCTGCAATATCCGCACAGCCTGGGGTCCATCGCCGACTATCGCGCGCTGGCCGAGGCCGCCCACGCGCAAGGCGCGGTGGTGGCTTGCGCCACCGACCTGCTGGCCCTGGCGCTGCTGGCGCCGCCGGGCGAATGGGGCGCCGATATCGCCGTGGGCTCGTCGCAGCGTTTCGGCGTGCCGTTCGGCTTCGGCGGCCCGCATGCCGGCTTCATGGCCTGCAAGGACGCCTACAAGCGCAACATGCCCGGCCGTCTGGTCGGCGTGTCGAAAGACGCGCAGGGCAACCCGGCGCTGCGCCTGGCGCTGCAGACGCGCGAACAGCACATCCGCCGCGAGAAGGCCACCTCGAACATCTGCACGGCGCAAGTGCTGCTGGCCGTGATGGCCGGGCTGTACGCCGTGTGGCACGGCCCCGAGGGCATCCGCCGCATCGCCACGCGCGTGCAGCGCTACACGGCGATCCTGCGCGCGGCGCTGGGCCAATTGGGCATCAAGGTCGTCAACGACACCTTCTTCGACACGCTGCTGCTCGAAACCGGCCCGGCCACGCCCGCGATTGCCGTGGCGGCCGACTGCGAGCACATCAACCTGCGCCGCGTCGATGGCGCGCGGCTGGCGGTGTCGCTGGACGAAACCGTCACCGCCGCCGACCTGCAGGCGCTGGTCAACGTGTTCGCCGCGGGCCTGCAGAAAGACGACGCCGCGCTCGACATCCCGGCACAAGACGCCGCCGCGCCCGGCGGCATCCCGCCCGCGCTGCAACGCCAGGGCGCCGTCCTGGCGCACCCGGTGTTCTCCAGCGTGCAGTCCGAGACCGACATGCTGCGCTACCTGCGCAAGCTGTCCGACAAAGACCTGGCGCTCGACCGCAGCATGATCCCGCTGGGTTCGTGCACCATGAAGCTGAACGCCACGGCCGAGATGATTCCCATCACCTGGCCCGAGTTCGCGAACATCCACCCCTACGCGCCGGCCGACCAAAGCGCCGGCTACCGCGAACTGATCCAGCGCCTGTCGGCGGCCCTGTGCGAGATCACCGGCTACGACGACATCAGCCTGCAGCCCAATTCCGGCGCGCAGGGCGAATATGCCGGCTTGCTGGCCATACGCGGCTATCACCGCGCCAACGGCCAGTCGCAGCGCAATATCTGCCTGATCCCCGCGTCGGCGCACGGCACCAACCCGGCATCGGCCCAGTTGGCCGGCATGGACGTGGTGGTGGTGGCGTCCGACGCCAACGGCAACGTCGACATCGCCGACCTGCGCGCCAAGCTGGCCGACGTCGGCGACCGCCTGGCCGCGCTGATGATTACCTACCCGTCGACCCACGGCGTGTTCGAGGAATCCATCACCCAGATCTGCGACCTGGTGCACCAGGCCGGCGGCCAGGTATACCTGGACGGCGCCAACATGAACGCCATGGTGGGCGTGGCTCGCCCCGGGCAGTTCGGTTCCGACGTGTCGCACCTGAACCTGCACAAGACGTTCTGCATTCCGCACGGCGGCGGCGGCCCGGGCGTGGGGCCGGTGGCGGTGCGCTCGCACCTGGCGCCGTACCTGCCGGGCGTGCTCAACGCGCAGGGCAAGCTGGGCGCGGAAGCGGGCGTGGGCCCGGTGGCGGCGGCGCCGTACGGCTCGGCCGGCATCCTGCCGATCTCGTACGTGTACATCGCCCTGATGGGCGCCGACGGCCTGCGCCAGGCCACGGAAGTGGCCATCCTGAACGCCAACTACGTGGCGGCGCGCCTGCGCGATCACTATCCGGTGCTGTACGCGGGCCGCAACGGCCGGGTGGCGCACGAGTGCATCCTGGATGTCCGTCCGCTGAAAGACAGCAGCGGCGTCAGCGCCGAAGACATCGCCAAGCGCCTGATGGACTACGGCTTCCATGCCCCCACGATGAGCTTCCCGGTGGCCGGCACGCTGATGGTCGAGCCCACCGAATCCGAAGGGCTGGCCGAGCTGGACCGGTTCGTCGAGGCCATGATCGCCATCCGCGAAGAAATCGCGCAAATCGAGCGTGGCGAGCGCGACCGCGACGACAACGTGCTGAAAAATGCCCCGCACACGGCGCAGATGCTGCTGGCGGAAGACTGGCTGCACGACTATCCGCGCCAGCAGGCGGCCTATCCGGTGGCGTCGCTGCGCGACGCCAAGTATTGGCCGCCCGTGGCCCGGGTGGACAACGCCTATGGCGATCGCAACCTGGTGTGCGCGTGCCTGCCCGTCGAGGCCTACGCCTGACATCGCGCATCGGCGCTGTACGCCTCAAGCCGCATCATCCCCCGGGTTGTCCCGGGGTTCATCGCCCCGGCCGCCTGTGCGGCGCCGGGGCGATGTTCATGGAGCCGTCGGGGGAACGGCCGGCGCGTCCGCGCCATCGGAAGCGGGGATGCGTGCGCGGGCCCGGGCGATGCCTTCGGCGATGATAGGCTGGGTCGAGTCGCCTGGCGGCAATGCGGCGGCCAGGCGTTGCCAATACGCGGCGGCTTCCGCATAGCGCCCGGCCTCGAAGGCGGCCATGCCGGCCAGCGTCAGGCTGGCGGCTTCTTCCGGATCGCCGGCCAGGGCCTCGTCCGTCAGGGCTTGCAGTTGGGGCGTCCATTGCTGGCCGCCGGCGGCGTACAGCGCCTGGGCCCATTGGCCCAGCAGTTCGGGCGGGCGGCCTGCCAGGGTGGCGGCGCGTTCGAAGGCCCGGACGGCCTCGGCGGCGCGGTCCTGGGCCAGGTAGGTGCGGCCCAGGAAGAACCAGGCTTCGGCCGAATCGGGGGCGGCGGCCAGCGAGGCTTCCAGGCGCGCCGTCAGTTGTTCCAGGCTTTGTGCCGGGTGGCCCGCATCGCGGCGGGCCTGTGTCACCTGGTCGAGCGACCCCCAATGCAGGTACAGGCCCATGCCCAGCAGCGGCACCAGCAGCGCCGCCGCCAGCCCGATACCCAGGCTTTGGCGCTGGCCGGCCGGATGGCGGGATTCGTGGCCGGCATCCGCCAGCAGTTCGCGCGCGGTTTCGGCGCGCGCGGTGGCCAGTTGCGCGGCCGTCAGCGCGCCGGCCCGGTGCTGGGTGTCGAGTTCGCGCAGGCGGTCCTGGTAGAGCTCGACGTTCTGGGCGGTACGGTCGGGTTGGCCGGCGGCCGCGTGCGGGCGCAGCAGCGGCACCAGGACGAAGGCTGCCGCGGCGGCAAGCAGCAAGGCGGCGGGGATCCAGAATTCGGTCATGGCGCGTCGGGGTCGTGCGGCCGCGCTTGCAGCAGGTGCGCCAGGCGTTGCCGTTCGGCATCGGACAACTGGCCGGCCTGCGCCGGGGGGCGCCGCCGGCGGGCGATGACGCTGGCCAGGATGGCCGCGCCGGCCGCCAGCAAGGCCGCCGGGCCGTACCACAGCACGGCGGTGCGCGAGTCCAGCGGCGGGTCGTACAGCACGAAGTCGCCATAGCGCGCCACCATGAAGTCGATGATCTGCGTGTCGCTCTGGCCCTGGTTCAGCATGCGGTGGATCTCGGCCCGCAGGTCGTTGGCGATGGGGGAATTGGAATCGGCGATGTTCTGGTTCTGGCACTTGGGGCAGCGCAGCACCTCGGCCAGGTCGCGATAGCGCGCGCGCTGCGCTTCGCTGGCGAATTCGTAGGTGTCGATGGCGGCCTGCCCGCTGCCCGGCAGCACCAGGCCCAGCACGATGGCGCCCAGCACGCGTTTCATCGGGCGGCCTCGTCGAGCAGTTTCTGGTACACGGGGGCCAGCTTGTCGCGCCAGGCGGCCTCGTCGATGACGCCGACGAATTTTTCGCGGATGACGCCCCGCGCGTCGATGAAGAAGGTTTCGGGGGCGCCGTAGACGCCCAGGTTCAGGCCCAGCGAGCCGGCGGCGTCTTCGATGTTCAGGCGGTAGGGATTGTGCAGCGTGCGCAGCCAGCGTTGTGCCGAGGCCCGGTCGTCTTTGTAGTTGACGCCATAGATCGTGACGCCGCTGGCGGCCAGCTGGTTCAGCACGGGATGCTCTTGGCGGCAAGATGGACACCAGGTGGCCCAGACATTGACCAGCGCGGGTTTGCCCAGCAGGTCCTGGCGGGTCAACATGCGGGTCGGGTCGTCCAGCGCGGGCAGCGTGAAATCGGGAAAGGCCTTGCCCACCAGTGCCGAAGGCAGGCGTGCGGGGTCCAGGAACAGGCCGCGGTACAGCAGGATCGCGATGACCAGGAACGCCCCCAGCGGCAGCAACAGCAGCAAGCGCTTCATGCCCGTGCCTCGTGTCGGGTGACGGCCTGCCGCAAGGGCGCGGCGGCGCGGGCGCGGTAGCGGCGGTCGGCGGCGGCCAGCAAGCCGCCTGCCGCCATCATCAGGGCGCCCAGCCAGATCCAGCGCACGAAAGGCTTGATATGCACGCGCACCGCCCAGGCGCCGTCGCCCAGCGGCTCGCCCAGGGCGACGAACAGGTCGCGGGCGAAGCCGGCGTTGATGCCGGCTTCGGTCATGGTGGCCTGCTGGACGTGGTACAGGCGTTTTTCCGGATGCAGGGTGGCCACCAGCCGACCATCGTGCATGATCCGCATGCTGCCCTGGTCGGCAACGAAGTTCGGCCCGTCGCGCCGCGCGGTGCCGTCGAAGGCGAAGCGGTAGCCGCCCAGCTCGACCGTATCGCCCGGTGCCATGCGCAGGTCGCGTTCCAGGCTGCCCGCGCTGTTCAGCACGACGCCCAGGGCGCACACCGCGAAGCCCAGGTGGGCCAGGTGCATGCCCCAGTAGCTGCGCCCCAGGGTGGGCAGGCCGCGCAACAGGCCTTGGTGGCGGGTCTTGTCGGCGATGTCGCGCAGCCCGCCCAGCACGATCCAGCCGGCCAGCAGGCATACGGCGAAGACGTCGCGGCGCCAGCCGCCGTACAGGGTGGCCCCCAGCGCCAGCACCAGGCTGGCCGCCAGCACCGGGCCCAGTATGCGGGCCAGCCAGCGCGGCGGCGTGTCTTTCCAGCGCGTGGCCACGCCCACGGCGGTGGCCGCCATCAGCAAGGCCATCAGCGGCACGAACAGGGCATTGAAGTACGGTGGGCCGACCGACAGCTTGGCGCCGGTCAGCGCATCGAGCACCAGCGGGTAGAGCGTGCCCAGCAGGATCATCGCCGCCGCCACCGACAGTAGCAGGTTGTTGACCAGCAGCAGCGTTTCGCGCGACCCCATGCCGAAGCCGACCCGGCTGGCGACGGTAGGGGCGCGCCAGGCGAACACCGCCAGCGACCCGCCCACCACGACCAGCAGGAAGCACAGGATGAATACGCCGCGCGCCGGATCGGTGGCGAAGGCGTGCACCGACGTCAGCACCCCCGACCGGACCAGGAACGTGCCCAGCAGGCTGAGCGAGAACGCCGCGATGGCCAGCAGCACGGTCCAGCTCTTGAAGACGCCGCGTTTTTCGGTGGCCGCCAGCGAGTGGATCAGCGCGGTGCCCACCAGCCAGGGCATGAACGAGGCATTTTCGACCGGGTCCCAGAACCACCAGCTGCCCCAGCCCAGTTCGTAATAGGCCCACCAGGAGCCCAGCGCGATGCCCAGGCCCAGGAAGGCCCAGGCCACGACGGTCCAGGGGCGCGACCAGCGGGCCCAGGCGGCGTCGAGCTTGCCGTCGAGCAGGGCGGCAATGGCGAACGCGAACGCCACCGAGAACCCCACATAGCCCATGTACAACATCGGTGGATGGACGATCAGGCCGAAATCCTGCAGCAGCGGATTGAGGTCGCGGCCGTCGGCCGGTACGTTGGGCAACAGGCGTTCGAAGGGATTGGAGGTGGCGACCAGGAACAGCAGGAAACCGATGCCGATCATGCCCATGACCGCCAGCACCCGCGCCAGCATGGCCGCGGGCAACTGGCGCGAGCCCAGGCATACGGCGCCCCCCCAGCTGGCCAGCATCAGCGCCCACAACAGCAACGAACCTTCGTGGGCGCCCCATACTGCGCTAAGGCGGTAATACCAGGGCAGCGCGCTATTGGAGTTGCGCGCGACATAGGCTACCGAGAAATCGTTGGCCAGGAAGGCGTAGGCCAGCGATCCGAAGGCCAGCGTCAGGAACAGAAACTGGCCCCACGCGGCAGGCACGGCCAGCGCCATCCAGCGGCGGTTGCCGCGCCAGGCGCCAGCCAGCGGCAGGCTGGCCTGCACCATGGCCAGGCATAGTGCCAGGATCAGCGCCAGCAGGCCGAGTTCGGGGATCATGGGCGGGGCTCCCGCAGGGGCGGCCTGCCTGCCGCCGCGCCGCTTTGTTCGAGCGCGTGCATGGCTTCGGGGGGCATGTAGTTTTCGTCGTGCTTGGCCAGGATTTCGTCGGCCTGCAGCACGCCGTGTGGGTCGAGCTTGCCCAGCGCGACGATGCCCTGGCCTTCGCGGAACAGGTCGGGCAGGATGCCCTGGTAGCGCACCACGACGCTGCGTGCGCCGTCGGTCACGGCGAACTGCACTGCCAGCGAGTCGGCGGCGCGCTGCAGCGAGCCGTCCTGCACCAGGCCGCCAGCGCGGATGCGAGTGTGCGCCGGCGCTTCGCCCGCGGCGATCTGGCTGGGGGTGTAGAACAGATTGATGTTCTGTTGCAGGGCCGCCAGCGCCAGGGCAACCGCGATGCCCACGCCTAGCACCAGCGCGGCGATCAGGGCCAGGCGTTTCTTGCGCAGGGGCGTCATCGCGGGGCCTCGCGGCGCCAGCGGCGCGCCAGCGTTTTCAGGTAGCGGCGGCGCGCCAGCGCGGGCAGCACGGCGTTCCAGGCCAGCAGCGCCAGGCACAAGCCGTAGGCGCTCCAGACGTAGGCGCCGTGCCGGCCCATGGCCAGGAAATCGGCAAGCGAATCGAAACCGTTCATGGCCGGCCCTCGAGCAGGCGCGCCAGTTCGTTGCCGGCCCAGCGGGCGTCGGCCTCGCGCTTGAGCACTTCGAGCCGCATGCGCGCCAGCAGCACGGCCGCGAAGAAGCAGTAGAAGCCCAGCGTGGCCAGCAGCAGCGGCATCCACATTTGCGGCGGCATGGCGGGTTTTTCGGCCAGCGAGAACGTGGCCGGCTGGTGCAGGGTGTTCCACCAGTTGACCGAATACTTGATGATGGGGATGTTGACCACGCCCACCACGGCCAGCAGCGCACAGGCTCGCGCCGCGTTGTCGCGGCGGGTGATCGCCTGGCCCAGCGCGATGATGCCGAAATACAGGAACAGCAGGATCAGCATCGAGGTCAGCCGCGCGTCCCACACCCAATAGGTGCCCCAGGTGGGCTTGCCCCACAGCGCGCCGGTGACGAGCGCGATGACGGTCATCCAGGCGCCGATGGGCGCCGCCTGCTGCAACGCCACGTCGGCCAGCTTGATCTTCCAGACCAGGCCGACCGCCCCGGCCAGCGCCAGCATCATGTAGATGGACTGCGCCAGCAAGGCGGCCGGCACATGGATGTAGATGATGCGGAAGCTGTGACCCTGCTGGTAGTCGGACGGCGCGAAGGCCAGGCCCCAGGCCAGGCCCGTCGCGATCAGCAGGGCGCTGGCCGCCGCCAGCCAGGGCAGGCAGCGCCCGCTCATTTCGTAGAACCACTTGGGCGAGCCCCATCGGTGCAGCCAGGCCAGGTTCATGGCAGGTGCTCGCGGACGGGCATGGCCGGATGGAGGCGGGCGGCGGTCATTCGTCCAGGCTGATGGACAGGGCCGCCGCGATGGCGAAGGGCGCCAGCGTGAACGCCAGGGCCGCCAGGCAGCCCAGCCACAGCAGGTGCCCGATGGTGTCTTGCCCTTGCAGGGCCGCCTGCAGGGTGCCGCTGCCCAGGATAAGCACAGGGATATAGAGCGGCAGGATCAGCAGGGCCAGCAGCAGGCCCCCGCGCCGCAGCCCGACTGTCAGCGCCGCGCCGATGGCGCCCAGCAAGCTGAGCACGGGCGTGCCCAGCAGCAGCGACAGCAGCAACGCGGGCAGGCAGCGGGCCGGTACGCCCAGCATCAGCGCCAGCAAGGGCGCCAGCAGCACCAGCGCCAGGCCGCTGCACAGCCAGTGCGCCAGCACCTTGGCCAGCGCCAGTACAGGCAGGGGGTGGGGCGACAGCAGCCATTGTTCCAGGGAGCCGTCTTCGAAGTCGCTGCGGAACAGGCCGTCGAGCGACAGCAGCACCGCCAGCAGCGCCGCTACCCATAGCACCCCGGGGGCAATGCCTTGCAGCAACTGGGGCTGCGACCCGACCGCCAGGGGAAACAGGGCGATGACGAGTGAGAAAAACACCAGGGGGTTGGCGAGTTCCGCGGGACGGCGGCATAGCAGATTCAGTTCACGAGTGAATAACAGGATAAGGGCCTTGCTCATGGGGCGTAATGTCCCAGATCAAGCTGGCGGTATGCCGCGGGCCGGTGGCTCAGCCGGTGATGGCTGGTCAGCACGATGCTGCCGCCGCGCGCGCAGTGGGCGGCCAGGTGCCGTTCGAGTTGTTCGACGCCGTGCTGGTCGAGCGCGGTGAAGGGTTCGTCCAGAATCCAGAGCGGCGGTGCCTGGGGCAGGTGCAGCCGGGCCAGCGCCACGCGGCGCTGCTGCCCTGCGGACAACAGGTGGCAGGGTGCATCTTCGAAGCCACGCAGGCCGGCGGCTTCCAGTGCCCGCCAGATGGCCGCGCGCGACAACGGCGTATGCAGCGCGCCCAGCCAGGACAGGTTCTCGTGGGCGGTCAGCAGGCCCTTGATGCCAGCGGCGTGGCCGATCCAGAGCAGGTTGCGGGCCAGGTCGCCGCGGCGCGACGCCAGGGGCGCGCCGTGCAGCCGAACCTGCCCGGCGGCCGGTCGCGCCAAGCCCGCCAGCAGGCGCAGCAAACTGGTCTTGCCGCTGCCGTTGGGGCCGCAGACCTGCAGCATGTCGCCGGGGCGCAGCTGCAGGCCCAGGCCGCGGAACAACCGGCGGTCGTCGCGTTCGCAGTCGAGCGCCTCGGCTTCGAGCAGGGGTGGCGCGGCGCCATGCGCGGGGGGGTAGGCAGGGGGGGCGTCGGGCATGGCGAGGCGTTCAGTGGGACGTGCCTTCGGCGTACTCGATCTTGTTGCCCACGTTGTACTTCCCGGACGGCTTGTTCATGGGAATGCGCTTGATTTCCTGCAGCGTGCGGCTGTCGTAGATGATCAGCGCGCCGTCGGTGTCCCAGACGCTGAGCACCAGGTGGCGCCCGTCGCGGGTGAACTCGACGTGCGCGGCGTTCTTGCCTGGCATGGGGCGCAGCGTATGGGCGATTTCAAGCGTCTGCTTATCGATCAGGTGCACGGCGTCGTTGTTGGGGCCGAAGAACACGTCGGTCCAGGCATAGGGCGAATTGCGGTGGCTGCGCATGAAGAAACCCGGCCCCTCGGTGGGGATTTCCTTGAGCAGGCCCCAGGTGCGCAGGTCGAGCACCGAGATCAGCCCCTTGCTGATGTTGGGCGTGGCGAATACCCAGCTGTCGCCGCGCTGCCAGTAGATGCCCGACCCCAGGTGGGGCATGCCCGGCAGGGCGATGTGGGTGACGGCCCGGCCGGTGTCGAGGTCGATGACCTGCCCGCCCTGCGCCTTGCGCGACGTGGCCAGCAGGTAGCGATAGTCAGGTGTGAACGAGAAGTCGTCGAGGAAGTCGCGGGCGGGAATCTGCCGCGGGATGAAGTCGGGCTGGTTGGCGTAAGACAGTTCCCAGACTTCCTGGACGTCTTTCAGGGCCACCACGAAGCTCTGGCGCGGCGGCGCCGTGTACACCGCGCTGACCCGCGACGGCATGCCCCCGGCCCCGGCGGGCGTGGCGATCTGCCCGATCAGGGAAAGATCGCGCGCGTCCAGCAGGACCAGGCCGCCCGGCAGGTAGTTGCCCACCAGCACCCAGCGGCCATCGCTGCTGACCGCCAGGTTGCGGGTGTTCAGCCCGGCGCGGGTTTCGGCCACCATGGTGAGGTTGTGCAGGTCGTAGAGGCTGACCCAGCCGTCGCGCGATGCGAAATAGACGAAGCGGCCGTCGGGCGAGAACTTGGGGCCCCCATGCAAGGCGAAATGCGAGGCGAAGCGGGCCAGCGGCTCGAAGCGGTCGCCGTCCAGGATGACGACGTGGTGGTTGCCGGCCTCGACGACCACGAACAGGTTGAGCGGGTCGGCGCCGTGCTGCGGCGTGGCGGGCAGCTTGCGCGGGTCGGCGAGCTGGCGGTGGCTGGCGCGGATGTCGGCTTCCGTCCAGGTGGGTGGGCTGGCCTGCGGCTGGTACAGGTAGTCGACCAGGGCATCGATCTGGGCGGCGTCGAGCACGCCGCCGAAACCCGCCATCTGGCTGGCGGGGCGGCCGTCCTGGATGACCTGGCGGGCTTCGGCCCGCTTGATGCGCGCCAGGCTTTCCGGCAGCAGTGCCGGGCCCGTGCCGCCCAGGCGCTGCGGGCCGTGGCAGCTGATGCAGTGTTGCTGGTACGACTGGGCCGCGGGTTGCGCCACCGCGATACCGCCAGCCAGCAGGGTGGTGATCGAGGCCAGCCAGGCGATCAGCTGCATGGCTGTTCCTGCATGCAGGCCAACGGGATGCGGTTTGCGCGCAGCCTGGCCGGATGGTGGGCATCGCGCTCGGCCAGCAGGCCGACCACGCGTCCGATGACGGTCAGGGCGGGCGCCTCGAGTCGATGGGTACGGGCCATGGCGCCCAGCGTGGCCAGGGTGCCGCGCACGATATGCTGGTCGTGCCGGGTGCCGTTGCCGACCAGCATGGCCGGCGTGTCGGCCGGCAGCCCGGCAGCCGTCAGTTGTCGCGAGATTTCTTCCAGGCTGGCCAACCCCATGTAGAACACCAGCGTGCAGCCTGGGTCGGTCATGGTGTGCCAGGGCAGTTCCAGCGTGCCGTTGCGCTGTAGATGGCCGGTGATGAACTGGCAGGAATGGGCCAGGTCGCGGTGCGTCAGGGGGATGCCGGCGTAGGCCGTACAGCCCGAGGCCGCCGTGATGCCCGGCACCAGCTGGCAATCGATGCCGTGCGTCAGCAGGAACTCGAGTTCTTCGCCGCCCCGGCCGAAGATGAATGGATCGCCGCCCTTGAGCCGGACCACGCGCAAGCCCTGGCGCGCCAGCCGCAGCAGCAGGGCGTTGATTTCGTCCTGGGGCAGGCTGTGGCGGCCGCTGGCCTTGCCGACGTAGTAGTGGCGACAGGAAGCCGGCAGCAAGTCGAGCAACGATTGGCTGACCAGCCGGTCGTAGACGACGGCATCGGCCTGTAGCAGCAGGCTCCAGGCGGCGGCGGTCAGCAGGCCGGGGTCGCCGGGGCCGGCGCCCACCAGAGCGACTTCGCTGGGTCGGAATACCCGCTGCAGCGCGGCGGGAAGGGTGATCGGGCTATCGATGGGACAGTCGGGATGCATAAGAGGCCAATGGTGAGGGTGGGCCTTCAGCCGGCCGGCTGCTCGGTGGCGGCGGCGAATGAGCGGGCCTGGCGGGTGGGCGGGCTGATTTCTTCGTCGCTGAGATAACAGCCCGGGTCTTCGCCCCACAGATCGCCGCTGGCCCAGGCGCGGGTACGGGTGTTGCCGTTGCAGATGGGCAGCCAGCGGCACGTCGCGCAGCGACCGCCCACCGGGCGGGGATGCAGGCGCAGCTGCGCCAGCAAGGGTTGCGGCCGGTCGAGCCACAGTTCGCGGAATGACTGCCGGCGGACGTTGCCGACCTGGTGTTGCCACCAGTAGGTGTCGGGGTGGACGTCGCCGATGTTGTCGATATTGGCGATGCCACTGCCCGACGCATTGCCGCCCCATGCGCGCAGCATGGTTTCCAGCCGCGGGCCGTGCTGGGGCATGTGCCGCTGGACCCAGCGCAGCAGCAGGATGGCGTCGGCATCGTTGTTGCCGGTGACGAAATCGGTGTCCAGGCCGGCGCCGATGTCGGCCCACGCGCGTTCGAACAGCAGGTGCAGGGCGTCGCGCGTCATCTGGTGGTGCGCGTCGAACTTGCTGCTGCGCTTGCCGCGTCCGCTGTAGTTCAGGTGCGACAGGTAGAACTTCTGCACGTCGTGGTCGCGCATCAACGCCAGGATGGCCGGTAGCTGCAGGTAGTTGTGCTGGGTCAGGGTGGTGCGCAGCCCGACCCGGATGCCATGCCGGCGACAGAGGGCGACGGCGCGCAGCGCGGCGGCGAAGCTGCCGGCTTTTTGCCGCCACGCGTCGTGGACTTCCTGCAGGCCGTCGATGCTGATGCCGACGTAGTCGAATTGCGCCGCGGCTACGCGTTCGATGTTGGTTTCGTCGATCAGGGTGCCGTTGCTGGACAGGGCGACGAAGAAGCCCTGCGCGCGGGCGTGGTCGGCCAGCTGGAACAGGTCGGGGCGCAGCAGCGGTTCGCCGCCGGACAGGATCAGCACCCGGACGCCCGCGGCGGCCAGATCGTCGATGACGCGCAAGGCTTCGGTGGTGTCGAGTTCGTTGCGGAACGGGCTGTCGGCCGACGTGGCGTAGCAGTGCTTGCAGGTGAGGTTGCAGCGCCGCAGCAGGTTCCAGATCACGACGGGCGGGCGCTGCCCGGGCGTGCCGCGGGCGCCTGGAACCGGCGCGGCATCGGGCTGGACGAGGGCGCGCAGGTAGTGGCTGATTCTCAACATGGGACGTTCTCTAGGCGGGCAAACCGGGAAAAAACACCCGGTTGAACCATGCCGCCAGCATCGCCGAGGCGAGCGGCATGCGCCTTGACCGGAAACAATAAGAATTCATGCGCTTCGATGGCTAACGGGCGGCTGCCAGGCGCAGGCCGGTTTTCTTCAGGATGCGGCTGCTGACCAGCATGTCGTCGGCCAGGCTGGCCCGGCCCAGCAGGGCGCGGATGTGCTGCCGGTATTGCTCGATTTCATCGGCGCCGCGGCCGTGCACCATGGCGAACAGGTTGTAGCGCCAGCCGCGCCGGCGTGGCCGCCGGTAGCAATGGCTGACGAACGGCAGCGCGCCCACTTGCGCGCCCAGGCGGTCGATCCGGTCGTCGTCGACATCCCAGACCGTCATGCCGTTGTGGCGATAGCCCAGCCGGTAGTGGTTGGGCACGGCCGCCACGCGGCGGATGGCGCCCGCATCCTGCAGGCGCTGCAACAGGGCCAGCGTGGCGTTGGCGCTCAGGCCCAGGTGCTCGCCCAGCCACGCCCACGGATCGGCGACCAGGGGCAGCCCGGCCTGGGTCAACTGGATCAGGCGTTCGGCCAGCACGGCGTCACACGGGGAAATGCAGGCCGACATGGTAGGTCCGTTCTTTGGGCAGGTTGAGCACATCCAGGCCGGTGCGCTGTTCGATGCGCTCGATGGTGCGGCCGACTTCGGCGGGCGAGGCGCACGCCAGCACGAACCACATGTTCCAGATGTGTTCGCGGTGGTAGTTGTGCGCGACCTCGGGCATGTCGGCAAGCAGGGCGGCCACTTCGTCGAAACGCGAGGGCGGCACGCACAGCGCCGCCAGGGTGAAAGCGCCGCCCAGCGGCTCGACATCGAACATCGGCCCGAAGCGGGTCAGCGTGCCGTCGTCCAGCCAGGCCTGCACCCGCCTGCGCAGTTCGTCTGGCGGCGCGCCAAGTTGCCGGGCCAGCGCTTCCCAGGGATGAGGTACCAGCGGCAAGCCGCGTTGCAGCAGGTCGAGCAGACGGCGGCCCAGGTCATCCATGGTGGTCTCCGGGGGCATAGCGGCCGCCGCATTGCTTGAAGGCCCGCGTGCTGAACAACAGCCGGTGAGGCAGGTTGTGCAGGCGCAGCTGGTTCAGCAAGGCATCGACCCGGGTGCGTACTTCGTTGCGTTGGCGGCCGTGCACCATGCAGAACAGGTTGTACGGCCAGGCGGGCAGGATGCGGGGACGCTGGTAGCAAAGATTGATGCCGGGCGACTGACCCAGCCGGCGGCCGGCGTCGTCGACCTGGCCATCGGGCACGTCGAGCACCAGCATGGCATTGGCGCGAAAGCCCAGGGCACGGTGATTCAGCACCAGGCCTACTCGGCGGAACAGGCCGGTGTCGTTCCAGCGGTTGACCTGGCGCAGCACGGCGCGCTCGTCGGCGCCGATCTGTTCGGCCAGCGCCTGGTAAGGTCGTTCGGCCAACGGCAGGCCGGCTTCCAGCAGCCGCCGCAGCTGCAGCGCCTGGGCGGGGCTGAGCGGTGCATTCATGGGCGGGCCTCCAGCGTGAAACCCAGGTCGATGCGATAGGCCCGGCGCATGGGCAGGTCCAGTGGCGCCAGGCCGGTGTCGGCGGCGATCTCGGCCAATATCTGGTCGATGCGCGCGCGCCGCGGGGCCGTGATCACGAACCACAGGTTGTAGTGGTGTTCGCGCAGGTAGTTGTGGTTGACTTCGGCATACTGGCTGACGCGATGCGCCACGGCGTCGATGGCGTGCGGCGCCACCGCCAGCGCCGCGAGCGTGCTGGCGCCGGCGCGGCGATGCTCGAAGACCGGCCCGACGCGTCCCAGCACGCCGGTTTCGCGCAGTCGCCGCAGGCACTCGAGCAACTGCTGTTCGTCGCACCCCAGCGCTTGCGCCATGGCGGCGTAGGGGCGTTCGCACAGCGGCATGCCGTGCTGGTAGGCATTGGCCACGCGCAGGGCTAGGCCGTCGAGCCCGGTGTCACAGGCCGGTTGCATGGGCCCGGCTGCTGAAGAAGATGCCGCTGGGGCTGGTGGCCGGCAAGCTGCCCAGTCGGGCCAGCCGGTAAGGATCCCACACCTGGATTTCGCCGCCGTCGCGCACCGACAGCCAGAGCTGGTCGCCACGCGCCGTGAATTCCATGTGCAGCACCGCGGGGCCGGGCTCGAGCGTGGCGACGACCTGCCGGGTTTCGGTATCGATCACCTGTACCAGCTGGTTGTCGGGGTAGGCGAAATTCACCCAGACCTGTCGGCCGTCGGGCCGCGCCATCACGAATACCGGCTGGCCGGCGACGTCGATGGCGGCGACCTGTGACCAAGTACCGGTGTCCATGACCAGTACCTGGTGGTGCCCCACGGCGGGCACGAAGGTCTGGTCGCCGGCGACGGTCCAGCCTTCCAGGTGCGGCATCTTGTAGACCGGCAGCTTGCGTTCGCCGCGTCCGTAGTGATCGAGCACGCGCTTGACGCCGCGCTCGGGGTGCCAGAGGTCCAGCTGGGCCATGCCGTTCTCGCCGAACAGGCCGGCCAGGTAATAGCGGCCGTCGGGCGTCAGCAGGGCGTCGTAGGGCTGGGTGCCGATGCCGGTGTGGCGCGTGACGATCGGATCGTTGCCCTGGCTGAAATCGGCGACCCAGATCTCGCCCGTGTCGAACAGGCTGTAGATGAAGCGCTGGCCGGGCGCATCGGCGACCCCCACCACGCGCGACCGGCGGCCGGCTTCCGGCATGTCGGTGGCGGGTATGTCGGCCACCGGTGCCAGGGTGCGTGCATCGAAGACCTTGACGCCGCCCGGTTCGTAGTTGCCGACGGCGATCAGGGTACCGTCCTGGCTGATGGCGCCGCCGATGCTGTTGCCGCCCTGCACGATGCGCCGGTCGATGCGGCGCGCCAGCAGGTCGACCTTGGTCAGGCCGCCGTCGCGGCCGAATACGTAGGCGTAGCGCTGGTCGCGCGAGAACACGACCGAGGCGTGGGACAGGTCGCCCAGCCCCTGGATGCGGCCCAGGCTGGTGCGCCCGGTGGTCTCGATGATCTGCAGGCTGCCGGTGGCGCGTTCGACCACCACGCCCAGGTCGCCGCTGCCGCGCAGCGGAGGTTGCCCGCAGCCGGCCAGCAGCAGGCTGGCCAGCAGGTACAGGAAGCGTCGCATCATGGTGGTGGAAATCCTTGCATGAGCCGGTCGGCCAGCCAGGCGATGTCTTGTTCGTCGAGCAGGGCGTCCCAGTTGGGCATGGCCGTGCCGGGCCGGCCTTGGGCGATGGTGGCGATCAGCAGTTCACGGGGCTTGCCGGCCAGCGCCTGGCGCGTCAGGGGCGGCCCCAGGCCGCCCGTCATGCGCAGCCCATGGCAAGAGCCGCAGTCCTGGCGCAGCAGGTGATCGAGCTGCCCCTGGCGCAAGGCGCCGGGTTCGGCCTGCGCGGCCAGCGCCAGGGCGCAGGACGCCAACAGGCCCGCCAGGCGGGCTGCTCGATATCGATGCGGCGTTCGTGCCATGTGCATGCTGTCCGAAGATCGCGCTATGGGCGAATGGCGGTGATGTCGGCCTCGGTGTCGATGCCCAGGCGGTAGCCCAGCGAGACGTGGTGGTAGCGGCCCGCGCTGCTGTCGTCGTGGATGGCCACGCCGAAGTTGTAGGCCTGGCCGGGCTCGAGCTGGACGTCGCCTTCGCCGCCGGCGAACTTGCGGGTGAATTCGACCGTCCAGGTGTCGCCGTCGAGCTTGCCGACAGCGCCCACCAGGGCCTGGCCGCCTTCCATGACGCGCTGGTCGGCGATATGGCCGTCGTAGGCCTTGTTCTCGCCGCTGCGCCACTGGTTCAGGTCGTAGAACACGCCCTCGGCCAGCGAACCGTCCTTGACGTACTTGGTCTTGCCGTCGTTGGCGCCGGGCATGGTGCGAGCATCGCCATGGCAGGCGCCCCAACAGCCCCCGGGCTCGGCCAGTTGGACCTTGCCGCCGGACTCGAGCATGTAGGCGATCTTGACTGGGTTGCCGGCGTCCATCTTGGCCGCGCCCGACGCCTTGGGCTGCGTCCAGGTGAAGCGCAGGTAAAGGTGCTCGCCGTCGTGCGCGGCCTGTACCTTGACGTTGATGGAGGGCGCCTTGCCGGGAATGGGGCTGGGTTCGAGCTTCTTGCCGCTGGCGATCAGCTGGCCCATGTTGGCGACTTCTTCCGAGTGGCAGTCGATGCAGGCCTCGCCTTTTTTCAGCGCGCGGGCGCCGCCGTGTTCGGTGCCCTTGGTGATCCATTCCACCGGCGATACGCCAGGGTAGAACAAGGTCAGTTCGGTGGCCTTGACGGCATTCCAGTCGGCCGGCGCGGCAGCCTGGACGATGCCGGCGGCCAGGGCAAAGGCGGCGCCCATGGCGCCGGACAGCAGGGTCTTCTTGATCATGCCTGGTTCCTTTTCGGTAGTGGCGAGCGGCGACGCTATTCTTCGTCTTCGTCCGTCATGCCTTGCGGCTTGTGATGCGCGATGCCCTTGTGGCAATCGATGCACGTCATGTTGTCTTCGATGGCCATCTGGTGCTGCTTGCGCGCGCGCTGCTTCTGCGATTCGCTTTTCATGCTGTCGAGGCTGTGGCAGTTGCGGCATTCGCGCGAATCGGAGGCCTTCATGCGCGCCCATTCGTTGCGCGCCAGTTCCAGCCGCTTGGCTTCGAATTTCTCGCGCGTGTCGATGGTGCCGATCAGCTTGCCCCACAGTTCTTTCGACGCCTGGACCTTGCGGATCATCTTGTAGGTCCAGTCTTTGGGAACGTGGCAATCGGGGCAGGTGGCACGCACGCCGGTGCGGTTGCTGTAGTGGATGGTTTCCTGGTATTCGGGGTAGACGTTGTCGCGCATTTCGTGGCACGAAATGCAGAACGCTTCCGTATTGGTGGCTTCGAGCGCGGTATTGAAACCGCCCCAGAAGACAACGCCCAGCACGATGCCGGCCAGCACCAGGGTACCCAATGAGTACCTTGCGCTGGGGCGCCGCAGCCAGGCGACGAGGCCTTTCTTGCCGTCTTGGTTCGTCATGATTCGATGGGCGGCTTCCCGTGAAGGGAAGCCGCCCCAGGCTGGGATCAATAGACGTCGTGCATGGTGTTGTACACGTTGAACTTGCCCGTGGGCGTGACCACCGCGGGATCGGTGATGACGCGCTTGAGCTTCAGGGTCTTGTCGTCGTAGATCACGATGGCCGACTGGTCGGTCTTGCCGCCCCACAGCGAGATCCAGACTTCGTCGCCCGCTTCGTTGTATTCAGGCTGGACGGCGCGGCGGATCGCCTTGCCTTGCGGCAACCCGGAATCCTTGGCGACGTCGAGCCGGGTGGGCGGCTTGGACAGGTCGTCGAGGCTGAACACGTAGACGGATTCGGCAACCTCGCGTTCGGGGTTCATGGGAGCATCGGCCCAGAAGTGCTTGGATTTCGGATGCGTCTTGACGAACAGGTTGCCGGCGCCCGGCATCTTCAGTTCCTGGACCACTGCATCTTCAGTTCCTGGACCACTTTCCAGTTGTTCGACTTGTACTTGGCGTGTTCCGGCTTTTCGGATGCGGTGGAGATCAGCGACACCACGTCGTCGCCCAGGTGGCCGGTAGCCCAGACGGGGCCGAACTGCTTGTGCTGGAAGTTCGCGCCGCGGCCCGGGTGGGGGATCTTGGCGGTGTCGACCAGGGCAGCCAGCTTGCCGGTCTTGGTGTCGACCGCCGCCACCTTGTTGGACGCGTTGGCGGCCACCATGAAGTAACGCCCGGAAGCGTCCCAGCCGCCATCGTGCAGGAACTTGGCCGATTCGATGGTGGTGGTCTTCAGGTTTTTCAGGTCGGTGTAGTCGACCAGCAGGATCTGCCCGGTTTCCTTGACGTTGACGACCCATTCGGGCTTTTGCAGCGAGGCCACGATGGAGGCCACGCGCGGTTCGGGATGGTATTCGCCGTCGACCGTCTGGCCGCGGGTGGATACGACCTTGATGGGTTCCAGCGTCTCGCCGTCCATGATGGAGTACTGGGGCGGCCAGTAGGTGCCGCCGATCAGGTACTTGTCTTCGAAGCCCTTGAACTTGGACACGTCGACCGAGCGTGCGTCGGAACCCAGGCGCACGGTGGCCACGGTGGTGGGTTCTTCGAACCACATGTCGATCACGGTGGTCAGGCCGTCGCGGCCCACCGTGTAGACGTAGCGGCCGGACGCGGACAGGCGCGAGATATGCACCGCATAGCCGGTATCCAGGATCTTCCAGATCTTGTGGGTGTCGCCGTCGACCAGGGCCAGCTTGCCGGCATCGCGCAGCGTGATGGCGAAGACGTTCTTCAGGTTGATCTTGTTCAGCTGCTTCTTGGGACGCTCGGACACCGGAATGATGAGCTTCCAGCTGTCTTTCATGTCCTGCAGGGAGAACTCCGGCGGCACGTCGGGCGTTTGCTGGATGTAGCGCGCCATCAGGTTGATTTCGGCGTCGGTCAGGATGTCGTCGTAGTTGACCATGCCGCCTTCGGTGCCGTAGGCGATGATGTTTTCCAGCCGCTTGGTGCCCAGCGAGAGCGTGCCGCCTTCGAGCTTCGAGCCGTCGGCCTGGGCCTGGGTCCAGTGGGGCTCCAGGTTCTTGCCCGTGGCGCCTTTGCGCAGGACACCGTGACAGCCCGCGCAGCGTTCAAAGTAGATCTGCTTGGCGGTTTCCTTTTCTTGATCGGTCATGGACGGCGCATTGGCGGATGCGCCCGTTGCGCCCAGCAACGAGAGACTGGCGATCAGGCTCGCCAGCAAGGTTTTTCGAGGATTGCTCATGGGTACTTCTCCTTAGGGAGCGCTGGTTGCGACTCCGGGTCACGGCGCTGTGGGTGATCGTGTGACTGCTCACTCTTTGAGCCGGATCGTACTGAAAGCCCCCTGCGCTTGTGCTTGACTGCAGTCAATTGAGTGAACGCGGCGTTGACCGCAATCAAGAGTGGCCGCCGGTTGTCTTGAGAACCGCCCAGGCCTGCCGATAATGTCTCTATTAATCACTGATCTGTAAGAGGAATCGGCATGACAATGCCTGCGGCCACCGAGGTGGCGCCGGAAGCGGCGGACGGGCCTTACTACCAACCCCTGGGCAACGAGGCGCAGCTGTTCCAGCAGGCCTGGCAGCACGGCATGCCGGTGCTGATCAAGGGGCCCACCGGCTGCGGCAAGACCCGGTTCGTGCAATACATGGCGCACCGCCTGGGCCTGCCCCTGTACACCGTGGCCTGCCACGACGATCTCAGCGCCACCGACCTGGTGGGACGGCACCTGATCGGCGCCGACGGCACCTGGTGGCAGGACGGCCCGCTGACCCGCGCGGTGCGCGAAGGCGGCATCTGCTACCTGGACGAGATCGTCGAGGCGCGGCAAGACACCGCGGTGGTTTTGCACCCCCTGGCCGACGACCGCCGTGAGCTCTACATCGAGCGCACCGGCGAAACCCTTACCGCGCCGCCGGGCTTCATGCTGGTGGTGTCGTATAACCCCGGCTACCAGAACTTGCTCAAGGGCATGAAGCCCAGCACGCGGCAACGCTTCGCGGCGCTGCGCTTCGGCTATCCGCCGGCCGATGAAGAGTCCCGCATCGTGGCAGCCGAGGCCCAGGTGGATGCCGCCCTGGCCGGCCGCATCGTCGATCTGGGCCAAGCGCTGCGCCGGCTCGAGCAGCACGACCTGGAAGAGGTCGCCTCTACCCGCCTGCTGATCTTCGCCGCGCGTATGATCCGCAGCGGCATGAGCCCGCGCGACGCCTGCCTGGCCTGCCTGGCCGAACCGCTGTCCGACGACCCCCAGACCGTCGCCGCCTTGATGGATGTCGTGGATGTCCATTTCGGCTGAGCCGGCATGGCCGGCCGTCCGGCGCCTGCCGGGCGACCTGGCGATGTGGTTCTTCATCCTGGCCGAACTGGCGGTGTTCGGCATCCTGATCCTGGCCTTCTCGGTGGCCCAGGCGCTGCAGCGCGACGTGTTCCACGCCGGCCGCCAGGCGCTGGACGCTTCCATCGGGCTGGCGCTGACGCTGTGCCTGCTGACTGCCGGCGGATGCGCCGCGCTGGCCGTGACGCGGGTGCGCGCGGGTCGCCGCGGCGCGGCGGCGCTGCTGCTGGCGGCGCTGGCATTCGCGAGCGGCTATGTCGTGCTCAAGCTGGGCGAGTACCGCCACCTGGCGGAGCTGGGCCTGGGGCTCGAGCACGACACGTTCTTCACGCTGTACTGGATCCTGACCGGCTTCCATTTCCTGCATGTGCTGCTGGGCATGGCCATCCTGGGCTGGATCGCCTGGCGCTGTCGAGCCGGCGCCTATGGGCCCGGCCGCTGCTCGGGCATGGAATCGGGCGTGCTGTACTGGCACATGGTCGATTTGGTCTGGGTGCTGCTATTTCCCGTGGTGTACCTGCTGGGGGGATCGTGACCGACATCGCGCGCTTGCTGCGGTATTGGCTGGGCCTGGCGCTGCTGACCGTGGCCACCGTGCGCGCGGCGGGAAGCGCTGCGCCGTGGCTGGCCGGCCTGGTGGTGGCGCTGGCGATCGCCAAGGCATGGCTGATCGTCGACGGTTTCATGGAATTGCGCCATGCGCCGCGTGGCTGGCGCCTGCTGGTGCTGGCATGGCCGTTCGCCATGGCGGCGGGCGTGCTGCTGGCGGCTTTCGGGGCGGCGCAATAGGCGCTGGCACCGCGCCGGGCATCACTACTTTTGTTTCTTGATTGCAGTCAAGCGGTACCGGCAGGCCCGCTTTCTAGAATGATGTCCACCTATAGCAAGAGGGGCCATCATGCCAGAAACCTTCACCAAGGGCATGGCCAGGAACATCTATTTCGGAGGAAGTGCTTTCTTCATCCTGATATTCCTGGCCCTGACCTTCCATACCGAAAAAGAAATTCCCCAACGCACCAACGAATCGGAAATGACCGAGGCGGTCGTGCGCGGCAAGCTGGTCTGGGAACAGAACAACTGCATCGGCTGTCACACGCTGCTTGGCGAAGGCGCCTACTTCGCCCCTGAACTGGGCAACGTGTTCGAGCGCCGCGGCGGCGAACAGGATTTCAAGTCGTTCCTGCGTGCCTGGATGAGCGCCCAGCCCCTGGGCGTGCCGGGGCGCCGCGCCATGCCGCAGTTCCACCTGTCCGAACGGGAAGTGGACGACATGGCCGAGTTCCTGAAATGGACCTCGAAGATCAACAACTACAACTGGCCTCCAAATCGCGAGGGCTAAGCCATGACTACCGCCAATCCGCATCTCAAATTCGCTTCGCAGGCCGTTGCGAAGCCCTATTTCGTGTTTGCCCTGATCCTGTTCGTGGGGCAGATCCTGTTCGGCCTGGTCATGGGCCTGCAATACGTGGTGGGCGATTTCCTGTTCCCGGTGATTCCGTTCAACGTCGCGCGCATGGTGCATACCAACCTGCTGATCGTGTGGCTGCTGTTCGGTTTCATGGGCGCGGCCTACTACCTGATCCCCGAAGAGGCCGATCGCGAACTGCACAGCCCGAAGCTGGCGCTGGTGCTGTTCTGGGTGTTTGCCGTCGCCGGCGTGCTGACCATCCTGGGCTACCTGTTGCTGCCGTACGCCGGGTTGGCCGCCCTGACCGGCAACGATGTGCTGCCCACCATGGGGCGCGAGTTCCTTGAACAGCCCACCATCACCAAGGCGGGCATCGTGGTGGTGGCCCTGGGCTTCCTGTACAACATCGGCATGACCCTGCTGAAGGGCCGCAAGACCGCTATCAGCATGGTCATGATGACCGGCCTGATCGGCCTGGCCGTGTTGTTCCTGTTCTCGTTCTACAACCCCGAGAACCTGACGCGCGACAAGTTCTACTGGTGGTGGGTGGTGCACCTGTGGGTCGAAGGCGTGTGGGAACTCATCATGGGCTCGATGCTGGCGTTTGTGCTGATCAAGATCACCGGCGTCGACCGCGAAGTGGTCGAGAAATGGCTGTACGTCATCATCGGCATGGCGCTGATCACCGGCATCATCGGCACGGGTCACCATTACTTCTGGATCGGCGCCCCTGGCGTGTGGCTGTGGCTGGGTTCGATATTCTCGGCCCTGGAACCGCTGCCGTTCTTCGCCATGGTGCTGTTTGCCTGGAACATGGTCAAGCGCCGCCGCCGCCAGCACCCGAACCAGGCCGCGTCCTACTGGGCCATCGGCACCACCGTGACGGCGTTCCTGGGCGCGGGCGTCTGGGGCTTCATCCACACCCTGGCGCCGGTGAACTACTACACCCACGGCACCCAGCTTACCGCCGCGCACGGGCACCTGGCGTTCTACGGTGCCTATGTGATGATCGTGCTGACCATGATCTCGTACGCCATGCCGCGGTTGCGGGGCCTGGGCGAAGCGCCCGGCGCGGCCGCGCAGCGCATGGAGCTCTGGGGCTTCTGGCTGATGACGCTGTCGATGCTGGCGATCACGCTGCTGCTGACGGCCGCCGGCGTGGTGCAGGTGTGGCTGCAACGGTTGCCGGCCGATGCCGCTGCCATGTCGTTCATGAACACCACCGAACAACTGGCGCTGTTCTTCTGGCTGCGGCTGGGGGCGGGCGTGTTCTTCCTGGTGGGCCTGGTCTGCTACCTGCTCAGCTTCCGCCAGCGTGGCGCGGCCACGACGCGCCAGGCGCTGGCCGGCGCCGCCTGACGCGGGCCGCCATTGCCTTCAAACGGCCCGGCGCATTCCGCGCGGGGCCGTTTTTTCTTGTCGACACGCAGGACACATCAGCTTGGGCTTCGAACTGGAAGAATGGGTAGGCGGCATCTGGCATCGGTTCATCACCCGCCAGGCCAGCCACGAATTCCCCGATGCGCGGGTCGCGCTGGACAGCATGCAGCGAACCTTGGCCGTGCTGTTTCGCGCCATGGGCGGGGCCGGGGGCATTGCGGTGGAAGCCGCGGGCCAGCGCGGGCTGGTGTTGCGGCGCAGCTTGCTGCAGCAGGTCTCGGGGGGCGGGCGACACGGTTCGGTCGCCTGGCGCGACGCCGATTCGCTGCGCCTGCCCGCTCAACTGGCGGTATACCCCGAACCGGCATTGAATGCCGAGCTGTACCGCTGGCTGGCATTGTTGGCCGGGCAGTCGCACCGGCTGCGGCATTGGGGGCGCGACAACCAAGACTGGACGCAGGCATTGCTGCAACGCTATCCCGCCTTGCGACCCCGCTACCGGCGGCTGGTCGATGCCCACCTGCGCTTGCGGCCCGATCCGGTCCGGCTGCCGGCCGGCGAGGCCGCACTGGAGCGCGCCGTGCGCCAGGCCCTGCACGAGCCGGGCAGCGTCGGCGATTTTCCCCGCAGCGAGCGCGCGCCCTGGCCGGTGCCGCTGTGGCTGTATCCGTCGCAGCATGCCGGCTCGACGCAGGCGGCCGAACTGGACGAGGGGGCGGGGGGCGAGCCGGCCAGCGCCCGGGCCAACGGGGCGTCGCGCAAGCGCGCCTCGCGGGTGAACGATCCGTCCAGCAAGAGCGGCCTGCTGCTGATCCGTCTGGAAAACCTGTTCAGCTGGTCCGAGCACGTCGACCTGGACCGTTGGGGCGACGACTCCGAAAACCTGGATGCAGCCCGCGCGGCCGACGACCTGGACGAACTGGCCCTGTCGCGCAAGCGCATGCGGCAGGGTGGCGGGCTGAAGCTGGACCTGGACCTGCCGCCCGCCGATGTCGACGACCTGCCGTTGGGCGGGGTGATGACCCTGCCGGAATGGGACTACCGTCGCCAGCGCCTGCAGGAAGATTTCGTGCAGATCCAGCCGATGTTGCCGCGGCTATCCGCCCCGGCCGGCCTGCCGCCGCGCCTGGCCCCGCTGGCCAGGCGGTTGCGGCGGCAGTTCGAGCACCTGCGCAGCGACCGGCAGTGGCTGCGCCAGCAGCCGCAGGGCAGCGAGATCGACCTGCCGGCATGGATCGATTTCCAGGTAGAGCGCCGCCAAGGGCATTGCGCCGAGCGCGGCTGGTTCCTGGATCGGCGGCAGGCCAGGCGCGACATGGCCTGCCTGCTGCTGGCCGACCTGTCGATGTCGACCGATGCGCACCTGGACGACCAGCACCGCGTCATCGACGTCATCGCCGACAGCCTGTTGCTGTTCGGCGAGGCCTTGTCGGCGGTGGGCGACCCGTTCGCCTTGTATGGGTTTTCTTCGCTGCGCCGCCAGCAGGTGCGCATGCTGGAATTGAAGACCTTCGCCCAGCGCTATGGCGACGAAACGCGTGGGCGAATCCAGGCGCTGCGACCAGGTTACTACACCCGCATGGGGGCCGCGGTGCGCCAGGCCACGCGCCTGCTGGCGGCGCGCCCCAGCCGGCGCAAGCTGCTGTTGCTGGTTACCGACGGCAAGCCTAACGACCTGGACCGCTACGAAGGACGCTACGGCGTCGAAGACACCCGCCAGGCGGTGATCGAGGCGCGCCGCCAGGGCTTGCTGCCGTTTTGCATCACCATCGATCGCGAAGCCGGCAGTTACCTGCCGTATATGTTCGGTGCCCATGGCTACACGCTGATCCGGCAGCCCCAGCAGTTGCCGTTCCGGCTGCCCCAGCTGTATCGCCAGCTGACGCAGCCCTAGCGCCGCAGGCGCGCGCCGGCCGGCCCCAGCGTCAGCCCAGGCTGCGCGGCAACCAGTACATCATGGCCACGCAGAATACCGTTAACCCCGCGCAGAACCACTGGAAGCGTCGCAGGCGCCGCTTGCGGGCGCGTTCCGCGGCAACGGGTAGCGGCATGCCGCAATGCTGGCATTCGGGCGCGCCGGAAGGCATCGAGCGTTGGCAGTACAGGCATTCGGGCATGGCGATGGGGCGGTAGGGCGGGCTATTCGAACTGTTCCAGGCGCTGGGTGTCCAGGACGCTGATGTGATTGCCTTTCTGGGTGATGATGCCCTCGTCGATCAGGCGGCGCATGATGCGCGAGAAGGTTTCGGGCTGGATCGACAGGTGGCCGGCGACCAGGCGCTTGGCCATCGGCAATTCGAAGCTGTTGCTGTCGGGGCGGCGCGCCAGCTGGGTCAGTAGATAGCGCACCACGCGGTGCGTGGCGTTCTTCAGCGACAGGGTCTCGATCTCGTTGATGCGCTGGTGCAGGCGGATGCAAAGCTTGCCCAGCAGGGCGAACGTCAGCTTGCTGTTGCTTTGCAGCAGTTCCATGTAGGTGCTGTTCGAGAAACGGTACAGCTGGGACGGCGCGATGGCCTGGGCCGATGCGACGTAGTCGGGCGTATCCATCAGCATCATGGCTTCGGCGAACGTCTGGCGGTTGCCGATGACGTCGAAGACTTTTTCCTGGCCGTCGGGCGTCAGGCGGTAGATTTTCACCGTGCCCGATATCACGAAGTAGAAGGCGTGGGCCGGCTCGCCCTGGTGGAACAGCTTGGCGCCCTTGTCGACATTGAGCAGGCGGGCCGTTTCCAGCAGCGCGTCGAGCTGCGCTTCGCTAAGCGGCTCGAACAGGTGGTGGCTGCGAAGAATCTGGTGATGGACGCGAGGAAGCTGCATGGCGCGGGTGTCCCGGGGATCGTCAGGCGGATGGGGGCAGGTTAACGGAATGTGCCGCAACGCCGGGTACTACCTGGAAAACAATGCCTTGCGCCGCCAGGACGTCGAGCGTGGCATCGCCCTGCCATGGGGCAGCGCCGGCGGCGAGCCGCAGTACGCGCTTGCCCTGGCGGGCCAGCCCGGCCAGCATTTCGCCGCGACAGGGCTGCGCCAGGGCGATGCGGTCGGCATCCCGGCGGCACAGGTCGACGATGGCGGCCGGGACGGCCGCGTCGTGCAGCACCACGTCGGCTTGCTGCATCAGGCGCAGGGCACGGAAAGTGAGCAGGTCGGGGTCGCAGGGGCCGGCCCCGATCCAATAGACTTCACCCAGCCGGCGGGGCGCGGCCTGAGCCAGTTGGGCATCGAGCAGGCGGCGGGCCTGGTCGGGCTGACCGGCGAATACGGCTTCGGCAACGGCGCCCTGGAAGGTGTCTTCCCAGAACACGCGCCGCTGCTGCACGCCGGGCAGCCGGGCCTTGACGCGGCCGCGGAACTGCCTGCCCAGCTCGGCCAACTGGCCGTAGCGGGCGGGCAGCCAGGTCTCGATCTTGGCGCGCACCAGGCGGGCCAGGACGGGGGCGTGTCCGCCGCTGCCGACGGCCACCACCAGGGGAGAGCGGTCGACGATGGCCGGGAACACCACCGAACACAGGCTGGGGGAGTCGACCACATTGACCGGGATGCAACGCGCCTGGGCCTGGGCCGAGACCGTGGCGTTGAGCGGGGTGTCGTCGGTGGCGGCCACCGCCAAGGCCACGCCGTCGAGATCGGCGCCGGCGTAGGGGCGCATGCGCAGTTCGGTGGCCAGCGCCTGCAGCGCATCGTGTACCCGCGGCGCCACCACGCGTAGGCGGGCGCCCGCGCTGGCCAACAGGCGTGCCTTGCGCAGGGCGACGTCGCCGCCGCCGACGACCAGCACGGTGCGGCCTTGCAGTGAGTGGAACAGCGGGAGGAAATCCATGGTGGGGGCTTGGCATCGCGCCTGGAAGCACCCGGCCGGCCCGGATGCACCTGCCGGGGTGGCCGGCCATGACGCGCGATGCCGTGCAGTGTAGGCCCTGTTGCAGGGCCCTGCACCCATTAAAAGACGGGTGCTTTGCGATAGATCATCTCGAAGCGCTTGAGATGGGCCCCAGGGCCCCCGGCCCTGGAAAACGCCTGTCGCCGCAGTACGGGTTAGCGTTGCCCCGCAGCCAGGGCCTCGGCGAACTGGGGCACGGTGGCCAGGAACGTCTTGACCAGGTAGTCGGCGCCGTTGTTGCCGATGCCGCCATAGGCGTTCACGTCCATTTCGAGCACGGGCTGGTTGTTGGTGTCCAGGTAGGCGCGGGTCCAGCGATTCTGCACGTTCCAGTTGTTCAGCTGGCGTAGCGACGCCGACCGGTTCGCGGGGAAGCTGGCGCGCAGCAGCAGGTCGCCGCAGGCCGAATCGATGTCGCAGTCGTTGAATTCGACGCGCAGGGTTTCGGCGCCGCTGTCGCCGGGCTGGATTTCCATGAACGGAAATCCTTGCTCTGTCGTGCCGATTTCGTATGCGAAGCCGGCTTCGTCCAGGATGCTGCCCACCAGGGCCGGGTCCAGCGAGCTGAGCAGGTCGCCGTCGGCGGCCGACATCTCGTCGTCGTCATCGCCGCCCAGGCCGCCCAGCAGGTTGCCGAAGAGTTCGTCGGCGGGAATCTCGTTGCCGTTCAGGTTGGCCTTGCCGTCGGCGTACTGGAACGTGCCCACGATGTTGTCGCCGTCGTTCTTGCCGAAGTTCAGCATTTCGGCCATGCCGGCCAGCGAGCGGACCTGGTCCTCGGCTTCGGTGGACGCCTGCTGCGCTTCCAGGCCCTGGCCCCGCATGTACTGGGCGATCAGGTCCTGCATCATGGGCTTGGACAGCGTGACTGTCAGGTCGATGCCCTTGATGGCTTGCTGCACCATGGCCCGCAGGTCGTCGGCGACCGGCGGCGTGGCGTCGAGCGCCGCGGGCTTGGCCAGGTCGACCGCCAGCGTGATGCGGCTTTCGCCCTTGGCGGTTTGCCACGCGATCGGGTCCAGGCGCATCGACGGGTTGGCGGCCAGCAACTGGCGGCCCAGTTGCAGCAAGGCCTGGGTACGCTCGTCGGTCAGCGCGGTATCGGCCGTGCCGCCTTCGGCGACTTCCCGGATGATCTGGTTGTAGAGCTTGGACAGCTCGCTGACGGCCTTGCCGTCCATGCGTTCCAGCTTCAGGCTGGCCTGGCCCTTGCCGAAGTCGTTGCCGTTGACCTGGATCTGGCCGATGCGGTAGCCGACTTCCAGGTTCAGGTTGCTGCCGCTTTCGGCCAGCACGGCGGTGTAGCCCAGCCCTTGCAGGGCCACCTGGGTTTCCGTGTCCAGGTCCTGGATGTCGATGCGCTCGACCTGCGCGCTGGAATTGCCCACGCCCAGGCCGAACTGGCCCATGCGGGTATCCACGTCGAACGCCAGGCCCGCCACGTTCAGCTTGACCGGCTGGTCGCTCTGGCTGGCGTCCAGCGCGATCTGGTCGATGGCCACGCGGCCGACGGTGTTCTGGGTGGAACGGGTGTAGTGGCCTTCGGCATGCGCGCCGCTAAATTTCAGCACGTCGCCGTCTTTGCTGAATTCGATGGGGGCCAGGCCGGCGGTGCCGGTGGAGTCGCCGTTGTACGAGACGATGGTGTCGCTCCACAGGGGAGTGGCGCCCTTGGTCAGCTCGAACAGGGGTTTGAGGTCGTCGTTGGCGGCCAGTTCGGCATGCACGAAAGCCAACGCGGGCATCAGGTGGCCGCGCGCGATGGCGTCTTTGGGGAACGGCCCGTGCTGGATCTGCGACACGAACTCGGCGGTGCCCTGGGGCAGGTCGTCGGGGCTGCCGGGCCCCTTGGTCAACGAAATGCCGTAGCGCGCCTGGCTGGTGAAGAAGTGGCGCTGGTAATCGAGCTGCTTGATGGCGACGCCGAACCCGATGCCAGACAGCGCGTCGGCCAGTTTCTGGTTCACTTCCTCAAGCCGGGCCGGCGCTTCGGCCTCGATGCGCTTGCCGGTGTACCAGGTGCCGCCCAGCCAGCCCGCCGCCAACACAATGACCACGCCCGCCGTGATCCCCACTGCCTTTTTCATCGTATCGTCCAACTTGAGTTATGAGTGCGGTCCGGAGTGCGGCGCAAGGCCGGCGGACCGGGGCGAGCCCCGCCCGCGGCGAGTATAACGATGCAGGAAGTTGCGGTCTCTTCGTCTGAGTTACCAGACGTTTCGACCCGCGACAAGTTGCCAACCCGCGGCGCCTGCCTAGAGCGGATCCAGCGGGTAGATCGGCCGGCGTACCTGCCTGAATTCCACCTGGCTGTAATCCGAGGTGGTGACGCCCAGGCCGGTGCACGGGATGATCTCGGTGGCCATGTCGGCGAACCCGGCCCGCCAGTGCACCCGGCTTTTCAGCGCTACGTAACGCTTCTGCAGCGGGTCGATGCCGGCCGACAGCAGGCAGTTGATGTCGAAGGGCTCCTGGTGGCGCGACACGATCACGATCTGCACCTTGCCGGTATCCAGCACCACGGTCAGGCCGGTGTCGTTGCGCACGCCGCGGTACATGGGGCCACGGTTGAGGTAGACGCCATCGAAAACCAGCTTGACCCGGCCGGTGACCGGCAGCGGCTGGCCCTGTTCTTTCAGTGCCGGCATGGGCACCTTGCCGCCCACCGGCAGGGTGATCTCGGCGCCCACGCCCGCGGCGGCGGCCTGCTGCGCGGCCTGCGGGTCGCACAGGGCATAGAACGCGACGTTCTCGAGCCCCTGGCGCAGGATCTCGGCCAGTACGGCGGTGGTGTCCATGGTGCCGCCCGAGCCGGTGTTGTCGAAGTGGTCCAGCAGGATCACGGGGCCGTGTTCGATGGCCTTGGCGCGGGCGATGGCCGGGGCCAGCGGCTCGCACGGGAAGACCCATTGGCTGCGGCTGCGCCAGGCGGCCTCGAGCAGTTCGTCGCGGTAGCGCTCGGCGGCGGGCAGGTCGCCGTCGGTGCAGATGACCGCGCTCAGGCCGGCCTCGCGGATGTCGGCGTGCGGAAAGCCGGTGAAGACCGACGCGGCCAGCACGCCCTGCGATTCGAGCATCCGGCAGCGGTCCTGCAGCGCCTTGTTGGGGTCGGCGTGCGTGCCCTGGCACATGATGTGCGGCAGCATGGGCTTGTTGGCCCACGCCATGACGGGGCGGACCTCGCCCTTCAGGGCGCGCGCGATGGCATCGGCGGCGCGCACGCCGGCCGCGCGGATGTCGACGTGCGGATAGGTATGGAAGCCCGTGATCACGGTGGCGTGGCGCACGATGTCGTCGTACATGTTGGCGTGCATGTCCAGCGTCACGCCGACTGGCGTGTGCGGGTCGATCTCGCGCAGGCGGCGCAGCAGGTGGCCCTCGGCGTCTTCGATGCCTTCGGCCACCATGGCGCCGTGCAGGTCGAGCAGGATGGCGTCGTAGCCGCCGCGCCGCACTTCGTCGAGCACCAGCTCGCAAAGGCGCGCGTACGTGCCGGCGTCGGTGGGGGCGCTGGGCCAGGATTCGGCCGCCACCGGCACGACGATCTCGGCGCCTTCGCGGCGCGCGATCTCGATATAGCCGCCCAGGCCGCTGTCGGTGTTTTCGTATGCGCGGATCGCGCGCTCGCCCGACAGGATCTCGGGGTTGCCGCGGAAGAAGCGTTCCAGCGGCGTGGCCACGGGTGAAAACGTATTGGTCTCGTGCTTGATCATCGCCAGCAGCCAGCGCATGGTGTCGTGCTCCAGGTGGGTTCAACAGGGGGTGGGCAGCGCGCGGTGCGTCGGGGCGGGCGTCATGTCACGCGGCGGCCAGCGGCCGGAAGTTGCGGAAATCCCAGCCGCGGCCCGGGGCGGCGTCGATCAGGGCGCGCGTGTAGTCGTGCGCGGGCCGGGTCAGCACGACCTCGGCGGCGCCGGTTTCGACGACCTGGCCGCGCTGCATGACCGCGATGGTGTCGCAGATCTGCGCGGCCACGCGCAAGTCGTGGGTGATGAACAGCACCCCCACGCCGGTGCGGCGGCGGATCTGTTCCAGTAGTTCCAGCACCTGCGCCTGCACCGAGACGTCCAGCGCCGAGACGGCTTCGTCGGCCACCAGCACTTCGGGTTCCATGACCAGGGCGCGGGCCACGCAGATGCGCTGCCGCTGCCCGCCCGAGAACTGGTGCGGATAGCGTTCCATGACGTCGGCGCCCAGCCCCACCACGCGCAGGGTCTCGGCGGCCCGTGCCAGGGCGCGTTCGCGCGGCACGCCGAAGTTCAGCAGCCCCTCGATGATGGAGGCGCCCACTTTGCGCCGCGGGTTCAGCGAGCGGTAGGGGTCCTGGAAGACGATCTGGATGCGGCGGCGTACCGGGCGCAGCGCGGCGCCCGACAGGGTCGAGATGTCGTCGTCGCCGATCCGCACCGTGCCGGCGGAAGGTTCGATCAGGCGCAGGATGCAGCGCGCCACGGTGGACTTGCCCGAGCCCGATTCGCCCACGATGCCCAGGATCTCGCCCTTGCGCAAGACCAGGTTGACGTCGTTGGCGGCCTGCACCGAGCGCCGCGGGCCACCCCAGAACGGCGCCCGGTCGACATAGGCGCGGCCCAGGCCTTGCACGCGCAGCAGCGGCTCGCCGGCGGGCGCGTCGCGGCGCACCGGCACCAGGCTGGGCACGGACGAGACCAGGCGCCGGGTGTAGCTTTGCTGCGGGCGCGCCAGGATGTCGTCGCGTGTGCCGCTTTCGATCAGGTCGCCGCGGTTCATGACGATGATGCGGTCGGCGATTTCCGCCACCACGCCGAAATCGTGGGTGATGAACAGGACGGCGGTGCGGTGCTTGACCTGCAATTCCTTGATCAGCGCAAGAATCTGCTTTTGGGTGGTGACGTCCAGCGCCGTGGTGGGCTCGTCGGCGATCAGCAGGCGCGGTTCCAGGATGAGCGCCATGGCGATGACGATGCGCTGGCGCTGCCCGCCGGACAGTTCGTGCGGGTACGAATCGTAGATGCGCTCGACGTCGGGCAGATGCACCGAGCGGAACATGTCGAGCACCCTGGCGCGCCGCAGCGCCCTGGGCATGCGGCGATGCAGCCGCAGCACTTCGTCGACCTGGCGCCCCACCGTGTGCACGGGGTTGAGCGCGGTCATGGGTTCCTGGAACACCATGGCCATGCGGGTGGCGCGCAATTCGCGCAGGCGCCGCGGCGTGGCGCTGACGATGTCTTCGCCCTCGACGCGCACCGCGCCGCGGGGCAGCAGCACGCCCGGCGGCAACAGCCCCATGACGGCCAGCGAACTGACCGATTTGCCCGAGCCGGATTCCCCCACCACGCATACGGTTTCGCCGGCATGCACGTCCAGGCTGAGGTTGCGCACGACGCGGTTGCCGGCGCCGGCCACTTCGACCGACAGATTGCGGATGGCCAGTACGGCGTCGGTCGTGTCGCCCGCCGGCGGGTGGGGGGAATAGGACATGGCGTCAGATCCTGCGTACCATTTTGGGGTCGAGCGCATCGCGCAGCGCGTCGCCCAGGATGTTGACGCTGAGCACCGTCAGCGACAGGAACAGGCCGGGAAACAGGATCAGCCCGGGCAGCATGCGGAAGTACATGCGGCCCTCGGACATGATGTTGCCCCACGACGGGATTTCGGGCGGGATGCCCGCGCCCAGGAAACTGAGGATGGCCTCGGTCAGCATGGCGGACGCGAACACATAGGTGCCCTGCACCGTCAGGGGCGCCACGGTGCTGGGCACCAGGTGGCGCCACAGCAGCAGCGGCAGCGGCGTGCCCAGCGCCAGCGCGGCCTCGACGTAGGGCTCGCCTCGCACGCTGAGGATTTGGCCGCGCACCAGCCGCACGACGCGCGGGATTTCCGGGATGGTGATGGCCACCAGCACGGTGGTCAGGCTGGCGCCGGTGACCGACACCAGGGCGATGGCCAGCAGGATGCCGGGAATCGCCATGATCGCGTCCATGACGCGCATGATGAAGCCGTCGAGCCGGCGAAACCACCCGGCTGCCAGGCCGATGACCAGGCCGGCGGCCACGCTGATGACGGCGGCGCCCAGGCCGGCGATCAGCGACACGCGCGCGCCGTACACCACGCGCGACCAGACATCGCGCCCGAAGGCGTCGGTGCCCAGCAGGTAGCCGCCGAAAGGCGGCTTGAGGCGGTTGCCGGGGTCCAGCGCGGTGGGGTTGACCGTGCCCAGCCACGGCGCCAGCAGGGCTGCCGCCACGATCAGCAGCAGCACCACCAGGGCCAGCAGCACGGGCCAGCTTTTCAGGCCTTGGCGTACCCGCCGCCAGGCGGTGGCGCCAGGGGCGCTGCCGGGCGCGTCGGCGTGGGCGATGGCGTCGGATGACGTGGCCATGGTCAGTACCTGATGCGCGGGTCGAACAGCGTGTAGGCGCAATCGACGACCAGATTGATGAAGACGTAGACGAAGGCGAAGAACAGCGTCAGGCCCTGGATGACCGGGTAGTCGCGCGCCAGCACGGCTTCCACCACCAGCCGGCCCAGGCCCGGGATGTTGAACACCGATTCGGTGACCACCACGCCGCTGATCAGCAGGGCGATGCCCACGCCCACGACCGTGGCGATCGGCACGGCCGCGTTGCGCAGCGCATGCCCCAGCAGCACGCCGGTTTCGCCCAGGCCCTTGGCGCGTGCGGTGCGGATGAAGTCTTCGCCCATGACCTCGATGACGCTGGTGCGCGTGATGCGCGCGATCAGCGCCACGTAGATGGTGGACAGCGCCAGCGACGGCAGCACCAGCCGGTGCAGGAACGGCCAGAAGCCGCCGGACAGCGGCGCATACCCTTGCACCTTGAACCAGTCGAGCTCGATGGCGAAGGCCCAGATCAGCAGGTAGCCGGTGACGAACACCGGCACCGAGAACCCCAGCACCGAGAAGGCCATCACGAGGCGGTCGAGCAGGCGGCCTTGCCGCCACGCCGCCAGGATACCCAGCGGAATCGCGACGAGCAGGGTGAACACCAGCGTCAGCACGGCCAGGCTGAGCGAGGGCTCGAGCCGCTGCGCGATCAGCTGGCGCACCGGCACGCCCGACATCAGCGACGTGCCGATGTCGCCCTGCACCAGCCGGCCCGCCCACAGGAAGAACTGCTTGACCAGGGGCTGGTCGAGCCCCATGACCTGGCGGATCTGGTCGATGCGCTCGGGCGTGGCACCGTCGCCGGCCATGATGACGGCGGGGTCGCCCGGGCTCAGGCGCAGGATGGCGAAGACGACCACCGCCACCAGCACCAGCACGGGGATGGTGGCGACCAGTCGGCGCAGGATGAAGGCCAGCATGGCGGGGCGGGCGCGGTCAGGGCGCCTTCTTGACGTTCCAGAAGGCCATGATCGGCGCGTGCACCAGCCCGCTGAGCTTCACCGAATACGCGGTGGGCACCGACATCTGCCCCAGCGGCACGTACAGGCCCTCGTCGATGCCGATGCGCTGCACTTCGTCGGCGATCTTCTTCTGTTCGGCCGGGTCGGACGTCAGCGCGAACTTGGTGCGCAGCGCCTCGATCTGCGGGAAATCGGGCCAGCCGAACCAGGCGTTGTCGCCGTTGGCCGAGGCGGGCGCGGAGCGCACCGGGTCCATGATGTCGGTGGCGTACCAGTTGGTGTTGTGGATGTTCCAGCCGCCCGCGTCGGGCGCGGCCTTGGACGCGCGGCGTGCCACCACGGTCTGCCAGTCCATCGCGGCCAGGTTGACGTTGAAGCCGGCCTTGCGCAGGGCCTGCGCCATGACCACCGGCTGCGGGCTCAGGGTGCCGACGTCGGTGGCGTGCATGACCAGGATGGGGGTGTTGTCGTAGCCGGCTTCTTTCAGCAATGCCCGGGCCTTGTCGATGTTGGACGGCACCACCACGTCCTTGCCGATATCGCTTTCGAAGGGCGTGCCGCAGCCCCACAGCGAGGCGCAGGTCTGGTAGTACTTCGGGTTGCCCACCAGCGCCTTCATCACGTCTTCCTGGCCGATGGCGTACATGGCGGCCTGGCGGATCTTCTTGTTGTCGAAGGGCGGATACTTGAAGTTGAAGCGGTACATCGTGAAGTAGCCGACCGGGCTGAGCGATTCCACCTTGAAGTCGGTGTTGCCGTCCAGCATGGGCAGCAGGTCGTACGGGAATTGCTCGACGTAGTCGATTTCGCCGCCCATCAGCGCGTTGGCGGTGGTCAGCGCGTCGGGCATGACATTCCAGACGACCTTGTCGACGTTGACGACCTTGCCGCCGGCCAGGCCGCTGGGCGCTTCCTGGCGCGGCACGTAGTCGGTGTTCTTGACGTACACGGTGCGCACGCCGGGCTTGAATTCGGCCACCTTGAAGGGGCCGGACCCGGTCATGTCGGTGATGGGCTTGCCCACCGGGATCTCGGCGATGCGCTTGGGCATCATGAAGGCGGCGGTGCCGGTGGGCTTGGACAGCGCGCGCAGCGCCAGGTCGGTGGGCTCGGTCATGACGATGCGGAAGGTCTGGTCGTCGACCACGTCGATGCTGGCCACGAACTTCAGCAGCGTGCGGCCCATGCCGTCGCCGGCGGCCCAGCGCTTGATCGAGGCGACGCAGTCTTCGGCCTTGACCGGCTGGCCGTCGTGCCACTTCAAGCCGGGGCGCAGGGTCATGGTGTAGGTCTTGCCGTCGGCCGAGACGTCCCATTTGTCGAGCATCTGCGGCTGCACCTTGTTGTTGGCGTCGGTGGCCAGCAGGGTGTCGTAGATCATGTAGCCATGCCACGTGGTGATGTAGGCGGTGGTGGCGTGGGGGTCGGTCAGCCGCAGCGGCGAATGCATGACTGCCCGGATGACGGTTTCCGCGTGCACGGCGCCCGCTGCCAGGAGCGCGGCACCGGCCAACGCGGCCGCACGAACAAGCTTCAGCATGGAAATTCCCCTTTCGGTCGATGGGCGGCGGGCGCCGCCGGGTTGGCCGGCGCGCCGCCTGCCGCGGCGCGCCCGGGTCAGGCGGTTGCCGTGCGGGCGGAAAAAGCCGGGCCGCAAGGCGCCATTCTGATGCCGTGGCGCAGCCGTGTCCATGGCTGCCGCGCGGCGTCCATCAGCATGGATCCAGGCGCCGCGCAGACCAGGATGGCCTGCGCGATATCGGTGAAATCGGCGCGGAAGTGCGCCGAGCTCTTGAGCACCAGGATGCCCTGGCGGGTGGGTTCGATGCCGGCGAAACGGAACATTTCCTGGTCGGCCATCTGGACCTTGTTCGAGGCCACCACGATGCGCACGCCGTCCAGGCGCAGGCAGGCGCTGGGGCCGAGGTCCATGTGGAAACCCCGGTAGAACGCGCCGTGCGTATCGAAGCGCCCGTCGGAAATCTTTTCGACCAGGTATTCGGCTTCCAGGGGGGCGTCATCGGGAATACCCGAATGGCCGCCCAGGGCGATCTTGATGGTCTTGCCTGCACCAGCCTGGTGCGCCGCCAGCGCGGCGGCCGGGTCGACGATCAGGCCGATGGCCGCATCGGCGGCGCCGTGGCGCAGCAGCGCGCGCAGCAGGCCGGTGGTGTCGGAACTGCCGCCGGCGCCGGGGTTGTCTTGCACGTCGGCGATGACGACCGGCTTGGCGCTGTCGCGGGCCGTCGCCATGGCCGCCTGCACGGCTTCGTCGGGCAGCAGGATCTTGCCGCCGAAGTCGGCTTCGGCATTGAGCACGGCGCGCGCCATGGCGCCGGCCGCCGCGTCGGCGTCGTCCTGGGTGTCGCCGTAGGCCCAGACCGTGGGGGCGCATTCGGGGAAATCGGCCGCCGGGAAGCCGGTGGCGAACGACAGGCTGACGGTCGTGTCGCGCGATTCGAGGTCTTCGAGCAGCTTGTACAGGCTGCGCGACGGCTCGATGTCGGTGGATTGCCAGCACAGCGAGATCAGGTAGGGAATGCTGCGCAGGGCCACATAGGGCCGCGGCATGCCGTGCAGGCGGCGATCGAGCAGTTGCGCGGCGCGCCGGCCGGTGTCGGCCATGTCGATGTGCGGGTAGGTGCGGTAGCAGACCAGGTTGTCGGCGTGCGCCACCATGGCGCGCGTGACGTTGGCGTGCAGGTCGAGGCTGGCCACGATGGGCATGGCCGGGCCCACCAGCGCGCGCACGCGGCGCAGCAGTTCGCCTTCGCCGTCGTCGAGGTGCTCGGCGACCATGGCGCCGTGCAGGTCGAGGTAGACCGCGTCCAGCGGCAGGGCGGCCCGCAGGCCGTCGAGGATCATGCCGCTGATGCGTTCGTAGGCGTCGCGGGTGACGTGTCCCGAGGGGCTGGCCGCGGCCCAGGTGGTGGGCAGCAAGGTGTGTTCGCGCATGGCGTCGATGAAGCCGGCGACCGGGATGTTGGCGCCCGCCACGGCGTCGAACAGGGCAGGGCCGGACACCAGCTTGGGCCAGCCGCCGCCCTTGTCGGCGAATTCTTCCCAGGTGGCGCGCGACGGCGCGAAGGTGTTGGTTTCGTGCTGGAACCCGCCTATGCCGATTCGCATCGGAGCGATCCTCCCTAGGGCCGTGCGTTGCCGGAAGACACCTGATGGGGGGATTCTGCTGAAGAAATGCCGGTTGGGCAATAAGGCGATGCCCGCGGGGCGGGTAGCCTTACAGGGGCTTACATGGGGGCGGGCCCCGGGGAACGGCCGGGCAGGCCGGATGCGCGGCGGGCCGGGCTGGTGCCGGGCCCGCCGCCGCGGGGGACTACTTGGCGACCGGCATGGTGAACTCGGCACCCTTGGCGATGCTGTCGGGCCAGCGCTGCATCACGCTCTTGTAGCGCGTGTAGAACCGCACGCCTTCCTCGCCGTAGGCGTGGTGGTCGCCGAACAGCGAACGCTTCCAGCCGCCGAACGAGTGCCAGGCCATGGGCACCGGGATGGGCACGTTGATGCCCACCATCCCGACCTTGATCTGGCGCGCGAAGGCGCGCGCGATGCCGCCGTCGGACGTGAAGCAAGCCACGCCGTTGCCGAACTCGTGGGCGTTGATGAGTTCCACCGCAGAGGCGAAGTCGGGCACGCGCACGATGCACAGCACCGGGCCGAAGATTTCCTCGCGGTAGATGTTCATCTGCGGCGTGACCTGGTCGAACAGCGTGCCGCCCAGGAAGTAGCCCTTGTCAGCGCCAGGGATCGCCTGCGCGCGGCCGTCCACGACCAGCTTCGCGCCGGCCGCCACGCCGTCCTCGATGTAGCCGACGACCTTGGCGCGGTGCTGCGCCGTGACCAGCGGGCCCATCTCGGCGTCGGATTCCATGCCGTTCTTGATGACCAGGGCCTGCACGCGCGGCGTCAGGCGTTCGACCAGCTGGTCGGCCACGTCGCCCACCGCCACCGCCACCGAGATGGCCATGCAGCGTTCGCCGGCCGAGCCGTAGGCGGCGCCCATGAGCGCGTCGGTAACCTGGTCGAGGTTGGCGTCGGGCATCACCACCATGTGGTTCTTGGCCCCGCCCAGCGCCTGCACCCGCTTGCCGCGGCGCGTGCCTTCGGCATAGATGTATTCGGCGATGGGGGTCGAGCCCACGAACGACAGGGCTTCGACGTCCGGGTGCCCGATCAGCGCATCGACCGCCTGCTTGTCGCCGTGCACCACATTGAAGACGCCGTCGGGCAGGCCCGCTTCCGTCAGCAGCTCGGCCAGGCGCACCGAGACCGACGGGTCGCGTTCGGACGGCTTGAGCACGAAGGTATTGCCGCAGGCCAGCGCCACCGGGAACATCCAGCACGGCACCATCATGGGAAAGTTGAACGGCGTGATGCCCGCCACCACGCCCAGCGGCTGGCGCAGGTTCCAGTTGTCGATGCCGCCGCCGATCTGTTCGGTGTACTGGCCTTTCAGCAGATGCGGCGCGCCGCAGGCGAATTCGACTACTTCGATGCCGCGCACCACTTCGCCCTTGGCGTCGGAGAACACCTTGCCGTGTTCGAGGGTGATCAATTCGGCCAGCTCGTCCTGGTGGCGGTCGAGCAGGGCCTTGAAGTTGAACAGGATGCGGGCGCGCTTGAGGGCGGGCGTTTCCGACCAGGCGGGAAACGCGGCCTTGGCCGCCGCCACCGCGGTGCCCACGTCGTCGGCCGAGGCCAGCGGGATGGAGCTGGACACCTCGCCCGTGGCGGGGTTGAACCCTTCGGTGTAGCGGCCGCTGCGCCCTTCGTGGGCGCGGCCGTCGATGAAATGAGAGAGCTTCTTCATGGGATCAGGCGATTTCCTTCAGTACCTTGCCGATCAACTGGAACAGGTCGGCGATCTGCGATTCTTCGATGATGAGCGGCGGCGAGACGGCGAGGGTGTCGCCCGTGTAGCGCACCATCAGGCCCGCGTCGAAGCACTTCTGGAATGCTTCGGCCGCGCGCGCGCCCGGCGCGCCGTCGCGCGGGGCCAGCTCGATGCCGGCCACCAGGCCGATGTTGCGCACGTCGATGACGTTTGGGGCGTCTTTCAGGGTGTGGGCCGCGGCTTCGAAGGCCGGCGACAGCTGGCGCGCGCGCGCGAACAGCTGGTCGCGCTGGTACAGGCCCAGCGTGGCCAGGATCGCCGCGGCGGCCAGCGGGTGGGCCGAATAGGTGTAGCCGTGGAAGAACTCGATGCCGCCCTGCGTGCCGTTGACGATGGCGTCGTGCACCTCGCGCTTGACCGCCACGGCGCCGGCCGGCACGGCCGCGTTGCTGATGCCCTTGGCCATGGTGATCAGGTCGGGCGTGACGCCGAAATACTCGCTGGCGGTGGCGGCGCCCAGGCGCCCGTAGCCGGTGATGACTTCGTCGAAAATCAGCAGGATGCCGTACTTGGCAGTGATCTGGCGCAGCTTTTCGAGATAACCCTTGGGCGGCACCAGCACGCCCGTGGAGCCCGCCATGGGCTCGACGATGACCGCCGCGATGGTGGACGGGTCGTGCAGCGCCACGATGCGTTCCAGGTCGTCGGCCAGGTGCTCGCCCCAGGCCGGCTGGCCTTTCGAAAAGGCGTTGTGTTCCAGGTTGTGGGTGTGCGGCAGGTGGTCGACCGCCGGCAGCAACGCGCCCGAGAAGGTCTTGCGGTTGGGCGAGATGCCGCCCACCGAGATGCCGCCGAAGCCGACGCCGTGGTAGCCGCGCTCGCGGCCGATCAGGCGGGTGCGCTGGCCGTCGCCGCGGGCGCGATGGTAGGCCAGGGCGATCTTCAGCGCGGTGTCGACCGATTCCGAGCCCGAGTTGGTGAAGAAGATGCGGTCCATGCCCTGCGGCATCAGCCCGGCCACGGCCGAGGCGGCCTCGAAGGCCAGCGGATGCCCCAGCTGGAAGCCCGGCGCGTAGTCCAGCGAGCCGGCCTGGCGCGCGATGGCGTCGGTGATTTCTTCGCGGCAATGGCCCGCGTTGACGCACCACAGGCCCGAGGTGCCGTCCAGGATCTGGCGGCCATCGACCGAGGTGTAGTACATGCCTTTGGCGCCAGCCAGCATGCGGGGCTGGGATTTGAATTGCCGATTGGCGGTAAACGGCATCCACAGATGGGACAGGTCGGGCAGGCCGGTGGGGGCGTTCATGGTGCGGGCTCCAGGGGAAGACCTGCGTGGCGCGCCGGTGGCCTGTACGGCGGGAAGGCGGCGCAAGCGGCAGGATTACAGGCATTCTGATCCCCCTGATCGGCAATGGAAATATACAATCCATGCAAAGCTCGCTAACTGTGCAGGTATATTCATGGTCACTGTATAGTTCTGTGCCGACCCGCATCCCGCCATGCTCGATTTCCAGCCCATCCGCGCGCGCCGCCAGGCGCCCACCCTGGTCGACCAGGTAGTCGATGCCTACGTGCGCGCCATCCAGGCCCGGACGCTGCGGCCCGGCATGGCGGTGCCCTCGGTGCGCGAGTTCGCGCGCACCCACCAGGTCAGCACCTTCACGGTGGCGGGAGCCTATGGCCGCCTGGTGGCGCAAGGCTGGCTGACCGCACGCCCCGGGGCCGGCTACCGCGTGGCGGCGCGGCCCCGGCCCGGGGCCGAACCCGTGCCCGCGCCCTGGCAACCGCCGCGGCTCAATGCCGGCTGGCTGCTGTCGGACATCTATGCCGACCATTCCATTCCCATCAAGTCGGGCTGCGGCTGGCTGCCGGGCGAATGGCTGAACGAAGAGGGGCTGCACCAGGCCCTGCGGCACCTGGGCCGCGTGCCGGCCCTGCGCATCGCGGGCTATGGCCAGCCCTACGGCTATGCGCCCTTGCGCGAAACCGTGGCGGCGGGCCTGGCGGGCCACGGCCTGGATATCGCGCCGGACCAGGTGGTGCTGACGCAGGGCGTCACCCACGGGCTGGACCTGGTGATCCGCACGCTGCTGCGGCCGGGCGATACCGTGGCGGTCGAGCAGCCCTGCTATGCCAATCTGCTGCAGCTGCTGCGGCTGGCCGGCCTGCGGGTGGTGGGCGTGCCGCGCACGCTCGATGGCCTCGACTGCGATGCCTTGGCACGGGTGGCCGCAGCCCACCGGCCGCGCGCGCTGTTCATCAACACGGTGCTGCAGAATCCGTCCGGCGCGGTCATGAGCATGGCCAATGCATTCCGGGTGCTGCAGGCGGCGCAACAGCACGATTTCTGGATCATCGAAGACGACATCTCGCGCGAACTGATGCCCGGGGTCGCGCCGCTGCTGGCCGCGCTGGACGGGGCGCAGCGGGTGGTGTACCTGGGCGGTTATTCGAAGGTGATCAGCCCGTCGGTGCGGGTCGGCTACGTGGCGGCGCACCGCGACCTGATGCGCGACATCGCCCGCACCAAGATGGCGGTGGGCCTGACATCGCCCGAGATCATGGAACGGGTCGTGCACCAGGTCATCCGCGAAGGCCGCTACCGGGCCCACATCGTGCGCACGCGCGAACGCCTGGCGCAGGCCCATGCCCTGGTCGGCCAGCGCATGGACGAACTGGGCCTGCAGGTGTGGACGCGGCCGCAGGCGGGGCTGTTCCTGTGGGCGCGCCTGCCCGGCGAGGCCGGCGCCAACGGCCTGGCGGAGCTGGCCCTGAAGGACGGCATCTGGCTGGCGCCGGGGTCTTATTTCGACCCGGGCGAGGCCGACAGCCCCTGGATACGCTTCAACGTGGCCTATTCGCAAGGGCCCGAGCTATGGCGCTTCCTGCAGGGGGCGGGCGCTGGGCGGGCGTAGGCGCGGCGCGGTTCAGGCGCTGCGTTCGTACACCACGAAGTCGTAGGCGTAGCCGTTTTCCTCGGCCTGCGGCTGGCGCGAGGTTTCGCGCCACGCGAACGACGGCAGGTGCGGGAAGAAGGCGTCGCCCTCGACCTGGGCGTGCACTTCGGTGGCCACGATGCGATGCGCCAGCGGCAGCGCCTGTGCGTAGATCTGGGCGCCGCCGATCACGTACGCGTCGTCGACATGGCCGCAGGCCTCGATCGCGGCCTGCAGCGTGGGCGCGACGGTGGCGCCCGGCGCGGCATAGCGCGGATCGCGGCTGACGACGATGTTGGCGCGGCCGGGCAGCGGGCGTCCCAGCGATTCCCAGGTCTTGCGGCCCATGATGATGGGGCTGCCCAGCGTGGTGCGCTTGAAGTGCGCCAGGTCGCCCGGCAGTTTCCAGGGCAGGGCGTTGTCGCGCCCGATGACGCGATTGTCGGAATAGGCGACCACCAGGGTCAGGCGGGGCAAGGCGGGCATGGATGGGGGCTCGGGTCGGCGCGATGCAGGGCGAGGCCTACACCGCCATGGGCGCGGTCAGCGCGGGATGGTGCCGGTAGCCTTCCAGCGTGAAATCGCCGGGCTCGACCTGTTCCAGCCATTCGGGCTGGTAGCGGCCGGTGGCCGCGTAGTCGGGGATGCGGTCCGACAGCACCAGCCGCGGCGATTCGTAGGGGTCGCGGGCGAGCTGTTCGCGCAGCATCGGCAGGTGGTTCTCGTAGATGTGCGCATCGCCGATGAAGTACGAGAACCAGCGCGGCGTGTAGCCCGTCAAGCGGCCCACCAGGTGCAGCAGCGTGGCGCCCTCGGTCAGGTTGAACGGCGTGCCCAGCCCGACGTCGTTGGAGCGGATGTACAGGCACAGCGAGATTTCGCGCGTGCTGGCGTTGGGCAGGAACTGGTACAGCAGGTGGCAGGGCGGCAGCGCCATTTCCTCGATCTGCGCCCAGTTCCAGCCGTGGAACAGGATGCGGCGGTCTTGCGGCGTGCGGTGGATGGCATCCAGGCACTGGCGCAACTGGTCTACCGCCTTGTACATCAGCACGTGCGGCTGGCCGCCTTCGTCGAGCTCGGCCACTTGGCGGTAACCGCGCTCGACGGCGTCGCGGACCTGCGCGTCGTTCGCGCGGGGCAGCAGCTTGTAGGCCGGCCAGCGGCGCCATTGCACGCCGTACACGGGCCCCAGGTCGTCCGGGCCCTCGCGGTACGGGTTGGCCAGCCAATTGGCGTTCTCGTTGGCGTTCTGGTCCCATACCTTGCAGCCCAGCGCGCGGAAGTCGGCCGCGCTGCGCGCGCCGCGCAAGAAGCCCACCAATTCGCCGACCGCCGACTTGAAGGCCAGCTTCTTGGTCGTGACCGCGGGAAAGCCCTGCTTCAGGTCGAAGCGCAGGGCCGCGCCGGGCAGCGACAGCGTGCGGATGCCGGTGCGGTTTTCCTGCCAGGCGCCGTCGTCGAGAATGGATTGGATGAGCGAGAGGTATTGTTTCATGGCAATGCGCCCGGCGGCCCGGGCGTGGCGGTGCGGCCGCGGTCAGGCGGCTTGCGTTTCCTGGGTATCGACGATGTCCACCGAGAAAGTCAGTTCCGCGGTTTTTTCCAGCATGGCCGAGGCCGAGCAGTATTTTTCGTGCGACAGCTGCACGGCGCGCTCGACGGCCGCGCGCGGCAGGTTCTTGCCGGTGACCGTGAAGGCGAAGTGGATGCGCGTGAATACCTTCGGGTCGGTCTCGGCGCGGTCGGCCGACAGCTTGACGCTGCAGCCGGCCACCGCATGGCGGCCGCGCTTGAGGATCAGCACGACGTCGTACGCGGTGCAGCCGCCGGTGCCGGCCAGCAGCAGTTCCATGGGGCGGGGCGCCAGGTTGTGGCCGCCGCCGTCCACGGCGCCGTCCATGGTGGCCACGTGGCCGCTGCCGGTCGTGGCCACGAAGAGCATGCCGTCCGGGCCGCCCCAGTTGATCGTGCAGTCCATGAGAAGGGTTCCTTGAGCGTTGAGCGCAAACAAATTCCGATGATACCCGTTGCGTACAATTCCCGAAGGAGAACCCCGCCGCATCGCAGGGTGGGGATGCCTGTCCAGGAGCCCGTCATGTCTGCCGTCCCCCCGTCTTCCGGTTTCGTGCCTTTCTCGCGCCGGCGCGGCCCGCTCGACCCATTGTTCGCCGAGATCGACCGGGCGCTGCGGGTGCTGTCCGGCGCGGCTGCGTCCGCGCGTCCGTATCCCGCCCAGGCGCCCGAACCCGTGCCGCCGCTGTCCGACCCGCAAAAACGCCACGCGGCCGGCCTGATGCGGGTCAACCACGTGGGCGAAGTCTGCGCGCAGGCGCTCTACCGGGGGCAGGCGGCCGCCTGCCGCGAAGCCCCCGTGCGCGAACTGCTGCACCGGGCCGCCGCCGAAGAGGTCGACCACCTGGCCTGGTGCGCCCGCCGGCTCGACGAGCTGGGCAGCCGCCCCAGCTTGCTCAACCCGCTGTGGTATGCCGGGTCGTTCGCGCTGGGCGCGCTGGCCAGCCGCGCCGGCACGGCCCGCAACCTGGGCTTCATGGCCGAGACCGAGCGCCAGGTCGAGGCGCACCTGGATGGCCACCTGCGCAGCCTGCCCGACACCGACCAGCGGTCGCGCCAGATCGTGCACAAGATGAAAGACGACGAAGCCCAGCACCGTGCCAGCGCCGAGCAGGCCGGCGGCGTCCCCCTGCCGGCGCCGGTGCGGGGGGCCATGCGGGCCATGTCGCGCGTCATGACCTCTACCGCCTACTGGATCTGAACCTGGCGCACTTGAATGGTGCAATGCACCATAAAGGTGGCACAACGTTGGGGATACATCAACGCGGCCGAGCTAAGTTATTGAAAATATAGGGGTAACCACGCAAGGGTTTACCCTTTTGGCAGAAACCCTTTGCACCAGCCAGGCTAATGGCGGCGCTGTGTCGGCGATCATGTTGCGGCAAAGCCGCAACATGCTTGACGCCTCAATCTTGTCGCAAAAAAAATCTTGCATCGCACAAAACTATGCGCTACGATTCAGTCATGGATGTTGAAACGCAGTCGGCGCGGTGCCTAACCCCGAATGCGTAGCGGTCGAACCTGATGCAGTGTTCACCCCAACATGCCCCGGTTGTCTCCTCCACCCTCCTCCTTTGGTGGATTTAGCCCGAGATCGCAAGATCTCGGGCTTTTTTTTCGATCCGACAAATCTGTCCCCAATTAGCTTCGAGCACGGTCCGACGCGGGCCCGTGCGGGCGGGCTATCGAAGCGCGAGTCCTGGTGTTTACCCTTAAATCTGGCCGTTGTCATGCCATGGAAAGCACTACAATACATTGCGACTCGCGCCCTTGCGGGCAGGCGGCACGACCATCGGTTACGTTCTGTGGGCCGGACTTGCACTTGTTTATGTCTCTCATATAAGAACGTTACACGGGCTCTCGATAATGGTGTGCTTCTCTATATTCGACCCAATTAAGGTATTTCCGTGACCTGGCTGTACATCTGCGTGGTGGCGTTCACGGTGGGGGGACTCATCGTGGCGTCCGAGCGTTGGCATGGCGCCTTCACTGGCGACAGCGACCTCAGCAAGCCGCAAGCGTCGCATACCCGCGCCACGCCCCGCGTGGGCGGGCTGGCCGTGCTGGCCGGGTCCCTGGCGGGCCTGCTGGTGCTGGGCCCCAGCAACATGACGCTGACCTGGCTGTGGCCGGCGCTGTTCGTGGCCGTGCTGCCGGTGTTCGTGGCCGGCCTGCTCGAAGACATCACCAAAGACATCGGCGCCAGCAAGCGCCTGCTGGCCGCCTTCCTGTCGGCCGCCATCGCCTGGTGGCTGCTGGGCGGGGTCAGCCGCGTGGGCATCGCGCCGGTCGACTGGGTGCTGGCGTTCTGGCCCGTGTCGCTGGTGTTCACCATGTTCGCGGTGGGCGGTTGCACGCACGCGCTGAACATCGTCGACGGCATGAATGGCCTGGCGGGCATGGTGGCCACGCTGATGGCGGTCTCGATCGCGCTGGTGGCGCTGCAGGTCGGCGACATGCCCATCTCCATGATCGCCGCGGCGCTGGCATCGGCCACGCTGGGCTTCCTGGTCTGGAATTTTCCGTTCGGCCGCGTGTTCCTGGGCGACGGCGGGGCGTATTTCCTGGGCTTCATGCTGGCCGAGCTGGCCGTGCTGCTGGTGGTGCGCAACCCGTCGGTCTCGCCTTTCTATGCGCTGGCGGTGCTGTTCTACCCGGTGTTCGAAACCGGCTTTTCGATCTGGCGGCGACGCTTCAAGCGTGGCGTGCCGGTCGACCAGCCCGATGCGCTGCACCTGCATCAACTGGTGTTCCGGCGCCTGGTGCGCGTCACGTTCAGCCGGGGCCGCCGCCATGCGGTGCCGGCGTTGTGCAACGCGCTGGCTTCGCCCTACATGTGGGTGCTGGCCCTGATCGGCCTGGTGCCGGCCACCATCTGGTGGGACAACGCCTGGATCCTCAGCTTGAGCCTGGCGGTGTTCGCGGCGGCCTATATCTGGCTGTATGTGCGCCTGGTTTCCTGGCGCCGGCCGGGCTGGCTGCTGCTGCCTCGTACCCACTGAGGCCTGATGCCAGGCCCCGCGATGGATCGAGGGGCCGTTGTTACAATTCCCCGTTCCTATTTAAAATGCCGTGAACGTAGCGCGGCAAAGGGAGAACTATCTTGCGTATCGATGAGGTAAAACTTGCCGTGGTCGGCCTGGGCTATGTCGGACTGCCGCTGGCCGTGGAATTCGGCAAGAAGCGTCCGGTGATCGGGTTCGACATCAACGCCAAGCGCATCGACGCGCTGAAGGCGGGCCACGACCACACGCTGGAAGTCGACGACGCCGAACTGGCGCAGGCCAGGCACCTGACCTACACCGCCGATCGCGCCGGCCTGGCCGCGGCCAATGTGTACATCGTCACGGTGCCCACCCCGATCGATGCCTACAAGCAGCCCGACCTGACCCCGCTGATCAAGGCCAGCGAAACGATCG